>OFMG01000510.1_pt1 | contig 50433 bp, 48 predicted proteins | sample 1541751 | NCBI WGS metagenome assembly OFMG01 (sample SAMN04209232, study PRJEB22552) | human gut metagenome | biome: gut; material: feces | host: Homo sapiens | place: USA: Oklahoma
TTAAGATAAATAAAATACCATCTATTTCCGTTTTTACAGAAAGGTGTACCTTTTTGTAAATAGGAATTTAAAAATATAGTTAATTTAATGCAACATAAAAATTATAAAATATCTACTTATAAATTTTCTTGTTGTATGATTATATAATTCTGAATTTTCATTCTATATTTTGTATCTATGATTTTAAGCAGATATTTTTTGCAAGTTTTTTCTTAAATCTTTAAAATCCCGATAAAATTATTGGACCAAAGATAAAAACAGAAAAAATCAAGCTCTGAATTTTGTATCCCGGTACTATAACCGGAATTCGCAGCCGATTTCTTTCAAATCAGCTTGCCAGAAGGTACACCTTGTTGTAAAATTTGGTTAATGAAATATTTTTATAAAAAGGTACACTTTATTGCAAACTTTATGCTCAGAGAGGAAAACGTTATGGATTTTACTGAAATGGCATATAACATCTGGTATACGTATTTTTTCGGTGACAAAGCCGGACATTACAGTCAGCCTTATCTTTTTGATTCTGACTGTGTGATCATAGGTACGGGAAAACATGAGTTTTATCGGAATCTAAACGAATTTTCTGAAACACTGGACGCTGAAATTGCAGAACGTAAGGATATCCATTTCCAGTTTAAAGATTTCTGGTGCGAACAGAAACAAATCTCCTCTGACGTATATCTGGTATACGGCGGACTTTTTATCTGGTGGGAAAGCAATGACAAAAGTATTCTGATTAATATGGACAGTCGTTTTACCATGTTATTCAAAAATACAGACAGCGGCTGGAAAGTAGTCCACGTTCATCAGTCCCTGCCTAACCCTGAACAAAAGGACGGAGAATACTACCCCAAAAGTCTTTCTCAAAAATATCAGGAAGAAAAAGAAAAGGTAACTACCCTTTCTGATCTTGCTCAAAAAGACGGACTCACCGATCTTATCAACTACCGTACCTTTGAAAAGCTGTATGACACGATCCCCAAAAACGGAAGCTGGTTCTTTATAGCTGACCTGGATCACTTCAAAAATATCAATGACAGCTATGGACATATGGAAGGAAATCGTATTTTAAAAGAAACTGCCGCGATTCTGAGGTCTTCCGTACGGTCCACAGATCTTGTCTGCCGTATGGGCGGTGACGAATTTGTCTTTCTCTGCAGCAATCTTCACAGCCCACAGGAAGCCGATCAGCTTCTGAAACGGATTCTTCACAACATAGGCGAACTGAAGCTCCCCGGCAATCACCAGGTAAGTCTGTCCATTGGCGGAACCCGGATCAGAAATGACGAACCTCTGAACTCCATCTTCATCCGTGCAGATCAGGCTCTCTATGAGGTGAAGGCAGAAGGCCGCGGCAACTGGAAATTCAAATAACTCTTTTCAAAAAATACATGAAAAAAGCCCGGCATTACGCCAGGCTTTTTTCCAGTTTTTCAATCATTTCATCAATATCTTCTTTTGTGATCACAAGAGGCGGAACCAGTCTCAGTACATCGCTTCCTGCTGAAATCACCAAAAGTCCGTTTTCCAGAGCCTTACTTACAATCGTTCCTACGGGAATTCCCTGTATCACAAGTCCCTGCATAAATCCTTTTCCACGTCTCCGGGAAATAATTTCATATTTATCCACAAGAGCGTCCAGTTTTTCCTCCAGATACGGTGTCAGCTCACGGACGTGCTCCAGAATATGATCTTTCTCAAAAATATCAAATACCTTGCTCACCGCTGCGCACACAAAGGGATTTCCTCCATAGGTAGTTCCATGATCTCCCGGTTCCAGAGACGCTGCCGCCGCTTTTTCTCCCAGAACAAAAGCGCCTACCGGAACACCGCAGCCCAGAGCCTTGGCGCAGGTCATAATATCCGGCTTTACACCGTAATCCTGCCATGCAAAATATGTTCCCGTACGTCCCATACCGCACTGTATCTCGTCAAAAATCAAAATCAGGTCTTTTTCATCGCAAAGATCTCTCAACCCCTGCAAAAATCCCGGATCTGCCGGATAAATTCCGCCTTCCCCCTGAACCACCTCTGTGAGAATGGCGCAGGTTTTGTCTGTGATCTGGGCTTTTACACTTTCCAGATCATTAAAATCCGCAAATTTCACGCCGCCGATCAGAGGCTCAAAGGGTTCCCGGTAATGAGCGGTCCCGGTAACAGAAAGAGCTCCCATGCTCCTTCCGTGAAAGGAATGATTCATGGCAATGATCTCATATCTTTCCCCGTTATACTTCGTGCAGGAGTATTTCCGGGCAGCCTTCAGCGCTCCCTCTATGGATTCTGTACCGCTGTTTGTAAAAAACGCCCTGCTCATGCCGCTGGCTTTTACAAGCTTTTCTCCTGCCTCGCTCATAGGCTCATTGTAATAAAGGTTTGAAATATGAAGGAGTTTGTCGATCTGCGCTTTCAGAGCCTCGTCATAGCCGGGATAATGATATCCCAGAGCATTTACCGCAATCCCTGCCGCAAAATCAAGATATTCTTTTCCCTCTGTATCATAAAGCCGGCAGCCTTCTCCACGGTCAAACATGACCGGAAATCGGTTATAGGTATGAAGAATACTTTTTTCTGCCTGCTCCATCTGTTCATGCATGCTCATCATAATATTTTTCGCCGTCCTCTCTTAAAATAGCTGTTCCGATTCCTTTATTTGTAAAGATTTCCAGAAGAAGGCTGTGAGGAATCCTGCCGTCCAGAATATGCACCCGGTTTACTCCGTGTTCAATGGCGTCAATGCAGTTTTTCAGCTTGGGGATCATTCCTCCGCCTACATAGCCGTCTGAGATCAGCTTTTCCGCCTCGTGAATATGTAGCTCGGAAATCAGACTTTCCGGATCATTCTGATTCTTGTAAACTCCTTCAATATCAGAAAGAAAAGCAAGCTTTTCCGCATGGACAGCCTCGGCAATGGCGCAGGCAGCGTCATCTGCATTAATATTATAGGAATCATAATTGTCATCATATCCCACCGGAAAAATGATCGGCAGGAAATCCTGCTCCAGAAGCTCATGGAGAATCCTCGGGTTTACCTGCTGGATCTCGCCTACATATCCAATGTCCTCGCCATTTGACAGCTTCTTTGTACACTTCAGAAGTCCTCCGTCCTTGCCGCTGATTCCAACAGCCTCCACTCCCAGAGATTCTACAAGCGTAACCAGCTCTTTATTTACTTTTGCAAGAACCATTTCTGCGATTTCCATGGTATCTTTGTTTGTCACACGAAGTCCGTTTACAAATCTTGGCTCCATTCCCACTTTATTTACCCAGCGGCTGATCTCCTTGCCGCCGCCATGTACAATGATCGGCTTAAATCCTACCAGCTTCAAAAGAACCGCGTCTTTAATTACGTTTGCTTTCAGCTCCTGATCCAACATGGCGCTTCCGCCGTATTTGATCACCACAATTTTCCGATTAAAACGCTGGATATAAGGAAGCGCCTCGATCAGCACCTCCGCCTTGTCCAGATATTTCTGTTTTACCATTTCTTTTCCTCCTCGATTTCCTTTTTTCTCTTCTTCCTTCTGATCCGTTTCCCAGCCACTGTGATACAGCCATCCATAACCGGCCATTTCTCTGACAGATCTAAATATCCGTCAAAGTCTTTATCCTTTATATGTTTCATCTCCCGAGATCAGGAACGGTAGTCCGCATTGATCTTCACATAATCATAAGTAAGATCACAGCCCCAGGCAGTTGCCGTACAGTCTCCCATTTTAATGTCTGCAATGGCTGTTACCGCATCCTCAGAAAGAATTTTAGTTGCCTCCTCCTCACTGTAACCTGTGGAAACACCATTCTCAATGATCTTAATCTTTCCGGCTCTGCTCTCAAAATACAGATCCACCTTTTCCGGATCAAACTGGGCGCCGGAATATCCCATAGCGCAGAGAATACGGCCCCAGTTGGCATCATGGCCGTAAATCGCCGCCTTTGTAAGTGAGGAAGTCACCACTGATTTACTTAAAGTCACTGCCTGCTCTTTACTTTCTGCCCCGATGATCTTCACTTCAAAAAGAGCGGTGGCACCTTCACCGTCTCCTGCGATCTTTTTGGCAAGCTGAGTATTTACATAATTAAGGGCCTGGCAGAAAGCCCGATAATCTTCATTTTTTTCTGTGATCTCCGGATTCCCTGCCATACCGTTTGCCAGAAGGAGAACCGTGTCGTTGGTTGAAGTATCGCCGTCTACAGAAACCATGTTGTAAGTATCTTTTACATCCTGACTTAAAGCCTCCTGGAGAAGCTCTTTGGAAATATTCACATCTGTTGTGACAAATCCAAGCATGGTGCACATATTGGGGTGGATCATTCCGGAACCCTTGCACATGCCGCCTACTGTCACTGTTTTTCCGCCGATCTCAACCTGAACTGCCGCCTCTTTTTCTACGGTGTCTGTTGTCATAATAGCTTTCGCAGCCTGATTTCCTGCTTCCAGGCTTCCGTCAAGCTCCGGCGCCATAGCCTCTACGCCGGCTGCAAGCTTCTGAACCGGAAGCTGCATTCCGATGACACCTGTGGAAGCCACAAGTACGCTGTCCGGATCCACTTTAAGGGTTTTTGCTGCTGCCAGAGCAGTTTCCCTGCAACATTCAAAGCCTTCTTTTCCCGTACATGCATTGGCGATCCCGCTGTTGCAGATGATCACCTGAGCCTCCGGCTGATTATACACAATATCCTGATCCCATTTTACCGGAGCCGCCTTAACGATATTGGTGGTAAAGGTTCCTGCTGCCTTACAGGGAACCTCACTGTATACCATTGCCATATCAGTTCTTCCCTGATATTTGATCCCGGCAGCCGCCGAAGCTGCCTGAAATCCTTTTGCCGCTGTTACGCCGCCTGTAATGATGTTCATAATCGTGTTCTCCTCCTTTTTCCTGCTTCGGAATAATCTCTGTTCTTCGGGTTTCAGAGTCTCTCCGTATTCTGTCACATACTGTATCTGCAGTACCTCATCGTTATATTTTGTATTACGGTACCATAGGGATCTGACGAAGTCCCTCTGCCTCATCAAAACCAAACATCAGGTTCATGTTCTGAACAGCCTGACCTGCAGCGCCTTTTACCAGATTATCCATTGCTCCCATCATAATGATCCTGTTTGTACGGGGATCAATCTTAAAGTTTACATCCACAAAGTTGCTTCCTTCCACCCACTTTGTCTGGGGACATACGTCCTTATCAAGTACCCGGACAAACTGTTCTTTTTCATAATATTTGTCATAAGCTGCCTTCACTTCCTCATAAGAGACCTCTTTTTTCAGAGACGCATAGGCTGTAATAAGGATTCCTCTGTTCATTGGGATCAGGTGAGGGGTAAAATTCAGAATCACCTCTTCACCGCAGGCATAGCCAAGCTGATCCTCGATCTCCGGCGTATGTCTGTGAGACGCAACGCCGTACGCCTTGATATTTTCGTTTACCTCACAGAAAAGATTATCCACCTTAGCCCCTCTTCCGGCGCCTGAGGTTCCGGATTTTGCATCAATGATAATGGTAGAGGGATCAATAAGCCCTTCTTTCAAAAGAGGGTAAATGGAAAGTGTGGAACAGGTAGGATAGCATCCCGGATTGGCGATCAGTCTTGCCTTCTTAATATCTTCCCGGTTGATCTCACAGAGCCCGTACACGGCTTCCTCGATAAACTGAGGCGCTTTGTGCTGGATCCCGTACCACTCCTCATATTTCTTTACATCCTTAATACGAAAATCCGCGCTGAGGTCGATCACCTTCGCCCTGGAAAGAATCCCTTCATTTACAAAAGAAGCGCAAAGCCCCTGAGGGGTTGCCGTAAAGATCACATCCACTTCATCTGCCAGAGCTTCCATGTTATCATCCATACATTTTGCATCCACCAGCTTAAAAAAGTTCTGATAGATTCCTGCATATTCCTTATCAATATAGCTTCTGGAGCCATACCATACCACTTCTGTTTCTTTATGTCCCAGTAAAAGTCTTGCCAGCTCATTTCCTGCATAGCCGGTCGCTCCGATAATTCCTGCTTTTATCATAATAGGTTCTCCTCCTTTTTTCATCCGGCATTTCTTCCCGGATGTATATTTATGCCGTTTCTGTGATGATGATAAGATTATACATCTATCGTGCATAATATGCAATAATTATTTTTCACAATACCTGTTGTTTTTTTCTGTTTTCCTTTATATATTTTGATTGTTACCTATAATTATATTAGGTGTTCCCGGAAATCTTTTTAAACTTTTTTCATTTTAGGTATTGCATATTTATAAAATTTGTTGTATATTATCCATTGTTCCCGGAAACGTACAGCTTCCGGGCTAAAGCAAAAAAACTTATTGAACAATAATTTTAAAGGATAAATAAACAGGAGGATCTATTATGAAAGAAAAAGTTGTTCTGGCATACTCTGGCGGTCTTGATACCACAGCGCTGATTCCGTGGCTGAAAGAAACCTTTAATTACGATGTTGTCTGCTGCTGCATTAACTGCGGACAGGGAAACGAACTGGACGGACTGGACGAGAGAGCCAAACTTTCCGGAGCTTCCAAATTATATATTGAAGATATTGTTGATGAATTCTGCGACGAATATATTATGCCATGTGTAGAGGCAGGCGCTGTATATGAGCACCAGTATCTTCTTGGAACCTCTATGGCACGTCCGGCAATCGCCAAAAAGCTGGTTGAGATCGCACGTAAAGAAAATGCTGTGGCTATCTGCCACGGCGCTACCGGAAAAGGCAATGACCAGATCCGTTTTGAACTTGGAATCAAAGCCCTTGCTCCTGACATCAAGATCATTGCTCCATGGCGTATGACCGACGTATGGACCATGCAGTCCCGTGAGGATGAGCTGGCTTACTGTCAGGCACACGGAATCAATCTTCCCTTTGACGCACGCCACAGCTACAGCCGCGACCGTAACTTATGGCATATCAGCCATGAAGGCCTTGAGCTGGAGGATCCTTCCCAGGCACCTAACTATGACGATATGCTTGTATTAAGCGTAACTCCTCAGAAGGCTCCGGACAAAGAAACAGAGATTACCATGACCTTTGAAGAAGGTATCCCGAAAACTCTGAACGGAAAAGCCATGAAAGTATCTGAGATCATTACTGAGCTGAACCGCCTGGGCGGAGAAAACGGAATCGGAATCGTTGATATTGTGGAAAACCGTGTGGTAGGTATGAAATCCCGCGGTGTTTATGAAACTCCTGGCGGAACCATCCTTATGGCAGCTCACGACCAGCTTGAGGAACTGACTCTTGACCGTGATACTATGGAAGCAAAAAAGAAACTGGGCAGCCAGTTTGCGCAGGTTGTTTATGAGGGCAAATGGTTCACACCTCTTCGTGAGGCAATCCAGGCTTTTGTAGAATCCACTCAGAAATATGTAACCGGCGAAGTAAAACTGAAGCTTTACAAAGGAAATATCATCAAAGCAGGAACTACTTCTCCATACAGCCTCTACAATGAGTCTCTTGCTTCCTTTACAACCGGCGATATGTACGATCACCATGATGCAGACGGCTTTATCACTCTCTTTGGCCTTCCGCTGAAAGTTCGTGCCATGAAGCTTCTGGAAGTAGAGCAGAACAAAAACAACAACTGATATCCATAAAAAAGAAGCTGCTGAATTCAGACGTGAACCTTTCTGTTCACTCTGATTCGCAGTTTCTTTTATGATATGGCATTTTAAGGAAATCGCCTTTATCCCGCATTGATCTCATCAATATTATACTGCAGAATGATACCGTTGATTTTCTGAGACTGATAAAAATTATTTTCAATACGGTTCATAACCATTTTGGCGTCTTCATACTGACATGCCGGAAGCATGATCAAAAACTGGTTGGCGCTGTATCGGCAGATCACATCGCTGGAACGCAGTCCACGGATCAGCGTTTCTTCCAGGTGTTTCATTGCGTTTCCCATCAGCCTGTTATAAAGCTCTTCTTCTTTTGGTATCTGCATCTTCAGATAAACTGTCATAAGAATCATATGGACAGAAATCCCCAGACGCCTGCTGCTTCTGAATTCCAGTGCATAAATCTTACGAAATACCCCGTATTCACAGAGAAACGCTCCTGATGATTCGCTTTCTCTCAGATCCTTCTGGATAATGTCGATACTGCTCTCAAAATCATGCTGGATCTTCTGAAGCTCTTCATAGATTTCTTCCAGTTCTCTGGAAGGACGCACTCCCAGAGAATCATAAAGAAGTTTTACCGTTTCCTTATAATGCTCATCTGCCAGTCCCTGTTTATTATCTGCGATCAATGCTCTCAGCAGAAAACAGTGAATTTCCTCATCCAGCGGTTCTATGTCAATAGTCTTGCGGCATATTTCCTCCAGCTCCGTATATTTCTTATCCTGCTCCAGAAGTTCTGCCAGCTTCTTTACCATAGAAAGATAAATGGAATGATAATATGCAGACAGAGAGATCACCCAGTATTCAGAGGAAAGCTCGGTCAGATAGAATCCCCGGTACAGCTCTACCGCCATTTTTCCGTTTTCCTGACGCACATCCTTGTCTTTTGATTCAAAAACCTCTTTACAGCAGCTTTCAAATTTTTCCACATCTACATCCATGGAAATCTCCGGATTCCACTGATAAGTTCCCCTTCCGGTAAGTATATATCTGTTTTTCCCCCATGTCTGATTCAGATATTTTCTCAGTCTGTATATGAGGTTTTTCAGCGCTCCTGCGGGATTATCACTTTCATCCTGAGGCCATAACACATCAATAAGTTCCTGAACCGTCAGCCCTCTGTCTCTGTGGCTTACCATATATGCCATAAGACAGATCAGCATCTCTGAATGTACAGATTCCGCATCCAGCGTTCCGCGAGAATCTGTTATCTGGAATTTCCCGAACATTCTTACTTTTAATTCAGGATACTGTTCTTCATTGTTCTTTTTCATTTTCTGTGTCCCACCCTGATAAAATGTATCATATTTTTCCTGATATCTTCATTTGTACATTCCTGTCACGATCCCGAATCTGTTTTCCACATTTCAGAGATACGGAACCGGTAATATTACCACTTTTCTGTCTGTTCTCCACAGCCGTTTTCCTCAGACAGCTCCAGTGCAGAATCTATCAGCCGGATCAGTTCTATGGCGCTTCTGAACGGGATCTCTTCCTGTTTTTCCACCCATTTTACTGTTCCCTGCCAGGTATGATTCTGATTTTTTTTAATATTTACGATAAAGGTATCTCCAAGAGATGTTCCTTTTCTGTGCAGCATATATTGTCCTCCTTCTCTTCCGGCAGACCATCTCATTCATCTTTTCTGTGATGTACGCTCCCCAGTGTAGTATAGTTTCCACCGGTCACACCACAGTCATACAAAAGATCAATAAACTCCAGTTCGCTGTCAAACTGTCCCAGAAGCTTTCCCTGATCGTCTTTCATTACTCCCTGCCAGGAGCTTCTCAGCCGTGAAAGAAAAAAGACATCCCTTGTCATGATTTTTCCGTGTTTTTCCCTTATTTCCTCAGAGCTGTGATAGCTTCTGGGAAATACACAGTAAGAATGTGCGGTTTCTTCCGCACTGTCCCGGAAGCTGCGTGTTTTTCTGGAAGACTGCGGTTTCCCGATTCCGTCCAGAAGCCTGTCGATCATCACAAGAAGCTCTGAGCTGCATGAAAAAAACATTTCTTTTTCTACTGCTATCCCGTAAATTCTCCCTTGGATTTCCCTTTCTTTTATATCATCAATACAAATCCTTAATTCTGAGGCTGTATATTCCTGTTTCTTCACCCTATTTCTCCTTTACCCGGTCACAAACATTATATTTTTTTCATTTTTCCTTAAAAACGTATTTTTTACAATCATACTTCCATACTTCACGAAATTTTCTTGTACGGTTTTTTCTTCAGTGATATACTGAATACAATTAAGAAAAAGGAGTTTTCCTATGGAGCACAGACGTAAATCCTTTTGCATCATATCCGGATTTTTTCTCACTCTGATTTTTATTCTTTCCGGCTGTGGCAGCGCTGTTCCGGATCCTCCCCGGTCTTCCGGCAGCACCCGTTCCAGTACCCCGAAGGTTCTGACTCCGGAAGCTTCCGGCGAATCCATTCTCGGCGGAGATCCTGTAACAGTGGATATTTCTCATACAGATCAGGGCTATGTTATGGCAAGGTACACCGGAAACGCCGCCAAAGCCAGTATACAGATATCCGGACCTGACGGCATCACTTATAAATATTTTATTTCTCCATCAGACTCTTATACGGCCTTTCCTCTTACCAGCGGAAACGGAACCTATCAGATCGATGCCTATGAAAATATTGTAAATACCAGCTACGCCTCTCTGTTTAAGGAAACTACAGAGGTTTCCCTGGAAAACGAATTTCTGCCTTATCTGTATCCCAGCCAGTATGTAAATTTTTCCGCGGATATGCAGGCAGTCAAAACCGCCCAGGAAGCTGTCCGGACAGCGGTCTCAGATCTGGAGGCCATTGCCGGAATCTATCATTATGTAATTGAACATATTACCTACGACCAGGAAAAAGCTGCCTCTGTTCAGCCCGGATATCTTCCGGATATTGATTCCACTCTGGAAACCGGAACAGGCATCTGCTTTGACTATGCGGCCCTTACAGCCGCTATGCTGCGTTCTCAGAGGATCCCCACCAAACTGGAAATCGGCTACTCCGGAGAGGTGTATCATTCCTGGATCAGTGTTTACACGGAGGAAACCGGGTGGATCGACAAACTGATCGAATTTTCCGGCAATGCCTGGACCCGTATGGATCCCACCTTTGCGGCGGGCAATGACAATAACAGAAAAATTCTGAAATACATCGGCGACGGTTCCAACTACACCCTTCAGTACACCCGATGAACGCAATAGAAAGGAGTCCTATGAAAAAGCTATCAAATTCTGAATTAACGACCTTCTGCGGGCAGCTTGCGCTGATCCTGCGCTCCGGAATCTCCTCTCTGGAGGGGCTTTCCATTATGATCGAAGACACTCCTGAGGGAGAGGGAAAAAAGATTCTGGAAACAGTCCTTCATGAACTGGAGATCACAGGAAGCCTGTACCTGTCTCTGGAGGCAGCCGGATGTTTTCCAGCCTATATGTGCAGCATGACGGAGATCGGCGAACAGTCCGGGCTGCTGGATGATGTTATGGACAGTCTTGCCGCTCATTATCACAGAGAAGAGGTTCTTGCACGGAGCATCAGAAGCGCCGTCACCTATCCCCTTATTATGCTGGGAATGATGATCGTGATCCTTCTCATTCTGATCGTAAAGGTTCTCCCTGTCTTTGACCGGGTATATAAACAACTGGGAACCGGACTTACCGGTTTTTCTGCCGCTGTTCTGCGCCTTGGAAAAACTCTTGGAAATTACAGCGTTGTATTTCTTGTGCTTATCGTCCTTTTTGCAGGAATCTTTTTCTTTTTCTGCTGCACACAAAAGGGACGGGCAAAAGCCACAGACTTTTTCAGCCGCTTCTTTATGACCAGACGGCTTTCCGAAAAAACTGCCTGCGCCCGTTTTGCAAGCGGAATGTATCTTTCCCTTTCCAGCGGTCTTGACACGGACCAGAGCCTTGAGATGGCTTCCCGGCTTGTGGAACACCCTGTGGTAAGCCCCAGGATCCGGCTTCTCCGTGATCAGCTTGCACAGGGACGCAGCTTCTCAGAGGCAGCCGAAGAAGCAAAAATTTTTTCCGGCCTTTATCTGCGGATGATCAACATCGGGTTCCGGACCGGAGCCATGGACAGTGTGATGAAGCAGATCGCCTCCCGGTATGACGAAGAAATCCAGGAACAGATGGACAACCTGCTTTCCAGAATAGAACCTGCCCTGGTTGCGATCCTCTCCGTGGCAGTGGGAATGATTCTTCTGTCCGTTATGCTGCCGCTGATCGGCATCATGTCAAATATCGGCTGAACAGGAGGAAAACACCATGAACCGTTTTGAGAAAAAAAACCGCGCTCTGCCGCTTGTGAAGTTTCTGCCTGTACTCCTGTTCTGTATGATAACAGGTCTTTTTCTGGCAGGGCTGTCCTCGGTTTCCCGGATCACTGCCGAAAATGAGGCTGACAGTCTGAAGCAGACCATTGTCCGGAGCGCTGTACACTGCTATGCTGTAGAAGGCTTTTATCCGGACAGTATGACTTATCTGGAAGAACATTACGGTATAACCTATGATAAAGACAGGTATGTGATCTCCTATGAGAGTATCGGCTCCAATCTGATGCCTGATGTGACAGTGATCCCTCTGAAAAAGAAAGGAGACTGAGTATGAATGCTCCAAAAAGACACCTGACTGATCTTTTTTTCGTGCTGTCTCTTTTCGGCGTATTTGCAGTATCCTCATTTACACTGATTCTGATCGGCGTTCAGGTATATCAGGCTTCTGTCTCACAGTTTGAGGATACCTACTCTACCGGAACCGCTCTTTCCTATACGGCGGAAAAGCTTCGTCAGCACGACAGAGAAAACAGTGTTTCTCTTACCCGGGTAGGCGGAGAAACCGCCCTTGTTATGAAAGATACGGTAAATGACGAAACCTACCTTACCTACATCTATCCTTATGAAGATCAGCTTTTTGAGCTGTCTGTCAAAGAGGGGATCCCGGTTTCCCCGGAGCTTGGAGAGAAGCTTCTGGACGTAGAGGATTTTTCCATTACAGAAAAAGACAGCGGATTTCTGGAATTTTCCGCCTCAGACAGCAGCGGAAGCAGAGTCCGCCTCCTTCTCCATATGAGAAGCGACGCTTTATCCAATCAGCAGTAAAGGGAGAATTGCCATATGAAACAACAGAAAAACACACGCTCCGGCCTGTTTCTCACAGAGCTTATGATCGCTGTTCTTTTTTTCGCACTGGGAAGCGCAGTCTGTATTCAGGTTTTTGTAAAGGCGTACACCGTCAACCAGGATGCCCGACGTCTGAGCTTTGCTTCCCTGGAAGTCTCCGGCGCTGCTTCCGCTGTAAAATATACAGATGGAAGTCCGGCTTCCCTGAAAAAATATTTTCCGATGCTGACAGAAGAGGCTGACGAACTTGTGATTTACTATGATAAAAAATTCCGGGAATGTGAAAAATCCAAAGGCTTTTTTGCCATGCATATTTCTGTTTCACAGGAAGGCAGCGTAAATCATGCCCATATCCGGGTGACTGCCCCCGACCGGACAGAGGATATCTACAGTCTGAGCCTGCGCTATCCGGCCTCCGCCCGGCCTGTATCCTCTGAAAAAGAAAGGACAGGTGACGTTTCATGAATCAAACAGACCCACAGGACAGCCGAAAATCTGTCCTCAGCACAGGAATCTCCACCCTTGTACTGATTTTTGTCCTTCTGTGCCTTCTGACCTTTTCTGTTCTGTCTCTGGTAAGCGCAAACACCAACAAAAAGCTCAGCCAGAAAAGCGCTGACCGCACCACGGCCTACTACCAGGCGGAAAATCTTGCAAATGATATTCTGATCCGGATCATCCACTGCATCGACAGACATTCAGACGCCTCTGACGAAAAGGACTTTCTTTCCGCCATATATGCAGAGCTGCAAAACAGCAGCGACCTTGTATTTGAAGATGACCGGACTCTTTCCTGGAAGATCCCCATCTCTGAGGATCAGTATCTGAATGTGGAAATCATCCTTTCTTTCCAGCCTTTTCCGGACGGAAAGAATTACCGGATCACTTCATGGAACACAGAAACAGACTACCACTGGGGAACAGACGAAGCTCTTCCTCTTCCGGAAGAAAACTGTTTCCCGGAATTTACGGAGGAATCATTATGAATGCACTGGAATTTCTGACACAGACCACACAGGAGGGAGCATCTGATCTTTTTATTGTTGCCGGACGTCCTCTTTCCTGCAAAAAAGGCGGAAAGATCACGCTTCTTAACGACGAACGGATTATGCCCGCCCAGAGCGAGGCTCTGATACGGGAAATCTACGAGCTTGCAGATCACAGAGATATCAGCCGGTTTCTTGATTCCGGAGACGACGACTTTTCTTTTGCGGTCCGGGGTCTTTCCCGTTACCGTGTAAGCGCGTATATGCAGCGAGGCTCCATGGCGGCTGTGATCCGGGTGATCACCTTTGACCTTCCCGATCCCGGAGCGCTGGGCATCCCGCGCCAGATCATTGAGCTTGGCAGCCTGAACAAAGGTCTTGCTCTTGTTACCGGGCCTGCCGGAAGCGGAAAATCCACCACTCTCGCCTGTATCATTGACGCCATCAATCAGAATCAGGAAAAGCATATCATCACCCTGGAGGACCCTCTGGAATACCTTCACCGCCATAAACAGAGCATTGTAAGCCAGCGTGAGATCAGCTCTGACACAGAAAGCTATGTGACAGCTCTGCGGGCCTCCCTGAGACAAAGCCCCGACGTAATCCTTCTTGGGGAAATGAGGGACTATGAAACCATGTCCATTGCCATGACAGCAGCAGAAACCGGACATCTGGTTCTTTCCACCCTCCATACCCTGGGCGCAGCCAGCACCATCGACCGTATCATAGATGTATTCCCGCCCAGTCAGCAGAGACAGATTTCCGTGCAGCTGGCCTCTGTACTCCAGGCAGTAGTTTCTCAGCAGCTGATTCCTTCTGCCGACGGAAATTCCATGGTTTCTGCCTTTGAACTGATGACTACCACCCCGGCTGTAAAAAACATGATCCGCGAAAACAAAATCCACCAGATCGACGGTCTGATCTACTCCTCTTCTGCAGACAGCATGTTTTCCATGGATGTCAGTCTCGCCTCTCTCTGCAGGGCAGGACGCATTTCAAAAGAAGAGGCGCTGGCCCATGCGTCAAACCCGGAAATGCTGAAAAGGAAGCTCTGAAGCTTCCTTTTCGTCATTTTAATGCCCACTGCTGTTTTCCACAGGATCCAGACGGACCACAATGGTATATGCATCCTGTATCCGGTTACTGAGACGGCGGGTCTGCAGATTAAATTTTTTATAGTTTCCATTCTTGGTACGAAGAAGCATTTCCTCAGCCTGAATGTTTTTCTTGTTCTGAACCTCTCTGAAAATATCTCTGAACTTTTCCGCATAATCCGGATGTACTATTTCTTTCTGTATCCATACTTCCGGGAAATTCCTCTCCCTTTTTTCTTCTCCGGAAATGGCTTTCCTGTCCGTATGAAAATAAACTGCCTGTTTTTTTTCATTAAATTCAAATATTTCACGATTTGAATCGTCCGGAAGAAAACTCAGCCTCTCCAAATCGCTGACCACAGTATGATATCCTTCCACCTGGATGATATCTCCGTCGTCTTTCACCCGGATCCCTGTACACTGTACTGTTATCTCTCCCTTTTCCGGATGATTCCACGTATACTCCAGCTGCTTCACATCCCCTGACTGGATCAGAGTATCGATTGCCAGATTCACATAATGATAATAGCCATCGTTAATTCTTCCATACCAGTATTTGTAACATTCCTCCGGGCTCAATGGTTTTTTCAGTCCCATAATCCGGTTCATAACATCATCCGTATACATTTCATACCGGTTATTCTGTTCATCAATCCGGATCACCCACAGCCCAAGATCTGTTTTGTTCAGAAGCCTGTGCAGGATTTTATCCGGCAGAAGATTGGCAGAGTCGTCATAGGATATATACTCTCTGGATTTATTTCCGCCAAGTGTTTCCCACTGCATATCAACATCAATGGCAATTTCCAGCCTTGCCACTTTTCCCAGCCAGGGAATCAGCTTGTCTTTTAAAACAAAATGCTTTTTGAAATAGGGATTGTCTATTTTCCAGATATGGAAACTGTCTCCGTTCAGCCATTCGTTGGTACAGAATTCACAGGGCTGATCGCGCCCCTGTAAAACCTGATAACATTTACGTCCTTTATAATCATAAATCCCTGTCAGCTTTCTGCCTGCCGGGTTCATATAATAAAGATTGTAATTCTCCACATCGCTGACATAGATCACTTCATCCATACCTTCCACGATATTGACAATTTCATCTCTTCTGAGCTCTTCCAGAAAAGTTTTATTTCCGTCTGAATCCATCTGCCGGAAAGTCTTCTCTTTGCGGATCCTTTCCTGATATTCCCGGCACTCCTCAAAAATATACACACGCTCAAATTCTTCTTTTTTATATGGCTGGGCAAAAAGAAATCCCTGAAGCACATCCGGATTCAGCTGCTGAAGCGCCAGAAGCTCCTCTTCTGTTTCCACACCTTCACAGCATACCCGGATCCTTGCTCCGTGCGCCAGCTCGATCATATTACTGAGGAGGCGGTAATTATATGCATTATAGTGAATTCTGTTTACAAAGCACCTGTCGATCTTTGTCTCATCAATATCAATACTCTTCAGATAGCTGAGACTGGAATATCCTGTTCCAAAATCATCAATAGCGATCTTAATTCCATAGCTTTTCCATTCATAAAAGATTTTGTTAAAGTATCCGTAATCCTGAAGCTGCATACTTTCCGTTACTTCCAGAGTAAGGGCTTTTCCGGGAACTCCCGTTTCCCTCAGAGTATCAAGAACCATCTCTGTGATCCCCGGCTGACGAAGCTGCACATAGGAAATATTGACGCTGATATGAAAATCCGGAATGATTTTTCTCCACTGGATCGCCTGCTCAAGAGCCTGCTTCAAAACCCAGTTTCCCACAGGGCAGATAAGCCCGCTCTGTTCCAGAAGAGGAATAAATTCCGCGGGACTGAGCTTTCCTCTGGTATCCGAATCATAACGCAGAAGCGCTTCCGCCCCGTACAGGCTGAAATCACGGCTGTCGATCTGAGGCTGATAACAAAGATAAAATCCTCTGCATCTGTTTTCTACAGACGCCTTCAGCTCATCCTGAAGCTCGATTCGGTCCAGACTTTTCTGATAATCCTTTGAGGAAAAAAAGATCATCTTGTTTTTCCCTTCACGCTTTGCCCGGTCCAGTGCATTTTCAGCGTACTGGTATACGATTCCGCTGTCTTCCCCGGAGCTGACATGATAGGATACCACGCCTGCGGAAACCGTACAGTACTGATTCAGGCTTTTTTTCAGAACACTGTAAAAATCTACGATCTCGCCTCTTGTCTTTTGTACAAGATTCACTGCAAACCGGTCTCCGTCCATACGGTATATTTTTACTGTGCTGTCTGAATTTTCCTCCAGGGTGTCCGCAATGGTTTTCAGAAGATGATTGCCAAACGTCCTGCCGTTTTTTACATTAATGCTTTTAAAATTGTCAATTCCCACAAGCATCAGATATCCGCTGTTTTTCCGGAGACAATTCCCCATGTCTTCCATGAATTTTTCAGAATTCCACAGACCTGTAAGACTGTCTGCCATATGTCCTGTGCCCATCTCTGAGACACTTCCCATAAGAAAAACCGGTCTGCCGCTTTTATCTTTCTGAACCTGTCCTCTTGCGCTGTGCCAGATCTTGTTTCCTTCTTTGTCCACAAGCCGGTATTTCATATTATGAGCTTCACACAGCCCGTTTCTGATATCACACAGATTCCTGTGCAGTCCTTCTCTGTCCCGGAGATACACGATCTGTTCCCACTGGTCAAGCGTAACTCCATTCTCTCCTGACAGAAGAGAATATTTCTTCCTGATCTTATCTGTAAAATAAAGGCGGTTGTTAATAAGATCATATAAATACAGATAATCATCCGTACTTTCATCCAGGAAGCAAATCGTCTGCATATATATTTTTAATTCCTCATCCAGTTTCATCTGCCTGCTCCTTTCCCTGCCCGTATTCCTGCTTCTGCGCTGTATGTTCCCGCGCATTTACTTTTCCATAAATTTTATAACTGTTCTTCGTACCATGTTTCACCTCATAAAGAGCCAGATCCGCTTTGCGGTAAAGCTCCCGGAAATTTTCATGGCCCTCGCAAACCAGCGCAATTCCTGCCGATGCGCTGATCTGTACTGTTTTTTCACTGTCTCTGTAAGTGAGCGTAAGCTTTTTCAGAAGGCTTTCCACATTTCTGTGTATTACACTCTCCGGAATATCCTTCATAAACACCAGAAATTCATCTCCTCCCAGCCTGCACACCACATCGTATTCCCGGAAATGCTGCATCAGTATCCTGGCTACATCCTGCAGAGCCAGATCTCCTGTCTGATGACCCAGGGTATCATTCAGAGTTTTAAAATTATCCAGATCCATTACCATACAGGCAAACACAGTTCCAGGGGCAGGATCCGACATACTCAGACATTTTTCAATGTGTTCCAGGGCGGTTCCCCGGTTAAACAATCCGGTAAGACTGTCTCTGTCTGCCTTCTCCCGAAGCTTCTGTTTTTCTGTTGCATCTTCAATTACCCCGATACACTGGACAGGTTCGCCATTTTTATCAATCCGGTCAAACAGCTGCAGTCTCAGATAAGCTGTATGGCTGTTATTTACAAAACTCACTGTAAATTCCCGTTTTCCGGTTTCATGCTCCATACTCTTAAAAATACCTGTCACCTGTTCTTTAAGCTTTTCATTATCTGCGGAAATGTATTTCAGGAATTCTTCCGGCGCATTATCAATCTGTTCCGGAATACAGATATCAATATTCTGAAGGGTATTATTCATAAGTCTGAGCTGACGGCTTCTGATATCGTAACTCATAATAATAAAACCTGATTTTTCTGCCGCCATCCGGACGATCTGTTCATTCAGAACAAGCTGTTCATTAAATTCCTTGATCTTCTTTCGCTCCTGCCAGGAAAAATACATAAACAGTCCGCCAAGGACAAGCAGTCCCAGAATAATTTTCAGTATCATCAGATAAGCGTCATTTCCCAGAATATAATCCACGGAATCCGTTACTTCTGAAAAATCAACAACCGTTACCACACACCAGTCGTTAATTTTCAGAGGCGAAAAATAAACGATCTCTCTGGCTGTGCCGTCAGTGACTTCTGTGTAAACCTGCTGTTCATTCCTGATTTTTTTCTTTATTTCCTGCTGGCTTATCTGGCTGTCCACATACTTGAAGCCCTCAAAAATATTATCCCGTTTTCCAAGCAGGCTTGATTCTTCCTGCATGATATAGTTGCCGTCCAGATCAATGATTTGAATATACTGAGTTTTTCCTTCCATGATCGTGTTATCATAAATCTGAAAAACTTCTATTTCTATTATTCCGTAGAGAACTCCCACGGGAACCTTATCTTCCTTCTGTATGGGAACTGCAATAATACATATCTTTTCATTGATCAGCTTCGACTGCCGTATTTCTGTTGCCGCTCTTCCCTTTTTCATACAGGTTTGAAAATAATCTCTGTCACTGATGTTCAGAACTTCTCCATTTGTTACTCTGGCATTTCCCCGATCATCTGCCAGACCAAGTCTCTGAAATCCGATTTCATTTCTCTCTATAAAGGCCGCCAGCCTTTCCATGGTCCTCTGATCAGAAATGTTCTCTTTTTCAATAAACTCTGTGAGAGAGTACAGAGTATTCACATGCCCTTCCAGGTCTTTTTCCACTACGGCGCTTCCCTGCATGGACACATCTTTTATGTTTTCAATCTGCTTTTTGTATACCCGTTCCTGTATATTGCTGTAGAATCCGGCTAATGTAACACCGATAAAAATCAGTACCCCCACAGCACAAATCAGGATAAAATAATACTTTCTCCTGTTTTTTTTCATATGGTCCTCCTATGCTGTCAGAACATTAATCATAGCTGCATTTTACCATTTAATATCTGTTTTCACCAGTATTTTTTCAGTTTTCGTCTGTCTGAGCATTATTTTTGTCAGGACTTCCTCTTTTCCCCGCAACAGAACCGACGATCTCAAGAACCAGAGCCAGCAGGATCAGAACCACTGCTGCCGCTTTTCCTTTTACACTTGTAAAAATCTGAGCTGCCTGTCCGGCTTTCGGAACAGACAGAGTAACTTTTCCGATAAAATTATCATAGGGTACCGGATTCATATCCTCTGTCTGATTGGCATCTCCCTTTGTGATAAACTCTCCCATAACCACCCGGTTTTCCACAACTCTGTGGGTAATAATGGCTCCGGAATCCCCTGCTCCGTAAAAAGCGATCACATCATCTTTATTCATATCCTCCGGAGCCGCTTCCTTAATGTAGACCATGCTGCCTACAGGAATCTCCGGTTCCATACTGCCGCTTACCACTGAGTAAATATGATAGCCAAAAGCCCTTGGCAGGGTCAGCGGAAGGCAGAAAAGTACCAGCGCTGCCAGCAGCACTGTGGCGGTAATACTGCAGAAGGCTGCCACGGGATTTTTTTTCGTCTTTTTTCTGCTCATTTTAAATATCCTTTCTGTCGAGCAAAGCCTGATACTGCTTGCGCAGCTCAGGCTCTGAACTCATATTACTTATTTTTATGCTTTTTTATGTTTTCTGAGGAACCATATAAGAACGCCCAGACCTGCCGCTGCCGCCACTGCGATCGCTATGCCTGCCGCAACCGGAAATCCCTTTTCCACTTTCTTCTTATCAATATCAATACTGCCCAGGGGCGTTTCCTCTTCATCCAGATCCACTACGTCCGAATCTGCCTGAGGAACCTCTTCCTCCTGTATATCCGTCACATTGCCGCTTTCACCGGCAGGGATCGCATCGCCTCCGGCAGTTCCGGAATCTCCGGCGTCTGCACCGCCTCCGGATGTCTGCGTTTCCGCTTCTGTATTCCCGGTATCGCCTGAAGCCTCCGCAGCTTCACCCGCTGTCTGACTTCCGTTCTGATCAGCCGTCTGATCATCTGCAGCTCCGTTTCCGTTGTTATCTGTCTGTGCGGATGTTCCGCCATTGCCGCTGCCTGAATTTTGTGTCACATTTTCGGTTATAGTCTCAGTTACTGTTTCACCGGGCCTGGTCACTACCTCCACCTGAGTTTCTTCTTTCTCATAAACAAAGGTAAAGACATTTTCCGCCTCGTTGGAAGAAAGAGTTTTTGTCAGCGCCAGCGCCTGGGGAACATAATTTTCTATATAAATATGAGCAACTACCGGCTTATCACCTACATTCCCATAATATTGGCGGCTTTCTGCCAGAGTTCTGCCGTCAGTATCCTGATAATTCACAGTATAGCCTACCATGTTGCCTTTGATTCCGTAGGCAACCACATAATCTGCATCGCCTGTTACACGGAAGGAAGAGGAAGCTACGGAATTATTATCCCGCCCGCTCCGGCGTACTCCTTTAATATAATACTTACTTTCATTCTGAAGCTGTACCGCTCCCGCCTGGGGATGAAACGTCACAATATCCTGTGCCTTAAGGCCGCTGACAACAATTTTTCCGCCTTCCAGATTCACCTGATACGAAGATCCGGTTGCTGAATTATTTACTGCCAGCCCCTCTGATCCGCCCATGGAAGCCTGGTTGCCTGCATCAAAGGTAACGGTGTAGGTATATTCCTCTGCGGATACTCCTGTGGCTGAAAGACTGAACAGAAGCCCCGCTGTACATACGGCTGTGAGAAATTTTTTAATTTTTGTCATTTTTGCCGTTCTCCTTCCCGTCTTCCTGATTTCTGCGGAAGATTCTGATACCCAGGAACAGAAGTACAAGACCGCTGACCATGGCAGCCGCGCAGAAAGCAAGAATTTTTGTGGTATCTTCTGTTTTTGGGCTGGTCCTTATCACGTTTCTTTTTTTCCTGGTAAGCGTTGTGGTTTCACCCGGTTTATACTGGATTTCTTTTTCCGGAGCAACTTTTTCCACTGCAAAATTCATCTGAAGCTTTGCCAGCGTATCCTGATAGGCATTGCCCTGTGTTTCTCCGTCCAGAGCAATGGTCAGGTGAACCGCTCCTGTTTCTCCCTGCTCCAGTCTGTCCAGATAAAAATATTCCTCCAGGGAATCGGTTGCCTGATGCAGACCTTCTCCCGCCTCTTCCGTTCCCTCGCCGCCTACTGTGTCGCTGCTGTAAAGAACTGTGGATTCGTTGTTGTGATCTACATAGGTCAGATGATAGGTATAGGCTCCGCCCTCTGCCACGCTCTGGCTTTCCTCAAGACTCTGGAGAATTTCGTTGGTCATATACCAGTCTGTATCATCCGCTCCGGAATTTTTTACTCCAACCTGAAGCTCAATGGTATCGCCGGGCAGAAGCCGGTAAATCTCTGATTTCATTTCTGTGGAATCAAAATTGCTGTTCATTTTGTTTCCGTCAAAATCAACCATCCAGTCTTTGCTTCCCTGAATGTGCTCCGCAAAAACAGGGAGTGAAGTGCCTGCGGTCATAACTGCTGCCATGACAAGGCACAAAATCTTCTTTCTCATATTCTGTACCTCCTATCGTAAGCTCAGCGTTCCGTTATCTGCCACATTTACCTCCACGCCCCAGGCGCTTTTTATGGCGTCCCGGGCATTGTGTGTCTGAACCGCATCCACTTCCGCCTCCAGGTTAAATCTGTATCCGTCATATTCGTACACAGTTGTAATTGTTTTGTTTCCGTCCGCATCCTGACTTACGGTTTCTGTCACCCTGTCCGCCACAGAATTATCGATCTTCAGCGTATCCGCAAAATCTGGAGTGCTTTCTCCTGCCGGAAGGATTCCCGTATAATAAAGGACTGTTCTCTCATCTGTGGAAGCGTTTTCATCAGCCACCCAGCCGTTTCCGGTAAGAAGATTCAGATCGATCAGCTTCGGTGAAAGACTGGTATCCTTATTTCCTTTCGGATCCGTCCAGCTTTTATAAAGGATCACCCTTACATAGCTGTCAATAGAACCGCTGTTTGTAACTCCCAGCCGCTCCTTATACAGCTTTCCGGGAATCATTTTTTCACCGTTCAGTGTATTTACAAAAAGAGGCTCCGAAACGGTATTCCACTGGTCGTTTTTGTGATTGTAATCTCTCTTTGCCACAACTGTGCCATTTTCAGTAAGACTTACGCCGATACTGGAAACCGTTACCTCCGCAGAATAATTTTCACTGTAATAGGTAAGCGCAGCTCTGGCGCTTCCTACGGTACTGCCTGCCAGCAGAACAGCCGCCGCTGTCAAAAGGAGCACTGGCTTTTTTGAAAAAAATTTCTTTTTCATTATTTTCCGCTCCCTTCTTCATGATATTCACTCTGTTCGGAGTCTGCGATCCTGCTCCAGTCGGCATAAGGATTTCCGTTTTCATCATAAAGCACTGCCGTACATTCCTGGATCACGATCACGTTAAAGTCATCCTCACTGTCCATGGTATCGATCTTTACCCGGAATGTCTCAGACACTCCTCCTGCAGGGATCACCTGGCTGCAGTAATAATATCCGTCCTCACCCTGGCTCCAGGTTCCCGCCTGGTCCGGTATAAACACAAGTCCCGGCTGATATTTGTCTCCGGCAAAGACCTTCACCCTTACAAAACACTCATAATCGCCTGTATTCTTAACGGAAATTCTTTTTTCCATTCCAACCACTTCCTCCTCCGGAACGATCGTTGTTGAACCCAGACTTATCACCGCTCCTCCGGAAGCTGTGGCATAAGTGGTGAAATACGCCATTGCGCTTCCCACAGAAATACCGGCTGTAAGGGTAAGAGCTGCTGCCGCCAGACAGAAATTTTTACTAAAACGCTTTTTCATTGCGCTGGTCCTCCCTTACTGATTAGTGCTGTCAGCTTTCTGCTGCCAGTCCCATATTCCTTCATTGTTTATAAACTGATTTACCACGCTTGCCCCTCCGTTCAGCTGTCCGTTATAAGTGTTTCCGAAGCTCACATGGACAGGGCTGCCCTCTCCTCCGTCCGCAATGATCACTGCCGTTTTGGAGGCCTCTGTGGTAAGCTCATAGCTGGCTCCGCTGTAGACCTCTGTAACTGTCATATGGGCGCCTGCCGGAAGTCCGTCGATAAAAATACTCTTTGTTCCTGTTCCGTCAAACACCACGGAGAACACATTGCTGTAAACGATTTCATTGTCTTTTTCACCTTCTACCTTAAATACAAAGGTGGCGCTTCCAAGAGTGGAATTATAGGCGTTCAGGGTTTTGTCAATAACCAGACTTCCCTGACGCGGATCCCTGCCGGGCTTCAGGCCTGTCGTCACATCATAAACCCATTCATCATTTCCGGTAGTTCCATAATAGTTATTTGGAAGCGCCAGAAGATACGGGGTAAATCTGTATTCATATTCAGGGGAAATGACTGCGGCTGCTTCTACCAGATACATTCCTGTTTCAAGTCCTCCCACAGTGCCTTCTCCGTTCTCCAGGATCCCCTCTGCCGTTGGTTCCGCTTCCAGCTCCTTCACAGTCTCTGAGGCTTTCTCCGCCATTTCCTCCCACTGAGTGGCTGTCGTGCCGCTGCCGATCTCTTCCAGTCCCAGATCTTCATATCCCTCCAGGGCTGTGTAAACGCCTGAAGTGTCTACGTCTGCCGTTCTGTACAGCTTCACCGGCACCGAAAGCTCTTTCAGTTCTGCAAATTCATTTTCTATGTCCGCATCCAGCACAAAGGAAACAGAGCAGGTTCTGTCTGTTTCGATTTCCACAGCCGCCTGAACTGCTGTACAGGTAATTCCGGACAGCATAAGAACCAGTGTCAGACACCTTGCGCTTTCTTTTTTTATTTTTCCTGAAATCTTCACGTCTTTTCCTCCTCTGAAACCTTATTTATGATAGCCGGATTATTTTTTTCGTTTTCCTCTGGTCTTAAACAGAAACTTCATAAACAGAATCACAAGAAACGTTACCGAAAGACCAAGGATCAGATACAGCATATAATAATTCCGGATTGCTTTCAACATAGTATCTGCCGCGGATGTTTCTGCTTCCTCTCCATTATACGGAACTCTCGTCCCTCTTACAAGAAGTCTGTGGGAATTTACGCCATAAGGCGTACAGGTAAAAAGAGTTACCTGATCCTCACCCTCCTGGATCTTCAGAGCCTTATCCAGTGTCTCCCTGTCATCCTTATCCACCATATCCTGAATATCGTCCACCTGATAGGCCAGAGTTTCATCCAGCACATGGATATAAAACATATCGCCCCTTTTCATCTGATCAATATCTGTAAACAGCCTTGCCGCCGGAAGCCCTCTGTGGGCAGCCAGAACGCTGTGAGTGCTTTCGCCTCCCACAGGAAGCTTTGTTCCGCTGATGTGTCCCACACCTGTCTGAAGTACGTCATCTGCGGTTCCGTGATAAATAGCCAGCCTGATATTAATCTTTGGAATCGAAAGATACCCCATAACGCCATCGCCGTTTACATTCAGCACCTTCCAGTAATCTGTTCCGGAAATGTCCTGTCCGTCTCCGCCAAAAACATCTCTGTAAAGATCATTCTGTACCAGCGTATCATTAAAGCTTTTGGCCTTTTGCCATTCCTCGGTAAAATCCTCTTCTGTCAGTTTGGAAACCCTGTTTTCATAACCGGAGATCAACTGATTCTGCCTGTAGGTATTCCACTGGTCGGAAACTGTGGGATAGATCAGAATTCCGAAGCCTGCCAGAAACAGAAGCCCGAAAAAAATACCTGAAATTTTCCTCTTCATAGTTACTCCTTCTGTGACAGTGATTTTTTGTTCTTCTCTCTCTTCTTTCCCGCTTTCTTTTCATGAAGAAAAAGAAAGAGAATAAACACTGCCGTCACTGCAAGTCCCACCAGGACCCAGAAGAAATAGCTGGTATGAAGGCTTGTTCCTGTAAAACGCAGACCTGCCGGCGTTTCATCCATTACTGTTTCCTCATAAGGAACTCTGTGACCTCTTACCAGAAGACGCTGACTGTTGACGCCATAAGGAGTACAGGTAAGAAGAGTAACAAGATCCTGTCCCTCCTCTACTTTCAGATCCTGCGTTTCTTCCGGTTCAACCACTGAAATCTTATCCACCTCATAGCAGAGGATATCATCCAGTATGTAAAGAAGGAAATGATCTCCCTCTGTCAGCTTGTCAAGATCTGTAAACAAAGCTGCACTTGGCAGTCCTCTGTGTGCAGAGATGACCGCGTGAGTACTTTCTCCGCCTGCCGGAAGGGAGCTTCCCTCCAGATGGCCTGCCGCCTGCTCCAGCACGTTTTCATCTGTGGTATGGTAAACAGGCAGCTTAATATTTATTTTGGGAATTTCCACATACCCCATCATTCCGTCGCCATTCAGGTTCAGGCTTGCCATATATTCCGGATCCGGCTGGTCGGCAGCCGCTGCAATTGCAAAGGAATCCGGAAGAATACTCGGAAGAAGGGATTCGTTATAATCGTTTGCCTTCTTCCACTGAGCAGCATAATCAATCTCTCCTGCCGCTTCCTTTTCCGCCACCTGTGAATCATAGCCGCTGATCAGCTGTTCCTGTCTGTAAGTGTTCCATTCATTGGAAACCAGAGGATACAGCAGCAAGGACAAACCGGCCAGAAACATCACACATATTCCAATTTTCAGTATATTTTTTTTCATCCGGGCTCTCCTTAATGTTGTATTATCTGTAAAAAGCCGGGGCGGGCAAACCGCCCCGGCAGCTTTTATGTTCGACTTCATTCAGTCAGGGTAATATGGGAGAAATTATTTCTCCTCTTTTTTGCGGGTTGCGAAGTACAGACCTGCTGCTGTAACCATGATCACACATCCGCCGATTGTAAAGATCGTTGTACCGATACCACCGGTGGACGGAAGAGCGGAAAGTTTGCTGTCGTCTACTGTAATATCATTAAAATCAGTGAATACATATACATCATCTGTAGAGTTATTCTCGTCTCTTTCAGATCCGCTTACCAGATAGTAATTTGGATTAACTGTATAACCGGTTGGCGCTTTTGTCTCTTTTACATAATATGTTTTCTGAGAATCAAGTCCCACAAATGTAAGAGAACCTTCATTTCCTTCAGTTATTCTGGTTTCGTCAACCTGCTTCAGATAAAGATCCTGGTCATCAAGAAGCTGTCCATCTGGCTTTACAACAGATACGTTTTCTTTCAGTTCAAATCCCTCTTTTTCTTCTGCGGATGCTTCATAGATTTCAAATTCAGCACCTGTCAGAGCCTTTTCTCCTTCTGCTGTTTTCAGAACTTTTACCTTTACTTTATCAAGTGTTACGCTGTCACCTTCATCATCCATGTTTGTAGTAATTTTGTTAACTACGTCTCCTTCACCTTCGCCAACAGTAACCTTGTATGTGATGGTCAGTGTCTTTCCTGCAAATTTGGAATTATAGTCGTTTGAAAAATCAAGTTCAAGTGTATCCTTGTCTGTATATTCATTTGTTGTATAAACAGGAGCCTCGTTTTCGCCTTCAATGGATACTTTAACAGAATCAGCAACAAAGGTACCGTTTGTTAATTTATCAGTTACCTTAAAAGTTTTTTCAACAGCATCTGCTGTATAATATGGATAAGCTACTGTTGCAGTAAACTCAACAACATCTCCTGCAGAAACAGACGCGTTCTCCTCTTTGTTTTCCCCGCTTAAGTTCTTGTCAATAACATTATGAGTACCCTTTGCTGTTACTGTGGCATCAATAAGAGTTCCTTCTCCTGTATCTCCCACATAAGCCATCATTGGAGCATAAGTATAGGTTGTATCCGTAGTTGTAGCTACGATCACATATAAGCCTGCAGTCGCTGCCTCTCCTGTATTTCCTGTACCATCTGTACCGAAAGCTGCTACCTCATCGGTAAGAGATGTTAAAGCTGCTGCCAGCCCTGTAGATGTATGAAGCACACCACTAGCAGCATTGTTATCTTCTCCCAGGTTGATCAGTTCCTGTAATGCCTCATCTTCTGTAGCCGCACCGAAAGCATCCTTAAATTCATCTGCATATCCATCCACAAATTTCCAGCCAAGTGTTGAAGTAGTATCCGGCTCAACAACCTGCAGATATTTAAATGTAGCTCCGTTATCTAAACCGTTTACTGTGATGGTTGCCGCATATGTGCTCGCTGCTGTTGCAGCTGTTGTTCCTGTAAGAACTGCTGCTGCCATTAATACTGCGAATAATTTTTTTGCTTTCATAATTTTTCTCCTTTTTCTCATGATTTTTTTGGGGGGCTTCCCCTTATTTTTTTAATTTACATCCGGTCTGCTGCATATACGTCCACGCTTTCCGCGGCAGGGGAACCGCAGAAAAGCAGTCGTATCACTCAGCTTTTCCGTACCCTCCTGATTTTTATTATATAGATAAGCGCTGCTGCCATCATAAGCAGTGTTCCGCTGACCATATATCCAAAAACACCATTTCCTCCTGTAGAGGGAAGTTCGTATGCTTTTACATTAACAACCGTAAGGACTGCGCCTTTTCCCTCTTGTCCTTCTATGATAAGTTCAGTATCCGGCGCCCTGTTATCTGCTGCTTTGATCAGAAGTCCCTTTTCAAATGTCAGCGTCCATCCGGCTTCGTGAAGCTGATAACCGGAGGGAGCGGCAGTTTCCTGAAGACTGTAAGTACCGTCAAGCCTGTACAGGGCGTCTGCTTTATTCCATTTGACAGTTCCATCTGCTTCGGATGTACCTGAAGCAATTACTTTCCCTGCAGAATCTGTCAATTTGAATTTTGCGCCCTGAAGTCCGATCGATGTTTCTCCATTTCCTGCATCGTTTTTCTTTATCAGCATCCATTTTAATGTATTTGTAATCACATACTGGTTTTTGTTGCTGCCCTGGATCTGAATTGAAGAGTAATACTCTTCCGGAACTTTTATCTCCTGAACCTTATATTCAAACTCTGAAAGCTTCAGACCTGTAACCGTATATTTCCAGTTATTTTCATCCGACAGCGTATAAGGTGATCCTGAGTGCTTTTCCCATTCATCTTCACTTCCCTTTTTCCGGGAATAGAGATCAAACTGTATCTCCTCAGGTCTGCCCGTAAATCCCTCGTCCACCCATTTCTTTTCTACTGTTATGGAACTGGGAAAATACGCATTTACAAACTCTGCTTCAGCTGCCGTGCCGCTTGTCAGATCATTGATGACTGCCGTCATCTCCCCGTCATCTGTTTCTGAACGAGTTTCGTTCTGGTTTACCGTAACCTTCCATGATGTTTTTCTCTCATAACTTTCAAGATCCGCATCTGTTTCTGTAAAACTTACCTGATAAACCTTTCCGTTCTCAATCGTACGCTCCGGTATTGTATATACCAGACTTCCATCCTCCTGAGCTTTCATATTTTTTCCTGAAATCACAGAAGATGAAATTCCCAACAGCTTACTGATTTCCTGTTCGCTTAAATCTCTCTCTCCATCCTTAACGGAAATTGTAAACTTAATCTGATCCTTTAACACCTCCATCTGGTCCTGATCCAGATTCTGGAATTTTTTCTTTAAGGTAATGGTAAACTTTCCCTTTTCCACAGGCGGGATCTTCTGAGAAAATCCTATACGGTCGATAAAGTTTCCAGTACTCGGATTTTCTATGGACGGATATCTGTTAGCTGTATTTCCTGCCATAAAGAAGAATCTTGTCAATGAAGATGTGGGCTGATACACGATAGAATCCTGACTGTTTGTTATGTTATGCCAGCCTCTGTCATCACTGACGATTCTGAGAATCAGAATACCCTTGGTGTTTTTTTCAAGTGTATTTTTCTCGCTGTGATCCATTGAATTCCAGACATCTTGCTGATACATGGTCAGGTTAACTCCCTGCTCCTTCAGGAACCGGGTTAATTCTTCCTGCGTTTCCAGACTCTCTTCTTTTGCAACCTTTGTGGGAACTATGACCAGGAACATCTCATCATATTCATATTTTTTTGCTGTATCATGTCCCTGTTTACTGTCCCACACCCTTCCACGGGCTCTGTGTGACAGCCAGTAGTTCAGATCCACACCTTCCATTGTCAGCACGTCCTGATATAAAGCTCCGGCTTTTGCACAGTTGATTTCAGCAAACTGATTTGTTCCCTCCCCGGCTTCTGCATCATCCAAAGTTTTTGGATCACCTTCCAGCATATAGGAACTGCGGGTATCAGGATTATCTATTGAAGCAATCTCTACCCCGACTTTTTTCCCACCTGTAGCTGCGTCTGTAGCTTCCGCCGTGGACTGCCATACCCCGTTTCCCGCTTTGTAATCCGCATTTGAAAACTGTATATTATCGCCATTTAAATCCGGAGTTTCAAATCCGCCGTTCTGGACTTCGTCATAATAGGGAACCTGATATGGTTCGGATTTTATACTGTGTTCTGTTCCGTCATTGGTCTTATATTTAAGCTCTGCCTGATACCAGCATCTTGCGCCGTTATCATAAGCCGGGTAAAGCTTTTCCGCATCCTCCGATATATTTGACTTGCCATTCTCGAAGCTCTGGACTTTTACTATGGAGTACTTCTGCTCTTCTTTTGTACCATCCGGCTTATCTCCCTTATACCAGATATATTCTGCCTCTTCCGCATCCTCCGGTATCGTTCCTTCTGAAGCCTTCACAGTCAGGCTGCCGTCCTCCACAATCATGTCTTTTATGGACAGAGGTTTTTCCTCTTCATAGACAAAGTAAATATCTCCTGTTACATCAGAAGTAAAAGGTATCCCTTTCTCAAGCCATATATAAGTAAACTCTTTCTCATCTACTGTTCTGTACTTAATGTAAAGTTTCCATTTTCTCCAATCCATCTCTGTTTTCAGTGCGGCAACAGATACTATATTGTCCGGTTTATTTACAGTGACCTTCTGACATCTATATCCTTCTATCTTGGGCTGGTAAGTTTCTGTTGTTAAATCCAGTGTCTGACCGTCACTCTTAAAGGAAAAGTCTTCCGGCTTTTTATTTCCCAGGTCTTTATCAGTAAATTCTTCCCACTTAGCGTTCTCATCAAAATATCCATAATGCGCCTGAATCTTAAAGCCATTTCTCATATACGGATACAGCCATGTGATGGTAAAAACGGAAAAGCTTTCCGTTGTCATTTCCACCACTTCCACCTTCCTGTCATCTGTAGTGGAAAGAGTCTGTACCTGATCTGTGTCTTTCATATCCACCACAGTCTGAACGGTTCCGTTTTGATCCTCTTCCAGGTGGTAAACGCTGACCTCTGTATTTTCTGTCCCGATTTCAGAAACTGTCCCGGGAACTGCTGCTTCTTTATAATTTATGGACACCTGAACCTCGCCGTTGGGTTCGATTTCATTTCCATCTGCATCTGTAAGACATATATCATAGGCAAGAAATCCGGCAATGGCTTTTTCTTCTTCAAAAGCTTTTTCCTGAATATGCTGCTCAACATCTGAATAAGCATCTGTTTCTTCCGTAACTGGTACTACCTTAAGCTCTGTATTATCCGGAATGATCCCTTCTTCATATGCGCTTACCGTGATCTCTGCCTGCTCATCGGTATAGTACAAAGTTTTTACCGGATCTGTTCCAATCACTTCTGCCGGCTGTTCCGGTTCCACGGGCTGCTCCTGGTCTTCCGGATTTTCCGGCTGCTCCGGTGTTTCCTCAGCAGGTTTTTCTTCCTCTACATAGCATCCGTAAATTGTAGATCTTCTTCCTTCAAAAATAATCTTATCTGTAGTTCCGTCTTCCCGGAATGTAATTTCAGAAAGATCATAATCTTCGATGTTTTCTGTGCTTTCGCCTGCCGCCTGAAGGCTTTCCAGAAGCCGGCTTCTCTGAGGGATCTCCGCAAGCTCGTCTTTGTCTCCCTCAACCGCCGGATCTGCCGGATCAAAATAAAAGACATTTGCTTTTTTTGTATCTGTGATCGCCAGATCGCTTCCTTCTATTGTAATGGTGATCGGCTGAAGAGGTTCCGCCTTTTCTCCATTCACTTTAAACCGGATATTAAAGACTATGCTGGATCCCAGCTCCGTACCTTCGGAAAGGCGTTCGGTCATCATAGTCCTGATATAATTTTCGGAATCCTGATCCAGATATTCTGCTTCCATCGTAACAGCAGAGGTTTCTGCTGCAAAGGCTCCCTCCGGAAGTCTGGCTGTCACACGCCGGATCACATTGCCTTCCGCATCCACGAACTCCTGCGTAAGCTCTGTTTCCTGTGACAAAACCTCATTTTCTTCCGGCATTGTGGTTCCGTCTCCCAGATCCGGAACTGCTTCATCCTGAAATTCATTTTCGGTTTCCGGTATTATCTGGCTTTCCGGCTCTGTTTCTGTGCCGTTTCCATCATCCGGTATTGCGCCGTTTCCGTCATCCGGGGCTGTTTCATCCTCCTGTACTGCGCCGTTTCCGTTATCCGGCGCTGTTTCATCCTCCGGCATTGCGCCGTTTCCGTTATCCGGCGCTGTTTCTGTATTCCAGTCCGTTTCCGAACTCTCTTCTCCATCTGAAAAAGCAATATCTACTGATTCGTCGTAAGTTACCGGCTCTGTTTCCTCCGTCACAGGCATATCCGCAAAGTCCTCTTCTCCTGCCAGGGCTGAAATATTACCGGACACTGCCATAACCATGCAAAGTACAGCGGCTATTATTCTCTTCTTGGTATTACTTTTCATGGCGTTCTTCCTCCATTCAATATTTTCTCTCTATTCTTCTGCCTTTCAGACAGCTCATTTCATAACTTATGATCACAGTATAAACTCATAAAGTCATACACCGGTCACATGGGGAGATTTTTTTTCATTTTTTATCCATAAATTTCACTTTTTTTTAAGAAAAACTTTCTTTAAAATAAAGCAGCTTCCTATTATATGTTATCCTTCCATGATTTTTCCATCGAGTAGGAGGCGGTGATTAACCGCCGTCCTCTCACACCACCGTGCGTACCGTTCGGTACACGGCGGTTTCAATAGTTGACGTGCAGAGACTGATACGCTGTGGCTATATCATAGTAGCCCCAGTTTATCAGTCTTTCTTTCGTTAATGCTCTTTTGACCACACCTGTATTAGACATCCTCCAATAGGATTTTCTACTGTATGCCCCTTCACAGGCAACCCACTCTGGCATTCCCAGACCCATTAGTTTTCTTTTCCGGGTCTTTGGCAGTTTCCACTGCTTCCAGATACACATCCTTATTCGGCGGTACAACCATCCGTTCATGCTTTCGATGTTGTTCTTCATGTCCGCTATTCCATAGTAATTCAGCCATCCTCGCATATAAACTTTTATCCTTTCCATAGCTCGGATGATACTCCCACATTTGCTCCGGGAAGTGAGCTGTCGCAGTTTCTCCTTGGCTTTCTTCCATGACTTTCCATGGACACGGATATAAATTCCTTTTCCGTTCTTCCCAAAACAAAAGCCAAGGAACTTAAATTTTCGGATTGCGAACACGCTGACTGTCCTGCTCTTTTCCCGGTTCACTTTTAGCTTTAATGTTTCTTCCAGATATTTCGTACTGCTCTCCAACAGTCGTTCCGCCGCCCGTTCACTCTTCGCCAACAGTACGATATCATCTGCATAGCGAATACACGGTACGCCCCGTCTGTGAAACTCCCAGTCGAATTCATTCAGATACACATTTGCTAAGAGTGGGGATAGATTCCCTCCCTGCGGGGAGCCTTCTTCTGTCTCTGTTTCAACACCGTTTTCCATCACTCCGCCTTTCAGGTATCGCTTTACCATCTGTATGACCCTCTCGTCTTTTACCTGCTTTCTCAGCAGATTTAAGAGGATTGTGTGGTTCAGCGTGTCGAAGTACCTTGACAAGTCGAGGACGACTGCCCTTATGTAGCCTTGTTCGATGTACTCTTTTATCCTGTAAATGGCGTCTTTTGCCCCTCTTCCCGGACGATAGCCAAAGCTGTCATCCGAAAACAGCGGCTCATAGATTGGCATAAGCTGTTGGAGCATTGCCTGTTGAATGATGCGGTCGATGACGGTCGGGATGCCGAGTTTCCGCTTTCCTCCGTCTGGCTTCGGGATTTCCACTCGTCTGACAGGAGTAGGGGTATATTTTCCCCTTCGTATTCTCTCTGTCAGTTTCTGGTTATGCTCCTTTAGCCACGGCAGTGCCGCTTCAATGGTCATTCCATCTACTCCCGGCGCTCCCTTGTTTGCCTTTACTCTTTTGTAAGCCCGGTTCAGGTTGTCCCTGTCCAGTATCTTACCTAAGAGGTCCGGCTCTGCACTGTCCCTTTCCTTCCATATCCGGTTGAATGAGCGGTGCGCTCTCACATACCCTTTGCGTTCCGCGCTATCTCTTTGCGAGCAGCTTTCTATGTTTTCTGTACCCATCTGCCCATTCCTCCTTTCCCTGTCGTACTAAAGACTCCTATTGATTCAGCCCTTCGCCGAAAAAAAAACTTCCAGCTACTGTGGCCTCTGCTGACTTCTGTACGTTCAGCGTTACCTTCCGGTAACGGTTACTCTTTTCAGAACGTTCCGTACAGACCTCCCTGGGTACCACACGTTTCTTTCCCTCCATCCATCTGCCGCATTTACTGCACATGATTCCGTGTAGCTATCGGGCTTCATCTTGTGTGGCAGACTTACCCTCATGTACAGCCTTATATACGATTTCTTTCCGTCAGACCGGAGGTTTGCCCGTAGGTTAGTTGGTTCCCCACATCCGGCTTCCTTCAGATTCCACCTCACGATGGACACCCTTGCCTTCGACTATATCCTTCCCGCTACCGGGCGGATTCGGGACTTTCACCCGTTAGAAACGTGCGCCGCCAGGCGCACCACAAAAAAACTCCCTGCCGGCACAACAGTCATCTGACTGTATGCAGACAGGGAGTTTTTATTCTTATTCATGGTTTTCTTCCGGCTCAGGCTTCCTGACACCAGAACCGGTCTCAGCTTTCTACCTTTATATTTCTGGTTTTCAGTCTTTTGTATATCCACTCACGGAACAGAGCATAAAGCACTGACACCAGCGGGATAAATATCAGCATGCCCACAACTCCCATAAGACTTCCGCCTATGGTAACTGCCATCAGCACCCACACAGAAGGAAGTCCCACGGAGCCTCCAACAACATGAGGATAGATCAAATTTCCCTCAATCTGCTGAAGCACAAAGAACAAAATCAGAAACAGCAGCGCCTGTACAGGACTTATCAGAAAAATCAGGATAAAGCTCACTGCACATCCGATAAACGCACCAAAAACAGGAATCAAGGCTGTAAATGCAATCAGAACACCTACCAGCATTGCATACGGGAACCGGAATATGGTCATTGTCACAAAGAACATGGTTCCCAGAATCACAGCCTCAATGCACTGTCCTGTAACAAATCCGGAAAAAATATCATTTGCCAGAGAACATACATGAAGCACATATTTTACCGCTTTTTTCGGAAACAGCGCATAAAGAGCTTTTTTTGTCTGGATCATCAGTTTTTCTTTCTGGAGAAGCACATAACAGGCAAAAACAAATCCAATACCAAAGTTCATAGCTGTATTTACAATTCCGAGAGTTACCGTCACTGTGGAAGAAAGAATATTGTTGACGCCTCTCTGAAGCCCTGTCATAACAGAATCCAGCATTTTCTGAGGCTCTATCTCAAGGGAGTTCGCCCACTCGGAAATAGCAGAATCCTGTTTGAAATTCTCATCGATCCATACCGTAATATTTGTGATTCCCCGCTCAATGTTTCTTCCCAGGCTCATTGCTGTCCGGCCCAGTTCAGGGATCACTACGTTTCCAACAATAAAGATCACAAAAACAGCTATCAGTATGGCAAGCACCAGGCTTACCGGTCTGGCAATCTTACGGACGATCTTTGAATCCTTCCGTTTTCCTCTGCCGAATATGTTTCTTTCAATAAACTGCATGGGAACGTTTAATACAAATGCAATTCCGCCGCCTGCTATAAACGGAAAAAACAGGCCGATAATCCTCATCAGAAAATCAAGTACAACATCCAGATTCTGCAGACCCACATATAAAAGCACTGTAAAAAGAATCAGATACATACAGTTTTTCATGTTTTCTTTTTTAAATTCCAAAATATCCCTCCATCCAGGTTCTTTTTTCTGACTGGTCTCATGTATCCTGTCCGGAGCTTTCCCGGACCTGTCGGTATTTCCGATACGACACATTCTATCACGGATATGTTTTTCTTGCCAGAGAAATTCTTTAATTTTCTTCTTAAACATTTTGCACAAATTTCAGCTGTGATTTTCTGCATTTCCGATAGTTTAAATTGTTTGTTTTTAATTGACAGAAAATTCTTTTCCATATATAATATAAAGCATATAAATAAAGGTATTTGCAGCAGCTTATATAAGTCCATAATCGGTTGGACGTTTCTACCAACTACCGTAATAGTTGCCTATAAGTCTTATTCAGGGTATCCGAAAAAGGTAGTTGGAATTTTTTTGCTCAAAACCGCCCTGGCTGCAAAGAAGAAAGGAAGGTAAACCATATGAAACAGAATTCTTCTTTTGCACTAAAAGGAAATGTCTGCTTCAGCACAGACAAAAACACTCTTGTCTCCGGAGAACATGCCTATGTTGTCTGCGAAAACGGAAAATGTGCAGGAGTATTTTCCTCCCTCCCGGAAAAATTCCAGGGAATCCCCATAAGAGATGCGGGAGACAGTCTGATCATCCCGGGCTTTACAGACCTTCATCTTCATGCTCCCCAGTACAGTTTCCGGGGAATGGGAATGGATCTGGAACTGCTGGACTGGCTGAACTCTGTAACTTTTCCCGAGGAATCCAAATATTCGGATCAGGACTATGCCCGAAAAGCCTACTCCATTTTTGCTGAAGATCTGAAAAAAAGCGAAACAACAAGAGCCTGTATTTTCGGTACTCTCCATGTAGAAGCAACAGATATCCTTATGGCGCTTCTGGAAAAAACCGGTCTGAAAACCTTTGTGGGAAAGGTCAACATGGACCGCAACGGCCCGGACACTCTGCAGGAAGCAGACGCAGAAACTTCTGCTGCCGACACGATCCGCTGGCTTGATTCCTGTATTGGAAAATATCAGAATGTAAGGCCCATTCTGACGCCGCGCTTTATCCCGTCCTGCTCAGATGAACTGATGAAAAAGCTGGCTGAAATCCAGAAACGTTATAAACTGCCTGTACAGTCTCATCTTTCCGAAAATCCCGGCGAGGTTTCCTGGGTACAGGAGCTTTGCCCCGAAAGCAGATTTTACGGGGACGCTTACCGCCGGTTTGATCTTTTTGGCGGAAAAGACTGCCCTGCCATTATGGCCCACTGTGTTTATTGTCCGGACGAAGAAATACAGCTTATAAAAGAACAGGGGGTATACGTTGCCCACTGTCCTCAGTCCAATACCAATCTTTCATCAGGTATCGCCCCTGTAAAGCTTTATCTTGAACAGGGAATCCATACCGGACTTGGCACTGACATTGCAGGCGGCCATTCTCTTTCCATGCTGAGAGCTGTTGCTGATTCAATTCAGGTATCAAAGCTTCACTGGAGGTATATAGATAGCAACAGGAAGCCTCTTACCTTTGAAGAAGCATTTTATATGGGGACAATGGGCGGAGGAGAATTCTTCGGCAAAACCGGAAGTTTTCTTGAGGGTTACGAATTTGATGCCGTTATCCTTGACGATGCGTATTTCCCGCATCCGCAGTCTCTGACAGTACGGGAACGTCTGGAGCGGCTTACTTATCTGGCTGACGCCCGCTGTGTTACTGGCAAATATGTTTCCGGTACGGAAATATTTTAGCAATATTTTAATAAAAAGGGGGTAGCATTATGAAACTCGAAAAACTCTTTCACCTGAAGGAAAACAAAACAGATGTACGGACCGAGGTCATTGCCGGCGTCACCACATTTATGACAATGGCGTACATTCTGGCAGTAAACCCTAACATTCTGGAGGCCTCCGGAATGGACAGAGGCGCTGTGTTTACAGCAACTGCGCTGTCTGCGTTTATTGCAACCTGCCTTATGGCACTGTTGTCCAATTACCCGTTTGTTCTGGCGCCGGGCATGGGATTAAACGCATATTTCGCGTACACCGTTGTCCTTGGTATGGGTTACAGCTGGCAGCAAGCTCTGTCCGCAGTATTTGTAGAAGGTCTGATCTTTATCCTTCTGTCTCTGACCAATGTACGTGAGGCAATCTTCAACTCCATTCCCATGAACCTGAAACATGCGGTTTCCGTGGGAATCGGTTTGTTTATTGCATTTATCGGTCTGCAGAATGCAAAAATCGTTGTAAACAACGACTCTACTCTGGTAAGTGTATTTTCCTTTAAAAGCGCTGTGAAAGACGGAACCTTCAACAGCATGGGAATCACTGTTTTACTGGCTCTTATCGGTATTTTAGTTACAGCCATCCTTCTGGTAAAAAATATCAAGGGCGGTATCCTGTGGGGTATTCTCATCACCTGGGGACTTGGAATCCTCTGCCAGTTTGCCGGGCTGTATGTTCCAAATCCAGAGCTGGGATTCTTCAGCCTTCTTCCTGATTTCTCCAACGGAATCAGTGTTCCCAGTATGGCGCCGACCTTTATGAAAATGGACTTTTCCATTGTATTCAGTCTTGACTTTGTTGTCATCATGTTTGCATTCCTGTTTGTAGACATGTTCGATACTCTGGGAACCCTGATTGGTGTGGCTTCCAAAGCCGATATGCTTGACAAAGACGGAAAACTTCCGAAGATCAAGGGCGCTCTTCTCTCTGATGCAGTGGGAACATCTGTAGGCGCAGTTTGCGGTACTTCTACTGTTACTACTTTTGTAGAAAGCGCTTCCGGTGTAGCGGAAGGCGGACGTACCGGTCTGACTGCCATTGTGGCAGCCATCCTGTTTGGACTGTCTCTGTTCCTGTCGCCGATCTTCTTGGCTATTCCGTCCTTTGCAACGGCTCCGGCTCTGATCGTGGTAGGATTTTTGATGCTCACATCCATTACCAAAATTGATTTTAATGATTACACGGAAGCGATCCCATGCTTTATCGCGATCATTGCAATGCCGTTTATGTACAGTATTTCCGAAGGTATCGCAATGGGCGTTATCTCTTACGTTGTGATCAATCTTATAAGCGGAAAAGCAAAGGAAAAGAAAATCAGCGTACTGATGTATGTTCTTACGGTTCTCTTTATCCTGAAATATGTGTTCTTATAAAAGAACCACCGGGTACCGTACAAAACACAGAATATGCCTCAGACACAGTTCAGATAACTGCTTTTTACGCTGCGGCACATAAAATCCCAGTCAGAATATGACATCAGGATGACAACAGCACAGGCTTTGAATATTTATCATAAGCCTGTGCTGTTTTTTTGCGTAAACTCCCCATTGTAAAGGAATTCTGCAAATGATATAATGTTTTTTATATGACCTAAAAGGAGAAACTGTTATGAAAATTTTTATTGTCATGGGTGCAGGAATCCTGATCGGACGTTTTCTCATGACAGGAAGAATTAAAAAATGGAATGAACGTCTTGCCATGCTCTGCACCCTTCTTCTTATTTTTTCCATGGGGGTTATGCTTGGCCAAAAAGAAAACTTTCTCAGTGAACTGTCCTCTCTGGGACTGAAAAGCTTCCTGTTCTTTCTGATCCCCACTCTGGTTTCCATTATTCTTGTCTACATACTGACAAAACGCTTTATGGAAAACAAACACTCAGATTCAGAAGGAGAAGACAAATGATCGTTTTATTTACACTGCTGGCCCTGGTACTGGGACTTTTCTGCGGTCTGTCCGGTTTTGATCCCGCGCCTGTCAGCTTTTTAAGCCGGCACTCAGATATGGTTTTATACATACTGATGTTTTCTGTGGGAATCAGCATCGGAATGCACAACGGCATCCTAAAAAAAATACGCCAGTATCATCTGAAGATCCTTATTATCCCCCTGGGCATTACTGTGGGCTCTATCATCGGAGGGCTGATCTGCGCCGTGATCCTGGGTATTTCTCCGGCAGAAGGCGCTGCTGTGGCAAGCGGGATGGGCTGGTACAGTCTTGCGGGAGTTACTATCAGCCGTCTGGGAGGCGCGGAACTGGGAAGTATTGCCTTTATGAGCAATCTTATGAGAGAATTTTTCTCTTTTTTCCTGATTCCCATTATTGCCTCCAGGCTCAATAATTACACCTGTATCGCACCGGCCGCAGCCACCAGCGAGGATACCACCCTTCCTGTACTTTTGAAATACACAAATGAGGAAACTGTGGTTCTGGCTGTTCTTAATGGAATTCTCTGTTCCTTTTTTGTGCCCATCCTGATTACTTTTTTCTTTAACATTTAAAATCTGTATGATTAACATAAAACATCCGAAACGGTTCCTTTTGAAACTGCTCCGGATGTTTTATTTAATCCAGCTGACCATTCTCGATCAGACGTTCTTTAATTCTTGCAAAGCTCTCATCACTGATATCATGCTCCATTTTACATGCGTCAGCTCTGGCGATCTCTGAAGGAACTCCCAGGCTCTCCAGCATTGTTGTGAGAACTGTATGACGTTCATAGATTCTGTTGGCAATCTCTGCGCCTTTGTCCAGAAGAGTCACGGTTCCATAACGGTCCATAGCAATGTAACCGTCTTCTCTGAGAAGCTTCATAGCGTGACTTACGCTTGGCTTTGACACCGACAGCATTGTGGCAATGTCCACAGATCTTACTCCTCCGCCCTTTTGGGACAGCCTTAAAATCGCTTCCAGATAATCCTCCGCCGATTCTCTGATTTGCATAAAAACACCTCCCGTTCCGATTATTCTACCATAAATGACACCTGATTACAACCTGCTGCCCACAGGCATATAAAGCTGCCGCCCTATACAGCAGCCTGGTAAAAATGCATCCCGGACCATCTTTGGTGATGGCGTTTTGCCCTGTATGTCCGGTGATTCCGGAACATTCATTCCAGTTCATCCCGGTCATCTGTTACTTATCGTCTCCTGTAAGCCGGAGCGTATCACGGATTTCCTCTACATCCATGTCCAGGATCACTGCAAGCTCTCCCACGCTGAACGCGCTTTCTCCGTCCTCTTCATCCTCAGAAAGCTCTCTCACAGCGTTTTCCAGTTTCTCTACTCTTGCCACCAGACTGTCATCCTCAAATTTTCTCTGACTCTGTTCCTTACAGGCCTGCCGGATTCCCTCCCGAACCTGCTCCAGAAGCCATTCCTCACTGCGAAGAAGCTCTCCGGCAGCGCCAAGAGCCTGTACAAGACTTACATTAGCCTCCTGGATCAGATCCCCGATAAAAATATCTTCTGTGTTCATTTCTACAGCAAGCTGAGCCGCCCCGCGCATGTAACGGGCCGCAAGGCTCTGTACAGCGTCTGCGCTTCCGCTTCTAAGTTCTTCAAAAAGCCGCCCGCTTTCCGGAAAGTCCTCTTCTCCGGGAAGGCTTTCCAGATATTCTTTCAGATAAGCCTCCTCTTCCTGTGTCAGAGGAACCCGGCGTACTTCCTCCTGAGCGTCTGAGCCCTCAGTCTCTGTCTCAATTCCCTCTATCAGGATTCCCTGTCCGGTAAGATATTTAAGCACGTTCACAAGCTGGCTGCTGTTCAGATCGCTTCCTGAGAATTCTTCTCTGATCTGCTCTGCCCTGAGACTTCCGCCCTGCTCCTTGGCCAGTTCCTGCATTTTTTTAAGTTTTTCCTGAAATTCACGAACATCCATTGCTGTTCTCCTTTTTTTCCTTTCGTCAATAAACTGATTCCGGGTTGAAATCATTTATTATTTCTCACGCCATTCCCAGTAACCTGCGAACAGTTAGAATCATTTTTCATTATAACATCTTCCCGGACTGTTTTCACCAAAAAATTACCGGCTGAGATATTCATCGAAACAGGCTGGCCGCTGTTCACACAGCATTTTGACCAGATCGCCGTAAACAAAAGGAAGATCCGCAGGCTGAGCCGTCAGCCAAGCTTGTCCTCAAGAGCCTTAATTGACTCCATATTGTATTTTTCATATTCGTTAAAAATACCGTCTCCCATTGCGTCAAACTCTGCCGGCGCATACTTTGGAACATACCAGGATCTGGAATCAAAATACTGCTGTATTTCTGCCGTATCAAACATCCTTCCATGTCTGGCAAAAATTTCATTTCTCGCCAGCCCCAGCTGTTCTTTTGTAAGAGCCTTGCCTCTCAGTGTTTCTTCTGTAAGATATTCGCTGTTGCTGGTTGGCAGTATGTATTCTCCTGATGCCGCGTTATTCTCCGGAGACGGCTGAGTCTGTGCGCCTGTCCCTCCTCTGTTTTTTCGAAGAGACAGGGAAACCCATTCAGAACTGTCTCCCTCCTGGTGAAAATTTCGTGTGTAGGAATCCCCGGCAATATCCACCGTATAATATCCGCCTCTTCTGGAATTGCAGATAAGCTTATTATCACAAAAATACCACGGACCTGCGGACTCGCTCAGCTGCAGAGGCTCCCCGATCTGATGGACAGCGCCTCCGTTGTTTCCATAAATAACAATCGTATATCCAAGCTCCGGTGTATAAATGTCCTCTTCCATTTCGGAAAAGGCTGTTGTTACCACCAATACAGGTTCCTGATTTTCTCCGGCATCCACTATGGCATAATAATCTCCCACATGATTTGTTTTTAAAAACTCCTCATAGGAACCTGCCACAGATACCGTATCTGAACCAGCGCTTTCCTCTTCTGTATGTGTCTGATCCACAATCTCCCGGATGGATGAGGTATGATCTTCAATATCCATCCAGAAGCCCTCCAGATATCTTTCTGATTTTAATCTGTCATATACAAACTGACCTGCTGACTGCCCCTCTTCCATACTGTCGCCGCGCACTAAGCGCACAATCGAATAACAGCGGGGATCCTGGCTGACTGTTGAATGAACGACAAAGTTTTCCATTCCGATTCGTTCAGACTGAAATCCCAGGGCCCGGTATCTCTCTATCATTTCAATGGTATACTGTCCATAGTCCAGTCCCTGAAGCGGTGTTGGATCTAAAGCAAATAAAGCTTCAAGTTCCATTCCCGATGCCGCATATTCCATATCCTGGGTACTTTCCATAACTGAAAAAGCGGATCCGTCATAGGTATATCCTCTTAAATACCACTCAAATCCTGTCACCAGATATTTGGGAGACGCGCTGTACTCATAAAAGAACTGATACTGTCCATTTACCCTTCTCAAAAAAATATTTCCCTCATAGGCAGTGGAATTCGTATCAGACATTGCCGCCAGATCCTGAAATCTCCCTTCCAGATCATATTCTCCCAGCTCAAACATATCGGAAACCATCCAAGTATCCACGTTTAATTCATACATGGATATCCTGACACATTTATTTTCCGGCCCAAAAGTTTCACTTGGCTCATAAGTAACTGCCAGAATTTCATCACTGTTATCATTATCAAAATCCCATTTCAGACATCCGAGAATTCCTTCCTCCTGAACATTCTGAAGTTTCATTATCTCATCCTGCATGACCAGCGGCGTCTCCAGACGCTGTCCGCCAATATAGGAAAGTCCGGTCAGCCGGGATACGATACTTCCGGCGTCTTCCTCCTTCTGCTGCTGAGCCTCCGCCCTGTCTTCTGCCGCCCACAGGATCTCCCCGTTTCCCAGTGCCAGAACACAGGTCAAAACTACTGCAGTTACATTTTTCATCTTTTTCATACACATAGTCTCCTTCCTGCTATTGAAACTACAACCCTTTACAAAAATCCTGATCACATTCCCATATAACTTCTGTTGTATTTGTGTTTGACAGCATTTTTAAGCGGAATGTCCGTCCTGCACAATTTCTTTTTTCAGACCCTTAGTCCGCTTTTTCCGGGCTTTCCAGGCCTTCTTTTTCTTTTTTACAGAGAAACACCCGGTAGGGGAGCTACCGGGTGTTTCGAGGGGAGTATAAATAATTAAATAAGGGGTTATGTAAAAAAAATTTTTGAAGGGTAAATTCTTTTTACAGATTAGATTATAATATAAACTGGAAAAAAAAGCAATATGATTTCATGAATATTATTACAACTTTTTGACATAATAGACAGTGTAATAAGCAAGTTGACAAAATGCATTCCAAATCGCCTTAGGTGACAGGAAGCATTTTGCCCTGTATGTCTCGGGGTTTTGGCACAGATACCAAAATACCCTGCGGGATAGTAAACAGCAGCTATTCAACACATTACACCAGGAGGAAAATGAAAATGACAAAAAATTATGAAACAGAAAACAAAAACATGAACAGCAACACAGACAAAGCTTCTGATAAAAGCGCACAGAACTGCGGAAAAAACAGTTCCAAAAACGCTTCCAGAAACAGCTCTAAAAACAAAACTACAAACGCTTACGACAGAGAACAGAACAATTACTCTGACAGATACTAAAGAAAAAAATCAGCAAAAAACAAACGTTTCTCCCTTCTTACAGAATCGTATGGACAGGGCGGATGCAGGCGGCTGCCGCATCCGCCCTGTCCTGTCTTCCGATCTGTTTCTCCGTCCTCTTTTCTGCATATGATAAATAAAAAAGGAAAGCTCAAATGTTTCCCATTGAAACCATTTCCGCCAAAATGCTGGATTATTATGCAGACCGTTCCGACGCTCTCATCATAGACGTCCGCGATGCGGCCCTTTATCAGAAAAGTCATATCCGCGGCGCGGTAAACTATCCTTACAGCCAGATTGAACAGTGCCGGGAGCTTCCCCGGGAAAAGCTTCTGATCTTTTACTGCCAGCGGGGCGGCTCAAGTATGGCCGCCGCCAGGCTTTTTGTAAAAAAAGGGTACAAAACCCGGTCTGTGATCGGCGGTTTTGAAGCTTATCGAGGAAGAAATCTTGTAATTTCCGGATAACCGTGATAATGTAAAAGAGAAAAATCCTGTTCTGTAAAAACAGAACGGATTTTATACAAAACACCTATTATAAGGAGAATACCTGAATGAAATACTTATTTGCATCAGATATACATGGCTCCGCATATTACTGCCGGAAGCTTTTGGATGCGTTCCGTGAAGAGCAGGCAGAACGTCTGGTTCTTCTGGGCGATCTGCTCTATCACGGACCCAGAAATGATCTTCCAAGAGAATATGCTCCCAAAGAAGTCATTGCTCTTCTCAATGAACATAAAAACAAAATTTACGCTGTCCGCGGAAACTGCGAGGCCGAGGTTGACCAGATGGTTCTGGAATTTCCGGTAATGGCTGACTACTGTATTCTTTCTGTAGACGGAAGAACCTTTTACGCTACTCACGGACATATTTATAACCAGGACAATCTTCCCCCTCTCCGGGAAGGAGACATTCTGATCCACGGACATACTCATGTGTTAAAGGCTCAGCAGATGGATGGCTATATCCTTTTGAATCCAGGCTCTGTTTCCATTCCCAAGGAGGGAAATCCTGCAACCTACGCAGTTCTGGAAAACAGTATATTTACTATTAAAGATTTTGACGGAAACACTGTCAGAGAAATGAGGCTGCCATGAAATATATGGAACTGATCGCTCCCTGTCATTTTGGAATGGAGGCTGTCCTGAAACGGGAAATTCTTGATCTCGGCTATGAGATCAGCAAAGTGGAGGATGGAAAAGTAACTTTTCTGGCTGACGCTGCGGGAATCGCACAGGCAAATGTATTTCTCCGCACCACAGAACGTATTCTTCTGAAAGCAGGAGAATTTAAGGCGGTGACCTTTGACGAGCTTTTTGAAAAAACAAAGGCAATTCCCTGGGAAAACTACATTCCTCAGGATGGAAAATTCTGGGTTGCCAAGGCCAACTCCGTAAAGAGCGCGCTTTTCAGCCCTTCCGATATCCAGTCCATTATGAAAAAAGCAATTGTAGAGCGTCTGAAAGGCGTTTACGGTATTTCCTGGTTTCCGGAAGACGGCGCAAGCTTTCCCATCCGTGTATCCTTTATGAAGGATGTGGCCACTGTGGGCATTGATACCTCAGGAGTATCCCTCCATAAACGCGGCTACCGTCAGATGACTGTAAAAGCTCCGATCACTGAAACACTGGCATCAGCCCTTATTATGCTTACCCCATGGAATAAAGACCGGATCCTTGTAGATCCTTTCTGCGGAAGCGGAACCTTTCCTATTGAGGCAGCCATGATCGCCGCTGATATGGCTCCCGGCATGAACCGCTCCTTCCTTTCTGAGGACTGGAAGCATATTGTTCCTCGAAAATGCTGGTATGACGCCATAGAAGAAGCAAACGACCGGATCAACCTTCATATTGAAACGGATATCCAGGGCTATGATATTGACGCAGAAGCGCTGAAGGCAGCCCGTTCCAATGCAAAAATGGCAGGCGTGGACAAGCTGATCCATTTTCAGCAGAGAGCAGTTAAGGATCTCAGTCACCCAAAACCATACGGCTTCCTGATCACAAATCCTCCATATGGAGAGCGTCTGGAAGAAAAAGCGGCTCTTCCGCAGCTTTACCGGGAAATCGGAGAAAGCTTCAACCGTCTGGATAAATGGTCCATGTACCTGATCACGTCCTATGACAGAGCTGAAAATGATATTGGGAAAAAAGCGGACAAGAACCGCAAAATATACAATGGAATGTTAAAAACCTACTACTATCAGTTTCTGGGTCCAAAACCGCCAAGGAGGAATGCAAACAAATGAAAAAAGTAATTTTTGCCACCGGCAATGAAGGAAAAATGAAGGAAATCCGCGAAATTCTCGGTGATCTGGATATCCAGCTTCTTTCCCTGAAGGATGCCGGAATCACAGCTGATATTGAAGAAAACGGAAATTCTTTTGAAGAAAATGCAGTCATCAAGGCAACGGCTATCCGTGACCTTACTGGAGAGATTGTACTTGCTGATGACTCCGGTCTGGAAATCGATTATCTGAATAAAGAACCGGGTATCTATTCTGCCCGCTACATGGGTGAAGATACTTCCTATCATATTAAAAATGCAAATCTTATTGAGCGGCTGGACGGAGTTCCTGATGAAAAGAGAACTGCCCGCTTTGTGTGTGCCATTGCAGCCGCTTTCCCGGACGGGACTGTTCGGACAGTCAGAGCTGCTATGGAAGGCAGGATCGGCTACGAGGAAAAAGGCGAAAACGGATTCGGCTATGACCCCATTTTTTATCTTCCGGAATACGGATGTTCTTCTGCGGAGCTTTCCATGGAGGAAAAAAATAAAATCAGCCACAGAGGGAAGGCTCTGAGGGCTATCAGGGACGAGCTTCAATGAAACTCCTTATTGTCAGTGACACTCATGGAAGAGACGCCAATCTGGAAGCTGCGGTTCTGAGAGAGCAGCCTTTTGATATGCTGTTCCACTGCGGAGACGTGGAAGGGCGCGAGTTCTACATTGAAGCCCTTGCCGAATGTCCCTGTACAATTATTGCCGGAAACAATGATTTCTTCTCCGACCTTCCAAAAGAGGATGAAATTACTGTATTCAAACACCGGATCCTTGTAACCCACGGACATTTTTACGGCGTTTCTATGGATCTTTCCCGTCTGATTGATGAGGCCAGATCCAGAAACTGTGACTGTGTGTTCTTCGGTCACACACATAAACCAGTTATTGACGAAGAGGACGGCATCATGGTATTAAATCCGGGAAGTCTTACTTTTCCAAGACAAAACGGACATAAGCCAAGCTATGCTGTTGTAGAAGCAGACGAGGACGGAGGTCTCTCTGCCGAAATCCGTTACCTCTGATACCACAACGGGGACAAAAGTCAGTCTTACTTTTGTCCCCATACTTTTATGTCCGGCAGTTGCTTGTCCCACAATATTCTTATTCCTGCTCTGAACAGGTCTGCTGATTTTTTGCAAGAAGCTCTTTGATTTCCGGAACAGACCTTCCGTCTTTTCTCTGCTGCCGTATCCATTCCACAAGCTGTACGCTCTGTTCTCTCCGGTACCTTCTTGTCAGGTTTTCTTCTTCCTGCTCAAAAGGCAGCATTCCCTCCTCAGTATAATGCTTCAGGGTACTGTAACGGCACCCGGTCAGACGCGCCAGCTCCCCTATGGAAACATAGTCTGAAGCAAGAATCACTTCCATTGTTCTCCGTCTGGACATATTTTATATGCCCCCCTTCACCGGTATACAGGAGAAAGCAGCGCTCCCTGAATAGGAATTCCCTGGCATGAAACAGTTTTGGGGACAATGCGGTAAAATATATTGTCAATTTTTAAAAGAGTTTCTGTTCCATTCTTTACTTCTTCCACAAAATGCCCGTGTTCGCATAAAAAACTCATCATTGCCGTTCTGCGGTCACTGACTGTAGTTCCAAAAATAACAAAATCAACAAACACAGCCTGACGCCTTTCCAGAAATGGAAAAGTAAGATTTACCCCCTGCATATAAGGATTCTGAAAAAGTTTTTTCTTTTTCCTTAAAAAGGCTGTCCCCAAACTTTCAAAGGCTTTATGAAATTCCTGATTCCACAACACACCTGTCCACTGACCGGATGCTGCCATACGCACCATTTTCTGAGATATTTCTTCCTGTTCTTTTGCCGAAAAAATCTCATGGATAAATCCACTTTCACGGATCATCCACAGAAGCAGAATCCCATCATCGGTCAGCGCTCCTTCTTCCAGAAGTTCTGCCCGAAGGGCTTCTGTCACCTTTTGGTAAATATCCTGGTCACTTCTGTACACCATCATATCCACGCCTGCAGTATCGTAATACATATCACAGCCCAGAAGATCCGGAACCTCGTCCAGCACTTCCTGGGATATCAGAAGCCCAATATCCTCTCTGGCCTCTTCATTCAAAGCTTCTGTTTTCAGAGATTTTACAGTTTTCATTTCTTTTTCCAGCTTGTCTGCAAAGCCCGGGCTTTGACAGTCACCGGAGGCAAGAAGTTTCTCTGCCCGTTTTCCCGCGGCAGCTGCGCGAAGAACAGCACTTTTGGCAACCGATTTATGTCTGCTGTCCGTTCCATCCAGTCCTATAAGAAGAAACTGCTGTACAAGTGTGTAATCGTCCATATTTTTCTCCTTTATTTTTCCTTACATTTGATGCCGTAGTTACCCCGGCTCCCATTTTCATAGCCCCGGCAGATCTCATAAACTTTTCCATTGATCTCCACCTCATCATCGCCGGTAAAGGTACAGGAATCTCCGTTCTTTTCACAGTACTCAGATATTGCCTGCATGGCTTTTACCATAGTAGGATATTCTGCGCTGTCCTCATAAGGAATCCAAAAAGCTTTTTTAAACATATCCTTCATCTCTCTTACTTCATATTTCTTATTACTTACTACTTATAATTTATTATATACTCTCTCTTCTGAAAAAAGTCAATATATTTTTATCTTTTTCTGAAAAAATTACAGGGCGGTACTCCTGTGAATACCGCCCTGATCTCTGATATATAACTATAAATGTGCAAATATCGAATTTTGCACAATAGAATCCATAATATACGCACAAAAAAGAAATATTAAGCTCTATATGTGCATTAAATAAAAACAAATTCGTGATAATTTTATGCACTTTTTCAAATTTACTCATAAAATAAATTCCATACTTTTTGAATCATCAATATTTCTTTATTATGAAATATGAATATCTACAATTTCATTACTTGTTCCGATTCTCACCGGAAGCTGAAAAAAGCCTGCTCCTGAAGAAATAATGGCATGCGTTTTTCCAAACTGTTCATGTCCATAAAAATAATGTTTTCCATTTGCCAGCTTTGTAAAATATGTTACCGGAAAAAACTGTCCCTTATGGGTATGACCGCTGAGAACCAGGTCTGCCCCAAATTCAACGGCTTCAGGAATACCACTGGGATTATGATCTAAAACTATAACCGGTAAGCTCGAATTTATTTCTTTTGCCAGACTTTCCATTGAGCTTCTGCAATTATTACTTGCATCGGTTCTTCCTGCCAGGCAGAAATCTTCCAGTTGAATCGCCTGATTATGCAGAAGCTGAATGTTTGAAGCCCGTAAAAAATCAGCAAATTTCTTATTATCTGCCTTTGGATCATGATTTCCCAGTACGGCAAACACGCCTTTTTTTGCCTTTATTTTACAAAACAGGGAGCTGATTCTGCCAAGAACCTCATCATCCTCAAGAATGTGATTATTTACATCAATAATATCTCCGCATATAACTACCAGATCAGGTTCCAGCCGATTCACTTTATCCACAATATTCTGAATATGCTTCTCTCCTACAAACACACCCAGATGAATGTCACTCATCATGGCAATCCGACAGGTATTTCCCCTCAATCCCAAAGGAATGGAATAAACAGTATATTTTATCTTTTTTGCATGAAGATACCCAAGCGCCACAATTATAACGGCCAAAATATCCAGAACAAATACCCCCATGGCCTGCGCTTTTCCAGAAACCATAAACAGGGCAGAAAAAATCCACCATAAAAGCAGAATCATAAAATCATATATAAAAAAGCAGCTATATATACCCATGAGCATTTCAAGCTTCTTATTTCTCCACTTTTCCATGATCTGATTCTGCATGAGAGCTGAAATCCCCATCACTATATAAATTATGCCAATTATGCAGGAACCCCCAGTGCTGACTCCCAGGGTCCAGACTGCATAGCTGTTCATAACCGCACCGACAACTGAACTTAATAAGATAACAACAGAAAAAACTTTTTTGAAAATATTCTTCTCGAGAATTTTACCAAATGGTGTGTTCATCACCAGTCATCTCCTTTTTCTGATCCTTGCACAGAGCATACTCCATGATGCACTATTTTATTATTTCCAAAAATAATTAACAAAAAACGCCTGGAATCAGGCGCTTTTATGCGGGCAACAGGACTTGAACCTGCACGTCGTAGACACCAGAACCTAAATCTGGCGCGTCTG
>OFMG01000521.1_pt1 | contig 49215 bp, 38 predicted proteins | sample 1541751 | NCBI WGS metagenome assembly OFMG01 (sample SAMN04209232, study PRJEB22552) | human gut metagenome | biome: gut; material: feces | host: Homo sapiens | place: USA: Oklahoma
CTGAGCGTCAGAGTGCATACGTCCTAAGGTATCTGTCATACCGTAAGAAGCCGGGCCTGCTGCCATATTGTCTGGGTGAAGAGTACGTCCTGTACCACCGCCTGATGCAACAGAGAAGTATTTCTTTCCTGCTTCGATACGTTCCTTCTTGTATGTACCTGCTACCGGGTGCTGGAAACGTGTCGGGTTTGTAGAGTTACCTGTGATAGAAACGTCAACGTCTTCTTTCCACATGATAGCCACGCCTTCACGAACATCGTTTGCTCCGTAGCAGTTTACTTTTGCACGAAGTCCATCAGAGTATGCTTTGCGGAATACTTCTTTTAATTCGCCTGTGTAGTAATCGTATTCTGTTTCTACATATGTAAATCCGTTGATACGAGCAATAATCTGAGCAGCATCCTTTCCTAATCCGTTTAAGATAACGCGAAGAGGCTCTTTACGAACTTTGTTTGCTTTTTCAGCAATACCGATAGCGCCTTCTGCTGCTGCGAAAGATTCATGTCCTGCTAAGAATGCGAAACATTTTGTATCTTCTTCCAGAAGCATTTTTCCTAAGTTACCATGTCCAAGACCTACTTTACGCTGGTCTGCAACAGAACCCGGGATACAGAAAGACTGAAGACCTTCACCGATAGCTGCTGCTGCATCTGCTGCTTTCTTGCAGCCTTTTTTGATTGCGATAGCAGCGCCTACTGTGTAAGCCCATTTTGCGTTTTCAAAACAGATTGGCTGAATACCTTCAACCATTTTATATACATCTAAACCGGCTGCTTTTGTTACTTCTGCAGCTTCTTCAATAGAGTTCATTCCGTACTCTTTTAAAACAGCCAGAATCTGTTTTTCTCTTCTTTCATATGATTCAAATAAAGCCATTATTCTATCCTCCTGATTTCTATATCTGACACTTCCGTCTGATTACTCTTTACGTGGGTCGATAATCTTAACAGCGTCGTTTACACGTCCGTACTGACCCTGAGCTTTTTCAAATGCTGTGTTTGCATCATCGCCGGCTTTGATGAAGTCCATCATCTTGCCAAAGCTTACGAATTTGTATCCGATGATTTCATCGTCTTCGTTTAATGCGATGCCTGTAACATAGCCGTCTGTCATTTCCAGATAACGAGGACCTTTCTTTAATGTTCCGTACATTGTACCAACCTGAGAACGAAGTCCTTTTCCAAGGTCTTCCAGACCAGCACCAATCGGCAGACCGTCTTCAGAGAATGCACTCTGTGTACGTCCGTATACAATCTGTAAGAATAATTCTCTCATAGCTGTGTTAATCGCATCACAAACCAGGTCTGTGTTTAATGCTTCAAGCAGTGTTCTTCCTGGCAAGATTTCTGATGCCATAGCAGCAGAATGTGTCATACCTGAACATCCGATAGTTTCTACCAGTGCTTCCTGAATGATACCTTCTTTTACGTTTAATGTTAATTTACAGGTACCCTGCTGAGGCGCACACCAGCCTACACCGTGTGTTAAACCAGAGATATCTTTGATTTCTTTTGCTTTTACCCACTTTGCTTCTTCCGGAATTGGAGCTGCACCGTGATTCACGCCCTGTGCTACCGGGCACATTGTTTCTACTTCATGTGAATAAATCATTTTAAAACTCCTTTCAAGTATGTATACTTACAAGTGCGTTAATCATTTAACGTCTTATTCAAACCTATTTTCTCATAAAACCGCAAAAAAATCCAGACCTATTTTCTCTTTTTTTCCAAAATTCTGTCTAAAAAAGATACCGCAGCACTCCCATAATCCCGGTAAGGCCCAGACTGTAGAGAAAAATAGAACCCGGCTTTCCCAGAAAAATAATTGCCGCAAATTTTTTCAAGGACATAGGGGTAAGCCCTGCAATATAGCAAAGCAAATCATCTGGCGCCACAGGAAGAAAAATAGCTACTGCAAATGCTTTATCGAAAGCCTTTCCTTTTTCCAGCCAGCCAATATACTTTTCATAATTCTTTTCTCCCACCATCTGACGGACAAAAGGTCTTCCGTACCGTTTGGAAAGCAGAAAGGCCAATATGGAACCAAGGGAAATCCCCACATAATTGTATACAAATCCCCAGACCGGTCCGAAAATCAGGACACCGCCCAGACAGCCCACTGCTCCGGGCAAAATAGGAATCACCACCTGCACCATCTGAATCACAATAAACAGCGCCGGCGCAAAAAGGCCAAACTGGCTTAAAAAAGCCTTTAATGCGTCTGCAGACACAAAGAGCTGATGCCGGATTCCATACCAGATAAACCACCCCATACCTATCAGGCCTATGAGTGTGCAGAGATTCAGATATACTGCTGTTTTCTGTTTTTCCATACCAATTCCTCTTTTCTTTCTTTGCCTAAAAGATTCCTTTTGTTTTTCAGCTTTTTTCCTTCTGCCGATTCGCGAAATACCTTTTCATAAAATGCTTTCCACTGGTTTCCCACCGCAGTTCTGCTGTATCTCTCATGACCCTCATAGGAAGCATGCGCGCTTCTCTGATAAAAATCCGGTTCTTCTTTCAGCTGGCGCAGCGTCCGTACAAACTCTTCTGTATTTCTTCCAGTCAACGCATGGTCAAAAAGAATGGGTCTGTACTCAGGCAAATCCCGCACCAAAACCGGCAAAGCACAATTCATGGATTCCAGAATGGTCATGGGAAACAGTTCTTCATAGGAAGGCAGAAACATCACATCCGCCATATTGTAGACCTCGTTCATTTTCTCTCGGTCCACCAGTCCCAGAAACTTCACATTGGAGGGCAGATTTTTCATCAGAGCCCGAATCTCTTCGTATCCTTCTGATATCTTTCCAAAAGAAAAACCTCCGGCCCATACAAACTGACAATCCGGCATTCTTCGTGCTGTTTCCACAAATTCAAAGACACCCTTTCGCTTCTGCAGCTGCCCCACACATAAAACAGTAAAGGCATCCGGATCCATGTGGCATTTTTTCCGGATTTTCTTTCTCTTTTCCCCGGAGATAGGATAAAAAGACTCCTCGGAAACCACATTGGGAATGTATGTGATTTTCTCTCTGGGAATACCGTACTGTGCCAGTTTGTCAATAAACACCGGATTGACCGTTACCAGATAATCCATTCTCCGGTAAAAAGAAATCATATATTTATAGAAAAGATTCTTTACCGCTCTTGGAAAAGAAATGCTGTTTTCCACAGTTTCCGGCAAAAAGTGTACATATCCCACAGCCGTCCCCTGTTTTTTCCGTTTGTCAATCGAGAGATAGTATTCCGGATTAATGGAGTGATAGTGCGTAATTTCGCAGGCTTTTTTTGAATTTTCCAGAATCACGGCACTGCCCTTCATAACCTGTCTGGCAAGCGCCACCTGCTCATCATGAGCGGAAAGCACACCCTGCCCTTTTACCATATCTGCTTTTGATAACATATTTATTTTTCTCATAACCCTACACTCCTCTTCTCAACATATTTTTCCGGTTCCAGACTGCCAGAAATTCCCTGGAAAATCCTTTTTCTTCCTGTACAGCCAGGGAAAGCTTTGCCATACCCTGTCGTACCAGTACTTCTTTATAAAGACATTCTGCCATAGTGCAAAAATTCCAGGTAGAATACAGATAGGCGGTCTCTCTGGCACATTTTCCCATCTGCACTCTCCGGCTTTCCTTCTCCAGCAGATATTCTAAATGCATTTTAAAATATGCATAGGAGTCATACTGGAAACCATTATATCCGTCTGTCACAACCTGGTTTAAACAATCATCTTTCCTGCACAGGGCCGGAACTCCACTGGCAAGGGCTTCGATATAGGTAATCCCCTGGGTTTCACTGTTGGAGGCACACACAAATACATCTCCCAGCTGATAATACCGGCCTACTTCCTCCGGGCTTATCATGCCCGTAAACACAGTACAGTCCTGAATTTCCAGCTCCACGGTCAGATTTTCCAGACGTTCTCTGTCCGGTCCGTCCCCGGCAATCAGAAAAGTCAGTTTTTCTCTTCCTTCTTCTCTTACCATCTGTGCAAAGAACCTTAACAATTCTTCCAGATTCTTTTCCTTTGCCAGACGTCCCACACTGACCAGTACCTGATTCTCCAAAGGAATGTTCCATTTTTTCTTTAATTCCTGCTTTTCTTCTTTTGATAAATCTCCGGAAAATCTCTGCAAATCAATTCCTGTAGGAATCACGGAAATCGGCTTCTTTACTTCATAGCCTTCCAGAATCTTCTCTACTTTCTCCGTAGGTACAATCACCTGACTGGCTTTTTTCAGCACGCTTCTGGAAAACTGTGCTACCGCTTTCTTTTCTAAAGCAGCCCCGGCTTTATGTTCTGAAATTCTTCCAGGCAGATAATGAATATAATCCTCATAAACTGTATGGTAAGTATGCAAAAGCGGACAGTTGCATTTTTTACTGATTTTGACCGCATAAGAAAAGGTCATAAACTCACACTGGGAATGTACGATATCAGGATTCCAGTGCACCAATTCCCGCACCAGCTTTTCCGTATGAGGCAGCACAGCCCTGACATTCGGATAAATTTTTTCCAGATTTATGGATTTAATATAATAAACGCCTGCTTCTTTATAAGACTCATAGCTTCTGGATAAAGTCAGAACTCTTACCTCATGTCCTCTTTCTTCCAGTTCCTTTTTTAAGTTCAGCACAGATGTCACCACTCCGTTGATAATCGGTTTATACCAATCTGTTGTGATTAATATTTTCATAAGGATTTCCCCCTTTTGGTCTTTCTCTTAAGTTGTCTTTATCATAAAAAACAGATTTAAAGAGAACAAGCAGACAATTTTAAAGTTTTTCTAAAGAATATAGAAAAAAGAACTGCAGTTTTCTCTTTCCGAAAAAACCTGCAGTTCTTCTTTTCATGCGCTTTTCTTAAATTTTCTTAATCCAGATGGATTTCCGCCAGTTCCGGCGGGGGTAACTGTCTGGAAGAGTCTTTTTTATATTTTTTCAAGTCTGCTGCTGCTTTTGCCAGAGGTACATTGGTTCCCGCACCTGCCATACAGCCGCCAGGACAACCCATACCTTCTATCATACAGCCTTTTAATTTTCCTGCTTTTGCCATAGTCAGAATTTTCTTACATTCTGCCAGGCCTTCCGCATGCTCAATGTGAACCTCTACCTCCGGATAATATTCATGAAGGCAGGATTCTACTGCGCTGGCCACTCCTCCGGCAACCGCATAACCTCTTCCGGCTGCAGTTGCATTATGAAGAGAACTTTCACCCTGGCATTCTTCGGGATGAATTCCCTTTGCCTCAAACATTCCTGCCAGTTCCTCAAAGGTAATGACAAAATCCACGTCACTTCGTACCGATTTTCTGGAAGCCTCCAGTTTTTTCGAAGCACAAGGGCCAATAAACACCACATGAGCCTCCGGATAACGCTGCTTAATGGTTCTTGCAGTTGCCACCATAGGCGTCAGCTCCTGAGAAATATTCCCAATCATATCCGGGAAGAACTTCTTTGCAAGCATGCTCCAGGAAGGACAGCAGGAAGTGAGCAGGAAAGGCAGTTCCCCTGTGCTGACTTTCTCTGCATAGTGATGTGCCTCAGCAACTGCTCCAATATCTGCTCCCAGAGCCACTTCATAGACATCTGCAAAGCCCAGTTCCTGCAAAGCCGCCTTTAATTTTTTCGGTGTCACATCAGGCCCAAACTGCCCTATAAAAGCCGGCGCTACTTCTGCGATAATCTGTTTGCCCTCTTTCAGTGCATGGGCAAGCTGAAAAATCTGTGATTTATCAGAAATAGCTCCAAACGGGCAGTTTACCATGCACATACCGCAGGAAACACACTTCTCATTGTTGATTTTGGCTCTTCCCAATTCATCACTTTCAATAGCATTTACACCACAGGCTCTGGCACAGGGACGCTCCTTTTTGGCAATGGCATCATATGGACAGACTGATTTGCATTTTCCGCATTTAATGCATTTTTCCTGGTTGATAATGGATTTGCCCTTTACAATGCTGATAGCGCCCTTTGGACAGACCTCCTTACAAGGATGCGCCACACAGCCTCTGCACATATTGGAAACCTCATACATCTTAGGCTCACAGGCATCACAGGCCGAAGGTATGACCTGCATAAGCGGCGGCTCATAATATTTCTCGTCAATGTTGCTGGCCTCAAGACCTGCGGTAATATGTACGGCTGCATTTTCCGGCCGAAGAGACATTCCCATGGCAAGGCGGACTCTCTCACTGGCCACTGCTCTTTCCCGGTAAATACTTTCCCGGTATGTTGCCCTCTCCTGTACAATATGGTAAGGAATGGCCTCAATATCAGCCACCAGGGTCTCCGGTTCCGATTCAAAACCCACACGGGCAATCTCTTTAAATACTTTGTGACGGATTCTTTTTACATTTGTATCCAGACTTCTCATTGCATTCTTCCTTTCCTGCATTTTTTCTGAAATCCCTGTTGTTTATAATAAACACAATTTTATTCCTTTGCAAGAAATTGCAGGTACTTTATTCAATACAAAGGCATCTTGTGCTATAATAAATGCAATTTGAACTTCTTCAAACAAAAAAAACACCAGAAAGGATACTGCTTATGTTTTATAAAATCAGATACCCTGATACCGCAAAAAATACACTGCTTCCTCCACTGCTTACCGGCAGCGCCCTAAAATGGATTGCCCTTGTCACCATGCTGACAGACCATATTGGAGCTGTTTTTCTGGAAAACGGCGTAATTTCCGCTTACAACCAACAGCTTTCTTCTGCCTGGGACTTCGAAACCACCTCTTTCCTGTATCAGGCAGACCGGATACTCCGGTCAGTAGGAAGAATTTCCTTCCCCATTTTCTGTTTTCTTCTGGTGGAAGGCTTTGTCCATACCTCCAACCGTAAGAAGTATGCCCTGCGGCTCTTTCTTTTTGCCTGTGTGTCTGAACTGCCCTTTGATTTGTGCTTTAACGGCGGTCTGTTGGAGTTTTCCTACCAGAACGTGATGTTTACCCTTCTTATCGGTTTTCTCACCCTCTGGCTCATGGACATCGTCAGACAAAAAAATCCCGTCCTCCTGCTTTTTACGGCAGGGGGAGGGATTCTTCTCGGAAAATTGTTTGCTGCTGATTACAACTGGAAAGGGATTGTACTGATTCTCATTTTATACCTGTTTTATTCCTATCCTCTGGAAAAAACCATTGCAGGATGTCTCTCTCTTTTATGGGAGCCTGTGGCCTGCTTTGCTTTTCTTCCCATCAACCTGTATAATCAGCAAAAAGGCAGAAGCATGAAATATTTCTTCTACCTTTTCTATCCGGCACATCTTCTGCTCTTATTTTCCTTGCGCTATGCAGTATTCGGGATTTAACATCCCGTACTGCAGGCAGCTATCTTTTTTCCACTACTTCACCCTGTTTTTTGTAAATACTGTTGGCCGGAACCACACCTCTTACAGAAGACAGGGGATAAATGTTGCTGTGGCTTCCCACCACCGTTCCCGGATTCAGTACAGAACCGCAGCCTACTTCCACTTCATCGCCCAACATAGCGCCAAACTTTTTCAATCCTGTCTCTATCTGCATTTCCTGCCCTTTTACCACCACCAGCTTTTTGTCTGATTTTACATTGGAGGTAATAGAACCTGCCCCCATATGGGATTTATAGCCTAAGATGGAATCTCCCACATAGTTATAGTGGGGTACCTGCACTTTATCAAAGAGAATTACGTTTTTCAACTCTGTGGAATTTCCCACAACCGCACCTTCGCCTACCAGTGCATTCCCCCGGATAAAAGCACAGTGACGGACTTCCGCCTCTTTTCCAATAATGGCCGGGCCATGGATATAGGCCGTTGGCGCCACCTTTGCAGATTTGGCAATCCACACATCTTCTCCTCTTTTTTCATATTCCTCTTCGCTTAATGCATTTCCCAGCTTCACCAAAAAAGCGCTGATTTCCGGCAGCACTTCCCATGGATAGATTTTGCTCTCCAACAGTTCCTTTGCCATGGTTTTACTTAAATCACTGTATAATTCCTGAATTTTCAACTGTTCCATTTTTACCTTCCTTTCTCTGTATCACATCGGTTGCTTTTTCTGGTTTTATTGCCCGTTCCCTTTTGATAATACTGAGCCGCCGCATCGAAAAACTGCTTTAACATCAGCTGGTTTCTAAGTCCCAGAACCCCCTGGGTCCAGGAGCGGATAAAGCGTTCCAGTTTCTCCATATATTCCTGTGGGGTAATGCTGCCTTCAGCCACATAAGTCAGTCCCTTTTCCCAGCTTGCCGTCAATTCCGGGCTCAATAAAGAACGGATAGAAGCATTGACCACATCAAAAATCATTTCTCCCAGCAAGGTGGGGGTAATGACCTGCGTCTTTTTATTCAGTGCCAGATACTGAATGGTTACCAGTTTTTTCAGAATTTCCGCTCTGGTAGCGCTGGTTCCAATTCCGCTTCCCTTAATCTGGGCCCGCAATTCCTCATCTTCAATCAGCTGCCCTGCATTTTCCATCGCCAGAATCATAGAACCGGAGGTATACCGCTTAGGCGGCGATGTTTCTCCCTCCTTGATGAAAAACCGTTGGATGGAGAGAATACTTCCCTTTCGGATATTCTGCAGCATTTCCAGAAAAGCGCTGTCCTGTGTTTCTTCTTCCGAGGTTTCCTCCTCTTTCTTTTTCCCGAAAGAATACCCGCTTACCTTCAAATACCCTTCGGAAACCAGCACTTTAAAAGAAGAAAACAGCCGTTCTTTTTCCCTGACAGACACCAGACTGATTTTCTGGTAAACAGCCGGAGGATAAAAAATACTCAAAAATCTGCGCACAATCACTTCATACACCTTTTCCCCCTGCACAGAAACGCTTCGCAGCGCATTTAACCCCTGTCCTGTGGGAATAATGGCATAATGGTCTGTAATCTGCTTGTCATTGACATAGCGGGTTTTCAAAAGATTTTTATACATCTGTCCGGCCAGAATTTCTTCTGCATAAGCCCCCACATGGACAAAACTGCGCAGTCCGCCTATATTTTTCTGAATCTCTTTTGCCACGGCAGTGGAAAGCACACGGGCATCGGTTCTGGGGTATGTAACCAGCTTCTTTTCATACAATTCCTGCACGATTTTCAGCGTTTCATCGGGGCTTAACTTAAACAGCCTGGAACACTCATTCTGTAGTTCTGCCAGGTTAAAAAGCAGCGGCGGATTTTTATTTTCCTTTTTCCGCTCAATCTTTTCTACCACCGCCTGCAAAGGGGGATTGGCAGACAGTAATTCTGCCAGTTCCTTTGCTGTTTCCTTTTTCTTAAATCCATTTTCCTTATATAAAAGGGGGGATTGGAAATAACGGCTGCCTTGTGTGGCTCTCCACTCTCCTTCAAAAGAGTGTCCCTGCAGTTCAAATTTTCCCAGCACCCGGTAAAAAGGCGTCTTCACAAACTCCCGGATTTCCCGCTCCCTGCGTACCACCATACCCAGGACACAGGTCATAACTCTCCCCACTGAAATGGCCTGGTAGCGGCTGCCCAGATAATTGGAAACCGCATTGCCATATTTTAGAGAAAGCAGTCTGGAAAAATTAATGCCCATAAGATAGTCTTCCTTCGCCCGCAGATAGGCCGAAGCCGAAAGGTTATCGTACTCTGAAAGCGATTTCGCCTCCCGGATTCCCCGGATAATCTCCTCCTCTGTCTGAGAGTCAATCCACACTCGCTTCTGTTCCTTATCTTTTACGCCTGCCATCATGGCTACCAGACGGTAAATATATTCCCCTTCCCGCCCGGAGTCCGTACAGACATAGATAGTTTCCACATCTTTGCGGTTCAGCAGTCCGCTGACAATATCAAACTGCTTTTTCACCGAAGGAATCACTTCGTATTTAAAGTCTTCCGGCAGAAAGGGCAGCGTATCCAGACTCCATCTTTTCAGCGCCGGGTCATAGGCTTCGGGATAGCTCATGGTTACCAGATGTCCCACACACCAGGTTACAATGGTGTTTTCCGATTCCAGATAACCATCTTTTCTGGATGTATTCAATTTCAGCGCCTTGGCAAATTCCTGGGCGACACTTGGTTTTTCGGCTATAAATAATGATTTGCTCATGAAAGCTCCTCTTTTGCTTTTAATTTCTTTACAATGCTTTTTATCTTAACACAGGTTGGGATATGCGTCAAATTTCTGACGTTTTCTACCCCTTTCAGAGCCGAAAAACCAGTGCCTGCTTTTGCATAATCTGACACTGGTTTCCCCGGATTTTTCTTTCGTAATATTTATTTCTTTGTAATATAACCTTTTGCTTTCAAGGTTTCTGCACAAAGCACAGCTCCGCCTGCCGCACCGCGAACCGTATTGTGGGAAAGTCCGATAAACTTGTAATCATACACTTTATCTTCTCTTAAACGGCCTATGGAAATTCCCATGCCGTTTTCATAATCTACATCCAACTGTACCTGTGGGCGGTTGTCTTCTTCCATGTACTGAATAAACTGCTTCGGTGCACTTGGCAGTTCCAGTTCCTGGGGAAGTCCTTTGAAGTTTACCAGTTTTTCAATCAGCTGTTCTTTGGTGGGGTTCTTTCTGAACTTCACAAATACGGCTGCAGTATGTCCGTTTAATACCGGAACGCGCACACACTGGCAGGTAATCACCGGTTCTTTGGCCGGCTCAATCACGCCGTCCTTAATTTCGCCCCAGAGACGAAGAGGTTCCATTTCACTCTTTTCTTCTTCACCGCCGATATAAGGAATGATATTTTCTACCATTTCCGGCCAGTCTTTGAAAGTCTTTCCTGCGCCGGAAATTGCCTGGTAAGTAGTGGCTACTACTTCATATGGCTCAAATTCCTTCCATGCAGTAAGCACTGGCGCGTAACTCTGGATGGAACAGTTTGGCTTTACAGCCACAAAGCCCTTTGTTGTGCCCAGACGTTTTTTCTGGAACTCAATCACCTCAAAATGCTGCGGGTTGATTTCCGGCACTACCATCGGTACGTCCGGTGTCCATCTGTGGGCGCTGTTGTTGGAAACAACAGGGGTTTCGGTCTTTGCATATTCCTCTTCAATCGCTTTGATTTCTTCTTTGGACATATCCACTGCTGAAAATACAAAATCCACCGTAGAAGCAACCTTTTCCACCTCTGCCACGTTCATGACAATAAGTTTTTTCACTGCTTCCGGCATAGGAGTTGTCATTTTCCAACGACCTCCTACAGCCTCTTCATATGTTTTTCCTGCACTTCTTGCACTTGCTGCCACTGTTACGACTTCAAACCATGGATGGTTTTCCAGAAGAGAAATAAATCTCTGTCCGACCATACCTGTAGCTCCTAAAATTCCAACTCTTAATTTTTCACTCATCTGTCTATTCTCCTTACCCTATGCCTGCAAAACGCTTTGTCTGCAGCCGGCTTTTTCTGACTCAGCCATTTTACTGTTTCAACCGCCTTTGCGCCGCAAACGTCTTTGCTACACGCACATTTGTTTTCGTTAAACACTACTATAACAAATTTTTCCAAAATGTCAAGAATTTCTTTTTATTCTTCCAGATATTTTTTATTCTGCTTCAGTACCTCTTTCATGGCTTCTGAGCCTGGCGCACCAATGGTATTTCTCTTCTCTACACAATTTTTCATACTGATAGCCTCGTAAATGTCTTCCTCAAAAACCGGACTGATGGCTTTGTATGCTTCTAAAGACATCTCGTCCAGAGAAATATTCTTCTCCAGGCAGTAAAGCACCAGACGGCCAACAATGCCGTGGGCATCTCTGAAAGGCACACCCTTATTCACCAGATAATCTGCTGCATCTGTGGCATTCGTAAAGCCGTTTTTCGCACTCTTTTCCATATTTTCTTTTTTAAATTCCAAAGTGGACAGCATACCGTTAAACAGCGCAATACATCCTTTGGCTGTATCCATGGCATCAAAAGCCAATTCCTTGTCTTCCTGCATATCCTTATTGTAAGCCAGAGGAATTCCCTTCATGGTAGTAAGCAAAGACATAAGCGCCCCATAAACCCTTCCTGTTTTTCCTCTTACCAGTTCGGCAATATCCGGATTCTTCTTCTGAGGCATAATACTGCTGCCCGTACTGTAAGCGTCGTCAATTTCCACGAACTGATATTCATTGGAATTCCACAAAATCATCTCTTCGCAAAAACGGCTCAGATGCATCATAATCATGGATAAATCGGACAAAAATTCAATCAGATAATCCCTGTCTGCCACAGAATCCATACTGTTCAAAGTAGGACCGTCAAAGCCCAACGCCTGCGCAGTATATTCCCGGTCCAGAGGGTAGGTAGTTCCTGCCAGCGCCCCGCTTCCAAGAGGACAGAGATTCAATCTCTTTCCTGTATCCTTCAAACGACTTCTGTCCCTTTTGAACATCTCAAAGTAAGCGCCCAAATGGTGGGCTGCAGTCACTGGCTGAGCCTTCTGCAAATGGGTAAAGCCAGGCATATAGGTGTGTAGATTTTCTTCCATTAATTTCTGAAGAGTTTCCAGCAGTTCTTTTAAAAGTTCGTCTGTCTCCTGAATTTCATCTCTTACATACATTTTCATATCCAAAGCCACCTGGTCATTACGGCTTCTTCCTGTATGCAGCTTCTTCCCTGCGTCTCCTTTTCTGGCAATGAGATTTGCCTCTACAAAGCTGTGAATATCTTCGTATTCTGGTGAAAACTCCAGTTTTCCACTTTCAATATCCTTTAAAATTTCCTGCAGGCCTGATAATATCTCTTCCTTTTCCAGTTCTGTGAGAATCCCCTGCTTAGCCAGCATGGAAGCATGGGCCATACTGCCTTTGATATCCTGCTTATAAAGTCTTTTATCAAAACTCAAAGACGCATTAAAATTGTACACCAGACGGTCTGTTTCTTTTGTGAAACGACCTCCCCATAATTGTGCCATATTGTTCCTCATTCCTCTCTTTTTCACCGTATCGCCGAAGTTCTTTCGTTTTTGCACTTTCGACAATATCTTGTGTAAAATTTTATCACTTTATAGTGTTGAACGCAAGAGTTTTTCCTTTTGTTCCTGCTTTTGTCTTTCACGCTCCTGTCTGGAAAAAACACAGCCGCAGTAATCCTGTCTGTAAAGATGATATTCTCCGGATAATTCTGTAGAACGTTTATATCCGTTTTTTTTCTTAAAATCCGAAGGCAGATGCTTTACATGATAAATCTTTTCCAACTCTTCCCCGATTTCATTTAGTTTTCCCGCATTCTTTAAGGGGCTGATGGTCAGCGTAGTGGCAAAGTAGTCATATCCTCCCTCTGCAGCCATGCGGGCCGTTTCTTCCAGCCGCATGCGGTAACAGTGAAAGCACCGTTCTCCGCCTTCCGGAGCCTGTTCCAGTCCCTTTGCCATTTCAAAAAACTCCTCCGGGCAATACCTGCCTTCCACAAAAACCGGCTTATGCACCAAAGGCATTTCCTCTATCAGCCGTTTCAGCTCCTCTGTTCGCTTTTCGTACTCCTCCCGGGGAAAAATATTGGGGTTATAGAAAAAGTCTGTAATTTCAAAATACCGGGACAGATATTCCAACACATAACTGCTGCAGGGCGCACAACAACTGTGCAAAAAAAGCCTGGGAATCTTTCCCTGTTTTTGATTTTCTTCTATGATTTTTTCCAGTTCTTTTTGATAATTTCTGTTCATCCTGTTTCCCTTCTCTGCTTTTATACAAAAGTATACGAAAAAAAACTTTCTTCATCAAGGAATTATTTTGAAATTTCGAGAGAATCTCTCATGAGCATTTTAGAATTCTTAGACTTGTTTCTGTTTTTCTATGTCCGGGACTGTTTTCTCCCACAGCCCCGGGCCTGTATTCCATTTCTGCACCAAAATTATTCTGTCGTATACTCTGCGGAAAGAATCACTTCCCCATTCATATCAATATACTCCACTACAACCACCGGATTTTCTACCTCTACCGCCAATTTCAAAGAACTTGCTACGTTTTTAAAAGTATCCGCCTGTCCATCCATAGCAGACTGCAGCTGTTCGGTCAGCGCATCTGTCTTAACAATACCATCCATGGTATACCGGTAAATCAGCTTGTTGTCTTCTCCCAGCACTTCCATACTCATACCGCTGTCTCCAAGAGAAGAAAACTGTGCATCTAACTGTTCCTGTACAAGGTCAGATTCCACATAAGACTTAATATCCGGGAACTTCTCGATTATGGGTTCGGCATCTTCCGATTTCACCGGTTCTGATTCCTCTTTTTCCACTTCCTCTTCTTCCTGTTCCTGCTGCATCTCTTTTTCACTGGAAACCTCTGCACTGTCTTTTCCTGCATCCTTCTCACCGCATGCGGAAACAGTCAGCGCCATAACCAGTAAAGAGGAACATAACAACACTTTTAAAGACTTTTTCTTCATAAAAACAGCCCTCCTTGGTTTGATAGATTCATTTTATCCCAGCAGGCGAAAAATGTCAATATAAATAAAAATTTTAATATTTTGCGCTGTTTTTGGTCAATTTCAATAAACGTTTGTCTCCTCAAAAACATCACTATTTTTCCTCTGTCCCTATTTTTTCTTCCCAGCTAATCGTTTGACCTTTCGGACTCATTGTTTTTCTCAGCCTTAATATTTTTAAATGAGACGAAGAGCCGTTTATTTCCATAGAGTATCCCGGCTTTGTTTCTATAGCACAATATGCAACATTTTATATGAATTTCACTCTTGTTACATCAAATTGTCCGATTGCAAAATCTGCTATCCATTATGAGAAAAAGAAAACAGACAGCTATAGAAAAAACTGTCTGCTATAAACTGGGAATTGTAATGCCCATTATAATTTTTTCATCATCCAGTCTGCTGAAGCATAATGGCCATTTGCATATTTCATATTGTCGGGCAGGGAACCATACTTCTTAAAACCAAGTTTTTCATACAAAGCAATTGCACTTTTATTGTCAGAAATAACTTCCAGTTCGGCTTGTTCAAATCCCATCTTTGTTGCCACTTTAAGCATATGCTCCAACATAATTCTTCCAATACCACATCCACAAAATTCCTGATATAAAGCAATTGCTACTTCGCACCTATGAGCATATCTCCTGTAACTTCCTATTGGATTTAAAGAACAATTACCAATATGTCTTCCATTTAATGTTGCAATTAACAGCAAAGATTTATCTGAATTCAGACAATTATTTATAAACGCTACTTCTTGTTCATGTGTAATAGCAACCTCATCCGGCTCTCGAATCAGATATGGGGTTTCTTCTGTAGTGACTTTTAAATATTTTATTAAATCCTCTGCATCATCTGCAATTGCACTTCGTATCACTATGGTTCTATTTAATTTATCCTTGACTTCAATAGGTTCAAATTTCAATTTCAATCTCCTCCTTTGTTAACATACAATTTCCTATTTGCTAATTCCTTCTTCCTGTCTATAAATGATATCACACATTTATTTTATCTACAATAACTTTACAACTTTTCAGGCAGAGGAACTATAGCTCACCTTTTAATTCTCTCTCATATAACTCTTTCATAATCAGAGGATATTTTCTATCCAATTTATAGAACAAAGCAACCACTACCACTAAAATCCAAATTACAATAGGAAAGATAATATAAAGCCTCACAATTGCGTGAATTACTGATTGGGGTTGTACCACAGACCCTCCGGAAGAGGAAATATAGCCGCAAAAACTAAGAATTCCTGAAATCAACGCAGTTGCAGCACCCATTCCTACTTTGGCGCCCACAGATCCTCCAGAAAAAATAAAGCTTTCCTGACGCAGATGCGTTTTCCATTGTCCAAATTCTACCACATCACCAATCATACCAAAAATAAATGCGTTTAGCGGTGCCTGGCCAATTCCCCTTAAAATGGTTGTAAATACACACCATTGGAAATTGTATGGACGAAGCAGAAAAAGAAGTTGAGCTGCCAGAACAAGCACTCCTCCTAACAGAATCGCTTTGCTTTTGGATAAATGATTTAATAATAATGGGCAGAAAAATATTGCCGCCATAAGAACAATCGTCTCTACAAAATATAGAGTACTATACATCCACGTATCATTATGAAAAATATATTTACAATAATACGGAAGAATACTGCCAACTACCGTCTGAGTTGTTCCCTGGAAAGTCCACAGAAATAATACTGCCCAAAAATATTGATTTTTCCCCAGAGCTTTTAAATTCTCTTTTAAAGGAATTTTCTTTTGACGGTTTAATGCTTTAATCTGCACCGTTTCTTCACAGCGCACAAAGCAAAAAAGCAAAAGAACAAAGGCCAGCGCCGCCCAAATACCCATACTTTTCACCCATGCAATCTGATTATCCCCAAAGAGTTTTACTAGCGGCATTGTAAGACTTACTGCAAGAATCCTTCCAAGCGGCGACATTCCCATCCGAAACACACTCAATAAATCCCGTTCTTTCGAATTTCTTGTCATCATCGCCGATAAGGAGCCATACGGCAGATTGATTGCAGTATAACAAATAGTTGTACAAAAATTATAAGTTACAAACATATAGATAAACTGTAAAGTTTCTGAAGTGTGAGGCACTGTAAACAGCAGGATTGCCCCAAGCGCATACGGAGCAGCCATCCATAAAATCCACGGTCTGGACTGTCCCCATTTTGATTTTGTCTTTGAAACTACATATCCCATTACCACATCCGAAAACCCATCAAAAATTCTGGATATCAGCATAACCAAACCTGCCAGAGCAGCCGTCACGCCAAGATAATCCGTATAAAAAGTCAAAAGCAGAGTACTTATCATTCCATAGACAATATTACATGCCACGTCTCCGCTTCCATAAGCAATTTTTGTAAAAACCCCTAATTTCCCATCCTTTGCACTCCTCTGCATGAAGCTCACCTCTCCTTTCATGGAAAACAAAGCAGACAAACCGCTATAAACTTCCCATATAGCGAAAAAAGACATTCATCATCTGTTAAAACAGGGAATGTCTTTTTTCGTCACATTTATATTTTGCTATCTAAAACCTGCTTTTCTTAGATTTTCCCGTCCACGTTTTGCAATTGGCAGCGGCACATCAAAGGATTTTACCGGGAACAAATCCTGTTCCACAACAACCCATCCATCATATCCTTTTTTTTCCATTACCTCATAAAGCTTTGTAAAGTCAATACTTCCTTTTCCAGGCTCAATCATAATATTTTCTGTCACTGCCTTTGCAAAAGACCATTTTTCCTGCTCCATTTTTTTCTTTACCTTCATATCACAATCTTTGATATGAATATACGGAATTCTATCTGCATGTTTTTCATAAAATGAAACTGGTTCTCCTCCACCGTAAACATGGTGTCCGGTATCCAGACAAAGTTCAACCGTCGTTTTTTTCAGAAGCGATTCTATTTCCTCTTCTGTCTGTACGTGGCAATCTACATGCGGATGGAAAGTTCCTACCAATCCGTATTGCGCCACATAATCGGCAGCTCTTTGTACATTTTGACAGTATTTATCCCACTGTTCCGCTGTCAATTTCGGTTCCATGACATATTCCCCAGTCTCCAAATCCGTATACATCCTCGGGAGCAAAACAATATATTTCGCTTCCGGAAAATCCTTTAATAATGCCGCAATCTCATCGATTGTCCTGCACATTTCATCCACAGATTCATCGTTCAGGAAATCTCCCCCTACAGTTCCTGCCACCAAGGAAAGATTGCGATTTGCCAGTTCTTTTTGAAGCTTGGGATTGGTATTCGGGAAATATCCCCAAGGCCCTAATTCTATGCCGTCATAGCCTGCTTCCCTCATTTCATCCATACAGCGTTCCCAAGGTGTCTGCTTTTGATGCTCCGGAAACCATACGCCCCATGAATCTGGTGCAATTCCAACTTTTATTGCCATGCCTTTTTCCCCCTCTTATTTCACTTCTACCCATTCATTTTTTTGTGCAGACTCTAAAACGGCTGAAACTGTACGGTCAATCTTATATCCAAACTCAAAATCACACACATAAGATTCGCCTTGGGTTATTGCCGCAAACAGTTCATGCACCTCTAATATTTTCATATCATTGTAGGCAATTGAAATACCACCTGCCGGCTGAAACGCAGAATATCCTTTATGTTTCGGATTTAAGAGTACGGTGCGGAACCCCCGGTCTGCTTCTTCATCAGAATGGAAGTATACCTGCACTTCTCCCATTCGCTCCAAATCATAGTGTACAGACCCCTTGGTTCCCTGAATCTCATAAGAAAGATAATTTTTACGTCCCGTTGCCACGCGACTTGCCGCAATTGTTCCAATTGCACCATTGGCATACCTGGCCATAAAGGTAATAATATCTTCATTTTCGACTTCTGCCAGTTCTTTGGAACCAGGTACCTTTGGTCGTTTTGGAACCACCGTGGCGGTCATTGCGTTAACCTGGGCAATATCCCCCATAATAAATTGAGAAACACTGAGTAAATGAGAACCAAGATCCCCAAGTGCGCCACATCCTGCCAATTTGTTGATATGTCTCCATGTAATTGGAAGTGTTTCATCTAATAACTGATCTTGGTCATATGTACCTGTAAATCTCATGATTTTCCCCAGTTTTCCACTCTGCACCAACTCCCTCACATAAGCGTTCGCCGGATTCATTGTGTTATTAAATCCCACATAGTTGATTACCTTCTTTTCTGCAGCCAATTGAGCAAGTTCTTTTGACTGTTCCGCAGAAATAGACAATGGTTTTTCACAATATACATTTTTGCCATTTTCAAGCGCTGCCTTAGCTACTTCATAGTGAAATGCATTTGGTGTTGCAATATCAACCAGATCAATGTCCGGATTGGTCACAAGTTCCATCCAATTTGTCGTTCTTCTTTTAAATCCAATTTTATGCTGTGCTTCCTTTGCACTTTCCTCATTGGTATCTGCTACCATTTCAAAAACTGCGACTCCATATTCCGGTCCAAACAACATCTGCGCGTCTAATAAAGCGCTGCTATGAGCCTTGCCCATCCATCCTGCTCCAACAAGTCCAATACGAATTTCTTTCATGCTACATACCTCCATTTTTATATTATGCAAAAATCAACACCCAACATAAGTTTCTATTCGACTGATGTTTTAAGCGAATTCCTTATGTTTGACTGTATTATATCTACTTTTCGCCCCTATGTCATTTCAACCAATTTGCTACTTTTATACAAAAATAACCATCTTTTTGATTTCACTTTTGTAAATTTCACCCTTGTAAAAAGAAAATTTATTTGATAGATTAAAAGAAAAATAGTATTTTTATCAAATATATATGGAGGTTTTATGAAAATTATTGACAAAGGTGTTCTGGATCCTTCTTATTTAGATTTTACAATCCCATCTGATTTCGCCCGAAATCATCTTTACTGGATTCCCCAATACGGCCATTTTTACTGTAATCACGATTATTCTATTCGTCGTTCTTATCTTGATCTTTTTCTTTTCATTTATGTTGTGGATGGCTCCTTACAGGTGGAAAGCAGAGGAAGCGCTTTCACTGCGACGAAGGATCAAATCATATTACTGGATTGCCATTATCCCCATGCTTATTTTTGCAATACATATGCCGATATCCTCTGGTTCCATTTTACTGGGAATAACAGTCAGGCTTATACAAATTATCTGTTTGAAAAAAACGGAATTTTATTTTCGGGAGAACATATCCCACCACTACAAACTTATTTTCATGCTGTAGTATCCAGCGCCAGTTCTACCGTGATTCATGAGCATCAAATCTCATTAAACATCGCAAGAATTTTGTGCAGTCTGGCCACACCGTCTTCCTCGGTACATACTACAGGACATCCGTCTTTAGAGCCAGTCCTTTCTTATATCCGGAATCACTATGAAGAGGAGCTAAGGTTAGAACATCTTTCTTCACTCTGCGGATTAAGTGTTTCTCATTTTATACGCATTTTCCGAAAATATATGGAATGTACGCCCCATGAATATTTGTTATCTTTCCGTCTTCGCCAGGCAAAACAAATGTTATGGTCCACTTCCGATTCGATTGATGAAATATCCGCTCGCTGCGGTTTTCACAGCGCCTCTCATTTTGTAAGAGCCTTTCGCAAAAAAGAAAAAATGACTCCAACGCAATTTCGTAACATTGAATTTTAAGGTATTGTTACGGAATTGATACAAATGCCTATAAGCCGAAAGTTATCATTTTTTCTTACTCACAGGCTGACGATTGCTTTTATATCGACAACGGAATACAAAACGGTCACATAAAGGCATTTGAAAAAGAACTGGAAAAAGAAGCACTTTACTTAAAGAATAACGCCCAGTAACAGACAAGAGGACTTGCAAGGTTTCTGACCTTTCAAGTCCTCTGCTGTATCATGGTGCTGTTGGCTGTGTCCGTTCCGTCAAGGACTGCCCTACGGCGTATCGGCTTCGCCTTGTTCCTTGACGTCACTACGTTTTCTCATATACTCATTATCTTTTTTTTCAAATATTTTGTTCGCAAATCCCGAATGATTATATTACTATATTCTTCCATAAAAGCATAGTCAGGATTACCTTGCTCATTAACTGGAATCATAATTTTTTCCCGTTTAATACTCTCTTGATTTCCCATCTTTCCATAAGAATATTTAGAACAAGTTTGTCTTATCATTCTAGAAAGAAATAATCCCGAGTATTTGTTAATATCAGCATTATACAGCATAAGGATAGACGAGCCTGCTCCTCCTCTCCCCAAAAAATCTGTTTCTTGATAAAAAGCACTTCCATCAACTGGACTAACCGTTATACAATTTCCTTTATCCATTTGTTCATCTTTTTTGGGATTGCAACATTTTATAACACCGTTATTCACGTTTCCCGATGCAACAAATGGAATTCCCCCTAATTTGTACTGCTTTTCCGAGCGTGCTTTAGGACGTTTAACTATAAATAAATCCCCTATATAAAACTCTTTCCATTTTTTCTCAGTTAATCTGGAAATCCCCCCCCCGATTTTTCGGCACTTTTGCCAATATACGATATGTATTTTTGTATAATTTGCTTTTCTCGTTCTTTAATGTATTGTTCCATAAAAGCATAGTCGGGATTACCATTTTTATCAATAGGTAACATTATTTTCTGTCGTTTTAATCTTCCTGTTCCCATTTTATATCCATAACTATATTTTCCTCTTTGAGCTGTAATTTGCGTGGTAATAAAAATAGCTACATACTTATTTGGATATTTTAACCTTAATTTTCTACAATCATTTGAATATAAAGCTTTATAGGGATGATAAAAAGCATATCCCACAGAACCGTTCCTATTTACTGAAATACACCCAGCTTCCATTGTTGCATTTTCATTACTTACAAAATGACAAATACCATTATTAACTGATGACGAACTCACATATGGGTTATTTCCTTTTTTTCTTTCTGCTTCGTAAATATCACGTCCTGAATTTATTGTTGCAATTTCCTCTATAAAGAAATCTTTCCAATTTCTATCTTTTATATCCAACATTTTATTCCCCTCTTTCATCGAACAAATATCCTTTTCCATGACTAATCATATTAAACTCAAATGTCAAATAATCCGCTATACTATTTAAAAAATCTTCTTCTGTCGGAATTTCATCATTATAATAGTAAAATGAATGTAACCATTCATCAGTATCTTCAACTGTTGTTTCTACCATAAAACTAGACGGAAACTCTTTTATTTTTCCTTTCCAACAATCCAGTAAAAACTGCTTTCTATCTCTGGCTCTCTCTGTTTCAACCAATCCCAAGTGCTTTTTCACTTCAAATCCATCATTCTCAAAATTTATAAATTTAACCAATTTTTCCTTTGGGTGCGGTTCTCCTGTGGTAAAGACTGCAATACATGGTACTGTTCCCACTCGATAAAATGTATCTTTATTCAAACTGATAACACCTTCTAATGTGTGGTTTTTTAAAATCTCTTTCTTTACTTGTTTATCTTCTTTCGTCTTTCCAATCATTGCTGAAACTGGAACAATAACCGCCACTTTTCCGCCAACTGTCACACAATTTAGCAAATGCCTAATAAAACATAGTTCCGATAGTTGTGCTGTTTCTTTATTCTTTGCCTGTGAATACGGCGGGTTCATAAAACCAACAGTAATTCCTTTTAATTGAATATCACTAGGATTTTTACTGAGAAAATCATTGCAGGTAAGATTACTTTGTCCATCTCCACGCAATATCATATTTGTTGTAGCAATAGAGAACATATCATCTCGAATCTCTATTCCATATATTTGATTTTTCTTTATCCTCTTTCTTTCAGTATCGTTCTTAGCTTGTTGCAACATTTTGTGCATTCCAGAAATCAAAAAACCACCTGTTCCACAACATGGATCAAAAATAATATCTGTCGATTTTAAATCTACCAATTCACAAAACAATTCTGTAATATGTCTAGGTGTCAAAACAACACCCAATGCCTGACCATCTCCACCCGAATAAGAAACAAATTCTCCATAAAAACGTCCCAGATAATCTTCTGGAGAATTTGAAATAACTGCTTGAAAAATATTTGTATTGATATATTCCGCAAAAAACTTTAACGGAGTTTTTCCCAAATCTTCTCTGATTGTGTTTAATTGTGGGCGGTCTTTAATCAACGTAAATTGATTTAAGACACGACTCTTTTTTACTTCTGGAGAAACTTTTGCCCTTTGAAGATTATTTTCTAATTGTTTATACAATATTGCTCCATCCGTATTCGTTTCAACCGTATCTCCTGTAAGCTGTTTCAAAGAAAATCCATGTTTTTGTTCTCTTAATGCCAACAAAATAGCCGATACAACTAACGGCTTTTCGTCTTCTCCCAATCCCCCATAATTTCTAAGATATTCATGTAATTCTTTTGCCTTTTTTAATATATCTCCTAATTCCAAATCTTCTGGCGGTGTTTCTTCTAATACAAGTCGTTTATAGTATTCAAGAATATGCTCTTTAGAAATATTTTCAAACGTTTCTACTTCTGGCAAAATCTTATAATCCTCTGTTTCATCAACAAAAACAGGTTGCAGAATATGATGTTTTCTATCTCCTGCATTTCCAAATGCAAACACCTTTTTATATGAAGTATTCTCTATAATTTTCTTTGCATAATAAACAGCACCATTAACAGCATAATCTCGTGTAGCAGAAACAGATAATAAAATTTTATCTTCGTCATCTTTCAACCAAAGATTATTCCTATCTGCTTTATCCTCCATTACAATTACAAAGTCCTGTACAACTGCAACATATTCAGGATACCCTGCTTTTCCTGTTTGATGTTTAGAAGCTGTTTTTAAGGCATTATCAATTTCTACGTTGTTACTTCCCTGTGTATCTGCCTTTATTCCTGCTTCACACAATAATTGATGTATATATAAATCAAAATTCGCTTCTTTTTTCGCCATAAAACTATCCCCTATCTTAGATTATATTTTCTAATAATCTTACATATAGCATTATACATGAAAAAAATAGCGTAGACAATGCTTTCATTATCCACGCCATTTCTCATTACATCTTTGAAATATTTACTCCATTTTCTTTCAACTTTTACTCCAAATTTACTCCATTTTAAAAATCTATTACGATATTTTGCGGTATTCTATGATACCTTTTCTTTGAAGAAAAATGTCTGTAACCCTTGATTTTAAGCGAACTTTTCAATATTTCCAAACACTTTATTCTGTTGTGAGAATTTCTTCTCAATTATTTTTGAACAATATTAATTATCTTCTTAGGAACGTAAATTTCCTTCACTATATTTCCGGTCAGCTTATCTGCAATCGCCTCTTTTCCTGCTGCAATCGCCTCTTCCTTTGTAGCCTCTGCGCTGATACAAACTACGGCTTTTGTCTTGCCGTTAATCTGTACCGGAACTTCGATTTCATCGTCCTTCATTGCTTCTGCGTCTGCCTTTGGCCACTGGGTGTGGAATACAGAATCCTCATGACCGTATTCCTGCCACAGTTCTTCTGCAATGTGCGGTGCAAACGGCGCCAAAAGCTGAACAAAAGTTTCAATGGTTGCTTTATCGATACCGCCTGTCTTCTTCGCCATATCAATCAGTTTGTTGTTATATTCCATGAATCCGGAAATAACGGTGTTCAGACTGAAGCTTTCCAGACGCTGGGTAATGTCAAATACCAGCTTGTGACGAAGTTTTACCATTTCTTTTGTCTCTGCTACAGCCGCTTCTTTGCTGTCCATAGCCAGTTTCCAGAAACGGTTCAGGAAACGGTAAACACCGTCAATTCCCCGGTCATCCCACTCTGCGTCTAATTCCGGCGGTCCCACAAAGAGTTCGTAAAGTCTCAAGGAATCGCAGCCGTAATCTCTTACCAAATCATCCGGAGAAACTACATTTCCTTTGGATTTACTCATCTTGATACCATTCTTCCCGGTAATCATACCCTGGTTGAACAGTTTCTGGAACGGCTCATCAAAGTCTACCACACCGATGTCATGCAGGAACTTGGTATAGAAACGGGAATACAGAAGATGCAGTACCGCATGCTCTACTCCACCGATATACATATCTACCGGAAGATATTTATCTGCTTTTTCCTTGGATACCAGCGCTTCGTTATTTTTGCTGTCCACATAGCGCAGGAAATACCAGGAAGATCCAGCCCACTGAGGCATGGTGTTGGTTTCTCTTTTTGCCGGAGCGCCGCAGCACGGACAAGTGGTGTTCACCCAGTCTTCAATGCCTGCCAGCGGAGATTCTCCTGTACCTGTTGGTTCGTAAGATTCTACCTCCGGCAGAGTCAGTGGAAGCTGGTCTTCCGGAACGGGTACATTACCACAGTTCGGACAATGGATAATCGGAATGGGCTCGCCCCAGTAACGCTGACGGGAGAATACCCAGTCACGAAGTTTGTAGTTGACCGTCTTGCGTCCAATGCCCATTTTTTCAATCATCACAGGCGCTTCTTTTTTCAGCACTGCGGATTCCATGCCATTCCATTCACCGGAGTTAATCATAGTTCCAGAAGCCTCGGTATACGCTTCTGTCATATTTTCAATTTCTTTTCCGTCTTTGGCAATAACCTGGATAACCGGAATGTTGAATTTGGTTGCAAATTCAAAGTCACGGTCATCATGAGCCGGTACACACATAATCGCGCCGGTACCGTAATCAGCCAGTACATAATCCGACAGCCAGATAGGCATTTTTGCTCCATTTAAAGGATTGACTGCATAGCTTCCTGTAAACACACCTGTTTTCTCTTTATCCTGCAGACGGTCTACATTGGATTTCATGGAAGCGTCGTAAATGTATTTTTCTACGGCTTCTCTTGTCTCATCCGTAGCCAGTTCCTTCGCCATAGCGTGTTCCGGTGCCAGTACCATAAAGGTTGCGCCGTGAAGGGTATCCGGTCTTGTGGTGTAAACAGTGATTTTTTCTTCTCTTCCTTCTACCGGGAAGTCTACTTCTGCACCATAGGATTTTCCAATCCATTCGGCCTGCATTTTCTTTACTTTTTCCGGCCAGTCCAGTTTGTCCAGGTCATCTAAAAGACGGTCTGCATATTTGGTAATTCTCAGCATCCACTGACGCAGGTTTTTCTTGGTAACTTCAGAACCACAGCGTTCACATTTGCCGTTTACCACTTCCTCGTTGGCCAAACCTGTCTTACAGGAAGGACACCAGTTAATTGGGAATTCCTTTTCATAAGCCAGGCCTTCTTTAAACATTTTTACAAAAATCCACTGCGTCCATTTATAGAAAGCAGGGTCTGTAGTATTGACTTCTCTGTCCCAGTCATAAATAGCAGCAATGTCGTTAATCTGTCTTTTAATGTTTGCAATATTGTCTGCCGTAGATTTCGCCGGGTGGACTCCCATTTTAATGGCATAGTTTTCTGCCGGAAGACCGAAAGCATCCCAACCCATAGGGTGAATCAGGTAATATCCCTGCATCATTTTGAAGCGGCTCCACACGTCAGAGATTACATATCCTCTCCAGTGTCCTACATGAAGTCCGTTTCCTGACGGATATGGAAACATATCCAGACAATAATATTTTGGTTTGTTTCCGTCCTCTACGTTGACTGGGTGTTCCTCCCAGTTTTTACGCCATTTCTGTTCAATCGCCTTATAATTATAAGGTACTGCCATAATTTCTTCCTCCTTCACATCAAAAAATGCCCTTCCGTCTCCTCTTTAGAGACGAAAGGGCTAATATTCCGTGGTACCACTCTAATTCGCAGACTCTTTTGCGTCTGCGCACTCCTTTTTCTGTAACGGGAAATCCCGCCCGTATCTACTTGTGACTGTTTGGGTCTGTTCAATCCGGGAACTCCGAGGCGAGTTGGGAATCCTGCATACCTGCCTTGCACCACCCGGCAGCTCTCTTTCTCTTCGTTTTCCACGTTTCTATGCGGTGTTTCTTAATACTCCTCTTCAACGCTTTTCCTTATAAAGCTATTACACATTTTACCCAGTGATTGCCCCTTTGTCAACCCCTGCACGCCTTTTTTCTACTCCTGTTCCTCTTCTCCCATGGAAACAACGGAGCACACCGTATTTCCGGGCAGGAAACTAAGGCTTAGGGTATCTCCCGGATTATAAGCAATCACCTCCGGAAACTCGGTAACCGGAATATCAAAAATCAGCGTGCCTTCCAGTTTCTGAGCCCCTTCCTCTGGAGGAGTAAGGACCAAATCCGTATCATCAAAGGTCACATAAAAGTGTGAATTTCCGTCAAGAACAGCCTGGGCAATTTTTTCAATCTTTCCGGTAACTTTATATGCCTCCTCTGTCTTTCCCTTTGTACTTTCACCACCGTCTGCTTCCAGCAGTTTTTCATAATTTTTTTCACACTCTTCCACCGTATCTCCAATGGCCACCGTCTGATATTTCTGAACATTCACCATGGCATACTTTTTCACCAGGCCCGCTCCATCCTTTAAGGCTATAAAGTACGTCGGCTGGTCGGAAATGTTCAGAAGAAGCGGAAAAGCCGCCTCATATTTCAGGTTCTGCACCTGTCCTTCCGCAGAGTCCATGGCAGAACGCTCCTGAGCGCCGTCACACACATAATACCGGGTTTCCATCGTTCTCTGATTCATCAGCACAAAACCTACATTGGACTTGTCACCGCTGACCGAGGTCACGCCTGTGTACACCCACACATCATCCTCTAAGGCCAGGTAGTTAAATCCGTCTGTGGTTTTCAGACATCCCTTCTGTCCCAGAATGCTGTTAAAAAATCCGTTTTTCAGCATACCGTGGTAATTATACAGTTCCAGAAGAAGGTCCGAAGGATAGGCCCGGTCCACCCACTGAGGGCAGTCCTCGATTTTGTATTCTGTCGTTTCTCCTGTCTGAGCATTACACAGTATGACTTTTCCAATAGTCTGACCGCCGAAAAGCCCAATATTAAATTTTTTCACCGGACAAATCCAGTAAGGTGTACCATCGTCATCAATCTCAAAACTCAACTGGTCAAACATATAAGTGGGATACCGGAATCTCAGATGACGGTAAATATTTCGGTTAAAGTATTCCGATTCCGAATATTTAATGGGCTTATCCAGCTTTACCAGTTCCGTATCCTGGGTTGCCATATCAATGCGGATATAAGCTGGAATCCCCTCTTTCTGATTTGTCAGCCATTTAATTCCGTTGGCGTAAACCAAAGGGGAGACACGATAAGGCTGTCCCTGGTAATTAATCTGGGAATACAGACTGCTCACCTCAAACTGTGACACCATGTCCACCATACTTCCCATTTTTCTGTTTCCCAGAAGTTCTGCCGACTCCTTATCCAAAAGGGGAATCTGGTCATAACTGATTTCTTTAATATCTTCTGCAAAATCCCGTTCTTCGGGTGTTACCAGCTTTTGGTATTTCTTTGCATTGATAATAGGGGATGACAAAAGAGCCCCTGCCCCATATACCACTGCAATAGCCAGAATCACAAAGATTCCTCCCTTTAGCACCTTGTTGGTCCGCAGTTCCTGCACACTGGAAATCCGCTTTTTGAATCCATACAGCACCAGCACTGCCACAACCAGGGCTCCCAGGAAGAACCAGAAACCGCTTTCGTGAATGTTGACTGCCGGCAAGGTGACATAGTAATACAAAAATGCCAGAACCAGAAGCGTCAAACCTGCTGCAATTTTCTTTTTCATAGTTTTACCATACCTTTCCAAGCAGATTTTTCTGCTTTGTTCCTCATTGTAGCATGCCCGGCACACAGTTTCAACAATCCGGGGGCAAGTTCCTATAAAGGTTACATAAAGATGACCGAATTTTACAAGACTCTCCTTTAGAAAGCGTTCACGTCAAACGGGACTGCCGCAGCAGCCCCGTTTTTACAATATCACTTCTGTTTTTTGTTGTTTTCTATTCCTCTTCTGCCTTTGCGCGGGCTTCAATTTCTCTTTCCTGAATATCAGAAGGCGCCTGTTCATAGCGGGCAAATTCATAGGAGAATAATCCGCTTCCGCCTGTCATGGAACGCAGGTCTGTGGAGTATCCGTAAATGGACAGCATAGGAACGTCTGCTTCTACAATGGTATTGCCCTTATGTGCAGGGTCTGGATTCATGCCGAGCACACGGCCTCTTCTCTTGTTTAAATCCCCCATCACATCACCAGTGAATTTATCCGGTACACTGACTTTCATAGAAACAATAGGTTCCAGAAGAATGGGAGACGCTTCCATAAATCCTTTCTTAAATGCCTGAATGGCAGCAGTCTTAAATGCCATTTCGGAAGAGTCTACCGGGTGGTAAGAACCATCATACAGCGTAGCTTTCACACCCACTACCGGATATGCAGCAACCGGGCCTCTTAACACAGATTCCTGAATACCTTTTTCCACTGCAGGGAAGTAGTTCTTGGGAACTGCGCCGCCAACAACAGTCTGTTCAAATACATACGGTGTTTCCAAATCACCGGAAGGTTCAAAAGTCATTTTCACATGACCGTACTGACCGTGACCGCCGGACTGTTTTTTATACTTGTATTCTACATCTGCTTTTTTACGGATGGTTTCTTTGAAAGGAACCCTGGGCTCAGAAAGCACAATGTCTACTTTGTAACGTTCTTTCAGCTTGCTGACTACAATATCCAGGTGCTGCTCGCCGATACCGTACAGCAGGGACTGATGATTCTGGGAATCGTTTACTGCTTTCAAAGTCAAATCTTCCTGCATCATCTTGGACAGCGCCTGAGACACCTTATCCTCATCACCTTTGTTTACGGTTTTATAGCGTTTATAAGTATAAGGAACGGAAAGTTCTGTTTTTCCATAAAGGATAGGGGTATTTTTTACTGCCAGAGTATCTCCGGTTGCCACTGTATTTAATTTGGCAATGGCTCCGATATCACCTGCATGCAGTTCCGGCACTTCTATGGGTTTGGAACCTTCCAGTACATACAGCTTATTCAGTTTCTCTTCCGTTTCTTTTCCCGTATTGTACAGCGTGTCATCGCCCTTGATAACACCGGAGCAGACTTTGATAAGCGAATATTTACCCAGGAAGGGGTCTACAATGGTTTTAAATACATAGGCAGATTTTGCCTTTGTAAAGTCATAATTTGCCTGATAAATTTCGTTTGTCTTTGTGTTCATACCGGCACAGGCTTTCTGATCCGGACTTGGGAAATAGCCGCAGATGTCATCTAACAGATTGGCTACACCCTGAATGTTTATGGCAGAACCCATACACACCGGAACAATGCTGCCGTCTGAAATGTTTGTTTTTAAGGCAGCGGAAACTTCAGCTACGGAGAAGGCTTCTCCTGCAAAATAACGGTCCATAAATTCTTCACTGATTTCTGCTACGGATTCCATCAGCGTTTCGTGGTATTTCTCCAGATATTCCTCCAGATATTCCGGTACCGGGCATTCCTTCTTCTGCCCTCTTTCAATGTATCTGCGGCCTGCCTGTTTCACGATGTTGACATAGCCCACAAATTTGCCGTCCTCACGGATAGGCATGTGAAGAGGTGCGATTTTCTTACCGTAAAGTTCAGTCAAATCTTCTACCACCTGACGGTAACTGACATCATCCATATCCATCTCTGTCACAAAGAACATTCTGGGAAGATTGTATTTCTCACACAATTCCCATGCTTTCTGGGTTCCCACCTGAATGCCGCTCTTTCCGGAAACCACAATAATTGCAGCATCGGCTGCTGCCACCGCTTCTTCCACTTCCCCCACAAAGTCGAAGTATCCCGGTGTATCCAATACATTAATCTTTACTTTTCCCCATTCAATGGGAACTACAGATGTCGTAATAGAGAATTTTCTCTTTATCTCCTCTTTATCATAATCACTGACGGTGTTTCCATCTGTCACTTTCCCCAAGCGGCTTGTAATACCTGATAAATAAGCCATTGCCTCTGCCAGACTTGTTTTTCCGGCACCCCCATGGCCGAGCAGGACCACATTTCTAATTCTGTCGGTTCTAAAAACGTCCATATGTAATACCTCCCAAATTTATTATGTGTATATTTTACTAAAAATCTTTCAAAATTTCAAGTATTTTATTCAAATTAAACAAGTTATTTTGTTTTTTCGCTTTAACGCGCGAAATCATTGACTTTTTCTCTCACCTGTCATAAAATGATACTGTTTGACAGGATATTTATAAGATAGAAGGAGTTAAAATACATGGAAACCACAACCATTGGTTTTATCGGTCTGGGGCTTATCGGCGGCTCCATTGCCAAAGCAATACGAAAATTTCACCCGGAATATCAGATTCTGGCTTATAATCGTACAAAAGATGTGCTGGAGGACGCAGTCTTTGACGGCATTGTAGATATTGCCTGCACGGAACATGACACCCGCTTTGCCCTCTGTGACTATATCTTCCTCTGTGCTACAGTGGACTACAATCTGGAGTGCCTCCCCTGGCTGAAGCAGACCATTCGCCCGGGATGTATTCTCACAGATGTGGGCAGTGTAAAAGGAGAAATTCACAAAAAAATTACAGCGCTTGAAATGGCAGGAAATTTCATTGGCGGACATCCCATGGCAGGAAGTGAGAAAACGGGATATGAACATTCCACGGACCATCTTATTGAAAATGCCTACTATATACTCACCCCTTCCGAAGAAGTGGGACTGGACAAAATCGGCAGATACACCGAACTGGTTTCCTCTATCGGCTCTCTGCCCATGATTCTCACCTGGGAGGAGCACGACCACATTACCGCCTGTGTCAGCCATCTGCCTCACATTGTAGCAGCCTCTCTTGTGAATGTGGTACAGAAGCTGGATTCTCCTCTGGAACACATGAAAACCATTGCGGCGGGAGGTTTTAAGGACATCACCAGAATTGCCTCTTCCTCCCCTCACATGTGGCAGCAAATCTGTCTGGAAAATCCGGAACACATTTCCAAAGTTCTGGACGAATACATCCGTCTCATTGTGCAGGCCAAGTACCTGGTAGACCAAAAAGATGCGGATGGACTGTATGATATGTTTGCAAACTCCAGAGATTACCGCAATTCCTTCAGTGACGCCCCCAGCGGTCCTCTGAAGAAGTCCTTTACCCTGTACTGCGATGTGGTAGATGAGACAGGGGCTATTGCTACCATTGCCACCATTCTCTCCATGAACAGTATCAGCATTAAAAATATCGGGATTCTTCACAACCGGGAGTTTGAAGACGGGGTTCTGAAAATTGAATTTTATGATGAGGAAGCCCAGAAGCAGGCGGCAGAACAGTTGAAGAAACGAAATTACATCATTTACGAAAGATAAACAGGAGGTGGCCTATGAGGTTTACAAAATCAGCGCCCTTAAAAGGCGAAATTACGGTTCCGGGAGATAAATCCATTTCTCACCGGGCTATTATGCTGGGTTCTCTTTCTGAGGGTACTACGGCTGTTACCAATTTTCTGGAAGGTGCGGACTGCCTCTCTACCATAAATTGTTTCTGCAGCATGGGCATTGAGATTTCCCGAACGGGAAGTGAAATTCTCATACACGGCAGGGGACTTCACGGACTTCTGGCGCCTGCTTCTGTCCTGAACGTAGGGAACAGCGGAACTACCATGCGCCTGCTGTCCGGTATTCTGGCAGGACAGAACTTCACAACGGAACTGACCGGAGATGCTTCTATTCAGAAACGACCTATGGCCCGGGTTATCACACCGCTGACTTTCATGGGCGGCTCTGTGGAAAGTCTGCGCGGCAATGGCTGCGCTCCTCTTTGCATTACCGGAAAACACTTAAAAGGCATTCACTACCAATCTCCCGTCAGTTCCGCACAGGTGAAATCCTGCGTACTTCTGGCCGGACTTTATGCAGAAGGGGAAACTACGGTGACAGAGCCTTTTCTCTCCAGAAACCATTCCGAGCTTATGCTGCGTTCCTTTGGAGCCGAAATTTTCAGTGAAGGAACAACGGTTTCTATACAGCCGGAGCCAAAGCTTACAGGACAGAAAGTAGTTGTTCCGGGCGATATTTCTTCGGCAGCGTACTTTATTGCGGCGGCTCTTCTCATCCCCGGCTCAGAACTGCTGATTAAAAATGTGGGAATCAATCCTACCCGTGACGGGATTTTGAAGGTCTGCGCGCAAATGAATGCGGATATCCAGGTTTTAAATCCGCGTGTTCAGTGCGGCGAGGACGTGGCTGATTTGCTGGTGAAACACAGTTCTTTAAAGGGTACGGTCATCGAAGGAGCTCTGATTCCTACTTTGATTGATGAATTGCCTGTTCTGGCCGTTCTGGCCGCCTTTGCCGAGGGCACGACCATGATTCGGGACGCACAGGAATTGAAGGTAAAGGAGTCCAATCGGCTGGATATTATGGTACATCACCTGTCTGCTATGGGGGCTGACGTTGTACCTACTGAAGACGGTATGATCATTACAGGCGGCAAAACACTTTATGGAGCTGTTCTGGACAGTCATCTGGACCACCGTATTGCCATGGCTTTTGCCATTGCAGGCATGGCGGCAGAGGGAGAAACAGAGATTGCCAGGGCAGACTGTGTGAATATCTCCTATCCGGGGTTTTATAAAGACCTGGAGAAGCTGGCATAGAAAAAGGGAAAGAAAAAGCGAAGGACTCTGTAAACTGTAAAGTCCCTCGCTTTTTTCTTTATTCTATCAGCATCGCATCTCCAAAACTAAAGAACCGATACCGCTCCTTCACGGCTTCCTCATAAGCCGCCATAATATGGTCTTTCCCAGCCAACGCGGAAACCAACATCAAAAGTGTGGATTCCGGAAGATGGAAATTAGTAATCAGGGCATCTATCATCTTAAACTGATATCCCGGATAAATGAAAATTTCCGTCCAGCCGCTTTTGGCCTGGAGCATTCCGTTTTCATCTGTAGCAGACTCCAGAGTTCTGCAGCTGGTAGTGCCCACAGAAATCACTCGTCCCCCATTTTTTTTCGTATCATTAATGAGTTTCGCCTGCTCTTCTTCTACCACATAAAACTCGGAATGCATATGATGTTTCTCCACATCATCTACCTTTACAGGCCGAAAGGTTCCAAGCCCCACATGAAGCGTCACATGGGCGATGTTTACTCCCATATCCTGGATTTGCTGCAGCAATTCTTTCGTAAAGTGAAGTCCCGCAGTAGGAGCCGCAGCGCTTCCTTCGTTTTTTGCATAGACGGTCTGGTAGCGCTCTTTATCCTGCAGTTTATGGGTAATATAAGGAGGCAGGGGCATCTCACCCAGCTGATCCAGTATTTCTTCAAAAATCCCCTCATAGGAAAACTGAATGAGACGGTTTCCCTCTTCTACAATATCCAGCACTTCTCCGATTAAAAGTCCATCTCCGAAGCTGATTTTTGTGCCCGGCTTTGCTTTTTTACCGGGTTTTACCAAAGTTTCCCAGATATTGTTCTCTTTTCTCTTTAAAAGAAGAATTTCAATTCCTGCATCTGTGCCTATTTTACTTCCGTACAGGCGGGCAGGAATTACACGGGTGTCATTAATCACCAGACAGTCTCCAGGCTTCAGATAATGCACAATATGCTTAAAATCTGTATGCTGGATTTCTCCGCTCTTTTTGTCCAAATGCATCAGCCTGGAAGAAGAACGGTCCACCAAAGGGTCCTGGGCAATCAATTCTTCAGGTAAATCATAATAAAAATCTGCTGTTCTCATGGCTTACTTCCCTTCTTGTATAAAATGCCGCAAAAATATCATAAGAAAAGACTGCTACGCCGCAGTCTCTTCCAAGTTCTCTTAAATCCTATTATAATATACCACATCTTCTGCCAGAAGTATAGCCTTGTTTTCCTTTATTTCTACAATGTTGGCACAGCAGTTGGGCGGCACGCACCCGTGCCAGAAATTTTCTATACCGGCGTCTTCATACACATTCTGCAAAAGTGCTCTTACCATACAGCCGTGGGCTGTAATCAGAATGGTTTTGTCCTGCAGGTCTTCTCTGGCAGTCAGTTCCTTCCAGAAATCTTTTGCTCTGGCACAGGCCTGAACAATTTCTTCGCCGCCTTTTGGTGCCTGATATACCTCAGTATGATGAAAAAAATTATCCAGCATATCCTGAGGCAGAAGGGCAGATTCTCTGCCCTCCCATTCTCCAAAAGAAATTTCCCGAATTCTGGCGTCCTCATACACCGGCACCTGGCGATCCCTCAGGATATACATGGCTGTGTCTTTTGCCCGCTTTAAAGGGCTGGTAAAACAGCAGGCAAATGGAATCTCTTTTAATGCCTCTGCCGTCTGTTTTGCCATTTCAATACCCTTTTCATTCAGATTGGTATCCGACACCCCCTGCAGTCTTTTCTGCACATTCCATTCTGTCTCTCCGTGACGGATAATATATAATTTCATGGATGGACTCCTTTTATTTACGCAGTTCGATTCCCAAACCTTCCAGTCCGTTAAGAATCTTCTTCATCGCTGCATTTACATCTGCGTCTTCCAGTGTTCTGTCTTTTGCACGGAAGGTTACAGAGTAAGCAACGGATTTATAGCCGCTCTTAATCTGGCTTCCTTCGTAAATATCAAAAAGCTGATAACTCTCCAGAATCTTGCCGCCTCTTTGGGCAATAATCTGCTCAATCTGTCCGGCCAGCACCTCTTTCGGCACGACCATACTGATATCACGGCTGACTGCCGGGAATTTCGCAATGCCTTCATATTTTCTGTCAAAGGTTGCATATTCCAGAATTGCCGGAATATCCAATACAGCCACATAAGCCTTTTCTCCGATTCCATAAGAAGCAGCTACCGTTGGATGTACCTCGCCCATGTAACCGACAACGGTTCCGTCATAAATAATTTCTGCCTGACGTCCCGGGTGCAGGAACGGCTTTCCAGCCTTCGGATTGTATTCTTCTTTCTTATGCATACCAATTTTATCCAGGAATTCCTCTACCACGCCTTTCATGGAGAAGAAGTCTCCTGCGCCATACATACCCAGAGTAAACATCATGCGCTCTTCCGGAAGCTCCGTAAGAGGCAGGCTCTCTGGCAGGTAAATATTTCCTAATTCATACAAACGCACATCTTTGTTTCTTCTCTTGTAGTTGGTTCCCAGAGAAGTCAGCATACCGTTTAAGGAAATGGTTCTCATAATGCTGAAATCTTCTCCCAATGGGTTGGAAATCACAATGGCTTTTCTCAGTTCATGGTTTTCCGGAATCAGCAGCTTATCAAATACCTTCGGACTCTCAAAAGAATAGCAGTATCCCTGTGAAAAGCCGTTGAATTCTGCCATATCTCTGGCTACCTGCTCAATACGCAGCTTAAAAGGCAGTTTTCCTGTCGTAGCCTCTCCCCTTGGAAGGGTGGTTGGAATATTGTCATAGCCGTAGAAACGCGCCACTTCCTCTGCCAAATCTGCCATGCGGAAAATATCGTGGCGGAACGTAGGAGCAACAATTTCATTTGCAGCTGCATCGTATACCAGTTCTACTTTTTCCAGATATTCCAACATCTGCTCCTTTGTCAAATCCGTACCCAGAAGGTCATTGATTTTTTCCGGATCAAAAGCCACTCTTACGGGTTCTTTCTTTTTAGAGTAAACGTCTACCATACCGCCTACCACTTCACCGCAGCCACATTCTTCAATCAGCTGGCAGGCTCTGTCAATGGCTGCCTGTGCATTGTTAGGGTCTAAGCCCTTTTCAAATTTACCGGAAGCGTCTGTACGAAGTCCCACTTTTTTGCTGGAAAGACGAATATTTACGCCATCAAAGCAAGCCGCTTCCAGAAGTACGGCAGAGGCATTTTCGGTAATCATAGAATTTTCACCGCCCATAATACCAGCAATGCCAACCGGTTTCTTGCCGTCGCAAATCATCAGTACGGATTCATCTAAGGTGCGTTCCTGTCCGTCCAGAGTTACGAATTTTTCGTCTTTTTGAGCACGGCGGACAACGATTTCCTGATTTTCAATGGTCGCCATGTCATAGGCATGCATAGGCTGTCCAAACTCTTCCATAACATAATTGGTAATGTCTACAAAGTTGTTAATAGGGCGAATACCATTGGCAGCCAGACATCTCTGCATCCATTTTGGAGAAGGTCCGATTTTTACGTTTTTTACCACTCTCGCACAGTAACGGGAGCACAAATCTGTATCTTCTACACGAACTTTGATATAATCGTGAGCGTCTTCGCTGTTTCCCTTCACCTCCACAACCGGCGGCTGGAAGTTCTTCCCAAAAGTTGCTGCAGCCTCTCTTGCAATTCCGATAACGCTGTAGCAGTCTACACGGTTAGAAGTGATTTCGTATTCAAAAACCACATCGTCCAAACCAAGCGCATGAATGGCACTGCTGCCTACCTCTGCATCTTCCGGGAAAATGTAAATGCCGTTTTCCGGTGCTTCCGGGTAAAATTCTGTAGTAGAACCCAGTTCTTCAATAGAGCACATCATACCGCAGGACTGGATTCCTCTCAACTTTCCGGTCTTGATTTTGATTCCTCCCGGTGTCTTTTTCCCATCATGGCCGCCTGCCACACGTCCGCCATCTAAAACTACAGGAACCTTATCTCCTTCTTTTACGTTTGGCGCACCCGTGACAATCTGAATGGTCTCGGTTCCGATATTCACCTGGCAAATAATCAGTTTATCTGCGTCCGGATGTCTCTCGATTTTCTCAATCTGTCCGATTACAATTTTTTCCAAATCTGCGTCCAGCTTTTCAAAGCCTTCCACCTTTGTTCCTGATAACGTCATTGCGTCTGTATATTCCTGAGCCGTAACGTCCAAATCAGGCACATATTTTTTAATCCATGATAAAGATGTATTCATTCTTCTCTCTCCTCCTAGAACTGACGTAAGAATCTTGTGTCGTTTTCATACAGCAAACGCATATCGTCAATTTCGTATTTCAGCAGCGCGATACGTTCCAGCCCCACACCAAAGGCAAAACCGGTGTACTCTTCCGGGTCAATGCCGCACATTTCCAGTACATGAGGATGTACCATACCACAGCCTAAAATTTCAATCCAGCCGGAACCTTTACAAAAACGGCAGCCCTTTCCACCGCATTTGAAGCAGGAAACGTCCACCTCTGCGCTTGGCTCTGTAAATGGGAAATGGTGCGGACGGAATTTCGTCTTTGTCTCCGGTCCGAACAATTCTTTGGCAAACTCTTCCAGAGTTCCCTTTAAGTCTGCAAAAGTAATGTGTTTGTCAATTACCAGTCCTTCAATCTGGTGGAAGGAAGGAGAATGGGTAGCATCTACCTCGTCAGAACGGAACACTCTTCCCGGTGCAATCATACGGATAGGCAGTTTTCCTTCTTCCATAACACGGGCCTGTACCGGAGAAGTCTGGGTACGAAGCACAATGTTTTTGTTAATGTAGAAAGTATCCTGCTCATCTTTTGCCGGATGTCCCTCCGGAATATTCAGTTTTTCAAAGTTGTATAAGTCGTATTCCACTTCCGGACCTTCTACCACTTCATACCCCATACCAATAAAGATTCTCTCTACTTCTTCCAGGGCAATGGTATTTGGATGTCTGTGTCCCACTTCCATTTTCTTTGCGGGAAGGGTAACATCAATGACTTCCTCTTTCAATTTTTGTTCCAGAGCAGCTGCTTCCAGTTTCTTCTTGGTTTCTTCCAAAAGTTCTTCAAGTTCTGCTCTTGTCTCATTGACCCACTGTCCAACCTTTGGTCTTTCTTCGGCAGCTACATCCTTCATACCCTTTAATACAGCTGTCAGTTCTCCTTTTTTTCCTAAAAATGCAACACGCACTTCGTTTAATTTGTCCAGGCCATCCGATTCCTGAATGCGCTTGCGGGCTTCCGCTTGAATACGCTGTAATTTTTCTCTCATGATATTCTCCCTTCTGTATCATAACAAAGCCATTTTATGAAACAAAAAAACTCCGCCCCAAAAGGGACGAAGTCAAATTCCGTGGTACCACCCTTGTTCCTGTCAAAGCAATCAACAGGCACTCGTATCTGTTTAACGCACAGTCACGTCATTTCTTACTCTTCCGCTTATACAGAATTTAGGAAATGCAACTCCGGTGGGAACTTCAATATCTGTCTGAACTGAAGAGAGCTTTCAGCCGATGACTCTCCTTCTCTGGCAGGAAACAAATATCTACTTACACTTTCCTTGTCTTTGTCATATCTGACCTATATTGTAGCCACTTTCTCAGTTTCTGTCAAGAATTTCTTTTTTCTTTTCTGTTCCTTCTCCGGCAGCTGCCTTTTTCTCCGGCTCTTCTTCCTCCTCCGACCTGGTCAGCTGATAATATTCCCGCCGTATGGCTTCTCTGGCTGCATCATGAACCCTGCGAAATTTTTCTTCAAAATAATGGTTTATCTGCGCCCCAATCATCACAAACATCATACAGAAATACAGCCACAGCAGAACCAGCACAATGGTGGTCATACTTCCGTACATATTGGTAGCGCCGTTGTAAACGTCAATGTAAATAGAAAAACAAAAAGAAAATCCGGACCAACACAAAGAAGAAAATACGGCTCCCGGAAACTGGCTCCAGAAGGTCGCTTTTCTGTTTGGAATAAATTTATATATCAGCAGGAAAACCAGACACAACATGCTTAAGGTAATCACCACACGCATACTGATAATCATTCCAACCAGCTTATCCAGAAACGGAAGGCGCTTACTCAGTTCTCTCTGCAGACTGTTTCCAAAAACCTGCAGCGTCAGGGTCAATACAATAGCAAGGACAAACACCAGCGTATAAAAGACTGCACGGATTCTGGTTACAATATAATTACGGGTCTCTTCCACCTGATAAATACAGTTGAATCCATTGGTTAAAGCCTGAATCCCCTTACCGGCAGACCACATAGCCATAACTGCGGAAACAGGCACAACACCCAGAGACTTTTCATAGACCTCGCCTACAATGCCCCGGATAAAACTGTCAAAATTTTCCGGACATATCTGCATTACAGCCTGTATCACTTCTTCTCTTGTCAAAGGAGTATACTTTACAGAGGTCATCAAAAGCAGCATAAAAGGGATAAAGGAAAGTATAATAAAATAAGCGGCCTGAGCTGCGTAGGCTGTAGTATGATTTCTGCTCATGCTGTTTGTAAAGCCTATAACGGTATCCACCGCTTTTCTGAATCGTTTCATACAGACTCCCCTCTGTTCCTTTTCACACAATTTCGCCAATTATATCACGAATCTGCTCACTTGACAACCTGGTTCAAATTTCCGATTTCAATATCTTTGTAAAAATACTGCAGAATTTCCTCCCAGTTTTTCCCCTGGGCAGCCATGCCTTTCGCGCCGTTCTGGCTCATACCCACACCATGTCCGTAACCTCCGCCGCTTATCTCCCATCCCTCTGTCACACCTTCCGTATTCTTCTGCTCCTGCAAATCAAAATAAGCGCTGGGCAAAAGCGTACCTCCCCTGGCCTCAGAACCATCCTGCCGAATAATGGTTGCTCCTACAGGCGCCAGCAGAGAACGGATGTCATATTCGCTGCGGCACTCTTTTATGCCTTTATCTGTATGGACAGCCAGCTTCAGAACGGCATCTCCCTCTCCTTTCTCCCGGATTTCCAATGCCTCTACGACTTTTACCTCCGGATAAAGCTTCTGCACATTTGACAAAACGGTTTCTTTTGCCACAGATACCTTCCATTTGTACCAGGGTTCTGCTGCATCATAACTGCATGCCACACTCTGCAGATAAGAGGAGGGGGCAGAAGCCTCCCATACCTCGTCCGTACTGGTCTTTCCGTGAGAGGTAGAAAAATAATAGGCGCAGATGGGCGCCCCGTCACTCAGCAGAATCTTTCCCGCCGTGTTTTCTACTGCTTTGGTACTGCTCTCCGCCTCCGGGTTGTTCTGATACACCTGAAAGGCCACACTGTCGTCTACCTGCGCGCCCAAATCCTCCAGCTTGCTTTCCTGCATCTGTACACTGGCATAGGTACGGGCGCAGACCGCCTGGGCTTTCAGCGCCTCCTCCGGATAGGATGCAGGCATTTCACTGGGAACCACACCGCAGAGGTACTCTTCCAGGGGCAGCGTATTTACCATACGCAGCCCCTTCTCTTCCCGGTATACTGTCAAACTGCCGCGATACCGGGGGGTTCCCTGGCCCCGTTCTATGGAAAGCAGCTCTATCCGGCTGTCTTCTTCTAAAGGCTTCAGGGACAAAGTTCCATCCGAAATCTGCGGGCTGTCTGCATCCAAAGTCAGAATTTCCCCATCGGGAATCTGTTGAGACTCTGCCCCTTCCAGTTCATAATTCCCGTGCACTTTCAAAGAAATCTGTTCATGAAAATAGCTTTGATACCCTGACGTCATGAGCAGTACCTTGATGTCCGGTCCTTTTCCATAGGTTTCCTGCACATCTGCGGCGGCCGACTGTGTCTGCTGACTGTCTTCCTGTGCTGTCTGTTCCTGCTGCTTTTGTGCATGCTCTTCTTCAGCCTGCTGTTCAGGCTGAAATTTTGTCCCTGCGCTTGCCCATTCATTCTCCCTTAAAGCATACTCCTTCAGAATTTCTTTCCCGGCATTTGCTTGCTTCTCTCCCGCCTTTCCTGCACACCACACAATCAAAATTCCTACCAGAGCAGCTCCGATAATCAGGAGTTTCCATTTTAATTTTTCTTTCCAGTTCATATTCCTAATATATGTGGGAAATTCCTTTTCCATACGCCAGAAAGAGTCCCGATTTCGGAACTCTTTCTTTTTTGCTTTATTTTTCTGATGAGAACTTGTACACCGTTACCGTATCGTATTTTTCTCCCGCTTTTAATACAGAACTCTGAAACGCCGGCTGATTGCAGGCATCTGGATAGTATTGGGTTTCCATACAGAAGCCGCCCCGTTTTTCATAAACACAGCCTTCTTTTCCGTTTTCTTTCTCAATAAAGTTACCGATATAGAACTGCATGCCCGGAAGGTCTGTGAAAACTTCCATCTCAATACCGGATTCTTTGCAGACAATTTTTGCCGCCTGCTGCAATTCTCCTTTTTCACGGCAGAGGGCATAATTATGGTCATAGCCGCCCAAAAGTTTCAGCTGTTCAAAGTCAGCTTCCACATCCTGTCCAATGGTCTTTGGCTTAGTAAAGTCCATAGGTGTCCCTTTTACCGGAAGAATTTCTCCTGTAGGAATGGCTTCGCTGTCGCTGACCGGTGTGTATTCCGGTGCAAAAATCTGCACCACATGATTCAGCATAGCCTCTGCACCTGCTTTATGTCCGGCCAGATTGAAGTAAGAATGATTGGTCATATTCACAACCGTATCCATATCCGCACTTCCTTCATAATGCAGCACAATCTCATTTGCTTCTGTCAGCTCATAAGTCACATACCCGGTATAATTTCCCGGAAATCCCTGGTCACCGTCCGGACTTAAAATTCCGAAGGTAACACTGTTTTTTTCTTCATTGATTTCTGTTACATTCCATACACGGGTGCGGTACCAGTTGGGACCGCTATGTAAATTGTTTTTATTGTCATTGACGGCCAGCTGATATTCCTTCCCATTGATGGTAAATTTTGCAGCTTTGATACGATTTCCGTTTCTTCCCACCACGGCGCCGAAATGCCCTGGATTATCATAGTATCCTTCTGCACTGTCATATCCCAATACCACATCCCGAAGGTGTCCGTCCCTATCCGGCACCAGTACTTTTACCAGCGTGGCTCCAAAGTCACTGACCGCTATAGTCATATGATTCTCATTTGTAATCTCGTATAAAAAAACCTCCCGGTTGTCCGGACTTTTCCCGAATAACTGTTTCTGAATCCCCATGTTTCTCTACCTGCTTTCCTGTTAATGTTTAAAAATTCTGTTTTTTCATATGAAAAAAACCCTTTTCAGGGTCTTATTTTTTATCCCAGAGTGCCGTTTCCCATCTTCTGACTCCTAGCTTATGCTAGGTGGGCAACCGCAGCCGAATCTTCTGTCTTCCGCTGCACAATGACGGCCTGACATCTGAGACGGCAATATAGGAATCCCGTTTAAAGTAATGTAGGTTCAAAATAAATGGGAGCCTCGTACACCCCAGGACTTTTCTTAATTGTTATTATACTCTAGTATATGAAATATTTCAACAAAAATGCGCCAATTCACACAGAAAAATTTAACAACTTTTTAACCACGACTGCGCTTTTCCAGATATTCCAGGCAAATATTTCTGATTTCTTCCATTCGCCCTCTGGTCACTTCTGACGCATATGCCATGCGGTCAATGTTGTGATTTACATAGTCATGCTCCAGAATATATCGGAAACTGGAGGGAAAGTTCAAGTCAAAAATAAAGGCCAGGTAAGAAATCCACATATCGAGATGTGTGGTTCGCTCTCCTCTTAAAATGCACCGGTTTTCTCGGATTGCTTCCAGAATATTATCGGAAACCGTTTCTTTCTCCACAACCTCCTTTGACACATCAAAATGTGCTTCGAGGCTTTCTGTAGCCTTCACCCGGAAATTGTCCAGTTTGTCCGCATCCCGGATAATCCTGCAGTGAAGAAGCGCTCTCTCATCTGCAATTTCAGGCAGCGCATAGCGGGAATGATTGGCAATGGCCTGACGGATAAGCTCATCATATTCCTGAGTCTCAAGGAACTTCCGAATCATACCCTCCTGAAACAACACCTGCACACCAAAATCCGCATGATCCATAATGTTGTCATCATAGCTGTTGTATTTCTTCAGCTGCTCAAACCGGCCGATATCATGAAGCAAGGCAATCAAAAGTGCCAGCTGCGTATCCTCTTGGGAAAGCCTCTCATGCCTGCAGATATATTCCGCTGCGTCCACTACACAGAACGTATGAATTCTCTTTAATTTGATTTTTTCATCCTTCTGGTCATAGGACTGCAGATATTCCCGAAAACTTTTCTTCGCATACTCCAGGTCAATTTTTTCCATATTCTCTCCTCTTTCTGCCGAAGCATTCTCATACACCCAGGATTTCTTTCACAGCCTGCGGCATTTCCTCTGCTGCGATTACCCGGTCATGGAGAACCGGTGCTGTGCGAATTTCTTCAATAGCTTTTGGCACTCTTACTCCGGCAATCCGGGACAACTGGTCTACCAGCTCAAAATCAGACAGGGCGTCGTATTTTCCATCAATGGAATTCATCACACTTCTGGTAAACTTAAACGGACTTGCTGTAGAAGCGATTACGGTCTTTGTCTCGTCTTTGGTCTCCTGACGGTATTTTTCGTAAACCGCCTCAGCCACTGCCGTATGGGTATCCATAACATAACCTGTTTCTTCATACAGTCTGCGGATAGCCCCGGCTGTTTCTTCCTCTGTGGCATAGTTTCCGTAAAATTCCTGAAGATTCTGCTTCATTTCATCCGTAATTTCATACTTTCCGTCTTTCGCCAGACCCTCCATAAGCCGGCTGTTTTTCTCTGGGTCATTTCCGGCAATACGGTAAATCAGCCTTTCCAGATTGCTGGAAATTAAAATATCCATGGAAGGTGAATTCGTAAGCATAAATGCTCTGTTCCTGTCATAGCAGCCAGTGGAAAAGAAATCATAAAGAACTTTATTTTCATTGGAGGCACAGATAAATTTTCCAAGGGGCAAACCCATAAGTTTTGCGTAATAAGCTGCCAGAATATTTCCAAAATTTCCGGTAGGCACTACCACATTGATTTTCTCACCCTCATGGATTTTTCCTTCTGCCAGAAGTTTTCCGTAAGCATAGACATAGTATACCACCTGTGGAACTAGACGGCCGATGTTAATCGAGTTTGCAGAAGAAAACTGAAAACCTGCTGCATCCAGCTGCGCTGCCAGTTCTTTGTCGTTAAACATTTTCTTCACACCAGTCTGGGCATCATCAAAATTCCCGGTAATTCCCACTACATAAGTATTTTTCCCCTTCTGTGTCACCATCTGCTTTTCCTGAATAGGGCTGACGCCATTCTTGGGGTAAAACACAATGATTCGGGTACCCGGTACGTCTGCAAAGCCTGCCATAGCCGCTTTTCCGGTATCTCCTGAAGTAGCAGTGAGAATTACGATTTCATTCTTCACCTGATTTTTCTTTGCCGCTGTTGTCAGCAGATGAGGAAGAATGGAAAGCGCCATATCTTTAAATGCAATGGTTGCTCCGTGGAACAATTCCAGATAAAAAGTGCCGTTTTTCTCAACCAAGGGGGCAATCTTTGGTGTGTCAAATTTTTCATCATAAGCATTCTCTATGCACTGCTTTAATTCCTCTGCTGTAAAATCTGTGAGGAAACGGCGCATAACCTCATAAGCAGTCTCCTGATAGGTCATGCCTGCCAGTGCGGACAACGGCAGATCCAGCTTTGGAATCCTGTCCGGTACAAACAGCCCGCCGTCTTCGGAAAGTCCCTTTAAAATTGCCTCTGATGCTGTATATGCTTTGTCTGTTCCTCTTGTACTTCTGTATAATACCTGCATATTTCCGTCCTTTCTTACGGATATGTATAAAAATCATGTACTCCGTATTTAAACAAAAATTTCAAATCTTTTTTAAACCATGCAACATTGCCTTTATCTGCATACGCCTCTTCTACAAAAAACAAAGCACCCTGGGAATAGTCCTCGCCGTCAATGGCCCGGTTTACGGCTTCTCTGGTTTCTTCAGAGACCGTTACTGTGTAAATCCTGCCATCTGCTGTAGGGGAAAACTGAGGACTTCCCGCTACATTCTCCCAAACCACGTCTGTCACGGTGGATGGAAACTGAGGGCTTTTTACACGGTTAAAAATCACATTAGCCACCAGAATCTTTCCTTTCATATCTTCGCCTCCGGCCTCTGCCTCTACGATTTTCAGCAGGGTGTTGTAATCCTCATCCGACATAGGTAACTGTTCTTCCGATATCCCTATGGATTTATCCTGAAGCTTTTCCACTTCCCGGGCACCCTGGTCACTGAAATCCAGTTCTGAAGCCAGTTCTCTTCTTCCCATGCGCTGCCCTACCAGAACCACTTCAAAGGAAGTTCCCAGTTTTTCTACTTCTGTCTGGGTATTCTGACTGATGAAAACACCTTCCACAATGGAATCCAGCCCGTAAGTGCTGTTCTTCTCCGGCTCATCCTCATCCTCTTCTTCCGATTCGGCTGCATAGACTTCATGAAATCCTGCGGCATGTACCCCGTGGCAGGCAAAATCCAAAGCAGCCACGGCAATAACACCTAACAGAAAGATTGCTTTTTCTCTTCTGCTCTTTTTGGAAATCTTGACTCTTGCCGCAAATCTTTCCATCTTCTCCATAAGGTAATGAAAACCGGTTAAAATTGCACATATAATGTCCATACGTTTTTCCTTTAGCCTGTTGTATTTTCTAACACTGATTTTCTGAAATTATAAAGGATTTTCGATACCAAAGTCAAGCTGATACCTTGTTTTTAGGAATTCTGCACAATTTCATCTTTGTTTTTCGTATAATATTCTCTGTTTATCGATTATTAATCGCCGTGACCAAAGCGTCAATAGAAGCGCTGATAATGTCCGCATCAATTCCTGCTCCCCAAGCCAGTGTTCTGTCTGGCTTCTGGATTCCCACATAGGCAATGGCTCTGGAGCTGGAGCTTTTTTCCAGAGCATGCTCCTGATAAGTCACCAGTTCAAACTGCAAATCATAAGCCTGCTTCAACGCATTGCTCACAGCGTCCAGACGTCCGTTTCCTGCTGCCCGGGTCGTAATGGTTTTTCCGTTAAAAGAAGACGTCACTTCTGCCTTCATGCTGTCTGCTGTCCGGTTAAAGTGTACCTCACGGACAGAAAATGGAGAAACTTTATTTTCAAAAGTTTTCTTAAACAGTTCAAAGATTTCCTCCGGCATAAGTTCCTTCTGGGTGTGGTCAGAAACTGCCTTTGCCGTATATCCCATAGCCTCCCGCATTTTTGCAGGAAGATTCAGTCCAAATTTTGTTTCCAGAATATAGCCCACACCGCCTTTTCCGGACTGGCTGTTAATACGAATCACATCTGCGTCATAATTTCTGCCCAAATCGGTTGGGTCAATGGGCAGATAAGGAACCGTCCAGTGTTCCGGCTTCTTCTCATCCAGCCAGTGCATGCCCTTTGCAATGGCATCCTGATGAGAACCGGAAAAAGCAGCAAATACCAACGCTCCGCTGTAAGGACTTCTCTCGTTAATTTTCATGCCGGTAAAGTTCTCATACTGCTCACAGATATCTGTCATATGGGTAAAGTCCAGATTTGGTTCTACCCCCTGGGAATACATATTTAAAGCCAGGGTTACAATATCCACATTTCCGGTTCGCTCTCCGTTTCCAAACAGGGTTCCCTCAATACGGTCTGCTCCGGCTAAAAGCCCCATTTCGGAATCTGCCACACCACACCCCCGGTCATTGTGCGGGTGCAGGGAAACTACTACGTTTTCTCTGTATTTCAGGTTTTTACACATATATTCCACCTGGCTGGCATACACATGAGGCATGGAATGCTGTACCGTAACCGGCAGGTTTATAATGGCCTTTCGGTCTGCCTGAGGTTTCCATACCTCCAAAACTGCATTGCACACTTCCAGAGCATACTCTGGCTCTGTTCCCGTAAAACTCTCCGGGCTGTACTCAAAACGGTACTGTTCTCCCGCTTTCTCCGTAAGCTCCTTTAACAGTTTTGCTCCCTCTACGGCAATCCGCAGAATTTCTTCTTTGGATTTTTTAAACACCTGCTCTCTCTGCGCAAGAGAAGTGGAGTTATATACATGAACAATGACGTTTTTGGCGCCTTTTACCGCTTCAAAAGTTTTTTTGATAATATGCTCTCTGGCCTGCGTCAGAACCTGAATTGTCACATCATCCGGAATGAGATTTTCTTCAATCAGGGTACGAAGGAAAGTGTATTCTGTTTCAGATGCGGCAGGAAACCCTACTTCAATTTCTTTAAACCCAATTTTTACCAGTAGTTTAAAAAATTCCACCTTCTGCTCCAGATTCATGGGAATGACCAAGGCCTGATTCCCGTCTCTTAAATCCACACTGCACCATACCGGCGCATGGTCTACATAGTCCTTCTCTGCCCAGTCCATACACTTTACCGGGGGAAGGAAATACTGTCTTTTGTATTTGCTGCTGTTCTTCACTTTCTAGCTCCTCCCTTTTTCACATAAATAATTTCTTATTACGATACCATTTTAAAGTGTAAACGTCAATCGCAAATTCCATAAAATATGGAAATTTCTTTGCCTTTATCTAATTCACCGGGGCTTTTCTGAATCTCCAAATCCAGATTCCGCAGCACATGACACCCACCAGCAGAGTGAGCATGCTCTGCAGCAGTTCAGAAGCGTTCTGCAGCCTGCCCGTCAGATTTTCTATTTTCAGAGTCTGCCACAAATCGCTGTTCCAAATCCCAAGGCACAGAAAAACCAACATCATCAGTGCAGTAGCACCCTTTATGCCAAAACGGTGCAACACCAGCGCACATATACCTCCTATCCCCGTAAAAAACACTGCCCATGCAGCAATTTTTAAAAGCACCATACTTCCGGATACAATCCCCAGCTCTATTCTGTCATATTTTCCCGCTATTATAGGAAAAATCTCGTTTAAGAACCGGCTTTCCAAAAGCAGCAAAAAAGTTCCTGCCACATATACCCAGACAGTTCCCAGAAGATATTGCCTTCTGGTTCTGCCAAATCCCACAGCCCAGTCAAAGCTCATATACAAATCTGCCACTATCCATGATACGGCTACAAATCCAGCTGCTATCCATGGAAATTTCTCTGCACTTATGCGCTGGCTGAAGCCCAAACATTTATCCAGTCCCAACACAGCCAGAAAGAATACCAACAGAAACAAACCCATTGCCAATAAATCTGTTTTCTTTATCCTCCACTCTGTTTTTATCTCTCTCATAACAACCTCCTAGTATAAAGTAAATTAAATAACTGCTATATATTTTATGGATGATGTGTGGTAAAATAGTGTTATCTAAGAAAGGATGAACACTATGAGAAAAACATATCTTCCCCTGTCAGATGAAGACAAGAATTACCTTAAATCATTATCCAAAGTCATGACCACCCGCTTAGCGGGTGGCATGTTCTCCCCCTATAAGGGGATATTACCTGCTTGCGCCCGGAAGGCGCACTGAAGTCTGCTAACTGCACCACATTTACAGCTGCCCCCAACTGGGGGCTTTTCAGTGCTTCCTTACACCGGCACAGCTCCAAAAGGAGCTTGCTGGTTTGCTTTGACTTCCTACTTACGCTCCAAGCGTTTTATTTATTGTGTTTCTTCACTGGCTCACCCGTAAACGGGTCAATATACTCTACTAACGACATCTGATCATACTCTAAATCTTCTTTTAATTGTTTCTGAATATATTCTTTGATCTTTGCAGTATTTTTACCGACTGTATCTACATAATATCCGCGACACCAGAAATGCCTATTTCCATATTTATATTTTAGATTTGCATGGCGTTCGAATATCATGAGCGAACTTTTTCCTTTGAGATATCCCACTATTTCTGATACTGAATATTTGGGTGGAATTCGCACCAGCATATGAATATGATCTGGACAACACTCTGCTTCAATAATTTCTATTCCTTTTCTTCTGCATAATGATCCTAGAATTTCTCCTACATCCGCTCGTATTTGTTTATAAATTACTTGTCTCCGGTATTTTGGTGCAAAAACTATATGATACTTGCATTCCCATTTTGTATGAGCTAAACTATTTACGTCCATTATTTGGACCTCCTGTGCTTTTATTTGTGGTTTTGCAGACCCACATTCATCATAGCACAGGAGTTCTTGCTTATATCTAAAGATTTCTCCCACCACCCGCATAGCAGGTGGTTTATTTCATTGCTGACACAAAGAGAACGATTCAGGCACAAGTCGTAGACCGTGCCAGAATCCTTTTATATAAA
>OFMG01000523.1_pt1 | contig 48966 bp, 43 predicted proteins | sample 1541751 | NCBI WGS metagenome assembly OFMG01 (sample SAMN04209232, study PRJEB22552) | human gut metagenome | biome: gut; material: feces | host: Homo sapiens | place: USA: Oklahoma
TTGAATGTTCCCGGTTCTGTGGTCCAATCTTCCCATCTGGCATACCTGGTATTTTTCGGCAGCGCATTCCAGAATGAGGGATAGGGTCTTTTCCGGCTCCACCTGTCTTTGATTTAACGTCTGGTCGATTTCATGGGTTAAGCGGGTAACTTTCAGGGACAATTTATTGTCAATCCCCTCTGTTTCTTCCGCCAGTCCGGGATTCCGGCACAGGTTCAGAAATTTGTGGGAAACAGCTTTGAGAATATCTGCATCTGAGAAAGGTCCAAAACGTGTCCCGCACTTTTTACACTCCCAAAAAATCCAAGAATAATTTTTCCGATGTCGTATAAGGCGTCCTCCACATTGTGGGCAGGTTGTTTTCTTCTGCAGGAAACGGATCGGTGATTCCGGCGCCGCTTTGCTTCTTCTTAGGTGAGTAACCTTTATGGCAAGTTCCCGGCTGATAATGGGAGGGAAGGATTCTCCGTTCCAATAACGTTCATCGTCCGGAATCCTGGCAATCATATTTTTGTTCCAGCCGTTTGCGTTTTCCCGGAACTTCAAGCCTGTTTCTTCCGCGATCATCGCTAAACGCTGCAAGGAACTTCCCGTCAAATAGTCGTTAAACAGTTGCTTAACCAGACGGGCTTCCTCTGGAATCGTCTCTATTTTTCCATTTGATATGCGGTATCCAAAAGGGTGATAACGTATCTTCTTCACAAACCTCACCTTTTTTCTTTCAGTTTTAATCCATTGACCAGGCGAAAACAGATTGTATTTGGAAATACCACAATCGTTTGAACCATGGCTTTCAATATACTTTCTTCAAATTCCAGCATGGGTTCTCTATCTTTTAAGAGCTCTAGTATCAGTTCGGTTTTGTCGATCAGTTGACGGATACGGTCAGACGCCTGATCATGCTTCAATTTTTTCCTTAGTGCTTCGATCTTTTGATTATTTAAATTGCATTTTTCAATATAAAGGGCAGAATCAATGCACCCTTTGGTTTGTAACCTTGCGAGTGAATGATTCTGCCTGACTAGTTCGGCTATCTGCCTATTCAATTCCAAGTTATCAGGATTTGAAAAATACACTTTATCCTGTAAAACATGAAGATCGGAAAGCATATCTCTTAAAATCTCCGGGTTGTTTGCCAGCTTGTTATATAAAGTTAAAAACGCTTGGTAAATTTCTTTCTGCTGGATAATCCCCATAGGACATAAATTCTTGCTTTTTCTATGCTGATAACAATACCATCGGTTTTTCCCTTGGTCTTGATGCCGGTGGAATGCCGATCCGCAAAGGCCGCATTTTAAAATCCCACTGAGCGGAAATTTTTGAATTTCTGTCTTGGTTCCATGTTGATCCTTTTTCTGAGTTATGAGCCGCTGCACCTGCTCGAATTTTTTTCTGTCAATAATCGCCGGATGAGAATTTTTAATATAGTATTGCGTTAGCTGGCCATCGTTTTTTGCCCTCACCAACGGGAGAGTCTCTGGCGTATAAGATTTCTGAAATAATGAATCGCCTACATATTTTTCATTAGTTAAAATGTATCGAATCATCCCATGATGCCATCTTGCGTTTCTTTTGGTTCTATTCTCCGCTTCATTAAGTGTTCTTGCAATTTCAGTTGTACTCTTGCCACTAAGATAACTATTTAAAATATACTGTACAATGGGTACTTCCTTTGGATCGGGTATTAATTGGTTATCCTTTAAAAAGTACCCAAGCGGAGCGCTGCAGGTGATAAAATTACCGGAATTCAGCCGCTTTTGATAGCTCCATTTTAAGTTTTTCGAGATAGAAAGGGATTCCTCCTGGGCGGCCGCGCTTAACATACTAAGGATCAGTTCACTGCCCATTTTGCTGGTGTCAATGTGTTCTTTTTCAAATTCTATCGCCACGCCCAGCATCTTTAGTTCTCTCACAGTTTGAATGCAGTCCAGTGTGTTCCGGGCAAACCGGGAAATGGATTTGACGAGAATGCGGTCTATTTTTCCTGCCCGGCAGTCTTGAATAAGGCGCTGGAAGTCGCTGCGCTTTTCGGCACTGGTACCTGTTACTGCCTCGTCCGCGTATAGTCCGGCGAATTCCCACTCGTCCTTTGATTGAATGTAATTGGTGTAATATTCCACCTGGGCAGCAAAGGAGTTTAACTGGTCGGCAGAGTCGCTGCTCACACGGGCATAAGCCGCGACCCGCAGCTTATGCGCCCGTTCCGCGACAGGCGGTATGACTCTTACTTCCGGCATTCCTTTCTCTCCTTTCCCGGTTGGACATCTTTTTTGTCACACACAACACTACCACATCTGTTTCTCCTTATCTATCACGATACCTACTAAGATTGAGCCCCAAAAATCCCGCGTCTTTCGGCAAAAGGAACAGAGGCCCGCTTACCTTTCCGGTGTATGCTTCCGACGATTTCGGGCTCTGCTTTTTCTCATCCATTGTTCAAATACCATACCTGTTGCAAACTTTATATCAGAATGATAAAGCCGTACAGTGATATGATCTGAATTTTGAGTTTTGAAGTTATGGTATTCCAGCGCTTCTCCCCAGCCATATTCATATTGATAGGCAATCTGCTCGGTAAAGTCATGAAGTTCAGACACCGTCAAATTCTTGACCATATTAAGTTCCAAAACAGCATATAGGCTGTTTCCTTCCGCCTGAACCGTTGGATAAGCCGAAAGTATTTTTTGCTTTATAATCTTCTCCCTTTTTTTATCATACGGCAGAGAAAAATATTGCATTAAGTTATTCGTAGGATATTCGTCTGTATGAAAATTTTTCATTTCCTGTACGATATCCTGATAGTAGCAAACGCCGGAGTCATAGAGAGCCTCCTGCGCTTCAAGGGTATCTCCTTCCATTAGATTAAGCCGGAGCGTAGAATACAGCTTTGGGTTATCAATCAGTCCACTCATTGGTATATATCGGATCGTCATAGGTTTTTCCCTCCTTTTTTATCAACATCATAGCTTAATACTCCATACTTTTCAGCGATGGCAGCATTCGCTTTTTGGCAGGCCGACAGTGTAATTCTTCCCTGTTCAAAAAGCCTTTTTAACAGGCAGAAGGAGATATAATACTGGATTTCCGGGAGCACACTGTCCTGCTTTATTTTTTGAAAATTCATAACGCTTGAACCTCTTTTCTCAGCTTTCCATGTACGGCTCTCTGTTCAAAACGATCAGCATTATGTTGTGGCTCTGAAATAATTCCAATATCTGAACTAAAACAGCAGTGTCACGGCTTAACCGGAACAAGTCCTGCAGCATAACGGCCCGGACTGATTCGCTTTTTACGGCCTTCAGCATTTGCTGCAGGCCCATCCGCCGAATATTTCGGCCAGTGCTCATATCCTGAGAATTTCCGGCAACATAGTATCCCTGCCTCTCAGCTTCTTCCCGGAGGCTTTCCATCTGCCGGAACAGGGCGGCCGGATTTCTGTGGCTGCTTCGGCTGTAAAGCCATATGGGACAATCTAAAAAGGAATAGCTCATCGTTCTCTTTCCCTTCTTTTTTGCTGGCGTCGTGTTCTGTTGCCATCATATAGCTTGGAATAATCCTCATAACCTTTTGCATCTAACTCTCTCAGCCTTTTTGCATTAAAAAGGTATTCCGAGTAAATGTCAGGACCGTATTGTACTATTAATCCCGTATGCTTGGCGAGGCCGTTCCCGCTCATCCATTGGGGTAAGTTGTCCTTTAGGCTGCTGTCAACAAAAGCACAGTTTTTATCTCGCTGTCCCTTTAAATTTACCGTGAGACTTTTCCAGAACTCCGGTTCACCGCTATCCCAGCATACCATTTTAATATCGAGGTTATTCTGATCCATATAATGGCTTACCTGCAGTTCTATTTTATGGATTTCTCCATCTTGTTTCCAATCCAGCAGACCGTTGCCATCCAAAATGGCCTGGTATTTTTCGTCGCTGTATCCATCCCAACGCAGATAGTTCCAGTCCGGTTTTGGACAGGATTCCGCTTCAGCGACTTCTTGAGGAACAGCCTTCATGGGCGGAATTGGAATGGCGCCATGCTGTATAGGAATCAAAATCAGCCGCAGTTTCTCAGCAAAGTATTTCTGATCCGGCATGATATCAATCAAACTGTATTTAGCTGTGAGGAAAGATTTCCCGTCAATCGTACATACCGCAGTTTTTCGGTTTGCACGATAAGTGCAAATAAAAGAAGCGATGCTTTCCGGTGTTGCTTCAAAATATGCATGGATGTATTTATCCATGCCGCTTATGCTCACACCGCAAAAATATTTTTGATTCATAGTCTTTCTCTCTCCCTTGGCAAAAAATAATCCGGGGCTTTCTTTGCCCGGATAAATCTCTCCACATCTTCTATTTTTCTTGTAATAGGAATAGGCGGCAGGGTTTCCAGCACCGATTGGTGATACCGCTGATCCGGGGCTGCCCGGCAGTCCAGAATGCTCACGGCGCAGGCGTCTGTTTCCGTTCGGATCGCCCTTCCAAATCCCTGCCGGAGCTTTATTTGCATTTCCGGGATCACCACGGTTTTGATGTAATCTTTCAGCGACGGGTATTGCTCCCGTTCCGCCTCGCTGATTGGGTCGGGGAGCGGAAAAGGCATGCGCGTAATAATCAAGGAGGATACCATATCCCCAGGAAAATCCACACCTTCCCAGCAGGACCCCGCCGCGAACAGCACCGCGTTGGAAGCCTGCTTGAACTGGTGGATGATGTCCTGGGAATGCCGCCATACTTCCATAAGCGGAAAGGACATACGATCTTTCACTTGGTTATAAACAGCGCCCATGAGGGAATAAGAGGTAAAAAGCACCAATGTGTGGCCACAAGTTGCTTCCACTAACCGGTAGATATGCTCCGCTAAGTATGCGGCTTCTTCGCCGCTTCCCAGCAATCGCTTGGGAGAGTCATCGGGAAAATACAACAAGCAGTTTTCTTCATAATGGAAAGGAGACGGAGCAATAAATTCCTTTGGTTCTTTCAAGCCGTCCAGCCCCAGCACCCGCTTGATTCTTTCAAAGCTGTCTCCGGCCATGAGAGTGCCGGAGGTCAAAATGGCAGGGATTTTTCTGTGCCACACGGCCTGCCTTAACAGCTCCGGGATTTCCCGGCTGGCGGCGTGGAGGCTGGGGATTCCAGTTCTGTCATACTGAATGTATAAAATGTACCGCTTATCCCCGGTAAAAAACAGGTTCAGGGTTTCTTCCGTTCTTCTCAGCCGGTAAGCGATCCACCGCGGGAGCTGCGGCGCCAGCTTCCTTTGTAGCTGGCGGAGGAGAGTAAGGCAGTCCCGTATGGCAGCTTCTCGGTCCGGTGTTAAAATAAAGGGAGTGCGCTGGGCTTCTTCCAGAAGTTCGCCCCGGCACATGGCTCCCATGAGAATCTGGAATTTTTCCCGAAGCTGCTGCGCCGGTAATTTGTAGTTTTCACCTGTCAGCAGATTGCAGAGTTCTTTCAAATCCTCTGTGGACAGGCTTTTCTCGTACATCTGGCAGGCCGCCTCCGGCAGCTTATGGGCCTCGTCGATCACCAAAGCCTGGTAATCATTGAGAAGGGGCCGCAGTTCCTGTAAGCGATGAGAGGCGTCTGCCAGCAGGTAATTATGGTTGCAGATTTGCACAAAAATTCCCGTTTGCCTGGCCGCTCTCAAATACTGGTGATACCGGCAGGCGGTCCTGATCGGGCAGTCATTTCTGCAAGCTTTGGGAACGCAGACCTGCTCCCTGTCAAACTGACTGAGATCCGGCACATCGTCCAAGTCGTAATAGTTCCGCAGGGAAACCAGGGCTTTTCGCTGTTCCTCATTTTTTCTCTTTCCCTCTACTGCCTCCAGCCGGAATTTCAGCCTGACGTCGCAGACAAAGCGTTCCTTTCCCTTGCGGACTATAGCCCGTATGGGCTTCTGAATAATACGGTTCTCCAGAAAAATCCGGGATAGGAATGGGATATATTCTCCGATGACCGCGTTCTGCAGCGCCACGCTGGAGGTGGAAACCACCACCGGCTGGGGAGAGGGGAAGAATCTTTTCAGCAAAGCGCAGACGGTAAGGTAAGCATAAGTCTTTCCGATTCCAACGCCTGCGTCGCACAAGGCAATTTTGTTTTGGAGCAGGGTGTCCAGCATTGTATGACAGAGGGCGATCTGTTCTTCTCTGACCGCCAGCCCGTTTTGTGGCATGAGGAACCTGAAAATTCTTTCAATTTCCCCATGAGCCTGCTCCCGTGGGGGTTTGTCCATTCCGGCACCTTCTTCCCGCCGTCCGCTGGCAGCACACTAATACGGCGCGGTTTCACCCGCGCCGCATGGATTTGCTGCCAACGGCAAAAATCTGAATTAAACGATCCTTTTCATGCTGTATTTGCTGCTCGCCCCCCAGCATTCGGGAACCATGCAGGCAGGCTTGCGGCTGACAAGCCGTTCACTGGTTTTCCAAGGGTCTTGCTGATTACAACCCAAGGTAGGCCAGCCCATCTGACGTGTGGGCAGACGATAGTGTGTATCATAATACCCTGTCCAGGGTCGTGGCGAAAAGGCGGACCCTGCCTCTTTTCGGACAAAAGAAATCGCTCTGGAACCGAAAGCGCAGACCGCCGTCCTATCATAGAACGGCAGCTTGCGCTCCGGTTCCGTCCTGGCGCTTTTCCCGGCGTCGCTCGCCTGGACGGGAACGTACCCGCATGGCTGGTATTCACTTTTCAAGCTACGAGTGAAAGTTTTTTTCCCTTTCACCCTATAGCCACTGTGAAAAGTAAAATCGTGACACCGAATTGAAAAAATTTTAAAATTGTTTTTTTAACCTAGAGATCCGCTGTCGTACCGCCGTTTCTTTTAAACCTGTTTTCTGCGCGATCTCTAAACTTGTAAAGCCTTGTAGTTTGTATAAGACTATCTTTAGGGTAAGCTTGTCCGCTTTGGAAAGCAGTGTATAAAGCTCCGGGCTTTCTATCTCATCTAAAAGCTGCTCGGTGGTTGTAATCTCCGGCTGATCCTCCGTGATCTGCTGGCTTATGTATTCTTCCGACTGTACGTTCCACCTCTGATAGTTCCTTTCCGCCTTAAAGCTTTCCCAGTCGTAATAGTGCAGACGTTGGATCGTATCTTCGTCTACCCCTAATTCTCTGAGCTTTGCTTCTTCTGCTGCTTTCCATTTGAGCCATTCTTTTTCGGCTCTGGCTTTGTTGTACGCCACTTCTTTTCCTCCGTTCAATCTGAATTTTTTAATTCAGATTGCCGGAGGTCCGCGGCAGTTAGTTTTCAGGTTATACAAATAAAATGTCCAGAGTATTGTTTTCCCGATTTTCTTTAGGCTTATCAGAAATTTACCAGTTCCTCTAACTGCGTTGTTCTACTACTTCTTTCAACCGGAAAACCACCTTAATGCAAATCTATTGTTTAGAAAGGAAAGTTCATAATCTCATATATTTTTCAGTTCTACTTATTCCTCTCATAAATCTCGTAGATATTAAGACAATCTGTTACTGCTAATAAGGTTTTTCCCTCGGCAAAAAAATAAAAACCGCCTTGATAAAACGTTACTGTTCTATCTAAGCGGTTTTATGATAAGTATAAAAATTCATTTTAAATCTGTGGTAAAGATATTTGTAAGAATAAGATTATGGAAAAACACATTTAATAAATCAGCCCGCTGAACAGAATCCAGCGAGCTGATTATTTTTGTTAGAAGATTATATGGGTTTAACAGCTTAATAAACTCAAGAAAAAGTTAATTATCCCACTCTGCCTCTTTTTCTCAGAGTAATCAGCGCTCCAAGACAGCCAAGCGCAATAAAGCCTACACCGATTCCAGCAACCAGCGGGAAACTGTCTCCAGTCTGAGGCTTGTTGCTATTTGTATTACTCTCAGACGAAGCATTAGGATTAGAGTCAGAAGGATCATTTAAATCGGAACCTGAACTAGAGGTGTCTTTTGCTTTAACAGTTAATTCAAATTGAGCAAGTTCCGTAATTCCGTCCTCTACGTAACGGACAGTAATTGTCTTCTTCCCCGCCGCCGTGGAATCAAAGCCGCTTACCTCATAATCCGTTACCTCTTGGTAGCTGCCGTCGCTGTAATGCGTGATTACTACCAAGCCGGTCAGATCCAGCTTATCGCCGATCTTATACTCGGTCTTGCTCGGGCCGGAAATCGTAATGGATTCCAAAGTCACCACTGGCTTTTCAGTTTCCTTCACGGTTACCTTAAAGGCCGCGGTCTTGCCCTGATAGGTCACGGTAATGGTCTTTTCTCCGACAGTGCTCATATCTACCTGGGACACGTCAAATCCCTCTGCAACCTCTGATTTGCTTCCGTCCTCATAGATTACTTCCAGCACCAGTCCCGCTAAGTTAAGCTGGTCATTTACTTCATAGACCGTTTGATTTGGCTGGGTCTTGATCGAGATTCCCGAAACAGCAAGGCGGACAAAATCAGCTGTTATAGTTACCTCTTTATCCGGCATAATAAAGCTGTTTCCAGAAACTGGTGTACCATTGACTTTTAAGCTGTTTTCTACTAGTTTATAGCCTTTGTTAGCTTCTACTGATAGAAATACAGTTTCACCACTTGCTGCAGTTTTATGATTGGCCGTTACCGTACCGTTTTTAATCGCAGTATCAATGTTCACGTTATGTAATTGACGATTTTCCAGCACATAATCAAAGCCCCACAGCTGATTGTCAGTACCGGTATAGTTTTTCTGAACCGCGAACCGTTCGGTCGGTCCTTCAAAGGCACCCGGCTGGCCTCTAGTGATAGCCAAACCGCTTTCGTAATTAATAATGCTGAACCATCCGTCTTCGACCTCTGTCAGTTTCCATAAGGAGGAGTCGCTGAGATTCTTTGTCTGAATGATATTAGCACCTTCTGCGGTGGATCCGCCCTTTACGCTCAGATACATATTTGTATTCATGTTTTTAATACGATAAGCCCCTGTATCTGCATCGGGTTCCAGCACCCAGTAGAAATGCTTATTATTCTCCAAAGTCCACTCAAAAATTTCTCTTCCGTCTACCGTAGAATACCCAGGAGGCACAAGATAAAATTGACTGTCCTCTTTTGAGTTTATAATTCTCGCCTCATTGCTTACTTGAGTAGTCTCTATGGAAATATTAATATCCTCCCTTACAGTTGGTACTTTGATCCATGAGGTATATAAATGAACCGGCTTTCCATTGACCAAAACTTGCTGAATCTCATGTCCACGTTTAGGTTGAATCATGAAATATTGATCCGCACCGGAAATCACTTGCCCCTCCTTTGGCCAAACGTTCGCGACCTCCTTGACATCTTCATCAATATTAATATCGTAAAGAGTTGCCTTGGTGTCGGGAATTGTAACCGTATTCAAATCCAGCTTGCCCCATTTCACCGAATTGGAGCGTCCGGTATCAGCATACTCGCAGCTCAAGGTGAACAGCGCGCCCTTTTCGGTACCATCGTCAATTTGGATCAACTGACGGTTATATCCATCCGGAACTCCGGTAGGATAGGTAAGAAATTCACCAGTCAAATCCTTTTGTGTATTGATATATACAGGACTCTGCGTACCGGCATTCATGGCAATGTGTCCATCGGCTAAAGTAGTAACATACGGGCTGCCGCCGTAGGCAAAGGTATGACCGATGTCTGCGGGATCCCAGTGGATCGGATCATTAGGATACAACGAAATCTTATAATTGCAAGGTAAGCCTAGTCCGCCGCCCGCACCGTCAGCGTTCAATCCTACGCCCTCGAACACCATGACATAATAACCGTTTTCCATCTGAGTGACTACAGGCATGCCCGGACGCATTCCTGAATCGGTCTGGGCTACTACATCGATCAATTCACTCCAGTTTTTCCCATCAGTAGTATACTGAAGCACCAGCTTTTGATTCCAGCGAGGATCCCTTTCATCGGAATAATAAACCACAAGAGCTTCCGTTTCCGGGTCATAAAGGATGAAGGGCTCCCATACAGGATCAGAGCCCATATAGTTATTGGTAGCGTCATCTACAATAGTACTCATATATTTCCAGGTTCTGCCCATATCCTCACTGTAATACATATCCATATAGGTTTGAGAAAGATCTCTGGGGCAAACATCCATAACCGCCACGATGCCGCCTTTTTTCATTTCTCCCACATCTGCAGGAAGTTCAAAAATATGCGGACAGTTTTCGACCTCCCAGTCTCCCGGCCAGTCCTGCTTTTCCGTATCTTCTACGATCTGACCGACTTCTTTCCATGTCTCGCCGTAATCCGTACTTTCGGCAATAGGCAGACGTTTTCCTTGACGTTCGGGAAGCTCTTCTACTACACTGGATTCCCAAGTCGCCAGCATTTTTCCGTTGTCCTCTGGGTTATCCTGATATTTCAGCTGAAGCGCTCTGGGGGACAGTACGCTGTTCCGGCTGGAAGGACGATTAGGATCATAAGAAAGTCCCGGAGGCGCGCTGTGAATAATTCCGTTAGTTGTGTAGTTTTCTCCTTTTAAAACTTCAATCTCCAATTCTGTTGTTTGCCCTAAATAGGTAACAATTACCGTCTTAGTCCCGGGAGTACTCATATCGACCCGTGACACCTCATAGCCTGCAGTGATTTCCTTAGTGCTGCCGCCCTGATAGGTAGCCTCTAAGACTAATCCGGCAAGGTCCAGAGTCTCGTTAATCTGATACTCAGTTTTATCCGGTTGAGTTTTCACACGGATTCCAGTGATTTGCGATTGGGTAAACTCCGCTTTGATAGTCACATCCTGATCCGGCATCACAAAACTGTTGCCAGTTACCTTCTCTCCGTTTACCTTTAAGCTGTCCGCTGTCATTTCATACCCTTCATCTGGAATTACAGACAAATACACAGTCTCTCCGCTGACAGTCTTCTTATAGTTCGCGGTAACTTTTCCGTTTGTCATTCCAGAATCTACAGTAATACTGTGAAGTTGTTTTTCCCCATCAAAATAAGAGAAGCCCCACAGTTGATCTTCCGTTCCTGTATATTCTTTTTGAACCTCATAAACATCTCCCGCTACGCCATATTGTCCTGGAGTTCCCCTAGTTATAGCCTTCCCAGTCTGATAGTTGATAATACTGAACTGGCCCTCCTTCACTTCGGTAACATTCCACAGGGCTGCGTTTCCGGGATTTTGAGTCTGAACAATTTGTGCCTCTTCCTCGGAAGATCCATCTTTTACCGTGAGATATTGACGACTATTTTCACATTGTATGCGGTAAGCTCCTGTTCCCTCGACCGGTACCAGTATCCAGCGGTAGGTGGCGTGCGTTCTATTCGCCGGATCGGGCTCTTGCAGCCGCGTAAACTCAAAAAGGCCCTCTCCCTCTTTGGTGGAAAAGCTGGGCATACACCACCACCACGCATTATCCTCCACACTGCTGACAAATCTGGAATTTTCTTCAGGTTCCGCTGGGACCGCGCCAGCCGGCAGGCCAATGCTTGTGGTAACAACTGTAAGCGCCAAAATACTGGACAAGCATTTTAGAAATCTTCCTTTTTTCACTGCATTCTTCATCCTTTCCTCATAAGTTTATGGGTGTTAGCAAATGCTCAAGCCTTGCGCAAGTTCTCACTATTTCTAATTTCTTCAGCAAGGTTTTCACGGTCCTCCCCTCCTTTGAATTTGCATTCGCCTTAAATAGCATATTTGCATAGTAAAATAAACGCCTGCGTTTGAAAAATTCTCCCTGAGGGTTAGAGAGCACTATCAAATCTATTTAATCTGAATTACATTGACCGAATGCGGGGCGAGTTCAAACGTTGCGTCCGCTGGCACAGGTTTCCAGTCTCCTATGACGAGCTTTACCTGTTCGCTGCCAATATCGTTATAAGAATCCACATTTTCTCCATTTACGCTGCAAATTCGGTATTCCCGGCCAGAAAATCCGCCCTGAATTGATAATTCCAGGTACCTGGCAGTCTCAGCGTTTTTATTTACTGCCGCTATTGCCACTACCTTTTCTGTTTCTCGATAGGTCGCTATCACATCCAGCTCATCAATCTCCGTTTTTTCTCCCAGCCGATCAGTAACCGTTATTTGTTCAGGATCTTCCTCCCAAACATCCAAAACTTGTTCACCTAAATAATTTACGTATAGATCGAACACATGATATGTGCTGCGGAGGACAATCCCATCCTTGTGTGTATAGATACATCCCCTTGTATTGACGATAGGTGCGAAATTTGCCATTCCTACTAAATCGCAGTTCCGGTTACAGGTATTTAAGAAACAGGCGGAAAACACTGCGTCTGCCATAGTATAAAGGCTGTTGTCATCGTTCTTGTCCCGAGGATATAAATAATCCTCCTTTCGGATCCCTTGCTTAACGGTATGGGCGTTAGGATGGTACCAGCCTCTCAAGTTCCATTCGTCATAAGCGATTTTGATCTGCTTTTCCAGTCCCATGGCGGTAAGCAGCCCCCGCACCTTATTAATGTCCGTCTCCAAGTCGTTGGTATAGGCCATTACCTGTTCATAGCCGGCACAGGCATTCGTTTCGTGGATCATATCCCAGTATTTATGGATTGAAATCCAATCGAGCCTATTCCCACAGTGCTTTAATAAATTAATATTCCAGTCTAAGTCTGCTAAAGCAGCCGCAGTCAGCTCTGTAGTAGGATCCACATGCTTAATCATTTTGGCCGCTTCTAAAACCAGCCTTCCCCATTCTTCCGCAGATTTTGCGCCGATTTCCCAGCCACCGTAGTTCTCATTTCCAATACTCCAGTATTTCACAAAAAAAGGCTCTGGATTACCGTTTTCTATCCGCCATTTGGCGAATTCTCCTTCGGTTTCTAGGTTACAGTATTCCACCCAGTCGCTCATTTCTTCCGCTGTGCCAGTTCCTGCATTGGTACAAATATAAGGCTCACATCCAATCTTGCGGCACATTTTCACGTACTCGTCGGTACCAAAGGTGTTGGGATCCTCAACCCGCCAAGCTTTATCAAAGAAGGGTGTACGTTTCGGACCCACTGCTTTTTTCCAATTGTAGGAGGAGACAAAGCAGCCTCCTGGCCATCTCAGAACGGGCACCTTGATGCCGCGCATCGCCTCCAATACATCTTTACGCAGTCCGTCCTCGTCGGACAGCGGGTTACCGGGGTCATAGACACCGCCGTAAATCTGACGGTGAAAATGTTCGATAAAATGGCCGTAGATCATCTCGTTTCTGCGGCCCAGCTTCCGCTTAATGTTAATGCTGCATTTCATACTTACTCTCTTCCTTTCTGTATTGCTCCCTCTGTTCAGCTCTTAACCGCACCAGCTGCCATACCTTCCATTACATTTTTGTTCAGGAAAAAGTAAAGTATCAGCGTTGGCAAAATTGCCAAGGTGATCGCCGCAAAGGTTCCTCCCCAGTCCACCATACCCATAGCTCCTATAAAATCGTTTAGGCCATTGGGGAGGGTTTTCATTTCGCTTTTCGTCATAAAGGTATTTGCGAAGGTAAACTCATTCCAAACAAAGACGAAATTGTAAGTTATTACCGTTATGGTAGTGTTTTTAGACATTGGAAAAATAATACGTGAAAACACTTGGAACGCTCCCGCCCCATCAATAACTGCTGCTTCATGAATGGCATCTGGGATAAATTTCATAAAGCCTACGTATAAGTAAATACTGATAGGAAGATTAAACCCGATCTGCGGTAAAATCAGTGATAAATAGGTGTTTCGAAGCCCCATAACGTTATAGATACGAAACATAGGGATCAGGCTTGCAAAAATAGGAACCATCATTCCCAGCAAAAAGAAAGACATTAAAGCATTCGATTGTTTAAACCGAAGCTTACTAATTGCGAAAGCCACAGGAGCGCCGATTATCACGATCCCGAGAAGTACGCAAACCGCTACAATAATACTGTTTAAAAAGTACAGGGGCAGTTTAGATTCCGTCAAAGCCCTCACATAATTTCCGAAATAAAAGCTGTGCGGAAGAGAATACGATGCTTGGGCTAATTCCTCTGATGTTTTAAAGCTTGATGTCATCACCCAAAAAATAGGGTATATTTGAATTAAAACAACGATAATTAAAATCGTATAAAAAAAGGCTCTTAAAGGCTTTCCAGCCGTCAATTGGGTCATCATGTCTCACTCCCTTTCCACCCTACCGGCAATAAACCTCACGATTCCAACGGCAAGCAGACATTCTATCACCAAAAATACGGCAATGGTGCTTCCGTAACCATATTTCATGGAACTAAATGCGGTTTTATAAAGGTATGTGGCTACCAATTCGCTTGACGTGCCTGGCCCGCCAGAGGTCAGAATATACGAAATATCAAAGCCCTTCAGCGTACCGTTCACTAGCAGAACCAGCACCACAAAGAAAATATTTTTAATCATAGGAAGCTTAATATGGCGGTACGACTGCCACCAGCTACATCCGTCTATGTAAGCCGCTTCGATTACAGACTGATCTACCGACAAAAACGCGGAATAAAAAATCACCATATAAATCCCGCAAAACTTATATCCGTCGATCAGAGAAACTGCTAGCAGAGCCAGATTAGGATCTGACAGAATGGCGATTGGTTCCATTCCCATAGCTTTCATCAAAGCAGCCAGAACTCCTTCCGGCTGCACAGAAAGAAGTTTTACAAAAATTTGACAGATAGCCATAGAGGAAATAATACAGGGAATAAAGTAAGCGACTCTTAAAATATTGTTACCTTTGGTGATACTAGTTAAAATAGTCGCCAACAGCAGTCCCATAAATAATTGAAAAACGGTGCTAACTACCATAAAAACCAGATTGTTCAAAACTGAGGTTCTAAACACCTTGTCCTGAAACATCTGTAAATAGTTATCCAATCCAATAAAATTCATACTTGACACGCCATTATAATCAAAAAGGCTATATACCATTGACCAAATGACAGGGACCAATACGGTAAAAATATAAACAATCAGTGCCGGCGTTGAAAACAGCCAAGGCACTAAACGGTTCTTTGGTTTCATAGCTACCTCCTCCGAGTGCCGATAATGGGATCCCGGAAGCCGTATCAACGGCTTCCGGGATTTTTGGCCTATAAATTAGCCTACGTTTTGTTCCACAGCCTCGTCAAGAGCAGCAGCCCACTCCTCAGGAGTGATAATGCCTAGCGCAAGGTTAGGTGTCTCGCGGCCCAATACTTCGTTGCTGGCGGCATCAATCCGGACATCCCAGCAATAAGCATAGGTACCCACGTTGCCAAAGTTATCGAGCATCTGTTGATACAGTTCAGAAAGATCGTCACGAACCGTCGGCTTCATAGAAGGAATGGTATTAAAGTCATATAAGCATACATCCGCATATTGATCAAATAGGAACGCAAAATAGTTTTTCATCTCATCGGTCATGGCATCCTTGCGAACACCAGTTCCAATACCAGCGTGGGCCCAATAGTCTGAAGATGTCGTAGCATCGTTATCAGACAGAGCCGGCAAGGAAAAATAGCCAAAGTCTTCCTTCATTTCCATATTTTCATCTACAAAGAAAGGCAACTGCCATGTACCGTCATAAATCATAGCGGCTTGACCTGATGTTACCAGATTCACCGCTGTCGCGCTGTCTGCGGTACTCCAGCCTTCCTGGAAGTACGGAGCCACTTTCTGTACGAAATCCGCTGCGGCTAAGCCGGTTTCGGAGCCAAAAGATTCTTCTCCAACACGGGCCTTTTCAATAAAATCATTGCCCTCCATGCGGAATGGCACGAAAGCCGCCCAACGCAGCAAAGGCCAAGTGTCTCCGCCTGCCATGGCGATAGGAGTAGTACCAGACTCTTTGATTTTATCGCAAGCCTCAAAAAATTCATCGAAGGTCTTGGGTGTTTCCGTAATGCCCGCAGCTTCAAAAGCCGGCTTATAATACCAGAAATATTCTGTGTTCGCCTGCCAAGAAATTAAGCCCAGGAAACCATCCGGCAACCGCTGGTAATCTTTAGCAACGGTGTAAAACTCATCAGCAATACCAAGTTCGTCGTACAACGCTCCGATATCCGCAACCGCATCTTTTTCTACAAGCTCAGTAAAGAAGGAATCCGCATCCGAATCAAACCATTCCGGAAGTTCATCGCTGGAGGCAAGAATCCGAAGCTTTTGCAGGTACGAAGATCGGTCCGAAATAATCTCTGCCTCATAAGTAAAATTAGGATGAGTCTCTTTATACTCATCAGCAATTTTTTGTAGGGACAGCAAGGAACCTTCTGTGGATGCCCGGGCTGATAAATAGTGAATCGACAATTCCTCATCAGAAGTATCGGCCGCGGCTGTGTCACTGCTGCCCTGTGCAGAGCTATCGGGCTCTGTACTGGAGGAGTTTTCTCCTCCTTGGCTGTTGCAAGCACTGAAGCCCGTACAGGCAAGTGCAAGAGCCATAATTAATGCACATAATCTTCCTTTGCGTTTCATAACTGGAACCTCCTTGTTTTTTTGTGATTTCATTATATTTATAAAATTCCTATTTGAAAATGGAAAATATTCAGACGGCTCAGAATATCTTCGTAATTTTTCACCAAAAACCTTTTATTTTTCAATAAATATTATATACTATACCTTCTTGGACATTGCTTTTTCTCGATAAAATAAGCGTTATTTTTCCAAATAGTCATTATAATGCCTGCTTAAAATAAGAATTGCAATGTCTCCCAAAGTATATCATGGCGGATTAATAGGAGGAATAAAAGTTGAAAAACGTTTTTTCAATTCGTTATAAAATCTTTATCATCTATTCCTTATTGATCATCTGCATTTTGCTTTTCACCTCAGTGATTACCAATCAAATGACTAGTAACACCAGCGTAGAAAATGCGGTAGAAACCAGCGAGCGGGAATTGGCTTTAATTATTAATAATCTAGATGCAAAAATCACTCATATTTACGACTATGCTACAACTGTAGCCGTTAATCCAGATGTAATCGCAATGCTAAAGAAATATAAAACTCCTCCTCAGACTGCTTCGGCTCAGTATCAACTGCGCACCACATTAAGTAAATCGGTAAATTCCATTTTAGGAATCAACCGTAATGTGGCAATGTGGGATCTTGTGGCTTTAGACAATAAGTTCTTTGGCGCCAGCGGATACAATTTAACACCTACTATTTTAGCCTTAGGGACTGACTACTTTACTCATACCAATCAGAAAAACAGTTGTGTGATTCAAGGGCCTTATCTTGTAAAAGAAAATTTCCCCAACAATCCTGTGGTTCCCAAAATGGCGGTTACAAAATCCGTTGTCGACTTAGAAAATCTAGAGACAATCGGATATGTCGCCTTTTTTGTCAATGAAAGCTCTTTTGCCGCCATCTTTGAAAAAAATATGCCTCCTGACACACAAACTAATTTCTATGTATTAAACGAAAACAACATTGTGTTATCCTCTTCAGAAAAGGACTTGATTGGCACTGATTTTTCCATCGGAGAACATATTTCTTCGGAAAGATATAATGAATTATGCCAAACCGGAAATATGATTCTGCCTGGAACAGGCGGTAACGCAGATATCCTTTATACCGCAAAAATTTATGAGGGCACGAACTGGCGTGTCATAAATGCAGTTCCGCTGAACTCTTTATTACAAGGGCAGGAAGCAGTCAACCGTTTTACGCTCATGATTGGGATTCTTGCTTGTGTTATAACTTTGGTTCTATCTTTTTGGGTTTCTTACACAATTTCCAAGCCAATTCATACTCTTTCAAACGCAATGGCACGGGTATCCAAGGGAGATTTAAATCAAACTGTCATTACCCATTCCAAAGACGAAATGGCTATCCTTTATACGGGATTTAACAACCTAACAAAAAAAGTCCGCGCATTGCTGGATGAGGTTTATCAAAAGCAGGAAGAAAAAAATCAATACCAGCTTCAGTTAATCCAGTCTCAGGTAAAGCCGCATTTTCTTTATAACACCTTGGAAACAATTAAATCCTTAGTGGATTTAGATCTGAATGAGACTGCGAGCGAAGCGATCTCCGCAATGGCTGTATTCTATCGAATTTCATTGAATAACGGCAACGATATTATTTCGATACAAAACGAATTGGAACTGTGCCGGCAGTATCTATACATTCAAAAGTTACGTTACCAAGAATACTTAGATTACCGGATAGAAAAATGTGAGGGCACGGAAAATTGGTGTATTTCCAAATTAACTCTTCAACCAATCTTAGAAAATGCAATTTACCACGGAATTAAGGAAAAACATACCAAGGGATTAATCGTGATACAATTAAAAAATTTCGAAGATCATCTGATCTTTAGTGTTATTGACAATGGCGTGGGAATGGATTCTGAAACACTAAAAAATCTGCAGAACAGTCTTGGTGCTTCGTGCGAAAACGAACATCTTCGCTCTTTTGGCCTAAGCAGCGTAAATCGGCGCATACAACTGCTGTTTGGAAAAGAGTACGGTATTAGAATTGAAAGTGTTCTACATCATTACACTAAGGTTATGCTGACAATTCCTAAGGAACCATATTTTCCGTCAATTAAATAAAAGGTTATTATCTGAAAAGAGGTTGCGATATGAAAAATGTTTTATTAATTGATGATGAATTCTTTTTTCGTAAAGCGATTCACCACTATTTTCAAGATTTTAATTCTGAATTCATGATTTGTGGTGAGGCTAATAACGGCCGCGACGGACTGCGGTTGATTCAAGAATTAAAACCTGATATCGCTTTAGTTGATATTACTATGCCATTAATGGATGGAATCCAAATGGTAGAATCTGCCCGGGCGCAAGGGCTTCAAACCAAAATGGTGATTCTGACCGGATATAGTGAATTTGAGTATGCTCAGAAAGCCATTCGTTTGGGAGTTCAAGATTATTTATTAAAACCTATCCGTCCTTCTGACTTATACAACTGCCTAATCAAGCTATCATCTAAAATAGATTATGAAAACAATCAAAAAGACTATCACTCCCAAATATTAGATAAAAACTTTCGTCTAAATCCTGTTATTCAAGAGTATTTTGCGGAAGAATTAATTAAAAAGGAAACGGATTGGGGAAAAATCAAGCATTTTTCTCAGGACATTCCCTTTTCTTTAGAAAATTCATCCTACTGCGTTATATTATGCGATATCTATCCCGATCCCTTAGGGCCTTGGTCTATCAATGATCAGCAATTGTATCTTTATTCCGCCAGGAATATATTAGCGGAGTTATTCAGCGCCTCCTTTGACTGTATTATTGGAGTCAATGAAAATCAAACGCTTTTTCTTGTGTTAGGATCTAACCTGCTGCCGCAAGACTTATATGGCCGAATCGAACCGATTTTAAAACAGTTTGCTCAAATTGCTGAAGAAAATCTAAAGTATTCTGTTCTTCTGTGTTCCGGCTCCTGCTATTCCCAAGTAAAACAATTGGCACATTCTTATCAGGAAGCTAGATGTGTTGAAAAATACCAAGCTTTACATCATGCACGCGGATTCTTCTGTTACCATGAATCTGACTTTTCCAGCCAGGCCGAATATATTTTTTCTGATGAAAAGCGGCACCATCTTTCAAAGCTAATGCGTAAAAGCGACGAGGAGGGTATTAGGGAATTTTTGCAAGGTATTTTTAAAGAAATGACCTGCCAACAACTTCACCCGGTCGCAATTTACTTGCAAATCTGCGATTTGCTGTCTTATGCTATGGGATACGCAGTACAGAATCATATCTTTTCCGAAGAATCTGAAACGCAAAAAGATCTTTTTGAGATTATTGACACTACTGATTCCATCGAGCAGCTGTTTGACTGCACTACCTCCTACTTTCTTAGAATATTACATACAGCTAAGCAACAGGGACATAATCATTTATCAAGTTCTTTGGCACAGCAGATTTTAGATTATATTGAGAATAACTGTCATCAAATAAATTTAAACCTTGAGGACATTGCCTCACATTTTTTTATCAGTAAACAACACCTTTGCTATCTTTTCAAAAAAGAATTTAATTTTACTGTGGGGAATTTTTTACTGCGGATTCGGATGGAAAAAGCCAAGAATTATTTTGATGATGGCTGTGAAAATGTTTCTTTAGTAGCTTATCAATGCGGATATGAGGATGCCAGTTACTTTGGCAAGTGCTTTAAACAATACTATGGTATCTCTCCGCGCTCTTACGTGGACACGAGGATCAAGGGTGAAGGTAAGGACCATTAAATTTAGAATTGTTTTTTATTTTTTGAAATGATTTCCATTTCAAAAAATGTTAAACAGGGCAACCCAAATAAATTTAGTCTTCCATGGGATTGTTCGTTTCCTCCCAAGCAGCTTCATATGTTAGGCCTATATCAGTGATAAAATTGTCATACTATAACTATCAATTCACTTGGTAATATAGTAGAAAACTGGAGAACACCTTTATTCTGCACCTTGAACATATAGTCTCAAAATCCCATATCCATAAACCTGGGGATCTCCCAAAGGATAGCTGTTCTGCTCGCAGGCGTTACCGGAGTTCCCCTCGATGGTATAAACCCTGCCGTTTTCCACCTTTTCCACGATTCCCACATGGTCGATCCATTCGTCCTGATCCCAATTAAAAAAGATAAGGTCACCGGGATTCGGCGTATAGGTATTGTCCTGCCATTGTCCTCGTTCCTGAAACCAGGGAACCCCCTGGGAGGTGCAGGCCGCAAACTTAGGGAACAGGCCGGCGTCAATATAGCCGCACTGATCGGCGCACCAGGAAACGAAACAGGCGCACCATTCCACATGGGATTCAAACCCATACCAGCTCCAATAGAGTTTTCCACCGATGTTTCCTACCTGGGAACGGGCCACCGCTACGAGATCGCCGCCATCGGAAATCATGCCGGAAAGGACTCCAGTCCACAGGGTATCGAATTCCGGGGCCAGAAGTTCGGTAAGGGCGGCCTTTTGACTGGGATTAAAAAAGTACCGCGCCGCCATTTCCTCCGCCGGCTTATGGGTTACGCTGACCGTCAGCACTGTTTTCTCCACTGTCTGCTCTTTCTCTACTGCGTTTCCCTTTTCGTCGGTCTGGACGACGATCTCCGTTATCGTTTCTCTGCCGATCTGATGGGAGATTGTATTCATATCCCAAAAAACGCCCCGCAGAAGCTCTTTCTTTTCTTCCGTTAAATTGGCCACCACCTGGGGATTCTCTGAATCGGTATTTACCTTGACCGCGTAAACCGCAAGCACATCCTTCCAGGGCACTCTGGAACCGGAAAGCCGAAATACTTCATGCTCGTTTTCTTCCTTCAGCTGATCCAGTCTTTCCGAGTATTCTTCATTGATTTCCGCAACAGCCGCCCGCATGGTGATTCCTGTGCCGGTATCTTCCCCGGAGAAAAAAATTCCATAGCAGGAGTAAATGATCGCCGCAATCAGGCTTTTCACTATCGCTATGGTAGCTTTCACAACAGCTACCGCTGCTTTGGCCAGGGCTTTCGCTCCTTCCGCTGCGGCTCTTGCTGCTGTCCTAGCTGCCTGCGCAGCTTTCTGAGCCGTTCTTGCCGCAGCCTGGGCTGTTTTCTGGGCCGCTTTTGCCGACCGTTGAGCGGTCTTAACGCTTTTTGCTCCTTGCTTTACTCCCTTAATGGAACGTCCGGCGGTTTTCACTGTCTTTTGGGGTTTCCCTTTGATGGTTTTGGCTGCTGTATTCTTTATTCGTGTTTTAGAAACCGTATCTTTGACTGCTTTTCCAGTCTGGCCCGCAGCGTCTTTCGCTTCCTTGATCACACGGGAAGCCTCACGTTTTTCCCGAACCTTCCTGGAGGCGGTCTGGGCCAGCTTCTTTCCGCCCCGATAGGTAAGGTCCGCGCCTTTTTGAGCTGCGGTTTTCATACCGGAGACCGTCTGATTCGCGGCGCTGTTAGCTGGAGTATTGGAGGATTCCTCATTTTGTCCGGCAAAGGGAGTTTCTTTTAATTCCGAGACCGTTTTTTCTTTAGACTTCAGCCACGCTTCCCTCATAGCGGTTTTGGGGGCTCTGGCCGCGCTTTCCAGCACCTTGGGTCTGCTGGTTTCTGGCTTCAGCTTAATTTCTTTCAATGACATCCCCCTTTATACGCAGGATAGTCCGGGAACCGGCAAATAGTTCCCGGACTTCTTTTGCTTTCATCGAATCGCCTCGTCCGGTTTGGTCGTCATGAGTTTGTACAGCTTGGTATTCTGAGGGAAGCTGTTTTCAAAGGGGACGATGTTTCCGGCGCAGCGGATCAGGCCGCAGCCCGCCGCCACATTGGTGATGTACCCCAGCTGGGTTTCGGAAATATTCAAAAGTCCAGCCAGCTCCTCCCGGTCCGTCGCGGACTGATTCAGCAGAATTAAAAATTCTGAGTTTGCCAGCATAAGGCGGGCAGTATCAGAGCGGAGCAGCTCATCCACGTTCTGAGTTAATCCTGTCACCAGGCCGTTATATTTTCGAATCCGCTTCCACAGCTTGTAGAAAAAGTCGGCGCTGTACTGATAGCGGAAAAGCAGATAAAATTCATCGGCGAATACCCATGTGGTCTTGCCCTTTCTCCAGTTCTGGATCACCCGGTTGAAAATGGCGTCCAGGGTCACCAGCATTCCGATGGGCATAAGCTGTTCCCCTAATTCCCGGATGTCATAGGAAATGATCCGGGCCTTGGTATTCACATTGGTTTGGTGGGCAAAGGTGTTTAAAGACCCGGTGATAAAAAGTTCAGACGATAAGGCAAGACCCTTGGCCTCCGGTTCCGGCTGATTTAACAGGGAATGGTATAAATCTTTCAGGGTGGGCGGCTGCCCGGTGTACCTATTGGCTGTGTATTCCCGGTACACTTCTTCAGTGCAGCGGTCCAGAATGGATTTTTCCCTGGCGGATACGTTCCCCGCCCCTACCAGCTGCTCAAACAGGGACAAGATAAATTCCGACTTTTCAATCAGTGGATTCCGTTCATCTCCATAGGCCCGGTCCATATCCATGGCGTTCAGGTGGGTGCCGGAGGAAGCCGATACCCGGATCTCTTCGCCGCCCAGCGCTTCCACTAAATATCCAAATTCAGACTCCGGGTCCAGAATCAGGACATCGTCATTGGTAGTCAGGACGATGCTAACGATTTCTTCCTTGGCGGAAAAGGATTTTCCCGAGCCGCTGACTCCAAGGCGGAAGCTGTTCCCGTTGAGAAGTTTTCGGCGGTCAGCCACAATCATGTTTTTGCTGACCGCATTTTGTCCGTAGTAAATCCCGCCGTTTTGGAGGATTTCCTGGGCCCGGAAAGGAATCAGCACAGCGGTGCTCTCGGTGGTCAGAGTCCGCAGGGCCTGGATTCTCCGCAGGCCATAGGGGAGAGCCGTATCCAGGCCCTCCTTCTGCTGCCAGCGCAGAACGCTCATCTGGCACAGGTTCTTCCGGGCTGTCGAGAGCAGTGTTTCCGTATCGCTGTCCAGCTGTTCTTTGGCATCCGCCAAATGGACCATGGTAACCAGGCCGAACATCATCCGCTGATCCCGGTTCGTCAGATCGTCCATCATTTCCTTGGTTTCTTTTCTCTGCTGCTCCATATCATAGGGCAGGACAGCGGAGAAGTTGTTGGCGGCATTCTGCTTCCGCTGCCAATTGGCCGCGTTAGTTTCCACCCCCAGCAGCTTATTCTGCACCTCTCTGACCGCCTCGTCGGTAGATACCGGGAGAATGTCAATGGAAAGCATGAGACTCCGGTCCAGATCGCAGAGCTCGGATATCATGGCGTCCTTCAGGTAGCTGGCGTAGCCCTGCAGGTAGAGCGCCCGGCCCCAGCGGCCGTTTAACCGGAAACAATCCTTGTGGAATTCCATACTGTCCGGGCACAGCCAATCTTTGAAGCTGTGTCCCAGCCTCATGTTTTCCTTGAGATTAAAGTCAAAAGCCGCCGGCTCCCCGCCTTTGAAAAAGTCCCGGAAAATCCGCAGCCGATCCTGAAGCTCCAGTTCCCGGCCTACTGAGGAAAGCTGTGCAAGATGGGTGATGATGCTGGTGCCTACGCGGGAAAAATAGGCGCGGGCCTCGCTAATGTTCTTTTTCACCACGCTGACGGTAATGTACCGATCCTGCACCACGCTGCTGCTCACACCCGTCACCTTGGAGAGCAGCATTTCATTGTACTCTTTTCGGAAATGATCCAGCCCGTCTCCCTTTTCTGGAAGCAGCAGGTCTTTTTCAAATTCCGCCTTGTCGATCCTTCTGTTATTGATGGTAATTTTAGCGAAAGCGCCGGAATCCAAGGCGTTCAAAAGTTCCGAGTAATCCAGAAACATGGCCGTTTTATCCTCTTTTCCGGCGATGCTGTAGTTGATATCGGTAAAGGAAAAGGATTTCGAGTATAAACTTCCAGACTGAAAAATCCCATCCGGCCAAACGCGGCGGATGGGAATCGCGTCCTGAACGGACCGGGGAATGGTAAACCGTTCTTTTTCCTGTTTGAGTGCTCTTGATAGGGTTTTAATAATAGGCATTTCTCCTTTCCGGGTGAAGTAACTGGCTGTTATCGTTCCCAGCCTTTGGTCTTAGGAGGCCGCTGCTCCCGACTGACGTCTTTCTGCTCTCCATCGAGAGGGATTACCTGGCTTCCTGTTTTTTCGCAAAGTTCACCAAATTCACAAATGTGGTATAGGGTTCCGCCAAATTCCCCCTCTGTTTCGAAGTGGGTATCGTCAATATACCGGCAGATCCGGTCACGGAAATTCCCGTCGGCTCCAATAATCCGTATCCTTTCTCCATCGGCAACGCGGAACTTCTCTTGGTAATCAGGAGTAATAAAGCTGATGCCCCTCTCAGCTTTTTTCATATGATGTTCCAGCGCTTCAGTAGAATAGGCATAGAGATAGAGGCAGTTGTCTTTTGACTGCGGGCTGCAGAGTATTAAATAGGAATACCGCGCGGAATCCACGCGAAGCCCATAAGCATCGGCAGATTGGCTTTTGAAAAAGCTTGTATGGCTGGCGCAGTATTCCTGCATAGCATTTCTATCCTTAAAAATGGTATTCCTCAGTTCTTTTAATACGCTTTGCGCCTCCGACCAAAATGCTTCCTTTATCGGAGATTCTTGCAGTATATTCCACTTTATGGACAAGTCCTTATCCTGCTGGTTAAAGCTTCCAACTAAGACGCCGATGAAGCCTGTCTGCCCGGAGATCTGGCTGCTTTGAAGTCCGGCGTAAATTTTTTCCTGGGGCGTCATCGGGCGGATATTCAGATCGGTTTTCATTAGCTGTCCTCCAGTTTTAAAAATATTTGGTCATTATCTTTCTTGTCCCTTACGGTATGACTCACGGCTGGATTGCATAGGAGGATCCAGGGGCAGCAGGCGAAATTTGTTTGCTGCTTCCCAATCCGGAAGCTCCCGGATTGGGAGAATGATGCTTTCATGAAGTTCATCGAACAGCACCGCCCGTTCCTTATCGAAATATCGGACGGTGCAAAAACCAGAAAATCCGTTTTGGGAGGTAACCCTGAGTTTTCCGCCGTCCGGCATACGGAACCGTTCATGACCTTGCTGATCAAGGATAGGAATACCGCTTCTAGCTTCCCGCATATGCCGATCCAAAGCCAGAAATGAAAAAGCATTTAACCACAACCGGCAGTCTGCAGAGCGAAAGGAACAAACAAGCATATATGAGTATCTGCCGGTATCGATGCGAAACCCGTGCCGTGTATCTGCGCTGGGACTGTCCTTCAAAATGCTGTCCGGGTAGGCGGCACAGCAGGCGCGCAGCACAGCCGCCGTGTAAAAAGCAAACTGCTTCTTTCCTCTTTTTCCAAGCCGCAGGGAATTTGAGGGCTCCCGGTTTTCGGGATATGCTTTATTCCGGCTTCTTCTCAATGGCATTCCTCCTAACAAATCATATTAATACGGTAATTTTTTTCGGGGCTTCTCCTCCAGAAAATCCTCCGGGTCCAGAAGTTCGAAATCGTCGTACTGCTCCGGGGAGTAGTCCAGATCGTCTGCGGCATCCTTCGCCTGGGTATAATCGTAAGGCGGCGCGCCGCCATCTTCCGCCAGACGGATATTGGGGTGGCGCATCAGGTCGTATTTATCGTCCATGATGGGACGCTCTCCCCGGACAAATAGAATCGCCCTGCGGTTATCCAGCAGCCGTACTTCATCCGGGGTTAAAAGTTCCCGGCCTGTCTGCTGGTCGTTGACGCTGAAGCTTCCGCTTCGTCCCCGGCTGCGTCCATAGGTGTTGGTATCCAGCGTTTCCCGGCCCATAAGTTCGGAAACGTATTTATGAGTTTCCTTCTCGTTCCCCCCAAGATAGAGGAATTCGTCGCACAGGCCCACCAGCGACTCCCATTGTTCCTTGAACAGCGCCTTGATCTGGGCCATATTCTGAGCGATATAGCTGCAAAAAATATTCCGGCTTCGCATGGTGGAAAGCCAGGGCAAAAAGTTGTCTGTGGGCAGGGCGATATTCGGCGCTTCATCGATCAGCAGATGAACCGGCACCGGCAGCCTTCCTTTGTATTTCCGGTCGGCTACGAAGTACAAGGTCTGAATGAGCTGCCCGAAAATCATGCCCACCAAATAGTTCAAGCTTTTGTCCGAATCCGGGATGCAGCAGAACAAGGCCACTTTCTTTTCTCCCATTTCTTCCAGGCGGAGTTCGTCAGTGTAGGTCAGCCGGGCGATCTGAGGGAGATTAAAGGCAGACAAGCGGACGCCCACGCTGATCAGGATGGATTTCAAGGTTTTCCCGGCGCCCATCTTGAAAATTCGGTACTGCCTGACGGCAATGCTTTCCGGGTTCCGCATTTCCAGGCGGGCGAACAGGATGTCCAGCGGCGATTCGTATTCCTCATCTTCCTCCCGCACCTCCGCGGCTTCCAGCATTTCCATGACCATAGCGAAGTTCTGTTCTTCCTTGGGGGCTTCGTGCATGAGGTAAAGCACAAGGGCCTGCAGAAGCGCCGTTTCCGACTTTGTCCAAAAAGGATCAGAGGTTTGGGCTCCGGGCGGGGTAGTGCTCTGGATGAGGGTTTCAATCAGCCGCAGCACGTCCTTGTCATCCCGGACATAGGCCAGGGGATTATAACAGTAGGAGGCGTCGGGATTTAATAAATCGAATACCCGCACTTCAAAACCATTGGCTTTCAAGGCGGCTCCTGTTTTCCGCAGGATTTCACTTTTTGGATCGCAGACTGCCATGGAGCACTCCCCGCAGTTTAAAGCGTTGGGAATCGCATAGGACCGGCTTTTTCCCGCGCCCGATCCTCCGATGACCAGCACATTGGTATTGCGTTTGTGTTTATGTCCGTCCAGCCCCATCTGGAAATGCTGGGTCAGGATAAGGTTTTGCCTTGGGTTCTTTTTGTCCCGGTACCGTTTGGCGGTTTGGAATACGTCTCCCCATTGGGCCGAGCCGTGTTCGGCCCCTCTGCGGCGGTTCTTCCGGCTGGAGGAAACCGCCAGCGCGATGATTCCATATCCTGCGGTGAACAAAAGCAGGCATCGAACGGAATATTCCGTCCAGTGAAGGGAAAAAGGGCTGTTCATGGCTTTGGAAAGCCTGGACAGCAGTTCCACAAGATTTGTCCCGGCGCGCCAGCTTCCGGCTGTCAATAAGGCCAGCCACCACACGATAGGCAGGGGAAGCAGCCAAACCCACCAGGGAGTTTTTCGTGTGCTTATAGAATCAAAAAATATCCTTCCTTTCGCAAGAAATAAAAAAAGCCCCCGAAACCCAGGGAAAAATCCCAAAAGCTTCGGGGACAGCCGTAATTGTTTACCGGACAGGCGCCCGTTTGTATTTACTGTTCATAAGCTTAAAAAGCGCCCGGTCGATTCCGCCGCTGCTCCGGCCCGCCGACAGGTAGGCATCGCGCAGATTGTTAATCCCGCGAACGGCGTATTCATACTCCGATTCGTCCAGAAAAAGCTTCCCGCCTGTTACCGCCATCGTCTTGCGGATCAGGGCGTTCACTGCCTCTGAATTCCCGCCCCTGCTTTGAACAGAAACCGCATAACTGCGAAGCCCCTGCATTAAAAAATTCCGGTCCACCATTGTCATTTTAAACAGCCTTTGCTTCTCCATGGAAGCGCCCCCTTTCTCTGCTGTTTTTCCACCTTCACCATACCACACTCTGGGCCGGAAAGCTACCGGACAAAAGAAAACAAACTGAAAACTTCCGGCTTACCGCGGAGTTTCCTGAGTCTGTCCATCCTTTGCCTTAGACGATTTGGCAGGCTTCTTCGCTTCAATGGAAAATTCATCGGGCTGGATGATTTGGTCCAAGTCCTGGAAGCATCTTTGGATATCCCGGCTGACGGTATAGGCCGCACTCTTGACTTCCCCAATAAAGCCGCGCTTTTCCTCCGCGCTCATTTCAGCACAGTTTCTGCATACTGTGTCAAACCGGAAAGCGGAAGTATCGAGGCCGAATTTCTGCGCCGTCACATAGGCGGCGCAGTATGCCTGGGCCGCATACGCCTGCCGGTAATACCCCATGCCTGCCGTATCGAATCCGGCGTGGGCCTGCTCCCTGGCGATGGCGCAGATGGTAGCGGTTTCGTTCATCCCGTTTCGCACATAGATGGTCCGCTGTTTCGGTACATACTGCGCTTCCACCCCCTGGGGAAGCTGATCCGAGATTGCCAGGGGGACAGGGCTCTGCTCGATCATGGCGGCGATGATTTCCTCCGGCAGATGCTTTGCGGGAGGGATCAAACGCGGCCCTCTTGTCTGGGAAATATCATAAGCCTTGGTAATAACGTATCCGCTGCCTCTGGTCCCATCTTTTCTTTGGTATTCCTGATCGGCAAAGAAAAGATATCCTTCCACGTTGCCGTATACGGTCCGGCCTGCTTCTTTCCATCTGTCTGCGGTGCGCGGCTGGGTAATGGACGGGTCCTGCTCGTAAAGGAGCAGCAGGTTTCGGGTGCTCTGGGGAGTGCATTGGGCCATGAAGTTCAAAAAGCCCCTCATGGACTCATCGTCCCGGAAGACCTCCTCCGCCTGGGCATTCACCCGGTCCCATATTTCTTCGCGTTCGGCCTTTTTCATGGCCGCGTATTCTTCCTTGGACAGCCTTCCGCCCTCCTGCAGTTCAGGCTGCTGAGTTTGCTGTTGATTCGTAATCAGCTTTGTTAAATCGATAAAGCATTACCTTCCTTTCGCTCTTTTTCTTTTCTTCTTTCGGGAACGGCCGGCAGCGGGAGGCTGATGCTCCTGCTGTTTGGCCTTTTCTGCTTTTTTCTCCGCCTGCTCCTGTTTGATCTCCTGGAGCTCCTTTCTGACAGAGGGTTTCTGTTCCGGGGTTCGTTCAGGGCCTTCCGAGCCGGGCAAGGAGTTTTTGCTGGGCGAGGAAAGCCCGGACGGATTCTTTTTCTGCTCCGGCTCCTTTTCCCGGCCTGGGGTAAAATTTTCAGCGCTGTTCTCCTGGGCCGCGGCTCCGCTGATACTGAAATCGTCCTCAAAGCCGCCTACCTCAAATGACACCGCGCCGTTTTCCATCTGAACGGTTTGGCTTTGGCTGGGAGTGGGCGTCGTGGGAGCTACCGGTTCCTCTTCCTGCCCGATCATCATTTCGCCAGCCTGGGCCTTGACGTAATCCAAGCCAAGGTTGTCGTAAATGCGCTGGATTTTTGCGGCGTCATCGGCAAACACCACAACTTCGATGCTCTCCGGCTTCTTCTTGTTCCGAATGGGAACATACAGCAGTCCATAGCCTTTCGCTTCCTTTGCAAATTCCTTCATGAATTCTGCCGGAAGCCTGAAAAACTTAAACGGGCGCTGTTCCTTCAGCATTCGTACCATGCGGGTTTTACCACGGGTTTTCTTTTGATCGCTGAGTACGGCGTAAACAAACATGGCAAAGTTTTTCGCCGCCAGTCCTGATAGCTTCAGGGCCACCTCCGCCCCCTCCAGGGTGAACCGGACGATTTGATCCGCTGGATCGTTTCCGTAGTTCATTGAATCACCTCCCACACTGTGCTTTTAATTCTTTGCGCTTACGGCGATAATGAAGGCAGTCCCGTCAGCGTACTTCATGAGATTTGTCATTTCGCTTCTTTTCTGGCTGGGCTTCTTTGGAAAAAGAATCTACACCAGGGAGCAATGAACGTGAAGATCCGTTGTCCCATTTTATCAAAATCTGCCCAGCATCATCCACATAGAAAACAGTACCCTTACTGCCATGCGGAAGCGGCTGCGGATCATCCATGGAATGCAGAATAATACGGGTACCGCGGGGATACTTCTGTCTAAGCCTTTCGATTTCTTTTTTTGTAGGGATTCGATAGAAAACGCTCATCTCCTTTTCTGATTCTCCCGATTCCGGGCTTCTTTCTTTTGCTTTTCCTGCTCTTGCTGTTCCCGCCGCTGTTCTTCCAGCCTGGCAGCCCTCATTCTCTGTTCCATTTCAATGGAATGGGCGGCGATCTCCCGGCACAGCTTTACAGTATGCCGGAGTTCTCGAAGTCGGTCTGTAAAAACCGCTATTTGAGGGGACCCCGGCTTGTACCGGTAAAACTTCCGGCGTTCTTTGATCAGGGCTTCGATCTCCATTTCCTTTTCCTGCCGGATTGAGGCAAGCTGTTCCCGGTCCTGGATCTGATTCCTGAAAATGAATTCCATCTGCTCGATCCGCTGATCCAGCTTTCGGATATCCTCCCTCAGCGCATAGTTTGAACGCCGGGGCTTTTTCTTCAGCACTCCCATCTGATACAGATAGGAAAAGTACAAAGCCCGCAGGCCGGTGATCCCGCGGGAAGGGAGCTTCCCGGCCCGGAGGATAAAGCGCCGGGCCGGGGCTGTCCTTTTCCCAGCCGGTAAGGGAGGCTGGGTTTCCAGAATGCGGCGCTGGATCCCTTCCGGGGTGTAGTCCGGGCCCAGGGTTTTAAACCGGACGGGACGTTCCTTTCCCGGAGGACGCAGCGTGAAATACTTGCGATTCAGTTGAAAGGTATATCCCTGTTGTCCCAGAATCCACAGAAATTGTTTCCAGGTCAGGGCTGATATGGCCGCCGCGTCCACATCCTGCTGAATTACGGTTTTCCAGGTTGGCTGACCCTTTTTTTCCGCCAGCCATTGGGCGTAGGGCATAGCTGCCTGTTGGGATTTCTCTGTATCGATAATGGAAAGATGATACTTTTTGCACAGTTCATCGGAAATCCGGCGTATTCGGGTAATGTATGATTTTTGATTGCTCCGGTACTTCTTTCCATTTGTAAGGGATACCGAGTTCCAGACCAGGTGGTTGTGCAGGCATTTGGTATTCAAGTGGGTGCTGATGATGACCTGGAATTTTCCGTTTAACAGCTTTTGGGCGAATTCCTGCCCGATCTGATGTGCCAATTCCGGGCTGGCCTCTCCGGGAGCAAAGCTTTGGACCAGGTGGAAGCCCTGCACGCCTTTTTCCTTATGCCACATCTTTTTAATCAGGCGCATATCGTCAAAGGCCGATTCCACAGTGCAGCCCACAGCGGACAGAAACAAATCCCTTTCCGTTTGATCCTGATTCAGCGCCTCATCTACCGCCTCCCGCAGCGAAGCTTCCTGTTGAGAGCGGGAAGCCTTTTTCTCGTCGAGGGTGTATTCCAGGTTGACGTCCAGGCGGTAAACAGGGATTACGCTGGTATAAGCCACCAGGCTGAGTCTGGACGCAATTCGCGTCCATGTTTTTGCGGGAACCATAACTTGGCCGCCCGCGAATCAGTACGATCGGTTACCAATTGTTTTTGACCTCCTTCCAAATCTGTCTGGCCAGGCGGATCATTTCCTCTATGCTCTGCTGATCAGCTTCCCCGTAAGTGTTGGCGATTCTGGCAAGCTGATTGGCGTTATTGCAGAGCCCCGCCACCTTGTGAAGCAAATCCGCATGGTGGAGGCAGGGCCTTGCCCGCAGCTCGGCTCCCATGATGAGGGTTCGGAGGAATTCCTCGCGGGGCAGGCCGCTTGTTTTCACCTGCTTTTCCAGGTATCCAAGTTCCTTCGCGTTTAAGTGCAGGGGAATCACATGGTTTCGCTTTCTCATAGGGACTCCCTTCCATCATCTGACGTTCTCCCAATACCTTCGTTTCTGTTTTTGAGGCGCTTTGGCTGGATACTCATAATGGATGGGGACATCCCTTAATCGAAGCTTTTCACAGTCCGGGATAAACGCCGCGTACCGGGCATAGTTGTATCCTTCCGCTTCTATCAGGACTCCATCTTTGCTGGTTTCTCCCTTGACAAGCACACAGTGCCAGCAGAGTTTCCCTGGATCAAACCACATCTTATCCCTGCTGCCAAACAGGAAGGGCTGGTCGTTCATGAATCCGTTCTTCAGAAAGGAACGGTACTGTTCATCGGTCAGGATGGTTTCCTGTTCCGGGGCGGGCCGCATGGGGTTCTGCCCGTTGATATCATCAACGCTGCGGGGCCTGTGGTAAAATACGGCGTGCTCCTGATAAGCTTTCGGTTCTTCTAAAATGATATATTCTTCCGGTACGCCTTTTAAATACACCTTACGGCAGTCCTTTCCATAACCAAGATACAGGGCGTCTCCGTCCTGGGCAATGAGCAGACATTCCTTTTCTCCTTCGGCCCGCGCCATAAGGCAGCGGAACAATCCGCCCGGATCAGCGCTCATGTGTTCCCGGTTATCCTTAAGGAAAGGGTATTCTGGGGAGACGTCCTCTGAAAGCTTCTCAAAATCTTCTCTGCTCAGGATAATAACCTTTGTCACTTCAAAAACGCCGGGGACGCAGCTTGCTTTCTTCCTTCGCAGGCTGTCCAGCGTTTTGGCGTTTGCCGCAAACGCGGCGTATTGTTTTTCCTTCAGTTTGCTTCACCTCAAATTTCTTGAAATCAGCTTATGTTCCAGTAGAAAAAGGGGGGCTGGGGTTCTCCCCAGATGCGTTTGGATATCCAAACGCTATGCTTGCGCTTCCAGGTACCGTCTGGGACAAGAAAAAAGACGATACCCTTTTGGGCATCGTCTTTCCTTGGCTGCGGACTCATTTCATATACCGCTTTAATTCATTGTAGAAGTTCTCTCTTGTCCCGGCCATAATGACCACGATCACTTTATCCTCGACATACTCTACAGTGTAGGCGAGTTCATAATTGGTCTTGTTGTAGTAAATGTCATAGCCAAATACACCCGCCAAATCACCGGTTTTTGCTTCTCCTACTGTGTGATCCTCCAGTATTCTGTCAATAGCCTCCTGATAAAGCGCTTTTAACCGTTTGTCCTTCAGCTTTTTCAGGAACTTCGCTGCTGGGGGAAGAATTCGTAACTGCGCCATCATTCTTCCTCCGTGCCAAAAACATCCTCATAGGAACTGCTTTCACTTTCTCCACGGGCAGCCTGCTCCGCCTGTGTCAGCATTGCTTCTACGGCTGGGCGGACCTTTCTCTGCATTTTCTTGAATTCTGTCAGAAGCTGATCGCCGCTGAACCCCTGGTCAATTAAATCCGCAAGGATCTGTTCGGCAAACTCACCGCCTCCTTGTTCCCTGACCGGGCGCAGCACAATTTCATTGCCCCGCAGGATACACTCTGCTTCCGTAGAGAAGCCGAGCGCTTCAAAAAATTTCTGTGGAATGGTCAGCTGCCTTTTTTCTGAGATACGAATGGTTTTCCGATTCATAGGATTGCCGCCTTTCACTGCTGTTTCCATATAGCTTCTCCTTTCTATTTTATGACAAAAACAATGAAATATGTGTAACAAATTTTCCTTGTTTCTTTGTTTATATTATACCAGTAAAAAACGGCGTCGTCAAGGGCGGCCTTTATTCTTCCGGCCCCTTGATTTTGGCAAGGCCGTCAAGGGTAGTGCAGATAAGGTTTCTCTTTTCCGCCTGACCAATCTCAGCGGTCATCGCCGTGCTGATTTCATTTCCGCACACCACCAGCATCCGGCACCGTCCCAGCTTTTGCCGGGCGATGCTGTAAAACGTCCTTTTTTCATCGGGACTTTCCAAGGCAAGATACTGCCCGTCGCTGAGTCTGGGACATATGGGGATATATCCTAATTCATAAACCTTCCGGCAGTAACGCTTTAAAAGGCGGGGCGCGGCTTCTTCCGAAGCGCAGATGTACGCGAACGCTTTTTCCACGGCTCACTTCTCCTTTCCCTTTCAGGTGTTGGACATCCCTATGGGCGTCCAGCCTTTTCCCAATCATACGCTTGGGCGCCCATAGGGACGCCCAGCTTTCATTGGCCGGCTGTTTCCTCTGATTTCTCCTGGGCTTCCAGGGCAAACCGGACGCGGTCAACGCCTAGTTTGTAATATGCGTCGGTAACCTCGATCCCTACGGCCTCGTAGCCTTCCAGCACAGAGGCGAGGACTGTGGTTCCCGCGCCGCAGAAGGGATCGAGAATTCTTCCTCCCGGCACACAGATTTTAATAATCTCCCGCATTAAGGGCAGGGGCTTCTCCGTGACGTGAATACGGTTCTGCGGGTTTGCGTACCGGTAGACTCCCGGCAGGCAGCCCACCGGACGGCTGATGGGCATGGGACCGTTGGAACCCCACACAATGTATTCGCTCTGCTGCCGGAACCGTCCTTTCTGGGGGCGGCTGGTCAGCTTATCCCAAACCACTACGCCTCTCCAAATCCAGCCCGCCCACTGCAGGGCGTCGGTAATGCTGGGGTACTGCCTCCAGTCAATGAACAGGCAGACAGGGGCCCCCGGCTTGCAGGCTTTCCTGGCGTCGGAGAGCCACTCGGCCATCCATCTCGTCCAGCTTCTCTGATCCCGGTTGTCCCCGTCGAAATCCGGCAGAGCGTTTTCCGGGTCCATGCTGCTGTATTTCTGGCTTGTGGTCCGGTTCTTCTCCGATGGCTTCCAGCCGCCGGAAGCGTAGGGCGGGTCGGTAATGAGGGCGTCAAACGTCTTAGGCTGAAAGGATTTGATCACCTGCAGAGTGTCTCCGTGAATAATCGACCATTTTTCTCCGCCGCTGTGTTCCATAGATAAACCGGATTCCTCTGCCGGGTTATTCAGTATTTTTGTATCGTTCAGAAGCCTTTCTCCTTTCCTTTACCGTTCCGGCCCGGAACGCTTTTTCTTTGCTTCGGGAAGCCTTTCTTCCCGTTCCCGGAATCTCTCTTTTAGTTCCCTTCCTAAAAGCTGGAACAGCATTTCCGGGTCCCTGTAGTTCTCCGTATAATGACCAATTACCCTGCTCATTTCTTCCGGTGATAATTCTGATGTTTCTATTCCAAAGCCGGTATATTGATTTTGCTGATCTCCCTGCACAATGGATATCGTGATTTTCTTTACCTTTTCTTTTATGTCAGGATCGTCAAAGTTTTCAAAGAATAGCTCTTTGCTGATATCAAGTTTCAGAGAATGCTGGCCATTCGCTGTCAATCAGGTCACCTCCTGGATTTCTGTTGTTTTTAGCCTTAGCGTTCTTCCCAGTGGGAAGGAAACCGGCTTTTCTGTTTTTGCTGTCCTTCTCCAGCCATGGGCGTGGATAAAACACAGAGCTTTTTCCCAAACGGTTTCTTTACCACTATCCTTTCTGGGTAAATATGAAATATGTCCGTTGTAGGGTTATCGATTTTACTTCCCGGCAAAATCACTGTCCTGCCATGGATTTCCACCCTGCCCCTAACTTCTCCATAAACGGACGCGTTTTCGCTGATTACCGGAGCCTCTCCAGTAACGCGGCTGGCAAAAATTTCAGCGTTTCCGCCTATGTACGCATGATCGCGGATGCGGCCCGCCGCAACAAAAACGCCGCCGCCCAATACAGCGTTTCCGCTTACAATAGCCCTGTCAAATATCGCGGCGTGTCCACAAGCCCAGGCGTTATCGCTCAGGAGGCTGTGACCGGACACACAGGCTTCTTCCGCGGCGATCGCATTGTCGGCAATCCAGCAGGTTCCTTCCTGGCTGAGATTCCTTTCCGACTGGACAAAGCCGCCAAGGTCCCCGGCCCGGACATCCTCTCGAACATTCCGAAGGGCACGGATGCGGTGCATCCACGGGAATTTCGGGTGGGCAATCCTGGTAATCTCATATTTAGGCGTCATCTGACATTCCCTCGTTCCTCTTTTGACTCTGCAGGCGTTTTCTCTGACAGCTCGGTTTCCACATATTCGCTGATAATATTGAGGGCCTTGTAATAGTCTCCGGAGTGGTAGACACGATTGCTCATTTCTTCGGCCTGTTCCGCCTGACCGTTTCTCTTTAACAGCCTGGATGCCCTGCCTAGAATGGCAAAAATATTTCCATCTTCTCCTACTAATTTCATTTTAGGGCGCTTGGGAACAGGCTGTTCTTTGGAAACTTCTGTACTTCGCACCTGTTCCACTTCAAAATCAAAGCGTTCTTCTGCAAAGTGTACATACAGCACACCGTCGCCGGTTTGGATTTCCTGCTGCTCGAAGCCTTCGCCCCAGCTATCGGAAAACTGGCCCTTGAGATAATCCTGCAAATCCTGCATTTCCGGTCCGGTGAGAGGTTCCTGCAGACGAACCGTGGTGCAGCCCTTAAGCTCATCACCCCGGATTTCCACCGAAGGAATGGCACTGAGCGTCTTTGCTTTGACATTGGGATTTCGTTCCTCGTCAAAGTAAAGCATTAAGTTCCCGCCATCGTCGCTGCTGCGCTGCTTTACCGCTTTCTGAATACTGTCCACATAGCAGGCCATATCGACGCCGGAAAAAAGTGTGGGATAATCGGCCACTCCGTTGTTCCATCCGTATTCGTCCACGTCGTTTTTGTAAAAATCCCCAGTCAGCGGGGAATAAAGCTTCAGCGTGATTTCTTGTTTCTCTATGATGTCATTTCTCCTTTCCTTCACCGCAGGAAGAGTGTTCTCTGCCTTGAGGCCAGCTTTTCGTATCTTTCTTTTGCCAGATCTCCATAGTCAAAACCCTCCCGTTGCGGCAGGTTCTTCACCATGCGGTATTTGCCCTGATAGGCTTTTTCCAAGTGTTCAGCCGCCCATCGCCCGGCGAAATCATTGTTTAAGCAGATTTCAATTTCTTCGATCTCCGGATGCCGGCCAAGGAACGATTCCAGCGCCAGCGGTTTTTTGAAAGGACGCGCCTGGCTTCCTTCCCGTGGAGCGTAAATTCCGCCAAGGGCAAGCCTGTGCTTATCCGCTGTTCCTTCCAGCGTCAGGTGGGCCATGGCTTCGATAGCGGATTCGTACACCGCCATTTTCCTGGAATTCCCCTGGGGCGGGAGGCAGAAGCAAAACCGTTTGTCGCTGCCTGTTACCTCCGCCTTAAACGGCTTTTTGCTGTTGGAATAGGTTCCCCGCAGGAAAGCGTACCGGGCAGTTCCTTGTTCGTCCCTTCCGACAAACACGGCGTTGCGGTAACCAGCGCTTTCATAGAGTATCCCGGCCCGGACGCAGGCTTCGATCACTTCCCGGCTGATCCCGCGCCGGACAAGATACGCAAATACCCTTTTCTTGTTTTCTGCTGCCGGAGGCAGAACGAATTCCTTTTCCTGCTTTGGCTGGGAAGAATCGGGGAAGTATGCGGGGCTTTCTCCGCATAGGGATAGGACCGCGTCTACAAACTTCATTCCTTCTACATAAATCAGGTAATCAAGAGCGGACCTTCCTCCGACGTCCCGGCTTTTCCAGTGCCAAAGGCTGGTTTCCCCATTGATTTTAAAGCTGTCGTGCTCCCTCAGCTGGTACTCATTCCGGCATTCTCCTTTTACCAATTCTTCTGGCCGGTACCGCCGTAAAAACTCGATAGCGGTCATTTTCTTGGCAGCCTTGATCTGCTCCTTCGTCACTCCCGGCATAGCTGCTCCTTTCGAATCAGAGGGCTGCTTCCCGCAGCCGCTTTGTCTGATCGGTTTTCTCCCAGGGCAGATCCGGTTTCCCAAAGTGCCCATATACGGCGGTCTGGGCATACCGGGGCGTCAATAGGTCAAGCTGGGCGATAATCTCCCCTGGTGTCAGGCCGAATACCAGCTTTGCTGTTTCCGCCAGCCGATGATCGTCCTGAAGCAGTCCGGTGCCAAAGGTATCCACCTGCACCATGACAGGCTCGGCTCTGCCGATAGCATAAGCGAGCGTTACCTGGCACCGGCTGGCAAGGCCCGCCGCCACAAGGTTCTTGGCGATGTATCGGGCCATGTATGCGCCGGAGCGGTCTACCTTAGTTGGATCTTTCCCGGAAAAAGCGCCGCCCCCATGAGGAACCATGCTTCCGTAGGTATCCGCCATAAGCTTTCGCCTGGTCAGGCCGGTATCTGCTTCCGGGCCTCCCAGCACGAACCGTCCCGATGGATTGATCAGAATTTTGGTATCCTCATCGGGAGGCAGCGGCTGGAGGGCGGGGAACAGCACCTTGTCCGTTAATTCCCAGCAGAGCTCGTCATGTTCTAATACCGGGCTGTGCTGGGCGGAGACCACGACAGTGTCCAAGCGCAGGGGCTTCCCGTCCTCTCCATATTCCACAGTCACCTGGGCCTTTCCGTCCGGCCTCAAGCCGTGGATCAGTCCGTACCTTCGGGCCAGGGCGAGGGATATGGTCAGGCGGTGGGCCAGGATAACAGGCAGAGGAAGCATTTCCGGTGTTTCGTTACACGCATAGCCGACCATCACGCCCTGATCCCCGGCTCCAAGCTGCGGTACGGAATCTTCCTGTCCGCCATTTCTTCTCTGCTCCAGAGAGCAGTCTACACCGGCCGCGATATCCGAGCTTTGCTTGTGAATCAGGCATTGGATGGAAAATTGGGACGGATCGTATCCCACCGCAGATAAAACCCGCCTTACAATCTTGGGGATCTCCGGCTCATACAGGCTGGTGATTTCCCCAGCCACAATGATTCGGCCTTTGGCAGCCATGACCTCGCAGGCGACTCTGGCCAGGGCGTCATGGGAAAGGCAGGCGTCCAGTACGCTGTCGGCTATCAAATCGCACAGCTTGTCTGGATGCCCTTCTGTTACGGATTCTGCTGTGTAAAATCGTTTCATGGCATTCTCCCTTCCTCTTTCTAGGTTTAAAAATATACGGACCAGCGGATTTTCTTTTCCGGCGGGGATATATAATAATCCCGCCGCCTTTGGCCGGTCCAGCTTGGTCCTCCGGCTGCTCCTTCACATAGGAAATTGCTCGCGCGCAGGCTTGCCCCATTTTCTGACGCCAGGCTGTAGGTTACAACTCTTTGATATCCCATGTTTTTTGCGATTCGCAGGCAGGCTCCGTACAGCTTGCTGCAGACATTGGGCGTGCCGTCTGTGCAGTTGCGGTAAATCTCCAGTGTTTTTCCATCATCCAGCCTTCTGGCTACCGGCCTTCCACAAATAGCTGCACCGCATAGCCTTTCCCCGTCCCAGCAGGATATGGAGAATTTTCCTCCGATTGGCGGAATATTATGCCGGTGATTCTTCTCAACAAAGGACTGTGCTTCCTTTAGGGTAATAGGACGTATTGTGAGCAGTGGTGCGTTCTCCTTTCTATCGTTCCGGGGCGGATTTATCCTTCGGCCTTTCGGGAGGGTGTTTTAATTCCTCCTGAATCCGCTGGTATGTCTGCTCGGAGCATTTCTGCGCGAACAGGCCCATGGGACTGTTACCGATAAGCTCCGGGTATCGGAACTTTTCCTGGTATTTAATCATCAGCGGGTCGGAAAGGCTGACAAATGCGTCTCCCTCAATCCCGCAGATAAAGAAATTCCCCGCGATCATGTCATAATCCTCCAGCGCCCGGTTCAGGGGCAGGCTTAAAAGCTTTCCCTCGTCATTACAGATTAGGGCCACCGGGTCCTCCCAGGGATACAGCGCCTGGATTTGTCCGCCCACTATCGCCTGCATCTCTTTCAGGTCTCCCTGGATTTCAGCAGGCTGGGCTTCTTTGCCCGGCTCGACAAATAATATTTTCATCCGCTCACCTCATGGACAGGGAAAAGGGCTTCAGGCTTTGCCTGACTGCCTCGTAGCTTTCAAAACGCACCTGACAGCCCAGCAGGTAGGATACGGCTTCCTCCCATTCCTTTAAGGGGTACTGCTCTTTCGTCTCCATACGGTATAAGTCCCCCAAAGCTTCCCACTTCAGTGCGGGCTGCAGCCGCAGGTTGGAGATAAAGGTCCGGTGCTGTTCCGCTAAATCTTCCAATAATCCGGTTTTCAAGCGATCCCTCCTGTGCAATAAAATATGGGCGGGGCGCTCCGCGGCACTCCGCCCAGTTTTCTCATTTCCTCCTGCGGTTTCGAATGTGCAGGAACACAAGGCCGCCTAAAATGACGGCGCATAAAACAACTAATATAATGGCTTTGGTATCCATTTTTCTTTTCCTTTCCTCTCTGGTTTTATCGTTTCTTTCTTCTCCGCAGGGCAAGCAGAACCCCCAGTCCGACCAGGGATAAAACAGCCGCGCCTCCGATGGTCCAGGGAAGCCAGGGCAGATCCCCGGTCTTTGGGAGTTCTTTCGGGATCAATCGGTTGTGCATCGCCACAGTAACGGTTTCTCCCGCCTTGATTTCTACGGTCTGGCCGCTGGGGAGTTCGTATGCCGCGGCGTCCTCTCCCGGCAGCTCGGACACCGTGTATTTCCCCACCCGGAGGGTGACGCTGATTTCTCCTTTCTCATCGGTTTGAAATTCCTGCTCATACCCTCCGTCCGCATAGGCGATCCCTGTGACTAAGAACTTCCGGCCCTCAATTTTATCATCGTCCGCTGTTTTTACAATTTTCAGAGTCCCGGTCTGGGCTTGGTTTAAAAAGCCAACGCCGGCTTTTGTTTCCACCCGCACGATGGCTCCGTTTTCGGTGATGGAAAAGGGATAATACCCATCGTCCTTCTCGAAAAATTCCGGTGCTTTCTGTTCGTGCAGGAAGTAATCGCCATGTACCAAATCCTTTAGCTGATAATGGCCCGGATCGGATTCAGCCAATTCCCCTGCCAGCAGGTCAATGTCCGGGTTAAATTCTCCGTTGCTGTCCACATCGGCGTATACTTCAAAAACAGCCCCGGTCAGCTTGTTTTCCGGGTAGTCGGCGTCCGCCTTGGTGGTTTCTACCGTACCTCTGATGATTTGGTTCTGAATGGTGATTTCAATGGTTTCCCCATCTTCCGTGATCTCCGCCGGGAAGCTTTCCTCGTTTAACACAAAGGCTTTGGGCGGGGCGATCTCATGGATCTCCCAGCTTCCCGCGGGCACTTTGTTAAATTCAAAGTAACCGATAGGATTGCTTTCCGTCACCATGAGGGCGGTTTCCTCAGTGAATTCGGTTTCGCCGGCGCGGAACAGACCGATTTTCGCGCCGCCTAATCCAAAGCCATCCTGATCTACTTTCCAGCCGGAAATCTTTCCGTACTTGAGGTTGTTTTCAATGGGTTCTCCGTGGTTCACTTTAATTTCGACTTTGGCGGTATCCTGTCCGGCATACTCGAACGCCACCGGATACTTCTTACCGCTTAAAACATAGTGCTCATCGGTTTCCAGCTCCTGCACATAAAGCGCGGTCCCGCAGGGCACGTCGGTTTGAAATACAGCGTTTCCGCCTTCGTCAAGGCCGATGGTTTCCAAAAGTCCGTCTGCCGGGATCAGGGTTCCGTCTGCTGCAGTCAATTTTTCCGCCGCAAACAGGCCGAATGTAACATTCTTCCACTCCTCATTCCCGCCGACGCCAAAGGTTTCGTTCTGCTCCAGAAGCTTTTTCAGGCTGATCTCCACCTTCTGGCGCTCATTGGAAAAGCTGACGCCGGTGTTCGTGACGGAGACCTCCTGTCCCGCATAGGACAAAACCACTTCCTTGGGCTCTGGATCGAGCACCATGCCCTCCGGCGCTTTCCGTTCCAAAACTTGATATCGGCCTAAATACAAGGGCTCCGACGTATCGGTTCCTTTGCTTCCGGTTGTCAGGGTATCCACCACTTCTCCGGCTTTCGCCCGGATTGTCCCATCCGGCGTGACAATATCCTCTAGCACCGTGATGTCATAAACCGCATTCGGCAGACCCTTTGTCTCGTATTGGGGCTGGTAAATCCCGCCTGCTTCCGTGACATGGCTGAACACCTCGCCCTCTTTGGTGACGGTGATGGTCCCTTTCTGCGGGGCGTTGTATTTTTCCACCACCACGGTTTCTTCCGTTTCCTCTACAGAAAAGTAAACCGGTTCCCTGTCGAGAACGTATCCCCATGGACTCTGCTGTTCATACAGGGCGTAATTTCCGGCTCTGATTTCTTCCGGCAGCATCAGGGTCCCTGTACTGTCAGTGATAAAGGTATCCAGGTCTATGGGGCTGGGGTAGCTGATGTGCTGGGTCACCCATTTCCCGGTATCGGTATTGAGGATTTTGACCGCGGTCCCGGCCAGAGGAATGATCTTCCCGGTTTCCGCGTCCTTCTTCTGGAATTTCAGCCGGGAAGTAAAGGAAGGGTTGTTCAAAATGAAATAATAGGTCTTGCCATGCTCGGAAATGGATACTGTAAAATCCGGCGCCAGCTTCTGTCCTTCCGCCCCGGAGGTCTGATGGACCGTGTATTTCCCATAGGGCAGGTCCTTGGATTGGTCGAAGCCGTATTCGTTTGTGAGCAGGACGTCACGCTCGGTTTCCTTCGCGTTTTCATAACTGCCCGCGCTGGTCAGGTAAACCTGGAACTGCGCTCCCTGTTCCGGCTGCTCGATCTGATCGGAGCCGCCTCCCTCCGCCGGCTGGTCGGTATGCTTGGTGATGGCGATGGAGCCCATGACAGAGTCCTCTGTCACAGTCAGAGGGATGCTGTTGTTTTCCAGGGTAAAATTTCCCGGCTCCGCGCCTATGGGATAAACAGTTTCGTCCAGCAGGTACCCCTCGCTGGGGGAAATCTCCTGCATGGTATACCCGGAGCCGCAGGGATAATACCTGGTCGTGAATTTCCCGCCGTTTGCTGTGGTATAGGTATCCAGCAGCGCGCCGTTTTGATAAAGGCCGTACACGGCTCCGTCCAGAGTGGAATCTCCCTGGGCTGTTCCCGCGGCGGAATCTGTTTTCCGCAGCTCTGCCCGGAATTTTTTCAGGGTGTTGTGAAAGGTTACGGCAGAGGTCTTTCCCGGCGAAACCGTCACCCTCTGGGACTGAGGCTGGACATACTGGCCCGGCGTCTTTTCCGTTACGGTGTAGGTTCCTGCCGGGAGGTTATTGGTTTGGACGGTCCCATCCGGTCCGGTGGAAACGTCCTTCTCCACGCCGCTGCCGGAAACGTGGAAGGGGAGGCCGGAGACTTTCCCATCCTCAGAGGTCTTGACTATCTTTAAATGCCCGGCTTTGACCTCCAGCCCGAAATACGCCTTGACCGGCAGGGGCTCTCCGCCCACCTCAAAGGTGACTACATTCTGGTAATGCTCGTTCAGCCAGTACCGGGAGGCTCCTTTCACAACCCCGGCTATGGACGAGGGCAGCTTTTTCTCTCCGCTGACAGTGGAAAAGCTGGTTTTCTCTGAGGAGATTTTCAGCTGGTTTCCCGTCCTGGCAAAGCTGACTCCCGGCTGGGAAAAGCTGAATTCAGACAGCACCCCGTTGCTGTCGGTCAGGGTCGTTTCGTACTTTCCGGTCTGGGCATTATATTTTAGCTCATAAGTATGGGAAGAGGCGTATTTGGAATCCTCACAGGCAAAGGACGGGATCGTCCGGTAATCCATGACCGCCTTTCTCAGCTTGGTGAATACGGCTTTCGCCCCAGGGCTGTTGACGGTGAATTCCGACACGATCTGGTTTTCATACTGCGTTCCCAGCTGCTTATGGGCGATCAGCCATACAAGGATTTGGGTGGCGATGTATTCGTCCTCCGGGCTTCCTCCGTACTTAACCCCTGTGTCCGTGTTATATCCCAGGGTCAATACGGCGTTGATGAGCTCCTTCTGCTCCTGGGAAAACTGAGGGTAGTCGGCGGAGGGCTGATACTGCTCCTGATAATATGTGGAGATTCCCAACTCCAGGCAGTAAGCGGTTTTCGTTGCGCCGGTACTGGAATCGGTGATCCGCAGCATGGTGTATTTCTCGCTGGCGTATCCGCCGAATGGGGCGGGCAGGCTGCTGCTCAAAGCGTGGTCCCTGCCCTTAATGTCGATCATGGACATAGAGCCGGTGAGATCCGCGGCGCTGGCGCTGACAGGCAGCATTCCGATACAGAGCAGGATCGCCAGCAATAGGGAAAGGGGCCTTTTGAAATGCTTCTTCATTTTGAATCCTCCTTTTACGGCAGACAAAAAAAGCCCCCTGGGGCAGAGGCTCGCTCTGTCCCGGGGGGTCTGATGGTTCTATTCTGTTTTCGTTCTTCTTTACCGGATTTCCTCCAGACGCTTTTTCCGGTTTTCTCTTTCTCCCCGTTCCAGGGTTTTCTCCCAGGTTTTCTCCGTTTCATACTTTAAAAACTCGGTAAGGGGAGCGATGGTTTCCTCCGCGTCGTATTTTTCCAGGCACTCGTAATACAGCCTCTTGTCCTGGTCATACACGATCAGCGGCGGGTGGTTGTGGGTCATGAGATAATAGTTCAGCAAGGTCCGGCCGGTTCTGCCGTTGCCGTCAGAAAATGGGTGGATATTCTCAAATACCGCGTGGAAGTACGCTCCTGCCCGGATCACGTCCGTTCCATGGTATTCGCTGACTTCCTCCAGCAGATCGGCCATGTCCTCCGCCACACGGTCTGCCGGGGCTCCCACTTCGTTTCTCCCGGTAATGTAATCATGCTTTTTGTATTCGCCGGGCCGTTCCCCGTTTTCCAGGAATCTGCGTTCATCGTAGGTTCCGCTGGTAAGGATGCGGTGGACCTCCAGAACCAATTCCTGGGTTAAGGGTTCCTTGGCCGCGATCTTCTCCTTCAGGAATTCATAGCACAGCTTTTGGTTCTGCTGCTCGAAAATCGCCCGGGGGCTTCCGGTGTAGTTCAGCACCTTCCCGTTTTCGAAGATCTCACGGGTATCGTGGAGGGTGATTTCCTCGTTTTCAATTTTCCCGGAGTGATAGGCAAACAGGACCCGGAAGTTATCCAGCCGCTGTTCTAAATCGCTCACTGTTTTTATGGGGAAAGACTGCCAATAGGCGACTGTTTCAGCATAACCGGCCATGGCGGCGCACCTTCTTTCTGTTCTGACAATAGTATACCACAAATCTGAGCCCGGCAGGAAAGTTTTTTGCTTTCTAGCCTTGAAAATGGGCTGCTGCCAGCCGCCTGCCGATGGCTTCCACCACATTCACGGTCACGCCGTTGCCCGCCTGCTGGTAAAGCTGGGCGTCGGATTGAAGAGGGATGACCTTGTCAATCCTTTCATCCTTCCAGCCCTGCAGCCGCAGGCATTCCCTTGGCGTCAGACGGCGGATGCGCTTCCCATCCCATACCCCGGAGGCTTCCCCTTTGTGGTGATGGGATATGGTCTGCCCCGTATTCAGGCATCGGGCATTTTCCGTAAATTTCGGGTCCTCGTTCATATCCACAAAGCACAGGGCTCCCTGATTCCCGTCAGCCGTGAGGGTATGGGCGATATTCCGTCCAACCCTGCCGCGGCGGGTATTGGTGGTGGAATATGCCAGGTTGATGCTGTCGCCGGGATGCGCCGTCTTATATCCCTGTTTCGTGTTCTCCTTAATGGGCAGGCCCACTTCATACAAGCCGGTTTTTCCGCCGAAGCCGCCGCAGTCAGCCGTGAGGGTACAGCTTACTCCTTCCGGGGAGTAGACCCGTTCCCCCTGGGCTCCGGGGCGGATTTGGATAAGAGGCGTTCCTGCTGTTTCGGTGAAAGGAAATATTTTTCCTCTGCATCGCTTATCAAGATATCCGATAAGATACACCCTTTTTCGGGATTGGGGAACCCCAAAATCTTTGCTGTTAAGCACCTGCCATTCCACAAAATACCCCAGTCCGTCCAGCGCATGGAGGATGGCCGCAAACGTCCGGCCCCCGTCATGGTTAAGCAGTCCGGGTACGTTTTCAAGCAGCAGATACGCAGGTCTTTTTGCCTCAGTCAGCCGGGCAATTTCAAAGAACAGGGTACCTCTTGGGTCCGCGAATCCTCCACGGTTTCCAGCAATTGAAAAAGCCTGGCAGGGAAATCCTCCGCACAGGAGTTCAACGTCCGGAAGTTCTTCGGGGTCTGCTTTTCGGATATCGTCACAAAACCACTCCCCTTCAGTATCAAACAGCGCCCGGTAGCTGCGGTCGGCGTGCTGATCGATCTCGCAGTGTCCCGCGCAGGTGAATCCTCCGGCCTGGGTGAGTCCTTCACGGAATCCTCCGATTCCTGAGAACAGGTCTAAATACCGTATGGTTTTCTGTCTCACGCCCCTTTTTTAATTCTTTTAATTTGCTTTTTTAATCCGCCAATGGGCATTCCCCCTTTCGCTTAGTGGATTGAAATCTATAGGAAAACAGCCTACAGTTTCCTGCGGGCTGTTTTTTGCGTAAATTTCTTCAGCAGCGCTTTCAGGTTCGGTTTTCCCTGCCTGGTTCTCTTATTCCTATTTCCATAAGAAACCATTCTCAACGGGTAGGCTTTTCTTTTTTCTGCTGCTCTTTAGAGAGGATGGGCTGCAGATTCCCGAAAAAGTATCCTGCCAGATGCTTCATCCCTTCAAAGTCGTATTCCTCCGGCATGGCTATGGTCAGGACAACAGCATCGGAAAGGCGATCCTTTCCGGCCTCCCGGTAGTATTCTTCGAATCGGCCCCACCAGCCATCTCCGCCCGTTTTGATTTCAGCTTCCCGCCCGTCAATATTCAGGTAATACCGGGCAGTGTCTACACCGATATTTTTTGCTGATATTTTTTGGAAAGTATATATTTGCTCACAGGCATAGACATCTATGGTCTGGCGCGGGGTAGCGTAGAGCGTTATGCTCCGGTTCATATATTCAGAGAGTTCACGGTTCGGTTCTTCCTTCAGCACAAGCCTGGCTGTGTCAAAGTATTTTGATGGCCTATAGTCCACGGTAAGGCGGTTAAGTTCATTTCCTCTGAATCGCTCAAAATACATCGGATCGCCAAACACGATATGCTGAGGGCATTTCACTTTGTAGATTTCTTTTCGCATGAGAGCTCCTTTCGCTTTAATGAAACTGGCTGTTTTTTTCTAATAGAAAACCAGATTTCTTCCATTGTTTCTCAGATATTTCTCAGAAATATCTTTGGAAAAGCCCCGCAGGGCGCTGTAGTCCCTGCGGGGTGATTGGCTTTGTGCCGTGGTTATATGCAGATTTCTTCTGTATCGGATAATTCGTCGGATTCATCGGTGTTGTCAGTCCCGGCTTCCTCATCCTGATCCTCTATGTCTGATTCATGGGTTCCGTCCTCATCTTCTCCATCTTCGGTTTCATCCCAGTTGTTCTCCACAATGTAATCTTCTTCTTCCTCTCCTGTGGGTTCTTCCTGATCCCAGCTTCTCGCTCCATTCTGTTCGGCTGGGGCTTCGCTTTCCTGGGATTCTTTTTCCATCTCTGCTTCCATTTCTTCCAGCGCTTCCTCGATCAGGCCAATCACAAATTCCTTTTGGGTGAGGCGGCGGTGGTACGTTTTCTCATACCATGCCAGGTACTCCTTTACCTTTTGAAACAGTTCCTCGCTTACCTGAAACGCTAAGGTCCTTCCTTTTTCCATCATTTTCTTTTCCCCTTTCTCATAATGCTCTCGGATAATCATCTCGATGAATTGGCCCATGGTGCTTCCCATTTCCCGGATTTCCCCGCTGATTCGGTTGTGCAGTTCCAGCGGGATTCTGCAGGTGATGCCTTTCAGCTCCATTCTTTTCTCGCTCCTTTTTCATTGGTTTTCCCCTTTTGGGCAACACAAGCATACTCCAAACCCTCCTGGAAAGCTATCATCAACACCAATGAACATTCAGGGGAAAAAGCCTTCACAAACGTCACAGCCAACAATGCCGGAAAACCGCTTGAAACGAAAAAAAGCCCCGCCTTGCAAGGCGGGGCCGTCCTACGTTCCTACTGTTATTTCTTGCTTGCCGGCAGGGTTGAATTGAGCAGATCTCCTGCCCGGACTTCCAATGCGTCCGCTATGTTATACAAAACTTCCACGGAAAAGGGGCGGACAATGTTCGGCGCTTCAATAGAGCTCAAATGAGAACGGCTGATCTTCGCCTTTTCCGCTAACTGTTCCTGGGACATTCCTTTCATTTTTCGGAGAGCCGCAATCGTCAGGCCCAGTTCAATAAACCGATCCCGATTGCTAAATTCTACTGTTTTGCTCACAGCCTTTTCTCTCCTTCCTGATGGTACTGCTATTATTATATCGAATGGTGCTTTTTATTTCTGTCTTTATTATTGAGCCATTGACTTTTATTTTGAGCATAGATATAATTGATTTATACTTATGCTTCTAAATTTACTCAAAGCGCAAAAAAGCCCCGCCTTGCAAAAGGCGGGGCTTGGCAGCTGCCAGGCGCTTTTTAGCTATTTGGGATCATCCGGTACATACTCGACAATGTCCTCTAGCCTGCAGTCTAAAGATTTGCACAGCTTATCCAGCGTATGTGTGGTAACCGGGAGATTAGACTGGAATCTTAGCACTGTTGCATGGCTCATGCCGAAGGTCACTCTTAAGGTATAAGTGGTTGCCTTTTTCTTTGCCATGGTTTTCCACAATGGATCATATCGAATCACAGTCTGCGCCCCCTTTACTAACTTCATTATGGCTATTATTTAGCCATACCCAAACCATTCGGAATCATGAGAGGGTATCCAAAAAATGAAGCATTTCCTGGGGGATGGTATCTTCCTGCCCGGCTTCCGGCTGGACAGGGGAGAATCGAAGTTCTTCCCGCAAAACACGGCGCAGGGTATTTTCCAGAGTGTCCTGCCGGGCGTTTTCCAGAATCGCCCGCGCGATAAAGGTATTGCGCTGTCCTTCCGGTACTGACTGCAGGATGTCCCATGCTTTTCTGTGTTCTTCGTTCTGCAGGTTGGGACGGAAGGAAAAACGGGGCCTGCTCATTTCTTGCTCACACCGCCCGAAAGCTGGCCCAAAATCCGCTCGAACACTTTATCGTGTAAAAGGGTAAAAAACCGCCGCAGGCCGTCCTGGGGCCGGATTCCCCGCTGGATCACGGAGGCTCCGCCGCCCAGCATCACTGCCGGAACTGCTTTTAAATCGAAGCCTGCTTCCATGGCTGCGGACAGCAGGGCTTCTGTGT
>OFMG01000570.1_pt1 | contig 46087 bp, 36 predicted proteins | sample 1541751 | NCBI WGS metagenome assembly OFMG01 (sample SAMN04209232, study PRJEB22552) | human gut metagenome | biome: gut; material: feces | host: Homo sapiens | place: USA: Oklahoma
CTTGGCGACTGCCGCGATAACTTGAGAAACTCGCGAAGCGTGTTTCTCATAGTTTTGTGTCAGGCTGCAGAAACCGGGAATTTCCTTTTGAGAAAGAAAGGAGATTGAAGAAAATGAACAACACAACAACAAAAGCAGCAGAGACTGCGAAAAAGGCCGGAACTACGAGAAATACAGGTGTCAGAACCATGGTGCAGATTGCCATGCTGGCGGCCGTAGCTACTGTTTTGATGCTCTGGGAGGTGCCGCTTCCGTTTATTGCACCGAGTTTTTATAAGATGGATCTGAGTGAAGTGCCGATCATGATCGGGGCGTTTGCGATGGGACCGCTGGCAGCGGCAGTGATCGAACTGATCAAGATTCTGCTGAACTTTGTCCTGAACGGAACAACGACCGCAGGTGTGGGAGAACTTGGTAACTTTATCATGGGATGCGCACTGGTTATGCCGGCTGGCTTTATTTATAAACAGGCAAAAACAAAGAAACATGCAATCATCGGTATGGCAACCGGAATCGTATGCATGGCAGTGGCCAGTGCTCTGGTGAATGGTCTGTTACTGCTTCCGGCTTACGGAAAAGCATTTGGTATGCCGGTGGATACCTTTGTGGAGATGGGAGCAGCCATCATTCCGGCGATCCACAGTCTGACAACGTTCTGCCTTTTCAGCGTTGCACCGTTTAATATTATAAAAGGTATTGTAGTTTCTCTGATAACTCTGGTATTATATAAACATATCAGCCGGTTGTTAAAAGGCTCTCAGGCATAATTGATCCGTCCTGTACAAGGAGCCTCCGACCGGGGTGGGAGGAATACCAGATGGGAAAAATCAATAAAGTAAACAAACAGACAACCAATCCATATCTGAATCTCTATGATCTGGATGTCGTGAATAAAGTAGGACGAGAAGGACACTATTATGTGGCATCCCGGGCGAAGACTGAGGATGACCTGAAACTGAGTCATATCGAAAATAATGATCCGGACGGTGTGGCCATCTACAGTCTCTACGGAGAAAAGAAAGACAGGGTAGTACTGATCCGACAGTTCCGTTATCCGCTGGGTGGTTATGTGTATGAACTGCCGGCCGGACTGGTGGATCCGGGAGAGAATTATCACACCGCAGCGATCCGGGAACTGAAAGAAGAAACCGGACTGAAGCTGGAGCCGATCGTGGTGGATGACATATATCAGAAGCCTTATTATACATCCGTCGGTATGACCGATGAGTGCTGCGGAACAGTTTACGGATATGCTTCCGGTGAGATCAGTAAAAAATACATGGAAGACAGCGAAGAAATTGAAGTGGTTCTGGCAGACCGGAAGGAAGTGGCACGGATCATGAAAGAAGAACGGGTAGCGCTTCTGTGCGCCTATATGATGATGCACTTTCTTCACGATGAAGAACCCTTTGCATTCTTACATGCCAAAGAAAAATAAATCCATACCAGGTGCGTAAAACAGGTCAGTAATATTCACGAAAAAGAGACAGAGGAGAAAAAATATTATGGAATACTGGGATATCTACGATGAAAAGAAACAGAAAACCGGCCGTACGATGAAGCGAAACGACTGGAACATGAAACCGGATGAATACCATCTGACGGTGCTTGGTGTGCTGAAACGTCCGGATGGCCGCTATCTGATCACCCAGAGAAAGCTGGACAAAGAATGGGGTGCCGGCTGGTGGGAAGTACCGGGAGGCGGAGTCAACGCGGGAGAAGATTCCAGGGACGCAGTGATCCGCGAGATCCGCGAGGAGACCGGAATTGATGTGAGCCAGGCTGCAGGCGGCTACGCATTTTCCTATAAACGGGTGAATCCGGAGGAAAAAAACAACTATTTTGTGGATATCTACAAATTTATTCTGGACTTTGTGGATAACGATGTGAAAGTACAGCCGGAGGAAGTGGAAGGCTTTAAGATCGCCACACTCGAAGAGATCCGGGCATTTGCCCAGGAAGGGATTTTCCTACATTATGACAGTATGAAAGAAGTATTCGATTAGAGCGTGTTTGAGAAAATATAAGAAGCAGTTATTTCTGTACATCAGTAAGCGTACAGAAATAACTGCTTTTTCACTTTACCGGAAACTGCTTTTCTGTAAAATAAAAACACTCTGTGAGGATGTGCACTGCGGCGTATAAGGCAGATGTCGCAGGCGCGGGAATGTGGCAAGACACATTCTTTGTTTCATGCAGGAAGGAACGAACTGTCAGCCCGCAAAGAAAACAGCTCATGAAGATGGATACGATGGCATCCGGGGGACAGAATCGGTGATGTTGGTAAATACATACAAAAAACAAAGATGAAAATTATGCTTTTTAGCAATGGATTTTTCAGGAAAAAAGATATAAACTCAACTTATGATTAAGATACAATTAAAAGTAAAAAACGAAACTCAATGTATCCACAGAAGAAAAAGATTCATGTGGATAACAGATAACAGAAAAAAGAAAGAGGAGGATATTTACCATGAAATTAACACTGGATGGAATCAAAGATCGTCAGGCATGGGAAAAAGCAGGTATCAAACTGCCGGGGTACGATGTGGAAGCAGTATCGAAGAAAGCAAAAGAAGCACCGGGATGGGTACATTTTGGAATCGGAAACATTTTCCGTGTTTTCATCGGTGGGATTGCAGACGGACTTCTGGAAGAAGGTGTCCTGGATCGAGGCATTACCTGTGTGGAGACCTTTGATTACGATGTGATAGATAAGATCTATAAACCTTATGACAATCTGAGTCTGAGCGTGATCCTCCACGGTGACGGAACCAGAGAATACAAAGTTATGGGAGCGCTGGCAGAGGCGGTAAAAGCACAGTCACCCGATCCGGAACAGTGGAACCGTCTGAAGGAAATCTTCAAAGCAAAATCCCTGCAGCTGGTTTCTTTCACGATCACAGAAAAAGGCTATGCCCTGCAGAGCGCAGACGGCAGCTGGTTCCCGTTTGTGGAAGCAGATATCAACAACGGTCCGGACAGAGCCACCGGAGCAATGGCGGTTCTGACAGCGATGTTATATGAACGTTATAAAGCAGGAAAATATCCGATCGCTCTGGTTTCCATGGACAATTGCTCCAAAAACGGCGCGAAACTGCGGGAGTCTGTACTGACGATGACCGAAGAATGGAAGAAACACGGTTTTGTGGATCAGGATTTTATGGATTATGTGAGTGATGAAAGCATAGTTGCCTTCCCGTGGACGATGATCGACAAGATCACCCCACGTCCGAGTGAACAGATTGCAGCAGATCTGGAAGCGATTGGTGTAGAAGATATGCAGCCGGTGATCACCGGAAAGAAGACCTATATTGCGCCGTTTGTTAATGCGGAGAAACCACAGTATCTGGTCATTGAAGACAGCTTCCCGAACGGTCGCCCGGCACTGGAAAAGGGATTTGGCGTATATATGGCGGACAGAGAAACCGTGAATCTGTCTGAACGCATGAAAGTAACAGTATGTCTGAATCCGGTACATTCTGCCACCGGTCCGCTGGGTGTGGTACAGGGATATGAACTGTTTGCGCATATGTTAAATACGAACGAAGACATGATGAAGATGGCACGGATGATCGCCTACGACGAAGGCCTTCCGGTCGTTCCGAACCCGGGCATCCTTTCCCCGCAGGCATTTGTGGATGAACTGTTTCATGACCGGTTCCCGAATGAATATCTGGGTGATACCAACATGCGTCTGTCAGTAGATGTATCTCAGATGGTTGGTATCCGCTTTGGCGAAACCATCAAGGCTTATGTAAAGAAATTCGGAGATGCTTCCCGTCTGACTGCTATTCCCCTTGGAATAGCCGGATGGCTGCGCTACATGCTGGGTGTAGACGACAAAGGAAATACATATGAGCTTGCTCCGGATCCTATGAACGAAGAGATTCAGGAACAGTTCAAAGATATCGTGGTTGGAAAACCGGAGACTTTTACGAATCAGCTGAAACCGATTCTTTCCAACGAAAGACTGTTTTTCACAGACCTGTATAAAGACGGTGTGGGAGAAAAAATTGAGACCATGTTCCGTGAGATGCTTGCGGGACCGGGAGCCGTGAAAGCTACGATCCATAAATATGTAAACTAATAAAATAATGAAAAAGAGAAAAGGACTGCTGTTCGGTAGGATATTATTCTGCCGGCAGCAGTCTTTTTGATTGTATTACATACCAATAATTGGTCCGGTGGATCAATTTTGATTTACACGGGCAATGAGCCAAAGTCCGTGCCTGCACGAAAAACTCGCGGAGAGGGTTTCTCATAGTTCAAGCTGTGTGGATAGGACATCCGGGGAAAAAGTAAACGGGAAAAAGCTGCTTCCATATATTGTAGTAGAATGAAAAATCATCAGGAACGGAACATGAATAATCAGAAAACCGGCAACACTTTAAATCTTGCTCTCGATGCCACATCCAGGGAACGGGAAGCATCGATGAATCTGAACGCAGGATATGAAAAAGACACACAGAGGTGGAAGCTGATCATTCGTTACTTCGGGGCGGCATCGGAGCTTGAGACGGATGAGATTGTCATTACACCCCTTCTTGGAAATTATGGAATTGCAGATATTCCACAGGATCAGATCGAAGGGTTTGCACAGAATCCGGCGGTAGAGTATATCGAAGCACCGAAGAGATTGTATTTTGCTGCATATGAAGGCAGGCAGACTTCCTGTGTGAATCCGGTTCAGAATCAGTCGCCGTATCTGTTTGGTAAAGGGATTCTGATTGCCTGTATCGATTCGGGCGTGGATTATACGCATCCGGATTTTCGAAACGAGGATGGATCCACACGGATCCTGCGGCTGTGGGATCAGTCGATCCCGGGCAATCCCCCCAAAGGGTATCGGATCGGCAGTGAGTACACACAGGAGCAGATCAATCGGGCACTGGAAGCGAATACGATGGCAGAAAGAGAGGCGCTGGTTCCAAGCATAGATACGAGTGGTCACGGGACGGCTGTACTGGGGATCGCAGCGGGAAATGGAAGAGAAAGTCAGGGAACGGAGCGTGGCGTAGCGCCGGAGAGCAGTCTGCTGGTGGTGAAGCTAGGGATCCGGGAACCGAATGGATTTCCCAGAACCACAGAACTGATGCAGGGGGTGGACTATGCGATCCGCACCGCACAGGAGCTTCAGATGCCGGTGGTGATCAATCTGAGCTTCGGAAACAGTTATGGAGCACATAACGGAACATCTCTGGTGGAAACGTATCTGAATCAGGCGGTTGGGTATGGTCGTGTGACACTCTGTGTGGGAACCGGTAATGAAGGAAATCGGGCAGGGCATACGGCGGGCCGCGTACGACAGGGAGAAAATTATGAGGCAGAACTGGGGATCGGAACTTATGAACCGGCTATGAACCTGCAGATCTGGAAAAACTATCAGGACCAGATGGAGATTTCCCTGGTACATCCGGACGGAACGATTATCGGTCCGCTGGAACAGACGCTGGGAACACAGAGATACCGGCATGCCGGAACACAGCTTCTGATTTATTATGGAAAACCGTCTCCTTACAGCACTTCGCAGGAAATCTACATCGATTTTCTTCCCACAGAAAGTTATATTGACAGCGGCATCTGGCGTATACGTCTGATTCCGCGCCGTATCCTGCAGGGAGAATTCTCCATGTGGCTTCCCGGTGGAAAAACAGTAGGGGAAGCCACCCGCTTCTACCGCCCGACCCCGGAAACCACACTTACGATTCCCTCCACCGCGTTGTCTGCCATCTCCGTAGCAGCCTACGATTCCCGCCGCCAGTCCTACGCCGATTTCTCCGGCCGTGGTTACACCCGCCTCCCTGTTCAGATCAAACCGGACCTTGCCGCTCCGGGCGTCGATATCCGTGCACCACGTCCGGGCGGTGGTTATCAGACGGTCACGGGAACCTCCTTTGCAACACCCTTTGTCAGCGGAGCGGCAGCACTTCTGATGGAATGGGGGATTGTGCGGGGAAATGACCCGTATCTGTACGGGGAGAAGGTGAAGAGCTATCTGATCAACGGAGCAAAACAGCTGCCCGGGGAGAGGGAGTGGCCGAATGCAAGAGTGGGATGGGGACGTCTCTGCGTAGCGGATAGCTTGTCTGATTAAACGAAAGTAATTGCATATAAGTACGGAAAAACTGTTGAAAAGAATAACGAAACGTGGTAACATTTTGAATAATAATAAACGCATATAATAAAACTGAACATTAAAATACTCAAAATAAACAAAGGGGAAAGAATGAAAATATCAACAGCTGAAATAAAAATAATGATAAAAGAGTGTATTAGGATACCTGGAATGTATACTGCAACTGATTTTAGAAATTATATAAATATGAATAGTCAGAAAGAAGTGACTCGAGGTCAAATTTCTGGCGCAATTTCTCAGTTGATTGATTCTAAGGAAATTATAAGAGTTGGAAGAGGGTTATATTCAAAAGATACCCAATCTATATCTATTAAAAAGACTACAAATGACGAAGCAGAAGACACCTTAAAAAATAACATTTATAACACATTGAGTAAGATTGAAGATGAGTTGATGAATGCGATAGGTGCTGTCAATGTTTGGGAAGTGAATAGCGATAATTTTGCAGTAATAACTAAGATGCGTGAATTAAAAGATTCAATAGAAGAGATAAAGAGACAATGTCAATAAAATTACAGTACATCATTTAGATTGATTAATAAAAAAATGGTCTACGGAGGCAATTATATTTTGAGTGTTGGAGGTTGATAAAACAAATGGCAAAGGATTTAACTACGTCTAAATTAGATAGACAGAATGTGCTGAATAATGATATAGCATTTTCGGAAATTCAGAAAGCTGTCAACGTCAAATGCATAATTTGGAATGATAATTTATATCTTACAAAAGATATGGTAGCAACATTCTTTGGAGTTGAAGTTCGTACAATTGAACGTTATATAAATAAATATAGTGAAGAACTCCAAGGTAACGGATATGCTGTTTTGAAAGGGAAGAAGCTCGAAGAGTTTTTGAAAATTTATGAAAATAATTTTGCGACCGACATTAATGTCGGTCACAAAATTCGTGCATTAAGTGTGTTTGATTTTAAAGCTTTTTTGAACATGGCGATGCTTCTTGTTGAAAGTGAAACAGCAGCGGAATTGCGTAGAATAATGCTTGATATTGTGATTGATACTATAAATCAAAAAGTTGGAGGCGGAACGAAATATATTAATCAAAGAGATCAGGACTTTATTGGAGCTTTTCTGCAAGAAGAAAATTATCGAAGGGAATTCACAGATGCCTTGCGTGATTATGTTGATATGGGAAAAGCAAAGTATGGTCTGTATACCGATAAAATTTATCAAAGTATATTTAAAGAAAAGGCCAAGGAGTATCGGCAAATATTAAAGCTATCCGAAAAAGAAAGAATTCGAGATACATTTTATTCAGAAATACTTACATTAATATCATCATATGAGTGTGGATTAGCCTCAATGATTAAAGAACAATCGGAACAGTTAGGAAGAAAATTGAATAACTGGGAATTGTCAGATTTATTTGATGCTTTTGAGATGTTACCAATGTGGAAACCACTAATAATATCAGCACGTACAAAAATGGCAAGTCGTGATATGGCGTTAAGAGATGCATTTCACTACCAGTTGGAGGAATATATCAAACCGCTTGATAAATTAGAATATGAAAAGTTCTTGGGGGAGGCAGGAAATGAATTAGAACATCTGATGGCAGAGAATCAAGAAGTATTAAAGCGCCTTAAGGAGAATAGTAATGAATAAAATAGTATATATTACACCTGAACAGGCGAAAGCAACACATGCTAAAACAATCGAATATAGTGGTGGGGGAACATTAGAAGAACTGGATTTCGGAAAATTGGAAGGAGTTCTTTGCAATATACAAAATGATGACTGGTATCCGGAATTTGTGGATAAGCTCACACATCTCTTTTTTTGTGTTTGTCAATTTCATTGCTTTGCTGATGGCAATAAGCGTTTGGCAATAACATTGTCGACATTATTTCTTTTATTGAATGGATATTTAGGAATTGCGAAAACTTTTTTGATAAAGATGGAGAATATAAGCTTAAATGTAGCTGCAAGTAAAATAGATAAAGAATTACTGTACAAAATAATGACAGCGATTATGAATGACACATATGATAATGACGAAGAGTTAAAACTCGAAATATATAATGCAATAAATAAAGAATTGTAAATCGTAGAAAAATGTAGACTCTTCATATTACGCGAATTGTGACAATGACGTAACATCCTCGGGGCATTCTGTACAGCACAAAGTCTCCCTGAAATATAAAACCCCGATCCCCCGGACCAGTAAAGACAAAGCTCCGGGGGATTGGTTTACTATATCAGGAAAGTTGTTGGCTGGCTTTCTTTGCACTTTCCCGGTTCAGCCAGAGGAAGAAACCGATGTTCAGACAGATACCGACTGCTGTGGACACAGGAGCCGCAAGACCGATTCTGGTCAGGCTGGCATTCGGCTGGATACTCATATAATAAGAGATGGGGAGCCGGATCAGAAGCGTCTGAATCAGTCCCTGGCACATCACCCAGAAGGTTTTGTCATTTCCGTTAAAATATCCGATCATACTGAACAGCACGACAGTAAGCAGCGTCTCCGGGGCAAATCCTTTCAGGTAGGCGTAGGCGTTCCGGATAACGGAACTTTCGGCAGTGAAGAAACCGGAGAGAACATCGCCCTTTAACAGCACGAGAGCGAAGACAAAACAACCGAAAAACAACCCCACACCGATACCGGTAAACATGGATTGTCTGGCGCGCTTCTGATTGCCGGCCCCCACGTTCTGAGAAACGAAAGACGCCATGGACTGCATCAGAGAGCTTGGGATCAGCATGGCAAAGTTCACGATCTTACAGGCGACCCCGTAACCGGAGGAAGCTTCGAGTCCCAGACGGTTCACAAAGGCACACAGAGCCAGAAAAGAAAGCTGCGTCAGACACTCCTGCAAAGCCAGAGGAAGACCGATGGTAAAGAACTTTCCACACTGATCGTTCAGACGGAAATCAGACCTGCAGATCTTAAACGGCAGCTTCTTCTTTATCAGAAGAATAACAGCACACACCACACTGACAGCCTGTGCAAAAACGGTGGCGAGGGCTGCTCTGGCAGCATCCGGATGGAGTCCGGCAACGAGGATCAGATCACCGACGATATTGACGATACAGGAAACAAGAACAAATAGCAGCGATAATTATATAGAGACAGTAAAAAAATATTAAGAGATTATGCATGCAAAACAGAAAACAGATTCGATATTGCTAACATTGCAGTTTCCGGTAAAATCAGGTAGAATAGAGCACAGGAATATGAATCATATATGGGGTAAACATGGATGAAGAAAAGAGAAAAACGAGTATCCTATATCCTTCGGGCAGGGATGACGGTACTCACGATAATACTGATTATTTTGTTTTTCGGTATCATGTCGCTGGTCAGTGACCTCCAGGGAACGGCAAGGGTTGTAAACTACGCCGGACTGGTTCGCGGAGAAACCCAGCGGGTGATTAAACTGGAAATGTCAAAGGAGCCGGATGACGAGATGATAGCGACTGTGGAAGCGATCATCAACGGACTTCGTTTCGGAAGTGACGAACTGGATCTGGTACGGCTGGAGGATACAGAATTCCAGGGAAAAATGGATGAACTTGCAGCTTACTTTACGGAATTAAAAGAAGAAATCTCGAAAGTACGGCAAAAAGGCTATGAACAGACAGCAATAATCGGCATGAGCGAGAAGTTTTTCCAGATGTGTGATGAGGTAACCGGGGTTGCGGAACGATATTCACAAAAAAGAGCGACTGCATTGAATCATCTTGAAAAGATTGTAGTTGCAGATATTGTCTGCCTGGTACTTCTGATCGGTGTAGAACTGCTTCGGGCACTCCGCTTTGCGGCACAAAACAGGATCCTGCGAAAGAAAATCTATCTGGATGAATCCACAGGGCTGCCGAACAAAAACAAATGCGAAGAGATCCTGAGCGATCCCACCCCTCTCGGAGAAGAAGAGAGTACAGCCATCTGTGTGTTTGATCTGAATAACCTGCGAATCATCAACAACAATCTGGGACATGACAAGGGAGACGAATATATCCGTTCCTTTGCCGAACAGCTTCGTCTCGCGGTAGATCCGGAAAACTTTGTCGGCAGGGACGGAGGAGACGAATTCATCGCGATTTTTCAAAAGACTGACCACTCGAAGATGCGGGAAACCTTAAAAAAGATCCGCACACAGATGAAAAACTACTCCGCAAAACACCCGGAGATGCCGATCAGCTATGCGGCAGGGTACGCAATCTCCCTGGACTTTGCCGGTTCCACCCTCCGGGAACTGTTCCGGCTGGCGGATAAAAACATGTACGTGGACAAAAACAGGGCAAAGATCGAAGAAGCGGCACAAAAACAGCAAAAAGCCTATGAACTGCTGGAATGGATCAAAAAAGAAAAATACCATTTTTCGGACTGTCTGTACTGTGATGCCCTGATGGATCAGTATGAGATCCTGCGGTCAAGCACCGGATACTTTCTTGCGGAAGACGGTAATTATTCCGGGGCGGTGGAACAGATCGTGGAAGAACTGGCAACCGACCGGGTGAGAAAAGAATTCTGGGATACCTTACAGCTTACCTCCCTGGAACAGCAGCTGACAAAGGACAATCCCCAGCTGGAGATTCCCTATCGCTACAAAAGAGAGAATGTGGTTCACCGGGGAAGAGTGATCCTGAGATTCCTGGATGCCACAGAAGATGGCAGACTACACCATTTTATCCTGGGACAGGAGAACTTCCGGGACAGCAGGCAGCACCTGATGGATGAAAAACAGGAACTGATCCGCTATTATGAGCAGATGAAACAGTCGATTCTGGAAAACAGCAATTATGTAGACGCATTAATGGAAACTGCGGAAGCGGTGTATACCGTAGATCTGACCAATGACTGCCTGGAAAATGCATTCTACCATGTGAAACGTGAAAGCATAGTGATCGACCGGGAGATGCCATGCTCTTACGATGCCTACTGCAGAGAACGGAGTCAGAAGGTGACAGACGATACGCTGGAAAGCTACCGGATCATGGATTCCTCGGAAAAGCTGCTGAAACGCTTCCGGGAAGGGGATAAACAGATCACCGTAGAGTACCGGGAAGAAAAACAGGATGGCAGGATGATCTGGCTTCAGAAGACGATCCTGATGTCCCGGGAACTGCTGTATGACCGGGAGACCGGAAAAGAACGTAGTGCTGTACATGGAATTATCCTGTTTAAGAACACTTCGGAATTCCACAAAAAAGAAGAAGAGGAAAAAGAACGGCTGCAAAAAGCGGTGCAGGAGGCCGATGCAGAAAGCAAAGCCAAGACAGACTTCATGAACCGCATAAGCCATGATATCCGTACACCGATCAACGGCATCATGGGGATGCTGGAGATCCTTCGGAAAAATGAACACAACCCGGAGAAGATGGAAGAATGTATGGATAAGATACAGGTATCTGCCGATCATCTGCTGGCGCTTGTCAACGATGTACTGGATATGAACAAACTGGAAACCAATCAGATCCAGGAAGAGAATGAACCGTTTGACCTTGAAGTGCTGATGCGGGAAGTGGCTGTACTGATAAATCCGCTTCTGGAACAGAACCAGATCACACACCGGGTACACCGGAAAAATATACAGCACACAGCACTGAAAGGAAGCCCGTTACAGCTGCGCCAGATCATGCTGAACCTGTTCAGCAATGCGGTCAAATACAACAAACCGCAGGGATCCGTGGATACCGGCGTGGAAGAATTATCCTGTGACGGAAAAACAGCCTGGTACGAATTCAGAATCGCAGATACCGGTATCGGCATGAGCGGGGACTTTGTAAAGAATCAGCTGTTTGAGCCGTTCACCCAGGAACAATACGGAGCCAGAACACGCTATCAGGGAACCGGACTTGGAATGTCGATCGTCAAAGGTCTGGTGGAAAAGATGGGCGGAACCATTCAGGTGGAGAGCGTCCGTGGAGAGGGAACCACATTTACCTTCCGTCTGCCGTTCACCGTCAGTGAGACAGCCGCTTCAGAAACAAACACAGTGGGAGAAGATATATCGGATCTCCTCCGTGACCGAAGGATCCTTCTGGTAGAGGATAATGAGATCAATATGGAGATCGCACAGTTCTATCTGGAAGAAGCAGGGGCAAAAGTAGAAAAAGCATGGAACGGGCAGGAAGCAGTAGCTTTGTTTTCCAAAAAACCTGCCGGCAGTTTCGATGCGATCCTGATGGATGTGATGATGCCTGTGATGGACGGCATGGAAGCCACACAGCGTATCCGTGATCTGAAACGGGAAGATGCGGCATCGATTCCGATCATTGCGATGACTGCACAGACTACAGCAGACATCCGGGAAACCTGCCGCAAAGCAGGAATGGATGACTATATCGCAAAACCGATCCGTGAGGAAGAGCTGGCGAAGGTGATCAGAAAATCGTGGAAAGTAAAAAAAGTGTAATGCTTTGCGTTGACAAAGAAGAGATTACTGACTAAAATAAAATCAGCGAGAAGTCGCTTCCGGGAGATACCATACCGGAGGCGATTTACTTTTCTATGATAAAAACGAAGAGTAGATGAGGGGAGGGAACCATATGGAAAATCAGTTACCGGAACTCAAAGTGAATATGTTGGGAAGGTTCTCCATAACCTATGGAGAACAGCCGATAACCTTCAAGAGAAACTCGGCAACCAAAGCAGTAAAACTACTGCAGATTCTGTTGCATTCCAGTCTGGTGGAGGACCGCGGGAGCACAGGAATCCCCAGAGCACAGCTGCTTGACGATCTCTTTGGAAGAGAAGAACTGGCAAATGTGGGCAATAACCTGCGTGTGACGGTATTCCGTCTGCGCAAGATGCTGATCGAGGCGGGACTGCCGGAATATGAGTATATCGTAAAAGAAAAAGGTGTCTTTTACTGGCGCAGCCCGATGAAAGTGGATCTGGATGTGGCACGCTTTATGGAACTTGTCAGAGAAGGAGAAGAAGAAGTAGACGAAACCAGGAAGATGAATCTGTGGGAGAAGGCCTGCAGGCTGTACAAAGGAGAACTTCTTCCGATGCAGTCCGGAGAAGACTGGGTCATCATGAACAGTGTCCGTTACAAAGACAAATATTCCAAGATACTCCGCCGGCTGTGTGCCTACAGAAAAGAACAGCACGAATACGACACCATTCTGGAACTGACAGACAATGCCATCGAGATCTATCCGTTCGACGAATGGCAGTCCTTAAAAATTGATGCCCTGATGGGTATGAACCGCTACAAAGAAGCATATCAGCTGTACGATGCGACTTCAAAAATGTTCTTTGAAGAACTGGGAATCACACCATCCGAGCGCATGATGAACCAGTTCCAGGAGATGAGCGAACGGATGGGAAGAAAATACCATGCGGCAGGAGAGATCAAGGAAGATCTGAAAGAACCGGAGTACGAAGACGGTGCCTTCTACTGCAGCCTGCCAAGCTTCCGGGATAACTACCGGCTGGTGCGTCGGCTGATCGAGCGAAACGGACAGTCCGCATTCCTTATGGTATGCTCCCTGACAGATGGCAACGGCCATCCGATGGAAAACCGGGAAAAGCTGGATGTGATGTCCATGGAACTGCACCGGGCAGTAAAAAACAGTCTGCGCCGCGGAGATTCCTTTTCCAAATACAGCCCGTCTCAGTTTCTGATCCTTCTGGTCGGAACCAGCCAGGAAAACTGTGACATTATCTTCCGGCGCATCGCCGCACGGTTCACAAAAAAACATGGATCCTGGAACAAATATCTGGAATATTACGTATCATCCATCGCAGACGTGGAGAATCCAAATGCAAGATTAAGCTTTCAGAAAAATGAATTTCGCTGGAAATAGGCAACAGGAACAGGAGTGTGAAACATGAGTCAATTTTGGAATGGAGAAGTACTGGCAGCACCGAACCTGATCACGGTGTGTGTGGACGAAAGTCAGGCCAGCGAGATATCCGGCCGACTATATCACGGTTATTCCCAGGAGCCACAGTCCTTTGAAAATGTCGTGCAGCTGATCCGTTACATGGCAGACTTTTACGACAGCATTCGTTTTCCGGAATCCTCCGTGGTTCTTCGGGAGTTCAGTCCGGAAAAGCGTGCGATGGAGAAATTACAGGAAAAAAGTATGGAATATCAGCAGCTGATGGAACAAAACGGCATCTGTGCCACTTTCCACATCTTCGTCAAATACCGCCAGAACGCCACCTGGCAGGGCATCTTAGCATGGAAAGAAGGACATCAGGAGATGGAATTCTGCAGTGTCCTGGAACTGATCATCGAGATGGATGCCATACTGGGAAGAAAATAAAAGTACAGAAAAAAGCAGGAACTCTTAGAAAAGATAAGGATTCCTGCTTTTTACTTTACAGGCGGAAAACATCAAAAAGTATTACATTTCACATCCTTGTAATCCGATCACATATCAGAACACAACGAAAGATCGATAAAAAAACGAGTTTCTTCTATATATAATGGGATCGCCTGCTGTGAACAGGATCCGCACAGATATTACAAAACGTTACAGAATCCAACAAAAATAAAAAAAACATCAAATATATAATGACTGTAATGCTTTTAGTAATGGTGTGTTTATTATAATACAACTATAAAAACAGAGTACAGAAGGAGGTGGAACAGCTGTGAGCGATTCTACTAAAAAGACGGAGACCTTTATCTTAAATATTTACAACAGGCAGAATGCCACCTGGCAGGGTTCGGTGACCTGGGTGGAAAAAAAAGAAAAGCAGCAGTTCCGCAGCGCTTTAGAATTATTAAAACTGATAGAGAGTGCTTTGGATGAAGAGGAGGGAGAAAACCATGAAAAGTAGAAATAAAAAAAGACTTCTGGCATTGGTGCTTTGCATGGTCGTTGCCATAAGCAACAGCAGCTTCATATTCGCATCCGAGACCGGACAGGCCGAATACCCACAGGAAGCGGAAGTGCAGACTCAGGACGAAGCCGTTGCCGATGACATGGACGTGGCTGCTTACGCAGCAGATGAAGGCCAGGCAGTAGCCGAGGAACAACCCGCAGCCGTGGAACAGGTTGCCGCAGAACCGGCCGCAGAACCGGAAACAACCGCCGCAGCTCCGGCAGAACAGCCGGTAGCGGAAGCACCTGCAGCAGAACAGCCGACAACAGAGGCACCTGCAGCAGAGACACCGGCAGCCCAGGAACCTGCAGCTGTACCGACCGAGGAGACAGCTCCCGCAGCAGAAAATGCTACGGCGGAAACTCCTGAGGAAGATGCAACACAGGCGGAAGCTGAAAACCAGCAGCTCACATGGAGTCAGGATGTTGGAGATACAACCGTTAACGTAACTGCAGAAGCAGGAGCACTTCCCGCAGACGCACAGCTTTCCGTAACAGAGATCACTTCAGAAGACGAAGTAAAGGAAATCGAAAAAGCAGTAGAAGAAAAAGCGATCGAAGAACAGTTTTCCATCAAGAATATCTTCTCCTACGATATCAAATTCCTGGTAAACGGATCTGAAGTACAGCCAACCACTCCGGTACAGGTCAGTGTAGACACTCCGGAAATCACATCCGGTGAGGATGCAGCAGTACTGCATGTGGATGACAATAATGTAGCGGAAGATATGAACGGTGCTGTTGATGGAGAAGGAAAAGTCGTATTCGATGCTCCGCATTTTTCCAAGTATGTCATTGTACAGACAGGTAATTCGAAGATTAACGTTACCATCGAATATTATGATGATACTACCCAGGATCCAAAGACTATGATATATGCAAGCAAAAAGGAATTATCACCTGGGGAAAGCATAAGCAATTATGACATAGCTGATAACTGGAACATAAATTATGCAGAGAAGAGTACTGCAGATGGAAGCTTCGAACGCATATCAAATCTTAACGAAATCAAAGTCGTAAGTGATTGCACAATTAAGGTTTATTATACTCCTCAATATGAGAGGTTTCCTGGAAGTACTATATTTTATGACTATACAGTTAAAGCAGGAAAAAAAGGAAGCTATTTGTTGGGCGATAGCTATTATTCATTTAATCAGTTGACAAATGATAAATCACCAAATGTTAGTGGTGATCAAAAACTTATTGCAGGAACGAATACTAATGACCAAAATTATGAGCAGTATCGAAAGTATCAGATTAGTTTGCCAAGTAGATTGCCAGATGGTAACGTTGGTCCAACAAAAGATGCAAACTGTTGGACTGGAAGCGATAGTACAATTCCAAAATTACTAAAGGGAATTGATGATAAAGGAAATGTAATATTCAATTACGCAGAACCGGGATTTTTTGTAGATAGTAATTTTAGCATTAATTACAGAGCATCTTGGAATAGCAGTGCTGAAGAGAGATTTCTGAGAAAAGTCTATAAAAACTACACTCTGGTTTTTGACCGAAATGGTGATACGTATACACTTAGTGGCGTAGAAGATGGCGGAAAAAACTGGGTTACAGGCGCAGGAAACAATTTCTATCCGTTAGACAAAGTGCTACCTTCTTATGAAGAGAGTGAAAGAGGCAATAACCATAACAATTATTTCGGAATGCGATATGATGTCACATTCAAAATCGGTGATTATGTAGGACCACTTAATTACGAATTCACAGGTGACGATGATTTATGGGTAGTTCTTGATGGTAAGAAAATAGTCATTGACCTTGGCGGTATTCATAGTGCAGCAAAAGGAACCGTTGATTTGTGGCAGTATATTGGACAGGCAGCGAGTCTGTCAGAAGCACAAAAACAGCAGACTCATACATTGACAATTCTTTATATGGAACGTGGTGCAGGCGCATCTAATTGTGAGATGAAGTTTACCCTTCCGTCAGCGAAGATACAGCAGGTCGATCAGACACAGATGACAAACATTTCATTCTATAAAACAGATGCAGAAGGAAAAGGTCTTCCTGGTGCACAGTTTAGTTTAATGAATGATAGCACACAGGCTACAATGCCTGCAGTTTCCGACAGTGAAGGATTAGTTCAGTTCCAGCAGCTCGTAGAAGGAAACTATACATTAACAGAAACACAGGCACCAAAAGGTTATGTTACACCAACAACCTCATGGAAAGTAAAAGTAACTGCTGATAGTAATAAGAATTTAAGTGCAAAGATATACCTGGCAGATGGTAGAACAGAACTTGGAAAGCTTACCGGTGGTGAATACCAGATTATCAACTCAGCAAGCACACCAGTACAGCCTCCGACACCGGGCATTGTTGAAACAAAGAAAGAACTGTCTCATGAAAAGTATATTGCTAAGAATGATGAAGATGGTACATACAATCTTACATTAAATGTTTCAGGTGCAGTTGGAAGCGAGTCCTATGCGAATAAACTGGATGTACTGTTCGTGATGGATACGTCGAACAGTATGGAACGGGCTATGAATTCAACGAATAGAAGTAGTCGTTTCGACAATCAGCAAAAAGCTGTAGAAGATGCTGTTGCCAAATTGAAAAGCAAGAAAAATGTAGATGCTCAATTTGCAGTTGTGTCGTTTGATACACAAGCGGGTATCGAAACAGAGTGGACAAAGGACTCGATTAAATATCCCACCGGAGTTGGAAATTATTCGGGTTATAACAAAAAGGCCGGTGGAACAAATTATGAAGCAGGATTAATAAAAGCAAAGGAATTGCTTGATAGAGGACGAACTGATGCAACAAAAATAGTTGTATTTCTGTCAGATGGTGATCCAACCTTCTACTACAAAAAGGATAGCCAAGGTAATATAACTGGAATTGGTGGTGGTGACGGAAATAGCTATAGTGATACAGCAATGACCAATGCCCAAACTCAACTTAGCAAAATGAGTATGAACTACTTCTACACAGTCGGAGTTGGTCCTAAAGATAGTTACGATCATTTATCAAATCTGATCAGCAGTGCTCCGATTGGAACAGTAACCGGCAGTTACAACGGTACAGATTCAAGTAATTTGAAAAATGCTTTTGATTCAATCATCAGAGATGCTACAGATCTTCTTTGTACAGAGGTAACTGTAACCGATACGTTGACCGATGAAGTTGAGTTGGCTGATCAAGAGTTACAGGTGGTTGTCAAAGATGAAACTGGAAAGGTTATCAATAAGCTGAAAAATGCTTCAGGAAATAAAGTAGACGTATCAGACATTATAACTACCCAGACAAAAAAAGACTCAGATGGTAAGACTCAGATTATTATGCAATTTGAATCTGACTATAAACTGGAATCAGGTTACACATATTATGTAACAGCAAAAATCCGGCCAACAACAAAAGCCTATCTGGAGTATCAGAATGGAAGCTATACAGGCATTGGTGATAAAAATACAGACGAATATCTTGGTACAGGCAAAAAACCTGGAAATGATACTAGGAATAATGGAACATCTTCAGAACAAAATGGATTCTATTCAAACGTATCAGCTAATGTAACATACAAGTACAATAACAAAACATATACGAAACCTTATGCGAAACCTGTTATACAGGTAAATGACAGTACAGTTTCTCACACAGTGGATAAGAAGTGGGAAAATGACTCAGATAAAGTAGCAGTTGCTGTCGAGTTGAAGGCCTATGTAACAGAAGCGGCGGATCCTAAAATAAGCGTTGATAATCCGAAGTATCTTACCAGTGAAGATGTAAAAACTCTTCCGACGTCCATGCAAGTTAATTTGTCAGAAACAAACAATTGGACACATACGTGGGAAAATCTTCCAACTAAATACTTCTACGAAGCTGCGGATGGTAGTATCAAAGAAATAGATATCCATTACACAGTAGAAGAAGTCCAGACAGATGCGACAAAGGCATTTTACGGTCAGGTTACTGAATCAAGTGATGGAAAGACCACTACGATTCTGAATAAGAAGAAAGATCAGGAGGATAAGCCGTTTATTGAAGTGACAAAAACATTTAAAGGGCTTACAAAAGATCAGATTCGAGAGTTGGCAGATGCAAGTAGTCCGTATACAATTACATTGACTCATATTGAAACAAATACGACTAAACCGCTTACAATGGATGTAAGTGAACTAGACAGTATTCTTCAGGGCAGTGATGATGAAAAAGTATGGACATACACCTGGAAACTGGAAGATTGTTTGGATGGCACATACAAAGTCAGCGAAAGTAATTACAGTAAAGAAGGATACGATGTAACCGTCACTGTCAATGGACAACAAGTTACAGATTGGACTGATTTTTCAGTAGTTACAAAGCAAGCAACAATAAGCGAATATAAACAATCTGGAAAGACTACTACGTGTTCACCAAAAGAGTTTACTATAGGCAAAGTTAATTTAATTGTTGCAAAGCTCACTGCGAACGAAGAATATTTTGTGTGGACAAGCACACCGGTAAGCATCAGTGAACGTAAAGAGATAGTGAAATTGATAAATGATAAAATCGATGGAATCAAAGGAATCGGATTTAGTCCAGAAGTAGAATTACAAAAATGCTATTTCTATAGTGGAAATGGAATAAATGACACGTTGGTATTCAGAAATGGTGAGATCAAGTATGACGGGCAGGATAAACTTACGTTTGATGCATCAAAACAGTGGTCTATGTTTGCAGCTGGAACGTACACATTTACCGAAACACAGAACGCCGAGATTCAAATTACCAATAAGTATACCGAACAGACTGCAGATTTGAATTTGGTCAAAACTTCAGTGAACGGAACGAAATTTGATGGTGCAGAATTCAAACTGTATAAGAAGAATGATAAGGAAGAATATGAACTTCAGAAATTTGCTTATACAGATGATTCTGGAAAGCCTCAGACAAAAGAAACCATTCAGGTAATAAATACCGATACATCGGAAGCTGAACTCAAAAATCTTCCGTCCGGACAGTACTATCTGGAAGAAGTAAAGGCACCGGAAGCTTGTATGTTGCTAGCAGACAAGATTTACTTCAAACAGGAAAAAGGTGTGATTACTTTAACAGACAAGGATGGAGCAAAACTTGCAACTTCACCTACAATGTGGGATCTTTCGAGCAAAGATGGAAAATATACGCTAACTGTTAAAAATGAGATTATCTACGATCTTCCATCCACCGGACACTCCGGAATCTTCAACATCCTGATGAGTGGAATCCTGCTGATGTTCGCAGGCATTCTGATCATATACAAGATGAAAGGCAAGGAGGTGCTGAAAAAATAAGAAACCTTAATATTTCAGTGGCCTCCAAGCCACAACAATGATTTCCAGTGCAAATAAAAGAAGAGAACAGCACTGAAAATAAAAGAGAGGAAATAAAAAAGAAAAGGAGAAAATCATATGAGTAAAGTGAAAAGAATTTTATCAGTGATTATGGCGATGGTAATGGTACTGGCTATGAGCGTACCGACATTCGCAGCGGAAAAGAGTGCAACAATTAAAGTAACTGGATTGGATAAAGATGCAACGGTAACCTACAAACAGATTATCGAACCAGATGATACAACTGCAACAGGTTGGAAATTTACTGATCCTAACGATGCAAAGGCTTTTGATAAAAATCTGGATGAGCAGATGATTATTTGGAAACTGTTAAAAATGAAAAGCGGTTCAACAAAAATGACAAATGAACCAGACAATGTTAAAGCTTACTCAGCTCAGGAATTTGCTAACGCTATTGCAAAGATTACAACTAGCACACCAGTTAAGGACGCAAATGATCAGCTCCAAAGAGCTGGTGAAGCTGGAGAAATTTCTTGGACTGTAAATAAAGCAGGTGTTTATGTAGTAAATGCAACATCTGATTATAAAGTAGGAAATAAAGTTAAATATACTTATAGTACAATGGCTGGATATGTTTCTTTTGACAACTACGATAAAGAAACAGGTCTTCCAGAAACTTTAAATAATGCAACAATTACAGCAAAAAGTTCATCGATTGATATTACAAAAAAGAACAATGAAAAGGATGGAGTTGTTGAAGTAGGAAAAGTTGTTGAATATACAGTAGAAACTAAAATTCCTTATGTAAATGATGCAAATCCTATCAAAAGATTTGAAGTAACTGATGTAATTAGCGGTGCAGAATATGTAACAAATCAAGAGGGCAAGCTTGTCTTAAAAGTAACAGTTGGAACTGGGGCAGAAACAGAAGAACTGGTTGATGTAAATAATAATTCATTTACACTGGATTTAACAAGTTATCTTGCAAATAATGATCATGCTAACCAGAGTGTTGTAATTAAATATAGTGCCAAAGTTACAGGTACAGTAGTAAACAATACAGTTGAATGGAACGACGGAAAAAATGAATCTCAAACAGCAACAGATACATTATACACAGGTACTGTTACATTAACAAAAACTGGAGAAAACGGTGCTAAACTTGAAAATGCTGAATTTGTACTTGTAAGAAAAGATAAAGATAGCTCATTAAAATATGCTGTTGCAACTCAAACAAATGGCAAAGCAGAGTATACTGTAAATTCTTGGGGAGCTGAAAAAGATGCAACTATCATGAAGACTGACAAGAACGGTAATATTGTTGTAAAAGGTCTTGATGACAGTACAAGCGAAATGACTTATGAATTCAAAGAGACAAAAGCACCGGAAGGATATTCTATTAATGAAACAAATGCTGATGTAACATGGGATAAAGATGGTGAAGGTTTAAATGCTGAAACTCGTACTGGTGCAGCTGCCATGACAGATACCAAACTTAATACTCTGCCATCCACCGGTGGTATCGGTACAACAATCTTCACAATCGGCGGTTGCGCTATCATGATCGTAGCAGCTGGACTGTTCTTCGCAACAAGAAGAAAAACTCAGAAATAATTAATCATAAGGAACCCCGTACACTCTCAGGAGGAACGGAAGAACCCATGAAAACGGGGCGGCTCGCCCGCCCCGTTTTTGATAAAAAAGCTTTACACGACAGCATATAGGATTTAACATTAGAGTTGAGACAAGATACAACAGTAAGGAGAGCCCGGATGAAGAAAAAAATATCAATTGTATTAGCAGGAATTTTGTTTTTAGCCGGTTTGTCCTTGTTGCTGTATCCGTTGGTGGCAAACCAGTGGAATAACTACAGACAGAGCCGACTGATCTCGGAATATGAATCTGTAGTAAAAGACGAATCAAGGAAAGGAACCATCAATTATGAAAAGGAATGGGAGCGGGCTAATGCGTATAACCAGTCGCTTCTTCCAAGCATCCTTCCCGATTCTTTCGCTATCGCAGCAGCATCCGATAAGCCCGGTGAGGAATATATGTCCTGTCTGAACATCCTGACAGATGAGATGATGGGATATGTGGAAGTGCCGAAGATCAATATCAAGATCCCGATCTTCCACACCACTTCGGAAGAAGTACTCAGCAAAGGAGCCGGTCATCTGGAAGGAAGTTCCCTTCCGGTAGGTGGCGAGAATACCCATTCGGTAATCTCTGCACACCGTGGTCTTCCAAGTGCCAGTCTTTTCACAGACCTGGATCAACTGGAAGACGGAGATCATTTTCTGATCCGTGTACTGGATCAGACACTTTGCTACGAAGTGGATCAGATCCATATCGTGGAACCGGAGAATACCAGTGATCTGGCAGTGGAGCCTGGACAGGATCTGGTAACTCTTCTGACCTGTACTCCATATGCGGTCAACACGAAACGTCTTCTGGTAAGAGGGCATCGCGTACCGTATGAGGAAGAGACGATCGAGAAGGAAGAGAAAGAATCTCCGATGAGTCTCTATACCAACTATCTGTTATGGGTAGTGGTCGGGCTTGCAGTAACCGCAGTGCTGATCATATTCTTATGGCAGTACGACAAACGATATAAGAGAAAAATGAAAGAAAAACAGGCAGCAGCAGGTGGGGCACCAAAAGATGCCTCTGACCGGAAAGAGGAAGAGAGATGAGAAGAAAATTATCGGGAATTCTCTTTGGTCTGCTGTTTCTGGTAGGATTTGGGATCCTTGCCTACCCCACGGTATCCAATCAGTGGAATACGTACCGGCAGAGCAGGCTGATCAGTAATTATGAACAGGCGGTCAGCGATATGCAGCCGGAGGATTACACGAAAGAGTGGGAAGCGGCGAGAGAGTTCGACAGTACTCTGGTACAGAATAATATATATGGTGATGTGTTCGGCAGTGATGATGTGGACATGAAGGACACAGATTACTGGAAGGTTCTGAATGTGGCAGGTGATGGCGTGATGGGGTATCTTTCCATCCCGAAGATCAATATCAAGCTTGCCATCTACCACGGAACCGCGGAGGATGTTTTGCAGACGGGGATCGGTCATATGAACGGCACATCCCTTCCCATCGGCGGAGAGAGTACCCACAGTGTACTTGCCGCTCACAGAGGTCTTCCGGCAGCCAGATTATTTACGGATATTGACCAGTTGAAGCAGGGGGATATGTTTTATATCCATGTACTGGATGAGACGATGGCATATCAGGTAGACCAGATTCTGGATATGGTAGATAAAGATGATCACGAGACACTGGAGGAGGCACTGCAGATCCAGGAGGGGGAAGATCAGGTAACCTTATTCACCTGTACTCCATATGGTGTCAATTCCCACCGGCTTCTGGTCCGGGGAACAAGAGTTCCGTATAACGGCGAGGAGGAAGTGGAGAGTACACCGGTAGACAGCATGTTGCGTGCCATCCAGAATTATTATATGTTATACTTAATCTTAGGATTAGCAGTGACACTGCTTGTGATACTGATCATGAAGTTCCTGTTTGACCGGAAGAATAAGAAACGCTCCGGTAAGACGGATGATATGTCGAAGGAGGGATAGAGGTGACTATGAAAAAGAGAATAAAAACCGCAGGGGCGCTGACCCTTGCAGCAATAACTGTTTTATCAGCAGCCGGTTTATCCAGTGTATATGGTGCTCTTGGAGTAGAGACAGGTAGCAAGTGCTCTCTTACATTTACATTGGACGGCACGGAGTTCGATGAGCTTCGTAGCCTGGAGATTCCGGTAGATGTGTACAAGGTAGCGGACATTACAGAAGAAGCAGTGTATGACACTACAAACTATACAGATTTTGCCAAACTGGGACTGGAAAAAGTAAGCAGTACTACCACCGCAGAGGAATGGGCACAGATGGCTGAGATGGCCATGGAGACTGTAGAGAAAAAGAAAATTGCACCAACCGAAAAGGTAAAAGTTACCAAACCGGAAGGCGCAGCGGAATCCACCGGTGTTATCAGAGATCTGGAGACCGGTATGTATCTGGTACAGGCCGAAACCGTGCAGACCAGTGAGTACACCTATGATTTTACCCCATATCTGGTATCTCTTCCGAATAACTATTATTCCAAAGAGAACCCGGACGATACCTGGGTATATGATGTGACAACCGGTATGAAGCCGCAGCAGACACAGCGTTACGGAGATCTGGAGATCTTCAAGGATCTGACAGAGTACAATGCTTCCCTTAAGGATGCACTCTTCGTCTTCCAGGTAGAAGGCACCAGACATGGTGAAAAGGTCTACAGTGATGTAGTTTCTGTCAAGTTCGACAAGGCAGGTAAAAAATCAGTTCTGGTGAAAGATCTTCCGGCAGGAACAAAAGTTACTGTAAAAGAAGTGTACGCAGGCGGAAGCTACAGCAACACTTCCGGTGACACACAGGAAACAGTGATCGTTGCCGATGGAGTTACAGATAATCCGGCAAGCGTCAGCTTTACCAATACGTACAACGGAAAGCTGATTCCGGGAACCGGTATCGTGAACCATTTTGAGAATAAGGACGGCGAGTGGAGCTGGGAACAGCAGACAGATGAACCCGCCAGTGCCAATTAGGGAAAGGGGTGCAGGATATGAGAAAATTAAGTAAAAAAAGTCTTTGCCTTGCAGCCGCAGCCCTGACACTGACAGCGGGGATCAGCGCAGGAACAGCGATGGCGTATTTTACCACGTATGCGGAGGCTTCCGGTAATGTAACCCTGAATATGGGATTTACGGAGACAAAGCCTACAGAGGAATTCAGTAACTGGACCAAACATGTGACCGTGAAGAATACCGGTGATTTTGCTTGTTTTGTCCGTGTAAAAGCACTGGCAGGAGAAAAATATCAGGATGGCCTGCAGTACAGTGATTCCGATGGAAAGTGGACACCGGGAGAGGAAGGCTATTATTATTACAGTGAGCCGGTCGCTCCGGGAGAGAGCAGTTCGGTTCTGGATATTAAGATCGACAGCAAGGATACAGAAGACAGTTTTAATGTAGTCGTCGTTCAGGAATCCACAAAGGTTTTATATAATGAAAAGAACGAACCGTACGCAGACTGGACACAGATCGCTGATACCAGCGAGACAGCCGGAGAATAGGAGGGTGAGAGATGAGTAAGAAAAAGAGAATGCCCCTTGGGGGACTGACCGTGGCTCTTCTTTCCGCTTCTGTGGTATTGCTGGCAGGAAGTACGGTGGGAAGTGCCAGAGCGGCATTGACCTATTACAGTGAGAACTATGGCGCACAGGTAGAGGTTTCCAATATCGGTGTCAGCCTGGTGGAAAATGACAAGGTGATCAGCAAGAGAGATTACGCATCCAACGGAAAATGGGATGAGGCAACAGGTGATCTGCTGACAGGTCTGAAAGAAGAAAAGATCGTACCGGGAAAACAGTACGAGGAAGCGATCAAGGTGACAAACAGTGGTTCCATCGACAGTTATGTCCGTGTGATCTTGAAGAAGAGCTGGACGAATAAAGAGGGTGTGAAAGATACCACTCTTTCCCCGGATCTGATCGATCTGAATCTGAAAGAGGGAAGTGGCTGGGTGATCGATAAGAATGCATCTACAAAAGAGAGAACCATTCTTTATTATACAGGCATTCTTCCGGCAGGTGAAAGCACACCGGCACTCAGTGATACGCTGACGATCGACGGCAGCATCGCTACCAAGGTAAAACAGGATGTCACAGAAAAAGACGGTTATAAAACCATCACCACAACCTATGCCTATGATGGTTATAATTTCCAGCTTGAAGCCGAAGCAGATGCAGTACAGACCCACAACGCACAGGACGCCATCAAGAGTGCCTGGGGTGTGGATGTAGACGTAGACGGCAATGGCAATATCAGCTTACGATAGGAGGGTGCAGAAGATGAAAAAAAGAATTTTGTGCCTTGCCATGGCAGCGATCATGGCCGTAGGCATACATACAACAGCATTTGCAGAGACCCTGCAGGGCGGTTCTGACTGGAAGGTAGAATTCAACGGCTCCAAGATGAGCAGTAATTTTACTTCCGCAGACATGAAGAAAGATATCTTCCAGTTACAGCCGGGAGATACCATGGAACTTCAGGTAGGACTGAAGAACACCAGCGAGAAAGATGCAGACTGGTATATGACCAACGAAGTATTAAAATCTCTGGAAGACAGCCAGAGCATCGCAGAGGGCGGCGCATATGGTTATAAGCTGACTTATGTGGGACCGGATAAGAAGGAAACCGTATTATACGACAGCGAAACCGTAGGCGGTGAGGATGCCCAGAAGGGTGAAGGTCTTCACCAGGCTACCGATGCACTGGAGAAGTATCTGTATCTGGATCGCCTCTCCAAAGGTGATGTAGCTTCTGTGCATCTGACAGTAAAGCTGGACGGTGAGACACAGGGTAATGATTATCAGGATACACTGGCAAGTCTTCAGATGAGCTTCGCAGCCGATCCGGTGACGGTGACAACTGTGACGAAGAAGGGCGAAGATAAAGTTGTCAATAAGACAGTAACCAAGACAGTGCAGACACCGACAAAGAATGTTGTAAGATCCCCGAAAACGGGTGATACCACTCAGATCCTTGCCATCAGTGCGGTAGCGCTGGCAAGCGGTGTGATCCTTCTGATCCTGGCAGTGGTACTGATCAAGAAGCGAAAAGAGGAGAAAGGAGAGGGTCAGAGATGAAAAAAATGTATAAGATAGCCACAGTTCTTCTGGCCTTTTGTTTTCTGCTTGGATCGGTTCCTATGAGTGTTAAGGCAGAGGATTATAAGTATCAGGTAACGATATTCAGCGGTAAGCAGGGAGCTTTTTCCGGAACTGCAGGTCTGGTAGTAAAGGGAGCAGACTACAGTGTTTCCAATACTGCAGATGCTATCGTGATCAAAGATCTGAATCCCGGAGATACCGTAAGTTTTGAAGCAAGATCCGGTGCAGTAGCGCTGGATAAGGACAGCAAGTATTATGTGCAGGGTATTCGTATCAGTGGACGTGATAATAATGCTGCAGTAGAGAATTCTTCTTTTGAAGTAACCGGAGACCAGGAATACGTAGTAGCATACGGAATCAAAGGCGATCAGGTAGCTTACACCATCAATTATCAGGATGCCAACGGCAACAAGCTGGCAGACAGCCAGACCTTCTATGGTAATGTAGGTGACAAACCGGTGGTTGCATATACCTATATCGATGGTTACACACCGGAATACAGAAACCTGACCAAGACTTTATCTGCCAATGCAGCAGAGAACGTATTTACCTTTAATTATCTGCCATATGAGACCGTAACCGTGACAACACCGGGACAGACCATCACCAACACCACCGAGCAGACAGTTACCGTACCGGGAGGTACAACAACTACAACCGGTGGTACTACCGGAACTACCGGTGGAACTACAGGCACAACCGGTGGCACAGGAACCAATGCCAATGGCGGTAACGCAGCAGGCACAACCACCGGAAACGGTGATGCACAGGGCACAGATGTCACAGGTGGAACCGGCAATGGCGGACCTGGCAATGTAACAGATAATCAGGGAACAGAAGGCACAGAAAACGGCGGAACCACCCAGGATGCACAGGGTAACGAAGACACCACCACCATCGGTGATGAAGATACACCAAAAGCAGACCAGGATCTGAAAGATCTGGATGATGAGGATGTACCGAAGAGTGACAAAGACCTGGATGGCAACAAGGAAGTAAAGAAGAGCCTTCCTCTGGTAGCCGGCGTTGGTATCGGCGTAGCAGCACTTGCAGCACTGGCAGCAGGTATTGTGATCGTCAGAAAACGTGTACACAGATAATTAGACAGTGGAAAGAACAGTGAAACTGCTGTATGGAGTAAAAACAAAACTCCATACAGCAGTTTTTTTGTTGTCCACACAAATCAAAGTCGCGAAGGGTATTCTATTTTGCATAAAATAACATATAAAGAAGATTTGCTTTCCTTCACGTAATGTATTATAATATGCATGTATATTTCGCGGAAGGAACGAAAATCATATTTTCCGTGAAAGTGTAATACAACTCAGGAAAGTGGTTGTTTCAGGAGGCTGTAAACAGAAGTATGCAAACATGTGGAACGTATGTGAAGAACAAAAAATCGAAGAACCACCAGGTTTTGTATGTAAAAATGTTCGGTGATTTTTCCCTGAAATATCAGGGGAGATCTTTGATCGCAAAGAAGAAAAAAGAGACGCAGTTTGCACTGGTATTGCAGTTGATTTTCCATAGCGGAGAAGAGGGGATCGGCCGGGAACATCTGGAGAAGGTTTTGTTTGGTGAACGGACATTGGACGATGCGAACCATGCGATCCACAGCCTGATTTATAATATCAGAAAGAAGCTGGAGCAGACAGGGCTTCCGAAAGGAAAATATATTATTTCCAGAAGGGGAAGATTTTACTGGGACAAAGAGATTCCGTTTGAAGAGGATGCGCAGTTGTTTGAAGAGTACTGCAGCAGAGCATGCAGGGCAGGAGACTGGGAGGAACGGATTGAGCTGTGCTGGAAAGCTGCCTTGCTGTATAAAGGTGCCTTTCTTAAGGACTCTGAGCAGGAAGGCTGGGTAAAAGAGGAACGGGAGCGTTACCATACTATGTTCTGGAAGCTGATAGAATATATGGCAGAGCTTCTGCGGAAAAAGAAGGCATATATTCAGCTGGAGAAGCTGGGCCGGCATGTATCGAAAGCAGCGCCATATGAAGAAGGGGAACTGCTGGTGATCGAGGCACTGACCGGTATGGGAAGAACGGAACAGATAGAGATTCTGTATGTGGAAACCATGGAAAAGTATCGTCAGGTCTATATGGAAGAAGAGCTGTGCAAATTAAAGGATTTCCGGAGAAAAATCGAAGAACAGCTTGACCATCCGTATGATATACTGGATAATATACAGGAGAATATGACAGAACAGCTGGAAAAGGTACAGGAGCCATATCAGTGTAATTGGATGGTGTTCCGGGAGATTTATCATATGGTTGCACGTATGATAGAGCGAAGCGGTCAACAGGTGCAGCTGATGTTATGTACATTAACGGATATGGAGGAACATCCCATCAGATCCGATGAATGTGCAGAGGTACTGTCACGGTATATATGGGAAAGTATCTGCAGAAGTATTCGTGCGGGAGACGTAGTTACCCGTTACGGGAAGGGACAGTATCTGGTGCTTCTGATCAATACAAAAGCGGAGGATTGTCAGGAGATCCAGAAACGTATCGATGCACAGTTCCGGAAGAAAAATACCGTGTATGAGATCCGGTACAACGTGAAGTCTGTCAGAAGTCTGAATAATGCAAAGGATGATCAGAGCCTGTCATAAGGTGTTTTTCGGGCAGGCATCGGTTCTGGTACAGGATATGGGAAAAAAGAAGAAAGAAAAAAGAGGGGCACTGGCAGGATGTGCCCGAGTCTGTAAGATATTCGGAACGGTCTGTCTGGTGGCAGTGATTCTTGTATGTCTGCCATTAACCCTTCCGCGGGTCTTCGGGTATGAGATCTATACAGTGATCAGTGGAAGTATGGAGCCGGCGATACCGGTGGGAAGTCTGGTCTATGTACAGCCGGGAGCACCGGAGGATGCCGAGACAGATGATGTGATCGCATTCCACAGTTCTATGGATACGGGAGCGATCATCACACACAGGGTTATCAAAAATGATATAGTAACCGGTCAGATCCACACCAAGGGTGATGCAAATGAAAAAGAAGATCTGTATCCGGTGGGCTATGATTATTACATGGGAAAGGTAGTGTATTCTGTTCCTGTGCTGGGACGGGTACTTGCATTTTTCGTGACATTTCATGGTAAGATCGCAGCGGGAAGTCTGATCGGACTTGCGATTCTGTTACAGATCATCGGTGGAATGCTGGAATCTGCGAATGAAAAGAAACAGGCAAAAATATCGCAGAAATAGCTTTGCGATATTAGCAGAAAATAGTATAATAACAGTAGCTGTGAAAGATGAGACAGTTACTGAGAAATGAAGGTAACCGGGGCAGTAGCCTGCAGTTACCTTCTGTGTTATAGAAAGAAGGATAGGTACGATGGAATTTAAAAAAGTTGATGTAAAAACACTCGATATGAAACCTTTTGAGAAGATCGGTTCCGAATGGATGTTGATCTCCGCAGAAAAAGACGGCAAAGCCAATACAATGACCGCTTCCTGGGGCGGCATCGGCGTTCTGTGGGGCAAGAATGTGGCAACAGTATATATCCGCCCGCAGCGTCACACCAAAGAATTCGTAGATGCAGGTGATACATTTACCATCAGTTTCTTCGGTGGCGAGCACATGAAAGAGCTGGGCTACCTCGGCAAAGTCTCCGGCAAAGATGTCCCGGACAAGATCGAACAGTCCGGTCTGCATCTGACAGAAGTAGACGGTCAGCCGGGATTCGAAGAGGCTACACAGGTGCTGGTATGCAGAAAGCTTTACCATGACGAGATCAAACCGGAAAACTTCTATGAAACGGAAGAAGATGAAAGATGGTATCCGGAAAAAGATTATCATACCATGTACATCGCTGAGATCCGGGAGTGCTGGGTGAGAGAGTAAAGCAGAAAATACAAAAGAAAAGTCGGAATCCTGGAAGGTAAGACAGGTTTCCGACTTTTTTGCATGACAGGCGAGGCAGGATTGGCTGTTTCTGGTTGCAGAAGTAAGGAAAAGAGACATATAATAGATGTTGCAGGGTAACTATTCATTAGTCACTGTCCCGCGAGGTGTTTTGACATGAATATGTCAAAATCCCGAGACATACAAGCCAAAATGCCATCACCGAAGGTGATTTACGCGAGCAACGAGTCAAAGTCCGTGCTTGCACGGAACCTTGAGGAGTGCCGCGATAACGATAAAAACTCGCAAAGCGTGTTTTTATCGTTTAAATGCATTTTGGATCGTAACTGTGAAGGTACTGAACAGTTACGTTGCAGGAAAGGTTTACATGCAGAAAAAGGAGACAATCGTATGCTGAATATTTTTTATGGTGATATGAAAGAAGCTGTGTATAATACGGCAGCTTATTTTAAATATGATTACGAGGACAGCTGGATCATAGATCCGTTTGTGAAAGAAATGATTCAGGATGTCGATCGGTCGACGGTCTTAGACAGTGGAGTCATCGACAGTCCGGTCCTTGGGAAGATACCACCAACCGGGCTATCCGGTGGAGTGAAAACATTGATTCTTGTTAAATTTGAAAAAGATAAGATTTTTAATGCTTCGACATGCGGTGACAATTGTGCAAAATGGTTGTTGAAAATTGCTGCATCGGAGAATCGCACAATTAATCTGCATCATTTGATGGAATTTGGGGAAGAACCATTTCAGATCCGTATTCTGAATACGGATCAGGTGGTGTGTTCCATGAGAGAACTGATATCGATAGCCGGTGAATTTGTCTGACAGGAGATAGGGAGAATGAAGGGAAAACATAAAATTGTTGTTTCAACAAAACGCTTAAAATATGAGTTTGAACTGCACCGCAATCTGACTATCATTCGTGGAGACAGTGCAACCGGAAAAACCACGCTGGTAGATATGATTCGGGATCATATCAATAACCCGTCTGGCACACCGGTGGAGCTGGTTTGTGATAAGACATGCTATGTGCTGGAGGGAAACTTATGGAAAGCACAGTTATCGGAGATTTCAGATGGTATCGTATTCATAGATGAAGGAAATGAATTTATCAAAACAGAAGAGTTCGCGGGAACGATTCAGAAAACAGATAATTATTATGTAATTGTAACAAGGGAATCTTTACCTGCACTGCCATACAGTGCAGAGGAAATTTATGGTATCCGAACATCTGGAAAATATGGGACGTTGAGACAGAGTTATCATGAGTTTTACAGAATATATGGAAAGCAGGGAGTATTTTAGCTGGGAACGATTTTTCACATCTGTGTTAATTGAGAACACCAGGGATAGCTATTTGGCATATGCCAAAAAGAAGTTGAATGAGGCTTATCTTGGGGGAATGATAGAGGATGCAATTCTTAGGCAGATGGAGAAGATAGAACTGGGGTGGAAGAAAGAGATACAGGAAAATAAAGAAGAAAAAGAATTGTAAAATGTTTTGATGGTATATATAAATGTTTATTGGGAAAGAAGGTGTAATATTAATGACTGAAGAAGAATTCAAAGAAATATTAGATGCTGAGGAAACTGATACTGTTGAATTTAAGTCTTGGACAAATGCAAGAAATATGAAAGAAATTATTTCTCTTGCAGTTGATGAATTAATTGCATTTGCAAATACTAAGGGCGGAACAGTTTATTTTGGAGTAGAAGATAAGCCAATTGAAGTTACTGGCTGTGACAGGAATTATGATGGTCAGCGTATTATTGAGGGAATTTATGATAGAACTGTGCCGCCATTATTTACAGAAATATCAGACTTCGAGTATCAAGGAAAACTCGTTATTGCAATATCAGTTAAAGCAGATGGAAAGACATATACCACTACAGATGGCAGATGTCTGAAGCGATTAGGTAGAAATTCAAAACCTGCATATCCGGATGAGTTGAGCAATGTTTATTCTTCTGTACAGAATCCGGATTTTTCAGGCAGAATTATAGGTGAGAGTACTCTGGATGACGTAAATAAGTTAGAAGTGTACAGTCTGAAGGAAAAGCTAAGAGTTAGGGATTCTAAATCCACATTACCAGATTTGGATGATATAGATTTTCTGAGAGACTTACAGCTTATAAAACATGATGGAGATGTAGAACGACTGACTATTGCAGGTCTGCTCTTTGTGGGAAAAGAAACCTCAATTCAAAGATTGCTACCGCAGGCGGAAGTTATATATTTGCATTATTCAGCTGATAATTTGGAAGAATACGATGCAAGACTTGATTTGAAGCTGCCGTTAATAAGCGTTATTGACAAGTTGACCGAGAGAGTACAAGCATACAGTAAGATAGAGAACATTCAAGTAGGATTATTCAGACTTGAGGTGGAAGATTTTCCGGAAAGAGTATTTCAGGAAGCACTTCTCAATGCGTTGTCTCATAGAGACTATCAGAGCAATGCAGCAGTTTATGTAAAACAATATCCGGATAAAATAGTTATTGAAAATCCAGGCGGATTCCTTGATGGAATTACAGAGGACAATATCATAACGCATCCATCTATACCAAGGAATAAACTGATAGCAGAGACACTGCAAAATTTGAAATATGTTCAGAGAACCGGTCAGGGAGTAGATATCATTTTTAAGGACATGGTTTCAATGGGCAAGCCTTATCCAAGATACAGATCGTTTAATGATGCAGTTTCTTTGACAATATTCAGTGCAATAGATAACACAGAATTTGTTAAGTTTATTACCGAAGTACAGGATAAGAATAGTAAAATTATGCCTTTGGCTGAAATGATGATATTAAGAGACTTAATGGACAACAGGAAAGAGCAGTTGTCAGAACTATCAAGAAAAGTCCAAAAATCGTTGGATGAAACAAAAAAGTTATGCAATGACCTGGTTAACAGTGGTCTGATAGAGATTGTTGGCAAGGAATATATGCTCACAGCTAAGGTATATGAGGCATTAAAATCAGATGTGGAATATACAAGAGACAAAACAGTTCAGTATATTAAGGCTAAAAATATGATTTTAGAATATTTACAGACGAATGATCAGATAACATCTGCTAAAATACAGGAGATGTGTGGATTTACTAAGCAGCAGGCGAGAAGTGTCATTGATAAAATGAGGAGTGAAAAACTGATGGATATTTGCAGGAAAGGAAATAAATCATATTATGTAAGACTTTAGTATTTCGAGTTTTCTTTCGAGTGGCTTTTGAAAGAAACTCGGAAGAAAACTCGAAGGACAAGGAGAAAATGTGTTGGTAAATAAAGGAAATTATAATATGCTTATATTCGAGAAATTATTTATAAATAGATGTCTAGTTGGTTATATAAATTACTTGTAAATAATTTTGTCAAGAATTTCGTGTATTATAAGCCTATGAAATAATTGTATTGTCTCGAGTTTCTTTCGAGTTATTTTTAGAAAAAACTCGAAAGAAAACTCGAAGGATAACTTAAGACACAGAGAGAGTAGGTAGGATTAATTAAATTCATTCATAGCATCTACATATCCTTGCAAGCCATATAGATGAGATGCTTTCAGAAAAGGAAAACGAATGAAAAAACTTTTGAATACATTATATGTGACATCCGGCAACCGATATTTGTCCCTGGATGGAGAAAATGTAGTGGTGTATTGATTTATCTTTTTTTGTCAGGAAATGGTCGTTTTCTGGCGAGGGTTACGGGAGAGGTCAGAGGAAATGTAACACTGAGAAAACAGCAGTATAGGATCAGGGAAAAAAGAGAGGAAAGTGTGGCGATCGCCAGGAATTTTATTTCCATGGAAGAAATAAGAGACCGCCATTGGATAATGTAAATGAGATGTTATCTTTTGCGTATTCTTTACTGGCAGGTATGTGCGGAACAGCGTTGGAAGCAGTCGGGCTAGATCCGTATGTTGGATTTTTTCATACGGATCGACTGTGAATTGAAAAGAGGAATATGGTGTGATTGTTGTATCTGCGAGAAAATTAACAAGCATTTTACTCGAAGAAGATTGTGAAATTAATCATTCTCATATATAATAAATTATATAATGTGCCGTGGAAAAAAATAATTTTCAGAAAATGTATATGGGGATGGAGGACGCTGTATGAAGAAGAGAAGAATATTCCGCAATCTGAACGACAAAGAGTTCGCCTGGGTGCTTTATGATGTGGGTAATTCGGCGTATACGATGCTGGCGTGTGCGCTGATACCTATCTGGTTTAAGGCGATGGCGATAGGGACAAAGCCGGGGCAGCTGACATCGGATCGGGCAACGGCTTATTACTCGATGGCGATTGCAGTGATCACGATCGTGGTTGCGTTGCTGGGTCCGGTGTGTGGAGCGATTTCTGATTATAAAGGCATGAAAAAGATCTTTTTTACCAGTACCGTTGCAGTGGGTGTCTGTGGGTGCATCCTGAATGGATTTGCCTGTCAGTGGATCGTATTTTTGCTCCTGTTTGCAGTAACCAAGATCTTTTACAATATGTCCCTGATGTTTTATGACTCGATGTTAAACGATATCACCACGGAAGAGCGGATGGACGAAGTTTCTTCTTATGGTTATGCATGGGGATATCTTGGATCGTGTATTCCGTTTCTGATCGCGCTGGTGGCTTATGTACTCGGACCGGATATGGTGGGTATCATTTCCGGTAAGTTATCCATGGCGATCGGGTTTGCGGTTACGGGGTTCTGGTGGCTTCTGGTGACGGTTCCGCTGATAAAGAATTATAAACAGATCAATTACGTGGAAAAGAAAGAACATGCAGTGAGAAGTGCGTTCCGCAGGATCTTTGAAACCATCAGGTTTATCGCAACAAAAGATAAAAAAGTATTTTTCTTTCTGATCGCATTCTTTCTCTACATCGATGGCGTGGGAACGATTATTGATAACTGTATCAATATCGGAACCGACCTGAACCTGAGTACTGTGGGACAGGTGATCTGTCTGCTGGCGACACAGGTTGTTGCCTTTGGCGGTTCACTGGTATTTGCAAAATTGTCGAAGAAGTACGATACCGTGCAGCTGATCCTGGTATGCATTGCAGGGTATTTTATCGTCTGCCTGTATGCGCTGACCTTAAAGAATCTGATAGGTTTCAGTTTTCTGGCATTCGGTGTGGGATGCTTCCAGGGATCCATCCAGTCCCTGTCGAGATCGTACTTTTCCAAGATCATTCCACCGGATAACTCGGGAGAATATTTTGGTCTGTATGATATTTTTTCAAAAGGAGCATCTTTCCTTGGATCGGCTGTGATCGCAGGAGTAAAACTGGCTGGAGGAACCATTAATATTGCAGTGGCATCACAGGCAATCTTTTTCTTCCTCGGATTCATCTTCCTGAAGATCGCAGATGGAAAAGAGCGGAGGATCGTGGAAAGTAAATAAAGAGTATCAGAAGGAAATACGGGAATAAAAAAGCTAATTACATATTGCAGCTATAAACAGCAGGAGTTTGAAGATCAGTAGACGGATTTTCAGGCTCCTGTTGTCTGTGTATGATAGAAAGATGATTTTCAGACAGTCAGGAAGAAATGTGGAAAGATAAAAAGTAACTATTTAGTAGGTAACTGTGAGGGTACTGAACAGTTGAGATAAAAAAGAAATCAGAGAGGGATATTTTCCGGAGTTTTCCGTCTAATCTATGTAAACAAAAAAAGCCGGCCGGCAAACCAACCAGAAAAGGTGGTGCAAAAGTGACAAAAGAACAATTAGGAACCTTGATTCTGGATTCCGAGAGGCAGATGTATTCTACTGCAAAATCCATGTTATACAGCGATCAGGACTGTGCGGATGCCATACAGGAGACGATTGTAAAGGCATTTTCCGGAGTGCATACACTGCGAAATGACAAATATGCAAAAACATGGCTGATGCGGATCCTGATCAATGAGTGTTATACCATCCTGAGAAAGACAAGTAAGGTGATTTCTCTGGATGAGATGTGTGAGACGACGGAGCTTGCAGCGGATGAAAAGAGTGACTACAGCGATCTGTATAAAGCAGTAGGTTCTCTGAAAGAAGATCTGCGGATGCCGGTGATTCTGTATTATATTGAGAATTTTAACATCAGAGAGATTGCGCAGATTATGGATATCAGCGAAGGAGCCGTACAGAAGAGACTGGCCAGAGCAAGAGGAAAATTACGACAGGATCTGCAGGAAAGTGAGGCGTGGACATGAGATTAGAAGAGATGAAAAACAATATCCCGGAAACTCCCGATTTTATTCATAAGATGGTACAGGAAGAAGTCAGCAGACAGCTGCAGGACACCAAAGTGGTACCCATGAAGAAAAGAAAATGGAACAAAGTGCAGGCAGCCGCCGCAGCCGCCCTGTGTCTGCTTGCTACTTCCACAGTGGCGTATGCCGGCAACAGACTGTACCATATGTATGTGGAAAAACAGGGAAATTACCGTGTGGAGACTGGGATTCAGGCGGATGCCGGAACATCCGTGCAGCTCCCGGAACAGATTCATGATGTGGCAATCTCAACGAACTATATTCCGGATGGCATGACATGGACAGATGAAGATCATCTGCAATATACAGCACAAAACGGTGGCTTTACATTTAGTTCTGTACTGCTTGACAGTGATGATTTTGAGAAAGCAAAAGAAGATAAAAATATCGTAGAGAGTGAGGAACATACTTTTGGCAAGTACGAAGGTGTCTATCTGAGATATCATGAAGTGATACAGGACGGCTTCTTTAACCAGCGTATCTACTTGTTTTGTCCGGAAGAATACCGTGTGATCACCATCTATGTGGGCGATGATGTATCCAAAGAGGACGCCCTGAAGGTAGCAGATAATCTTCAGATCACAGAAAAAGATACCATGATAGAAACTGCCGGTATGTATACCTGGAGTGATATTGTCTCACCGGAAGAGGTACAGGGGGACGAAGCTGTAACCAGTATATCTGCTGACCGGCTTCCGGTTGCCGAAGTCGGAGAGAAAGTTGATCTGACAGCCAGCGGTGAAGATAAAGATGGAAATTACGCAGACAATATTCCGATACAGGCAACGGTAGATTCTGTTCAGATCACAGATGACCTTCAGCTTCTGAACGGCCAGATTCCGGAGGAATGGGAAGATGCTGTCGGAGAAGACGGAAAATTAAAAGAAAATACAATCTCCTACATCCGGGAAGGAGACGGAGTTAATACGCTGGATGAAGTCGTAAAAACAAAGACCGAACAGCAAAAACTGGTATATACTACCGTCACATACACCAATACATCAGACCAGGAAGCAGACCATATACTCTACATTGGTTCCCTGATGATGTGCCACAACGATGGAAGCACATACAAAGTGTATACACCGGGCGAAGAAGCCGGAGACGGCTACGATCGCTGCACCTGGGACGGAGCAGCCAGAACCGGTGAAATGAAATACTGCAGTGTAACCGAGAACTATGGTAATGGCGGAAACTATATCCCGTCCCTCAAACCGGGCGAAAGCATCCAGATATCCATGGCATGGATCGTCAACGAAAGCGACCTGAAAGAAATGTACCTGAACCTCAACGGCACAGGCGCCTCCTACCAGTTCGATGACGAAATCCTTGCAAACGGCATTATCGACATCGGTCAGAACTAGTACATCGTTTTCGAAATAACTGTATCATACACTTGTCTACGAATCCGATTGCACAGTTTAAAAAGCCTCAGCGTAGCCCGCTACGCCTACGTTTTTTGAACTGCACACTCGAATCCGTATCCTGCGTGACTGATACAGTTATTTACGAAACGATGTACTAGAGCGTGTCCGGAAAATCATTTCCGCAATCTGCAAGCCCCACTTTGCGGTATATGTTACCCTCATTCGGATAAAATCTCCCACAAACTGGGACTCGCAGACAAGTGTATAAGCGATACATAAAAAATCAGGAGAACAGGAGTTCATAACCCTCTGTCCTCCTGATTTTCTATGTGCTTGATACCCCAGAAAAACACAATAATTGCCTGCAATATCCGAAACTCAACACTATCCACACTATACATACCTGCCGCTTTCCAATACCCAGAAACAATGCCCTGCCCCGGAGCGTGAGACAGCCTTTTGCCGGCGCCTTTAGCAAATATGAGATCCAGCATTTACGCAGGCTTTCGCGAGGGTCCGCTGACCCTCGTGAATATAGCCGTAGTTAATGCTTAGCTCAGCTGCGCGTTACCAGCGGGTGTCTGTTTTTCTATGTGAGGAACCCGGTTTCGTTCGTTACAGGAAAACAACCTATATTACGATTACGCCAATTCCCCCGTATTCCCCGTATACAACTGATAATATTTTCCTTTTTCTTCAATTAACTGGTCGTGTGTTCCACGCTCGATGATACGTCCGTTTTCAAGAACCATAATACAGTCACTGTTTCTTACGGTGGACAGGCGGTGTGCGATGACGAAAGTGGTCCGTCCATGCATCAGCTTATCCATACCATCCTGTACCAGCTTCTCCGTTCTGGTATCAATCGAAGAAGTCGCTTCATCCAGGATCAGCACCGGCGGATCCGCTACCGCTGCACGGGCGATAGACAGAAGCTGTCTCTGCCCCTGGCTCAGATTGGCACCGTTATTCGTCAGTTTCGTCTGATAGCCATCCGGCAGTCTCCGGATAAATCCATCCGCATTCGCCAGTTTAGCCGCCGCGATCACCTCTTCATCCGTAGCATCCAGCTTTCCGTAACGGATATTTTCCATAACCGTATTCGTAAACAGCTGCGTATCCTGAAGAACAATCCCCAGAGACCGACGCAGATCTGCTTTTTTGATCTTGTTGATATTGATACCATCATAACGGATCTTTCCATCCTGGATATCATAAAAACGGTTGATCAGATTGGTGATCGTGGTCTTTCCTGCTCCGGTAGAACCAACAAATGCAATCTTCTGACCCGGTTCTGCAAAGAGCTTGATATCATGCAGAACCATCTTTTTCTCATCATATCCAAAATCCACACCATTAAATACCACATCACCTTCCAACGGCTGATAGGTCGTTGTATTATCCGCTTTGTGGTAATGTTTCCATGCCCAGTGACCTGTATGTTTCTGTGCTTCCCGTACCTCACCATTCTCAATTTCCGCATTAACCAGTGTAACATACCCTTCGTCCAGTTCCGGTTTTTCATCCAGGATACGGAAGATACGGTCTGCACCTGCCAGTGCCATAACCACACTGTTTAACTGCTGGCTGACCTGGTTGATCGGCATGTTGATACTCTTGTTAAAGGTCAGGAAACTGGCCAGTGCACCAAGGGTCAGACCGCCGACTCCATAAGTAGCAAAGATTCCACCTGCGATCGCACACACTACATAACTGACATTTCCCAGCTGTGCATTGACTGGTCCCAGGATATTACCGTATTTGTTCGCATTGTTGGCACTGTCATAGAGTTCATCGTTTAACTGATTGAACTTTTCCAGACTCTCTTCTTCGTGACAGAATACTTTTACTACTTTCTGTCCTTCCATCATCTCTTCGATATAACCGTTTACCGCACCCAGAGATTTCTGCTGTGCAAGGAAATATCTACCGCTCAGTCCGGCTACTTTCTTCGTAGTAAACAGCATGATGGCGATCATCACCAGAGATACGAGTGTCAGCGGTATACTCAGGATGATCATGCTGACAAAGACACTGACAATCGTGATCACACTGGATAACAGCTGTGGCATACTCTGGCTGATCATCTGACGCAGCGTGTCAATATCATTTGTGTAGATTGACATGATATCTCCATGCGCATGGGTATCAAAATATTTGATTGGAAGACTCTCCATGTGATGGAACATATCATTTCTCAGATTCTTCAGGGTTCCCTGTGTCACATATACCATGATCCGGTTATAGGAAAAAGTAGCCAAAACACCGATCAGATAAAATCCTGCAACCCGCAGGATTGCTCCAAGCAGCGGTCCGAAATCCGGACTGCTCTGCCCGATCAGTGGCATGATATACAGATCGATCAGATTTTTCATAAACATGGTTCCCTGGACATTGGCAATGACACTGACGAAAATACACACTGCCACAATTACCAGATGAATTCCATAATTTTTTCCGACATATTTTAAAAGACGTCCCATCAGTTTTCCCGGATTTTCAACCCGGGGTTTCGGACCTCTCGGTCCTCTTGGTCCTGGTCCTGGCATGATCAGACACCTCCTTTCTCGTCAAAATCTCCGCCGCCCTGGGTCTGAGATTCATATACTTCTCTGTAAATTTGATTATTTGCAAGCAGTTCTCCGTGAGTATCAAAGCCATCTACCTGACCGTCATTCATGACGATGATCCGGTCTGCCCCCTGTACACTGGAGATTCTCTGTGCGATGATCAGTTTCGTCGTACCGGGAATCTCTTTTGCAAAAGCTTCCCTGATCCGTGCATCGGTAGCGGTATCAACGGCACTGGTAGAATCATCCAGAATCAGTACTTTCGGTTTCTTTAACAATGCTCTGGCGATACACAGACGCTGCTTCTGTCCACCGGATACATTGGAACCGCCCTGTTCGATATAGGTTTCATACCCTTCAGGCATCTTCTCGATAAATTCATCGGCACAGGCCAGCTGGCAGGCGCGGATGCATTCTTCTTTGCTGGCTTCTTTGTTACCCCAGCGCAGATTTTCCAGAATCATTCCGGAAAACAGCACATTTTTCTGCAGTACCACGGCTACCTGATTTCGCAGAGTCTCCATATCATAAGACCGCACATCCATACCGCCGACTTTGATACTTCCGGTGGTCACATCGTACAGACGACTGATCAGATTAACCAGACTGGACTTCGCACTTCCGGTTCCACCGATGATACCAATCGTCTCTCCTGCATGAATATTCAGATTGATATCTTTTAAGACATATTCGCCGTTTCCTTTTTTGTAGCTGAAGTTTACATGATCAAAGACGATACTTCCATCTTTTACTTCTGTCACCGGTCTTTCCGGATTGGTCAGTTCCGGTTTTTCTTCCAGAACCTCTGTGATTCGTTCTGCACTCGCCACACTCATGGATACCATAACAAATACCATGGACACCATCATCAGGCTCATCAGAATATTCATACAATATGTAAGAAGACTCATCAGTTCTCCGGTAGTCAGCTGATCGGTTACGATCATCTTCGCACCCAGCCAGCTGATTCCAAGGATGCAGCTGTATACCGCAAACTGCATCAGAGGTGCATTATAAGACAGGATCTTTTCTGCTTTTACAAACATTTTATATACATTGTAACTTGCTTTGGAAAACTTTTTGTCTTCATAATCTTCTCTCACATACGCTTTTACCACACGGATACCGGCAATATTTTCCTGCACACTCGCATTCAGATCATCATATTTTTTAAATACTTCCTGAAAATATCCGGACACCCGGCTGATGATAAAGAACAGGCATGCTCCCAGAATAATAACTGCCACCAGATAAATACTTGCCAGTTTTGCATTGATATAAAAAGACATGATCATCGCACAGACCATGCTGATCGGCGCACGCACAAACATGCGAAGCAGCATCTGGTATGCATTCTGTACATTGGTTACATCCGTGGTCAGTCGTGTGATCAGTCCGGCGGTACTGAACCGGTCGATATTGGAAAACGAAAACTGCTGAATGTTTTCATACATGGCTTTTCGCAGGTTTCTTGCAAATCCTGCGGAAGCATTGGCTCCACAGACACCACCCATGATACCTGCATACAGACCAATCAGTGCTGCCACGATCATCCATCCGCCTATGATACAGATATGGCGGATATCTCCTTTCTCCACACCATCATCGATGATGGATGCCATGAGAAAAGGAATCAGCATCTCCATCAGGACTTCCAGAATCATAAATAACGGAGTCTTGATGGAGTCTTTCTTGAACTCTTTGATCTGAGCTCCCAGCGTTTTAAGCATTACTCTCTCCTCCTGTTTGTTTCTCCCTGTTGAATCTCAATATTGGAACGCATCTTGCGGATCACACGGAAAAATACTTCCAGCTCTTCATCTGAGATTCCCTGACGAAGCAGTGTTTCCATCTGATTGATATTTCGAATGGTTCCTTCTTCCATATTCACGCCAAGTGCAGTCAGTTCCAGCTTTTTCAGTCTGGCATCCCGCTCCACACTGACTCTGCGGATATACCCTTTTTTCTCCATCAGCTTGAGAATTCCCGTGGCTGTCGATCTGGCAATGGAAAATTCCGCTTCGATATCCCGCTGATAAACTTCTTCCTCTTCATGTTCATAAAGAAAACGGATGATCCAGCACTGCATCATAGTCAGATCTTCTCCACCAACCGAAGCCCGGTAAGCTGCCATCCGGCTGTGAAGCTCATTTTCCAGACGTTTGTTTTCATAACCAATGTGATCCTTATATTCGATTTTCAGCATCCTCTATCCTCCTTCCTGTTCATTCGGATGCGAACAGTTCGGTAGCGTTCGTTCGTTTACGAACTATTTTATGACAAATATTTTCTTTTGTCAATAATTGCATATAAAAAAAACTTTATAATTATTTTGTGAACACAGCACAACTAAAAAAGGTCCACCGGACCTTTTTGTCGTATGGTTGGCAATGTAAAAAGACGCAGATCATATTTCTACGACCTGCGCCCCTTCTTATCTTTCTGCATCTTCCGGTTCACACCATCTGAATGCATTTTCTTTTATCTGATTTTAGATCTCAGCCAGTTTCAGCAGATCCGGGATCTTGGATTCCCATCCGAGAGCCATGATATGAACACCCTGGCAGTATGGCTTACACTCTTTGATGATACGTGCAGCGATCTCTACGCCGGTAATACCTGCTTTTGTTCTTTCTTTGTCTGCTTTCAGTTCTTCGATCATCTCATCCGGAACATGGATACCGGCAACGTTATTGTTCATGAATTTTACCATACCGGCCGATTTCGGGATGATGATACCAACCTGTACCGGTTTTCCGAACTGTTTTGCTTTTTCCATGAATTTGATGAATTTTTCCGGCTCAAAAACAGCCTGAGTCTGGAAATATTCTGCACCTGCAGCTACTTTTCTTTCCATCTTTGCCAGCTGTGCATCAACGGAATCGCTGCATGGAGATACAACAGCACCTTTGGAGAACTTCGGCGGTTCACCAACCAGCTGATTGCCACCCAGATCTACGCCTTCTTCCAGCAGTTTTACGGTATGCAGCAGAGATACGGAATCCAGGTCAAATACCGGTTTTGCCTGTGGATGGTCACCCATCTTGGTATGGTCACCGGTCAGACACAGGATGTTGTCGATACCGAACATTGCTGCGCTCAGAAGATCAGATTCCAGAGCGATACGGTTTCTGTCACGACAGGCAAGCTGGAAGATCGGGTTCATCCCTGCATCTTTCAGGACTTTACACATAGCCAGAGAGCCCAGACGCATAACAGAAGACTGATTATCGGTTACATTAACTGCATGAACATCTTTCAGATAAGTTTTCGCTTCTTCTACCAGTTCGTCCACGTGGATCCCTTTTGGCGGTCCTACTTCTGCAGAAACTACAAATTCACCACGGTCGAATAATTCTTTCATTTTCATTATACATTGCTCCAATCATATTAAATTTTATAGATGCATCGTATTATGTATCTTATATTATTTTGCTACTTCATCATCTGTTGCAAAATTGTGAATCTGTGTCGGACATTTCAGTACGTCCAGACGTCCGATAGCTTCCAGTCGTCTGTAGATACGTTCCCATCCACATTCCATGGTATTATCAACCTCGCACATGCCGTTTTTGGAACCGCCGCACTGTCCGTTGACAAGGCTCTTGGAACATGCTGTGATCGGGCAGATTCCACCGGTCAGATTCAGATAACATTCACCGCACTGGTCACATTTGTACTCTAACGGTGTCACACCCTGAAAACCAGGAAGCGGATAGGTATCGCAGGCTGCGCATACCTTCTTGTCATCCAGATATTCTGCGATTGTCTGTACGCCAACGCCACAGGAAAATACTAAAACCAGATCAGATGCCTGGATCTTTTCCATATGTTTTTTCAGGCGCAATTCCATATTTTCCGGATTACAGATATAATCGGTAGTCATGATTCCTGTTACATTGCCTTCAGCGGAAAGTTCCTTCTGAAGTTCTACAGCTTCTTTTTCCGGAAAATGCACTTCTTTACATCCATGGCAGTTGATGATGAAAACTTTTTTCCCTGCCACCAGAGAGTTGATCGTCTCTTTGTCTTTTAACTGGGTAATTAACATATTATTTCATCCCCCTTACTGCATTTTTTCCGGCTTTGATTCTGTCAATAATAGAGATTTTGGAAGAACAGATATACTGGCAGCAGCGACATTCCACGCAATCCATTACATGCATGTCTCTCATGCCTTCCCAGTTCTCCTGATCTGCATATTTTACAAAATACAGCGGTGAAAGTTCCATCGGACAAACATCTACGCAGCGACCACACTTGATGCAGGCCTGCTCTGTTGTCTCATCGGTATCGATCGCGATGATACCGTTGGATCCCTTCATCATCGGTACTTCCAGGTCTTTTAGCGGGAATCCCATCATCGGTCCGCCCATCTTAACCAGAACATCTTCATCGGTAAATCCGCCACAGTAATCGATCAGTTCTTTTACGCTGGTACCGATCTTGATGACAAAGTTGCCCGGATGTTTGATCTTCTCGCCTGTTACGGTTGCAACACGCTCGATCAGAGGCATACCTTTCCGGATCGCATCGGAAATTGCTTTCACAGTACTGATATTATCTACCACAACGCCAACATCTGCCGGGAGTCCGCCGCTTGGAACCTGTCTGCCCATGACACGTTTGATCAGAGTTTTCTCAGCGCCCTGTGGGTATTTGGTTCTTGCTACGAATACTTCCATGTTACCGATATTTGCAACTTTTTCCTGCATCAGTTCAATGGCATCCGGTTTGTTATCTTCAATGACGATAATACCTTTTTCAGCACCTGTTGTTTTCAGGATTGCTTTCAGACCATAGATGATATCATCTGCGTATTCCAGAAGAACTCTGTGGTCCGCAGTCAGCAGAGGTTCACATTCACATCCGTTCAGAAGGATGGTATCCACCGGTTTCGCCGGTTTCAGTTTGACACAGGTCGGGAAACCTGCTCCACCCATACCAACAATACCTGCTTCACGGATGATATCGATGATCTCGTCCGGAGTCAGGCTGTCAAGATCTTTGTGTGGCTGTACGGATTCGTGCAGAGTATTTTTTCCATCCGATTCAATAACAACAG
>OFMG01000599.1_pt1 | contig 43763 bp, 43 predicted proteins | sample 1541751 | NCBI WGS metagenome assembly OFMG01 (sample SAMN04209232, study PRJEB22552) | human gut metagenome | biome: gut; material: feces | host: Homo sapiens | place: USA: Oklahoma
CCCTGCGATGCCGCTGTTTTAAAGCAAAAGGAAACAGGACGATAGAACTGAATCATAGGCTTAGACAATACAAGCGGAGAGCCAAAGAACTGCTCTGCTCTGAGAAAGGACTGAAACACAGAGGGCAGAGATGCATAGAACCGGAAGCCGTGTTCGGACAAATTAAAAACAATATGAACTACAAACGTTTCCGACATTTTGGAAAGGACAAGGTCTTCATGGACTTTGCCTTCCTAGCCATTGCCTTCAATATAAAAAAGATGTGTGCAAAACTGACAAAAGAAGGTATGAACTGGCTGATTGGATGGTTTTATGAGCTTACTGTCGCTTTATTTAGATGCTGGAGGCACATAAATCAAAGAAATCTTCGAATTATCGCAGCTTGAAGAAAATAAACCGATTTATATCGGTGATAAACAAGAAAGAAGGTGCATCGTGCATTACGACACACCTTCATGCCTATTTGTTGGCACAATAATGCCATACCTATGGCACAGTTATGCCAACGAACTGGCAATGATAGTCTGAAAAGCCATTCAGACCCATCTGAATAAAAAGAAAACAGACCAGTTTCTTTGATAGCCCACCGTACATTTAACACATCTATTTTTGAACCTTTTATTTTTTATCTTGTTCTTTCTCCAAAAGCCTAAGGTACCAATAGGGCAGGAATTTATATTTAACCTAAACATTATAGAAGTATGAAGAAATTTATTCCCTTATTATTAGCGGTCTTCGCAATAGCATTCGTATCTTGCGAAAAAGACCCCGACATGGATAAGCTGGACAGCAAGTATCTGGTTTATACCAATTATGACACGAAAGCAGACTTCAAAGCTTTCGAAACCTATTACTTACCGGATAGCATCCTTGTTATCGGCAACAGTAAAGACGCCGAATATTGGAAAGACGAAAGTGCACAGGAAATCCTCAGCGCATACGTTGCCAATATGGACAACCGCGGTTATGTCCGTACAGACAATCGCGAAGACGCCGACCTCGGTTTGCAAGTGAGTTACGTAAAGAGCACTTACTACTTTACGGACTACGGACGCCCCGAATGGTGGTGGAACTACCCAGGCTATTGGGATGCTCCTTACTGGGGTAACTGGGGCGGATGGTACTATCCGTATGCCGTAAACTATGCTTATAGTACCGGTTCCTTCATCACCGAATTGCTGAACCTCGACGCTCCTCAAGGCGAGAAGGAAAAACTTCCCGTGCTGTGGACCAGCTACATGAGCGGGTTATTGAGCGGCTCGACCTCTTTCAACACCAAGATGGCAGTGGAAGGCGTGAACCAGGCTTTTACACAATCTGCCTATCTTAACAGAATGAGTGCCCAGCCGAGATAAACTACCGGCTTCTTCTATCCCGATAGAAAGCTATTGTTGAATTTATAAAACAAGAACAAGTATGAAAACATTGAAATATATATCCTTGAGGGCATTCGCAATCGCCGCCCTCGCCCTTGTCTTCGCCATGCCGGCAAAGGCACAGATGACCGATAACGGTTATGCCAACATCGACTGGCAGTTCAATTTCCCCTTAAACAACCACTTTGCCGACAAAGGCAGCGGATGGGGCATGAACTTTGAAGGCGGTTACTTCCTGACGTCCAACTTTGCTTTGGGAGGCTTCCTGGCTTATCATAGCAACCATGAATATTTCAGCCGTCAGACCTTGCCGGTCGGTACGAGCGGCAGTTTGAATACCGACCAGCAGCATACCGTATTCCAGTTGCCTTTCGGTCTTGCCACACGTTATGCGTGGAACCGTGGCGGTGCATTCCAACCGTATGTGGGCGTAAAACTCGGTACCCAGTATGCACAGTTGAAGTCCACTTTCAATGTATTTGAAGCCAATAAAGATACATGGGGATTCTACGTATCTCCGGAAATCGGTTTCAACGTTTACCCGTGGGCTTACGGTCCGGGCCTGCACTTCGCAGCCTATTACAGCTACGGGACCAACAAAGGCGACCTCTTCACTTACAGTGTGGACGGTATGAACAACTTAGGTCTGCGTATCGGTATTGCATTCTGACATACACACCTAAAACTTAACAGAATAAATTAATTGTTTCAAAAAAAAGAGATGCTGCCTAACGATTTCAAGTTAGCCGGCATCTCCTTTTTTTATTCTGATGCGATTACCTTACTTCAACACAGCCCGATATATCGCTTCCTGTATTCTTTCCCGAATATCCGATTTCAGCAATTTTGCATTCCACACCTCCGGATAAATACGGTTGCTGAGGAATACATACACCAAGCCGTTATCCGGGTCTACCCATGCACAAGTTCCGGTAAAGCCCGTATGTCCATACACCGATGCCGGAGCGGAAAGGGCGCAGGGACTTTTCGCAGGATTCTGCACATCCGGCTTATCGAAGCCCAGGCCACGGCGGCATCCCTTGGCAACCGTAGTGGTAAAGAGCCTGCACGTCTCCTTGCTTAAATAACGTTTTCCGTTCAACTCACCGCCATTCAGCAGCATCTGATAAATCTGCGCCACTTCCTCAGCCGTGGAGAACAATCCCGCATTGCCGGAAACACCGCCTTGAAAAGCGGCCGATTCATCGTGTACAAATCCTTGCAAAACTGTTTTCCGCAGGAAAGGGTCAACGGACGAAGGCACAATCTCCTCTTTAGACAAGAACCGTAACGGAAGATACCCGGTACGCTTCAGCCCCATCGGAGTATAAAACTCTTGAGCAAGAAACTCATCCATAGGCATTCCCGCACGCGCCTCAACCACCTGCTGCAGCAGAATGAAGCCCACACAGCTATAACGATACCGTTTATCCCTCAAAGGCGCATCCGCTATCTTTTGGAGATACTCCTTTTTAAAGGACTTATTCAACCAAAGACTGTCACAGACCTGTAAAGTACATTCGGCTGTACGTACTTTCGACGTCAGCCCCGGACGGAAACGGAAATTCGGGTTAGCCCACGTCTGCCGCCCGATACGGGCAGGATGCAACTTATCCGGTCGTGCCTTAAATAATGTACCCTCGTAACTATCCTCATCAATGGCATCCTGATAGAACAGCAAGGTGGAAGGCAATCCCGACTGGTGGAACAGCAGTTCCCTGACCGTTATATTGCGTTTATCCGTATCCTGCAGGTAGGGAAGATAATCAGACACACGGTCTGTCAGGCTTAAACGGCCTTTATCATAAAGCTTCATTACGGCCAATAAGGTAGCTGTCGTCTTCGTCAAAGATGCAACGTCATATACGGATGCCGGTGTCACCGGAACTGCTTCCTTATTTCCGGTTGTATATGTATAAGTACCGAAAGCCTTATTATACATCTCTTTCCCGTCCTTCAAAACCACTACCTGACATCCCGGATAGGCTCCTTCCCGTATGCCTTCCCGGGCAATCGTATCAATCCGTGCCAATAAACGGGAATCCAGGCCATGCTCTTCGGGAATGAAATGAGACTTTGTCTGCGGACTTAAGGTTATCCCTTCTCCGGCGGTAAACAAACTGCCGATACTTGCCGAAAGCCGGCCGTCAGCCACGGCATCCGCATAAAGTATCCCGGCCACCTGCCGCTGTACGTCATCATTCGAAGAATGCGCCAATACCACCGCTTCGGCTGCCGATATACCCTGACGTATCTGTGGCAGTTGCTTGCCGGGAATAAAGCACACATACACCACCGGAACGTCCGGAGCAAGCTCCGCAAAGAAAGACTGATAAGCCGCCAGACGATGCTCGGTAACACATACCAGAATACGTTTATATCCGGACAGTTTATCTCTCAAAGCCTTACGTCCTGCCGCCGGTAAATCTTTTCCCAATTGGAACTCTACCGGATGCGTATATTCGGAAAGCTGCTTGATAAAAGGCCGTATCTCCGCTGCTTCCCCGACATTCAACACCGCAACATCTTTAATCGCCGGATCCAATGGCAGCACTTTCGTCGCATTGCCCAGCACGGTAACAGCCGCCAGATTCAAACGACGAATCAAATCCCGCGTATAGGGCGTATTAATTCGGGTTCCCAATCCGGAAAGACGAATAAGAGGCTTCTTATTCAGCCCAAGTGCATATTTATAAGTCAATACCTTTCTGCATTTCTCCTCCACCGCCTGCTCCGTCAACTCACCGCGCTTTACGGCAGCCAGTATGGCATCCACTTCTTCTTTTATACGCCGGGGAACGAGCAGTAAGTCATGCCCCGCCTGCAATGCTTTCAAGCAGAGCGACTCATGTTTGGAAACTCCCTTCATAGCCAAAGCATCTGTGAAGACAAGTCCCCGGAACTGCAATTCGCGTGTCAGCAAGTCATAAACCACATTGCGGGAAAGGGAAGAAGGCAATCCGCGCTGCGCCTCAAAAGCAGGCACTTCCAAATGCCCCACCATAATGCCGCCTATCCCTGCCTGAACAGCTTTTCTAAAAGGATACAACTCGACACTGTCCAAACGCTCGCGCGTGAACGGTAAAACCGGAAGCGATTTATGCGAATCCACGTCCGTATCCCCATGCCCCGGAAAATGTTTGGATACCGAGAGTACTCCGCCGTCTTCCAGCCCCCTGGCATAGGCGATAACCTTATTGGCAACGTTCACCGGATTTTCACCGAAAGAGCGGGTGTTGATAACCGGATTCTTCGGATTGATATTGACATCCGCCACCGGAGCAAAATTCACCTGTACACCAAGTTCCCGGCACTGCCTTGCCATTTCCCTGCCATACTCATAGAGCAGGGTATCGTTCTGTATACATCCCAGTACCATATTCTTCGGAAAGACGGGTGTACCCCGCAGACGCATGGAAAGCCCCCACTCACCGTCGAACGTAATCAGCAGAGGAATATCCGCCATGCGTTGCGCTTCATTCGTCAGCATGGCCTGGTTTTGCATCAGTCCGCCGGAGAACAGCAAACCGCCGACTTTATAATCCTCGACGACCTTGCGCAGCAACTCCTTGTTGCCCTTGTCCTGATAGGGGGCGATTGTATAGATAAAAAGCTGTCCTATCCGCTCTTTCAGGCTGAGTGTGCCCAAAACCGAATCCACCCACTGCCTGCATCGCACATCATCCACTGCCGACCTCACCAGCAACGGCTCCACGGGGGGAACAACGGCAGGTGTTGCCGGACAACGTTTCGCATCCGAAGCAAAACGCCCGCAACATCCCATTATAACCAGTATAAACAGTAACAGCCTTTTCATCCGCTATTCCTTCGTCAGTGTCAAATCCAATTCTCCTACAAAAATGCCGCTTCTCCCGGTGTGCAATACCGGAATACTCTTACCCTCCGCATTCAGGCAGAAAGCCGGTTTCTCCATAAAAGTATGGGAATGGCCGCCCAATATTACATCAATTCCCTTGGTTGCCGCCGCCAACTTCTCATCGCAGACTTCATTCTTAAGACGGAAGCCGAGATGGGAAAGACATATAACGACATCACATCCTTCTTTGGTCCGCAAAAGGTCGGTTACTTCCTGCGCCGCAACAATAGGGTCGTTGTATACAATGCCTTCACACTTATCGGCCTGTACCAGCCCTTCCATCTTGGGACTTACCCCGAACACTCCGATTTTCATACCTCCGCGTTCTAGGACTACATAAGGTTTCACCAGTCCCTCAAGAACTGTTCCGGTGACATCGTAATTGGCACATACCACCGGAAAGTGGGCCATACGGAACAAACGCGCCATATTATCCAGCCCGAAGTCAAACTCATGATTACCGATAGTCATGGCATCATAGCCCATAAGGTTCATCATCCGGACTTCCACCTCGCCCCGGAAAAGATTGTAATAGGGAGTACCTTGCGAAATGTCGCCGCAGTCAAAGAGCAGTACATCCGGATTCTTGGTACGGAAATCTTTCAGAAAAGTAGCGCGGCGTACCACACCGCCCGCCCCTGCATACGGGTCGGCAGCGTGCAGGTCAATCGGTTCGATACGGCTATGAGTGTCACTTGTGTGCAGAATGACCAATTGCTTGGTCTGCTGTGCCGATGCTGTCAGCAATGCGCAGAACATCAGCAGGCAATATATAGATATACGTTTCATCGAATTCTCTTTTTTAGTTTTCTGTTCTTAATCTTCCACGGTGATTCGTCCTTCCATGCGCGAAGTAATCTTCTTGCCTGCTGCCGTCTGTTGCTCTACATAGTCCATAAACAGACCGCGCAAGGTCGCACCCGGCGGACAATCTCTCTTTTCGGCCTGAATCAGGGCGGTCATATCGCTATTGCCGTCAGCCAGATAATCGATAGTGGCAACCGTGTACAGTTTGTCGTCGACAACCGGCTTGCCGGCTACAGTAGCCCCGAGCAACTTTCCGCTTTTGGTAATCCGCAAGTTCACGCCGCTGACTCCTTCGCCGCCGCGTGCCGCAATGCTCTCAAACAGTTGCTTCAGATAAACACCTTTCAAAGTCACGACACAAAGTGAGTTCTCGAACGGCAGTATTTCGTAGATGTTGCCGCAAGTAATGGGGCCTTCCGTCAGCACGTTCCGCAATCCACCCATATTCACAAGCCCCATATCGGCAGGTTTTCCAAGCACCTGCGCAGCCGCTCCGCGCAGCACATCGGCCACCAGATTGGAAAGGAGGCTTTCGGGAGCGCCTTTATCCATAGACATCTCGGCAGTGCCCACTACCCGGTACATCATACTGTCTATCTTCGCCTTGTAGGGGGCAAGCAACGCCATGGCTTCCGCATCGGGAGCAACATCATAGGTAGAGTCTATCGGCTGCATGCGCCCTTCGGCTTTTGTCACTTCGTAGGCCGAATGGCAAGATGCAAACAAAAACATCACTGCCAACGCTGTTCCTGAGACGATTTTCAAATAACATTTCTTCATATTCATCCATTTTTAAATTGCTACAAATATACTTTTCTTTTGCTGTAATCCCAAAGAGGAACGGCATTTCTTTCCATCCGGCAAAAAAGAAAAAGAGTACATCTCTTTGTCAATCAAAAGAAAAACTCTACCTTTGCACCGCTTTCGCGCAATCGCTGTCAGGACACCGAGTGAGAAGCCTGGTATGTTGCGTTGTAACGATCAAACAATTTAATAATAAGAACAATGGATTTAATTAAAATTGCAGAAGAAGCATTTGCTACCGGCAAACAACACCCGAGCTTCAAGGCAGGTGACACTGTTACAGTAGCATATCGTATCGTCGAAGGTAACAAAGAACGTGTACAGTTGTACCGTGGCGTTGTTATCAAGATTGCCGGACATGGAGAGAAGAAGCGTTTTACCGTACGTAAGATGTCTGGTACTGTAGGTGTAGAACGTATTTTCCCGATTGAATCACCGGCTATCGACAGCATCGAAGTGAACAAAGTGGGTAAAGTTCGTCGCGCTAAATTGTACTACCTGCGTGCTCTTACCGGTAAGAAAGCAAGAATTAAAGAAAAAAGAGTTAACGGTTAATCCCAAACTCCTATTTCTAAATAAAAAAGGGAAGCCGATTGATTCGGTTTCCCTTTTTTAATGTCTCAAATACCTCATCCCACGGAATGGAATTATTCGTCTTGCGAAACGGATAAATATCCCTTCGCCCGCTATCCCGTATGAATAAAAAATGCGAAAAGCAAAGGGAGTACAAGCAAACCTGCATTTTCTACAAGCATTTTCTTTTTTCGTGGGATTAATAAAGATTTTTCATTATAGTGAAAAAAACGTTTGATACGGTTGAAAACTTTGTTTGACGTATATCAAAAAAATACCGCCCAGCCGAGAAATCATATTCCGGCAGGGCGGCTATATTTTCAATCAAAGACTGAGCTTATTTAATATCTCTCAACTCCCAGCCCAACGCACTGGCTCCCAGCACAGCAGCATCAGAGTCTTTCAGTTCGGACATCATCAATTTGGCCTTGCCCTTGTAAATCATCAGGATATTATCATCGATAGCTTTCTGGATAGGCTTGAAGATGTAATCTCCGGACTTAGCCAACCCACCGAACAGAATAATTGCTTCGGGACTGGAGAAAGCAATGAAGTCTGCAATAGCCTCTCCCAGAATAGTACCGGTAAAGTCAAAAATATCCTGTGCCAGCTTGTCACCCTGAACGGCTGCATCGTACACATCCTTAGAGGTGATATTTTCGGCCGGAATGGAACGCAACAAACTCGGTTCGGTACGTGCAGTGAGGAACTCACGTGCAGTACGCGCCACACCGGTAGCCGAACAGTAAGTTTCCAGACAGCCGTGGCGACCGCATCCGCAGAGACGACCGTTTTCGCGACGTATGATAGTATGTCCCAACTCTCCGGCAAAACCGTCATGTCCGTATACCATTTGTCCGTTGATAACGATACCGCTGCCTACGCCCGTACCCAGCGTTATCATGATGAAGTCTTTCATACCGCGTGCAGCGCCGTAGGTCATTTCACCGATAGCAGCGGCATTGGCGTCATTGGTCAGTGCTGTAGGGATGCCCAAACGTTCTTCAAACATGGCTGCCAAAGGAATTACTCCTTTCCACGGAAGATTCGGGGCAAACTCGATTGTACCGCTATAATAGTTGCCGTTAGGAGCACCGATACCGATACCTTTTATTTTATCAACACCGCCATTCGCGATAATCAGCGGAAGAAGATTCTTGCATACTTCGTCTACGTAATTGTCCGCCTCATCATAAGCTCCCGTCTTGATGGAACCACTTGCAAGAATAGTGCCACGTGCATCTACGATACCAAAGACGGTGTTCGTTCCGCCTATGTCAATCCCCACTACATAGGGTTTTTCCATGTTTGAATTCATGATATTTACTTTTTTGTTTAAAGGGTTAGTTATAACATTAATGGTTACAAATTACACAAAGAAAAACGACACTGCAAAATCTTTTTTTAAAAAACTTCACGTCAATTGCAACTTTTCGTCACATAGCTGCGTCTAATAGTTGAAATCAATAAGAACAAAGCTATAAACAGGAAAAACGTGATACAACTAAAAGACATCAACAAGACCTATAACAACGGAGCACCGTTACACGTACTCAAAGGCATCGACCTTGATATCCGAAAAGGAGAGTTCGTCTCTATTATGGGAGCGTCAGGCTCCGGAAAATCCACGCTCCTCAACATCTTAGGCATTTTGGACAACTACGATACAGGAGAATATTACCTGAACGGTACGCTTATCAAGAACCTGAGCGAAAACAAAGCCGCCGAATACCGCAACCGTATGATTGGCTTTATCTTCCAGTCATTCAATCTGATTTCCTTCAAGGATGCGGTAGAGAATGTGGCTCTTCCTCTCTTCTATCAAGGAGTAAGCCGCCGGAAGCGTAACGCTATGGCGTTGGAATATCTGGAACGCCTGGGGCTGAAAGAGTGGGCTCACCACATGCCCAACGAAATGTCCGGCGGACAGAAGCAGCGTGTAGCCATTGCCCGTGCATTGATTACCCGCCCCCAGATTATCCTTGCCGACGAACCGACCGGTGCTCTCGACAGCAAGACTTCCGTAGAGGTCATGCAAATTCTGAAAGACTTGCATGAAACGGGCATGACCATCGTGGTCGTAACCCACGAGAGCGGCGTTGCCAATCAGACAGACAAGATTATCCACATTAAAGACGGTGTGATAGGCAGCATTGAAGAGAACCTGAATCACGACGCATCGCCATTCGGCAAGGACGGTTTCATGAAATAACGGACACTGCCGCGTCATTACATTAATCTCCTATCGCTTTATAACATCACTTACAGTAATCATGATAGACCTTTGGCAAGAAATATACGGTACAATCAAGCGTAACAAGTTGCGCACGTTCCTCACCGGTTTTGCAGTGGCGTGGGGCATCTTTATGCTTATCGTACTGCTGGGAGCAGGCAACGGCATCATCCATGCTTTCGAACAAAACGCATCCGAACGCGCATTGAACTCCATCCGCCTGGGCGGTGGCTGGACCACCCAATCGTACGAAGGCTTGAAAGAAGGACGGCGCATCCAACTGGAAAACAAAGACCTAGCCGCAACCGAAAAATACTTTCCCGACAATATTATCACTGCCGGCGCCACCCTGCGGCAGGGAGATGTAAACATCAGCTTCGGACAAGAATACATCAATATCTCGCTGATGGGCGTACACCCAAACTACGTAGAGTCCGAAGCCATCAAGACCGCAAGCGGACGCTTTATCAACCGGAACGATGTGAAAGAACGGCGGAAAGTTATCATTCTTCATAAAAAGTCGGCAGAAATTCTTTTCGGAAAGTCACGTACGGAACCTGTCGGCCGGTTTGTCAATGCAGGCGGCGTAGCCTACCGGGTAGTCGGATTGTACGAAGACCAGGGAGACCAAAGCAGCCTGGCCTTTATCCCCTTCTCCACCATGCAAACCATCTATAACAAAGGCGATAAACTCAACAACATCATCTTCACCACCAAAAATCTGACGAGCGAAACGGCCAACGAAACCTTTGAGAAAGAGTACCGTAAAGTCATTGCCGCCAACCACCGTTTCGATCCGGAAGATGAAGGCGCAATATGGATATGGAACCGCTTTACACAATACATACAGACACAGAACGTAGCCGGCTTGTTGCGTACCGCCATTTGGGTGATAGGTATTTTTACCCTGCTGAGCGGCATCGTAGGCGTATCGAACATCATGCTGATTACCGTCAAGGAACGCACACGCGAGTTCGGCATACGCAAAGCGCTGGGTGCAAAGCCTTTTTCTATCCTTCGGCTGATTATTGTGGAAAGCGTTACGATTACCACCTTTTTCGGCTACATCGGCATGGTGGCAGGTATCGGAGTAACGGAATGGATGAATTCCGCCTTCGGTACACAAACAGCAGATGCGGGTATGTTTCAAGCCAGAATGTTCTCAGACCCTACAGTGGATATCGGCATTGCCATACAGGCTACATTGACCCTGATTGTCGCAGGTACGCTTGCCGGATTCTTCCCGGCTAAAAAGGCGGTAAGCATCAGTCCCATCGAAGCACTTAGAGCAGATTAAACGATTATGAGAATAGACATGGATACATGCGAGGAAATCCTCGTTACGATAACAAGAAACAAGACACGCAGTCTGCTGACGGCATTCGGTGTATTCTGGGGCATCTTCATGCTTGTGGCACTTATTGGCGGCGGACAAGGCATGCAGGAACAAATGAAAGCGCAATTTGAAGGTTTCGCTACAAACTCCGGATTTATTGCAGCGCAAAAGACAAGCGAGGCCTACAAAGGATTTCGTAAAGGACGCTGGTGGGACCTGGAAATGGAAGATGTGGAACGGGTACGCAGCATCGACGGAATAAAAACGGCCACTCCTTCATTTGCCTTATGGGGACAGACAGCCGTTTACGGAGAAAACAAATATGAATGCAGCGTCAAAGGTCTATACCCCGAATACGAACAGATAGAACATCAGGAAATGACGTACGGCCGCTTTATCAATGACGTGGATATACGTGAGGCGCGCAAGGTATGCGTCATTGGCAAACGCGTGTACGAAAGCCTCTTCAAGCCGGGCGAGGACCCTTGCGGAAAATATATCAGGGTAAACGGCATTTATTACCGTGTTATCGGCATGTGCTCTTCCGAGGGCAATGTGAACATACAGGGACAGGCTTCGGAAGCGGTTACCCTACCCTTCACAACGATGCAGCAGACATATAATCTGGGACAAAGAATAGATGTAGTCTGTTTTATCATGAAACCGGGAGTGAAGGTTAAGGACGTAGAACCGGAAATAGAACATCGCATCAAAGCCGCCCATTACATCTCGCCGGACGACAAACAGGCAATCATGTTCCTCAATACAGAAGCCATGTTTTCCATGATGGACACACTGATGACAGGTACCCGCATCCTTATCTGGATGGTGGGCTTGGGAACCTTGTTTGCCGGAGCTATCGGCGTATCCAATATCATGATGGTAACGGTAAAGGAACGCACTACGGAAATAGGCATACGGCGTGCCATCGGTGCCCGTCCCAAAGATATTCTGCAACAGATCCTTTCGGAAAGTATGGTACTGACTACCGTAGCTGGCATGGCAGGTATCTCTTTTGCCGTACTTATACTGCAAATACTGGAAAGTGCAGCAAATGATCCCGGAGTCATCAAGACCCATTATCAAGTCTCCTTCGGACTGGCTATCGGCACTTGCGCCCTTCTCATTGCATTAGGGATGCTGGCAGGACTGGCACCTGCTTACCGCGCAATGGCCATCAAACCTATCGAAGCGATAAGGGATGAGTAAAAAACGGCAAGGTAACAGACTGATAAAACGATAGAAAAATAAAACAATAATACAATAAAGATGAAAACAAAGAAGTATCTGAAAATCGCATCACTGGCGGTAGTAGCTGCCATATTTATCTGGACATTTGTGTTTTTGTACCGGAAATCCCAGCCCACTGTAAAGGTATATGAGACCATCGTTCCGGAAACAGCCGATTTGGAAAAGACAACCGTAGCCACCGGAAAAGTGGAGCCCAGAGATGAAGTGCTTATCAAGCCGCAAATATCCGGTATCATTTCCGAAGTATATAAAGAAGCCGGACAAAGCGTCAAGCAAGGCGAAGTGATTGCCAAAGTAAAGGTTATCCCCGAACTGGGCACGCTGAACTCTGCCGAAAGCCGCGTCCGTCTGGCAGAAATCAATGCCAAACAAGCCGAAACGGACTTTGCCCGTGTCGAGAAGTTGTTTAATGACAAACTCATCAGCAACGAAGAATACGAAAAGGGGGAAGTGAACGTAAAACAGGCACGGGAGGAATTGCAAACAGCCAAAGACAATCTGGAAATCGTAAAGGAAGGTATCACCAAGAACAGCGCTTCATTCAGCAGCACATTGATTCGTTCCACCATTACCGGACTGATTCTGGACGTACCTATCAAAGTCGGCAACTCCGTTATCATGAGCAATACGTTCAACGACGGAACAACAATCGCCACGGTTGCCAATATGAATGACCTCATCTTCCGGGGCAACCTGGATGAGACCGAGGTAGGCCGCGTACACGAAGGCATGCCGGTAAAGCTGACTATCGGTGCATTGCAAAACCTCTCGTTCAATGCCGTACTGGAATACATATCTCCGAAAGGCGTAGAAGAAAACGGAGCCAACCAATTCGAAATCAAAGCGGCCATCCAGGCGCCGGACAGCGTACAAATCCGTTCCGGCTATTCCGCCAATGCGGAAATTGTGCTGGAACGTGCCCTCAAGACGCTCGCCCTGCCGGAAAGTACGGTTGAGTTCAGTGGAGACAGCACCTTTGTATATGTACTGACCGACAGTGTACCCCAACAGAAGTTCAAACGCCAACAGATAGAAGTAGGCATGAGCGATGGTATCAAAATTGCCGTCAAAAGCGGCCTGACTGCCAAAGATAAAGTGCGTGGCGCTGAGAAAAAAGATAAATAACCGTTATACTTAGAAGAAGCAAAAACGCCATGAAGAAAAAGATACTTATATATATGACCGTTCTGGCTTGCATGCAAGTTCAGGCGCAAGACCGATGGTCGCTACGGCAATGTATAGACTACGCCATCGAGCATAATATCGACATCCGTCGGACAGCCAATGCAGCCGAACAAAGCAATGTTGAAGTGAATACCGCCAAATGGGCACGACTGCCGAACCTTAATGCCAGTGCCGGACAAAACTGGAACTGGGGACGCACGCAGACCGCTATCAAGGACGAGAGTACCGGTGATTACTCCACCGTATATGTCAACACAGGCAGTCACGGTACAAATATGTCCGTTTCCACCAGTATTCCACTGTTTACCGGACTCGAGATACCCAACCAGTATGCCTTAGCCAAATTAAACCTAAAAGCCGCTCTTGCCGACTTGGAGAAAGCCAAAGAAGATATCTCCATCAATATAGCCTCAGCCTACTTACAGGTACTGTTCAACGAAGAACTGCACCGGGTTTCTTTAGGACAAGTAGAGCTGAGCAAAGAACAATGCAACCGCATAGAGCGGCTGGCGGAAGTAGGGAAAGCCTCTCCGGCAGAAGTTGCCGAAGCCAAAGCACGTGTAGCGCAGGATGAGATGAATGCGGTACAGACGGGCAATAACTATCAACTGGCATTGCTCGACCTCAGCCAGCTTATCGAACTGGAAACACCGGAAGGTTTCCTCTTGGAAAATCCTGCCGCAACAATAGAACTTATCCCATTGGCTTCTCCGGACGAAATATATCAGTTAGCATTAGGTTGCAAGGCCTCAATACAAGCTGCACAGTATCGTCTGGAAGGAAGTAAACACAGTATCCGAATCGCCCAAAGCGGTTACTATCCGCAACTGACTCTCAGCGGGAGTCTCGGTACGAATTATTATTCGACAATCAACCGCACTTTCAGCCAACAAATGAGTGATAATTTCAACAAATACATCGGTTTTAATCTGAGTGTTCCCATCTTTAACAGACTGGCTACACGCAACCGGGTACGTACAGCCCGTCTGCAACGTGAAAACTACTCCTTGCAACTGGATAATGCCAAGAAGGACCTCTACAAAGAAATTCAACAAGCGTGGTACAATGCGGCAGCATCCGAAAGCAAGTACACAAGCAGCAGCGTGGCAGCCACGGCAAGCGAAGCATCGTTTAAGCTGATGAGCGAGAAATACGAAAACGGGAAAGCGAACGCCGTAGAGTACAATGAGGCCAAGCAGAATCTGATGAAAGCACAATCCGATGAACTACAAGCCAAATACGAGTACCTGTTCCGTACCAAGATACTGGACTTTTATAAAGGAGAGCCTATCGAATAAATACAATTTTGGTTGTTGTGTGTTTGTAAGGAGATGAACACTTTTTATTTATTTCTTTTCAGGCACGGAATTCACAGAAAAAGAAGTAAAGAAAATATGTGTTTTCCGTGTAGTCCGTGCCTGAAAGAAATCATCAGGTATATTGAAGTATCCCCCGTTTATCAGTTATAAATACACATGGATAAGCGTTTAATTTCGTCTTGACGCTTCTTTACTTCTTTCTGACGAACGGGAAGAAGAACGTGTTGTACGCGTAGAGGATGAAGAAGAGTTGCTGCGTCGTCTTACGCTTTCGTTTTCCTTTTGAGTACTCTGCCCGCGTTTAGGAGCATTTACTTCCTTCTTAGTATCGGAACGGCGTACCGGACCGTTGGTAGTAGGACGGCGATTGGACTGTTCCACATTAGGGCGCGTACCGGAATTGGGACGGATATGAACCGAACCGAAATCCGAACGCCGGCTCGTATGGTACGATTTATTATCACGGATACGGAAAGAGCCGTTATAGGTAGGATGGTTATGTCTGCCCCGGTAATAGCTCACATTATGATAATGGACACGGTTATGTCCGCCACAGTAAGTACGATAATGATAAGGACGCGGATAGTAGAAATGATTCGGATTGGTATAAGTAACATAAATCCGGAAAGACCAATGCCCGCCACTCACATAAATCGGACGGAAAAAGTAGGCAGCCTGCATGAAACGGGAATACTGTCTGCGGCTCAATACCCAGCGTAAATCGTCATTGCGTATATCCAGATAATCGTAATACCGATTCAACGCCCATTCTTCACCCCTCAGCACATCATCCATCAGATAACGTACACCTGAAATAAAGTCATAATTAATTTCATATACATCATTATACTGAGCCGTATTCAGATTCAGTTCATAAGCCATCTTATCCGTAAGAAAGCGTGTTTCTTTACGCACTTTACTGTTACTCATGGCCGCATGGCAGGCAACAGTACTCATTATTACGGCAAATAACATAAATAATATTCGTTTCATGGCAGCATTCTTTACAAGTTTATATTCCATCATTTTAGTAAAAACAAAAATAGGGGAATATTTTCCCCCATCCTTCTGTTTCTCTCTAATATGTTATAGGGAAAACCCTATTGCAGGTAGGGATTAGAGTTTTTTTACCAGTTCAATCCCATTTTCCTGCAGCAATACCACATGTTTTTTGTATAAATCGCCAACTGCTTTTTTAAAGGTTTTCTTGCTGACACCGAATGTATCGTAAATCTCTTCGGCAGGGCTCTTGTCATGCAAAGTGATGTGTCCGCCCTGCTCACGGATATAATCCAATAAGGTAGCAGCAAAGTCTTCCACCTTGCCCTGCCCCGGTTTCTGAAGTATCAGGTCAATCTTGCCATCCTCGCGAACCTGTTTTACATAAGCCTTCAATGTCATGCCTGTATGCAAGGGTTGAAATATCTCGCTTTCATACAGCAAACCGCTATATCGGTTCTCAATAATAGCCTTAAAACCTAAATCAGTCTTCTGCCAGATAAGTATGCTGACTTCCTGACCGGGTTCATAAGGCGCTTTTTCTTTCGAAAGATAACGGTCCACTTTGGCTGAGGCTACAATCCGGTAACTCTCGTCATCCAGATGAGCATGGATTACATATTGCTTCCCAACCTGCATCTTCATTTTCTGTTCACGGAAAGGAACAAACAAATCTTTCATCAATCCCCAGTTGAGGAAAGCACCGTATTGATTTATCCATGCCACTTCCAAACAGGCAAACTCACCGACCTGTACTAATGGTGTCAGCGTAGTAGCTACCAACCGTTCCTCGTTATCCAGGTAGATAAACACAGTCAGTTCATCTCCCGGCTTGCAGTTTTCGGGCACATAACGCGACGGAAGCAGAATCTCTCCTTCTTCACCACCATCCAGATACATGCCGAAATCAACCTCTTTCACCACCCTCAAGGTATTGAACTTTCCTAACTCTATACTCATACAAATTATATTTCGTAATATTTATAACAAGAACGATACACAATAGAACACAGCCTGTTCCGGCATCCTGCGCAAAGATAGTGAAAGGTGAGCGCAATACCAAGCCAAAAGCCCGCTTTTGAGCGCGGGTACTGCCGAGCCGCATCCTACCTTATACAAAGATAAAGATAAGGAATAACTTTTCGCTCTAAAAGATAACTTTTTTATATAAACAACTCCTCCGGAAAACGGTTATCTTTGTAACGTAACAATCGACCAAAGCGTTTATTATTCACCTTTAAATAATATAATTATGGAATTTATTACAAACGAAAAGCTGACCATTGTAGGTGCAGCCGGTATGATCGGCTCCAACATGGCACAGACTGCAATCATGATGCACCTCACCCCGAACATCTGTTTATACGACCCCTATGCTCCCGGTCTGGCGGGTGTGGCGGAAGAAATGTTCCACTGCGGATTCGAAGGCCTGAACCTGACATTCACATCCGACATTAAAGAGGCTCTAACCGATGCCAAATATGTAGTGTCTTCCGGTGGTGCAGCCCGTAAAGCAGGTATGACCCGTGAGGATTTGCTAAAAGGCAATGCCGCCATTGCCGAAGAATTCGGTAAGAACGTGAAAGCTTACTGCCCGGATGTGAAGCACGTGGTTGTCATCTTTAACCCGGCCGATATTACCGGCCTGATTACATTATTGTACTCAGGATTGAAGCCATCTCAGGTTACAACACTGGCAGCCCTTGACAGTACCCGCCTGCGTAGCGAACTTTCCAAACATTTCGGCATTGCTCCCGATAAGATAGAGAACTGCCGTACATATGGCGGACATGGTGAACAAATGGCTGTATATGCTTCTACCGCCAAAATAGATGGGAAACCGTTGCTGGATATCATCGGCACTCCTGCCCTGACAAAGGAAGAATGGGCAGAAATACAGACCAAAGTTACCAAAGGCGGCGCTAACATTATCGCTTTGCGCGGTCGTTCTTCTTTCCAAAGCCCTGCGTACATTTCCATAGAAATGATTGCTGCCGCCATGGGTGGAAAGCCTTTCCGCTGGCCGGCAGGCACATATGTGCACAGTCACGGTTTCGACCATATCATGATGGCTATGGAAACCGAAATCAATAAGGACGGTGTGCACTACAAAGAGCTGAAAGGTACTCCCGAAGAAGAGGCTAAACTGAAAGAAAGTTACGCCCACCTCTGTAAACTACGCGATGAAGTTATAGGAATGGGCGTATTGCCACCCATTAAAGACTGGCACAGTATCAATCCGAATATAGATTAAACAATTACGTAGAAATCTATACTCATAAATAATACAAATATCCCCTTTGTTCTTGTTTTAAAAGCTACAAAGGGGATTTTTCTAATATTTTTCCTCAAAAAGCCTTGTAGTATAAAAAAATATCTTTATCTTTGCACCCGCAAACGGAAAAGGTGCCATAGCTCAGTTGGTAGAGCAAAGGACTGAAAATCCTTGTGTCCCCGGTTCGATTCCTGGTGGCACCACCAATTAAAAAGACTTTTCCTTGAAATCCCCTGAAATTCAGCAGTTTCAGGGGATTTTTCATTTCCCGGAATACACACAAAATTGCAGATTTAGGAATTCAAAAATTTCCCATTCGGTGGTTTTTCAAAGCCCCTCAAAAAAACCACCATTTATTTGATACTTCACTTATTTTCAATCATTTGTAAAGACATCTTTCAGGCGCGAAAGGCTACTTTTGCTACCTGCTTGAATGTAGAAGAAAAAGAGACGAGTAGAAAGGACGAAAGACTGCCGGACTTTGGAATTCGCCGGATATTCCAAAGAACGCATTTTCCGTCAATTTCAAAAATCCGGTGGTTTTTCCCGGATTTTCGGTGGTTTTTCGTATCAGGGATACAAAAAAGCCACCGGAACATTCTCTTCCCGACCTTTCAAGTTGACAGAATAAAAACATATTCAACAACTAAAAGGAAACGAGTATGAAACAAGGTACAATGAACATTCTGTTTTTCATTCTGAAGACAAAACTTTTAAAAAACGGAGAGGCGCCCATCCTCATGCGTATAACCATTGACGGACAATACGAGGAAACGAGAATCCAGAGAAGCATTCCGCCCAAACTGTGGGATTCCTCAAAAGGATGCGGCAAAGGGAAAGACCGGGCGACCAAAGAACTGAACAATTACATTACGGAACTAAGCGCATTGGCTTTGCAGAAACACAAGGAACTCATGCTTGAACAGGCATTGATCACGCCAAAACTGCTATTGAAACGGGTATTCGGGAAAGACACGGAAATGCATACCCTGCTCGGAACCATGCGGGAAGAAATCGGAAAAATGGAAAAGGCCGTAAATATAGACTATGCACCGGTCACAATTAACAGATACATCAATGTGATGAAAAAACTGGAAAAAGCCATTCCAGCCTTTTACGAGAAAGAAGACATCACATTTTACGAACTGAACCCTGATTTTATTTCGGCATTCGACCTGCACCTGAAAACAGAAGCCAGCCTTTGCCGAAATACGATCGTCCGTTACATGAAATGTTTCAAACGTATCACGAACATGGCTCTGGCAAAGGAATGGATGCGCAAGGACCCGTTCTATGGCTATAAGATGGAACAAGACGAGACAGACCCGGTGTTCCTTACCTATCAGGAGTTAAAAGCCATCATGGAGAAAAATTTTACTATTCCACGGCTTGCGCTGGTACGGGATATATTTGTCTTTGCGGCCTTCACGGGACTCGCGTTCGCCGATGTTTCCACACTGACGAAAGACAACCTCGTACAGGACAACAACGGGGACTGGTGGATCAGAAAAGGACGTGTAAAATTGGAACGCAGGAGAAAAGCGTCCTCCATCTGCAACATCCCCCTGCTCCCTGTTCCGCTTTCCATCCTCAAAAAATACGAGGACAATCCTGTCTGCCTGAAAATGAACCTCTGCCTGCCGGTCATCTGCAACCAACGAATGAACAGTTATCTGAAGGAAATCGCCGACCTGTGCGGAATTAAAAAGAACCTGACCACACACTGCGCAAGGCACACGTTCGCCACTACCATCACGCTGGCAAACAATGTTCCCTTGCAGGATGTATCGGCCATGTTGGGACATGCATCGACAAGAATGACCCAGCACTACGCACGGGTGTTGAATCCAGGTCTGAAAGAATCCATGAACAATGTGAAAAACGCGCTGGCGCAATAAATCCGCCCCCATACAAAATGAAGCTATCCTGTCCAATAACGGGGTAGCTTTTCTTTTTTCCAAAAGTCCGCATTCCTATTTCTTACCTGCAAAGGTAGCCTTTTTGCCTCCGATTGTGCAAGGCAGCCCTCCGGGCTGGTTGGCTGGAAAAAAATCATCCTCGCTGCGCTCCGGTATTTTTTTCTGCCAAGCCTTGCCACAATCCCCGGCAAAAGGCAGGTTGAAAGCATGTAAGAAATAGAAACACTGGCTTCCAAAGCCGGTCATGTTCAATCTAAATTATAAAGTTATGGCTCAAACAAAAGAAATGAAAAGCAGCAAAGGACAAAAGGAAACCTATGAGGCCTATGAAACATGTGACCACCTTTACTTTCTCGGATCGAAATTCCCATATCGGGAAGTGGACGGACTGAAGGTAGCCACGGAACGGCTTGAAAATATCTTATTGGATTTCATATCCTGTTCGGAAGCACGTGAACTATTGGAAGAAATCGCTTATTTCTGCCGGGAAAAAGACCTGTTCACACTTAGTGAGGAAAAAATCAGGGAAATCTTCTATCCATGAAACCATATAATTATAAGAAAGCATGAACCTGTACGGATGCTGTAAAGGAAGCAGGCATGAAACCAATCCGTCCACTATGGGGATAGCCGGTGGTCCGCAATATGCCCGCCCATTTGGAATACCTGCCGGGCAGGATGGTGAAAGCAGCCCTGAAAGTGGCACGCATTATAATGTTCAATCAAAAATACAAAGCTATGTTATATTACAACTTCAACAATTATGAGGATTTCAAAAGCCGTTTCGGGCTTGAAGCAAGGGCAAATAATGTAATTGTAAGAAAAAACAAAATATTGCTCGGACATTTGAAAAACCCACTCTTGGTCAGGTATTGCATAAAGCATGACGATTATTCCCTGCTGCATATCTCAGACATGGCGGACTTGCAGAAAAAAGTCATGGAAGTGGTCAGAAATTCCGGCAAGGACGATGAAACGCTTCCGCACAAAGTGGAACTGATCGGAGAAACATACTGGTCTGCCAAATATAAGACCGATGAAGTCAAGGGAGTATGTGAAGACCTGGATAAAAATTCTGTACGTTACCTCAATATCGAACGGAACAGGATATTCAAAATGAAGGCCGGAAAGTTCATGAAGGAACTTATCCGGGAAACCCGGATAGGAAAACTATTGTCGCCAAGTGTGTTGAACTGGCTTGCAGGGGATGTGTTCACCCAACAGTGGTCTACCTACACTTACGGTTATACTCCCGGCATGGAACTTCATGTGGATAGCAACTTTGGAAAAATCTACAGGAGCCAGGAATGCCAGGGAGATTTCAATTCATGCATGACTGACAGGAACAGGCATACCTTTTACCAAAACTCGGTAAAAGCCAAAGCCGCATATATAACAGACCCGCAAGGATATATAATGGCAAGAGCCGTACTGTTCACCGGTGTCACGGATCAGGACGGGAAAAAATGGAGATTGCTGGAAAGGCAATATTCCACTGATGACAACAACGTTTTAAAACGATTGCTTATTGACAAACTGGTACAGGGAGGCCATATAGACGGGTACAAAATTGTCGGAGCAGCCTGCCATGAGGCAAATGCATTCGTAGGAATAGACGGAAATTCACTGTCCGGCTACCATTTTGAAATTGACTGTGATTTGGAAGAAGAAGAAACCCTCTCTTTCCAGGATTCATTCAAATGGTACTGCCTTTATGAAAAAAAAGCATACAACTACCCGTATGAAAATTATACCCATGAACTCAATACTACGGATATTAACCTTCTTGGAGATGAAGATGAAGATGACGGGGGTGAAGATGAATGGGATGAATACCACCAATGCTATTGCGATGCCACAACGCCCTGTTATTGGAATGGCAGAGAAATTTACGTGGATTCCCACAACCTGGATGACTTCGTATGGATAGAATCAAAAGAAGGATATTATCATATTTCGGATATAACACTCTGTACCAAATGCCGAAAAGCTGTTTTGAATGAAAATGCGAAATATTCCCAAGTAACTGCGGAATTTTATTGTTGCATTGAATGTATGAACAGAGCCGAAAAAGAATTCAAACAAAAGAACTGGCATTACTCGGAATATGACGATAAATGGTATGAGGATCCGGATGACATAACCAGAATCCATTTATGGAACAAGCAAGCGGACGCCTACGAAGGAAAATCCATTTCATCGGACACGTTGGACAAGCTGGTTGCCGATAAAAAGGCATGGCTGTTCGACGGGGAAGCATTCGACAAAACAAATCCCCTCAACGGGCTGCCCTTCAATTACAAACAATCCCCAAAAGAAATATATCATGAACATGCAACTGTTGAAGAAGCTGTATAGTATTTACAGCCCGAGCGGAAAGGAACAAAAGATGATAAAATTCCTGTGTGCCTATATCAACACGCTTCCCGGAGATATCTCCATCTCACAGGACCGGCACGGAAACCTATATGTCGTAAAAGGGAAAAGTGATACCTATCCCTGTCTGGTCAGTCATATTGACCAGGTCCCGTATTGCAACCATTCAAAAGATTTCAAGGCGGTTGAAACCAGGGAAATCATCTTCGGTTATTCACCTAAAAAAAGACGGTTCGAGAACCTGGGAGCGGATGACAAGAACGGGATATTCATTTGCCTGGAGTGCCTGAGAACATATGATACACTTAAAGTCGTTTTTTTCCGGGAAGAAGAAACCGGATGCAAAGGCAGTTCAGAGGCATATATGCCTTTCTTTGACAATGCCAGGTTTGTCATCCAGCCTGACCGAAAGGGAAATGCCGACCTGATAACCGGTATAAACTATACAGAACTGTGTTCCGAAAACTTTTTGGAAGCGATTGAAGCCGAAAAATGGGGATATGCGGAACAAGGAGGTATGATAACCGATATTCTGGTCCTAAAAGAAAATGGACTGAAAGTCAGCTGTATCAACCTAAGTTGCGGATATTACAACCCCCATTCGGATGAAGAGATTACCGTAAAGAAAGACCTTGTAAAGTGTATGCAATTCATCAGGCACATCATAGAGGATTGCACCGAAGTCTATGCACACACAGACAAGCTTCTTTTACAACCGTTATGAATGCGAGGATGAAATCCACGACATATTGGACGACAACCCGAACCTTACAGCCCAAGACCTATACGACATGTATTCCACTAATTTTCCATATCTCGAAATGAGGGACTATGAAAGGATATGCGAGGAACACAGGGTGTTTTGGTCCGAAGACGAAGAAGATGAAGATGCCCATAACGACATCATCCAGCAAACAGATCCGAAATACTTTTAAAAATAACCCGGGATGGCAGTTGCCGGAAACGGTTGCCGCCATTCTTTTAACAAAAACGATATGGATAAAAGAGAAACACTACAGCGCAGACTTGCCCGCCTGGAAACCTCACTGGACAAAGAAAGAGAGCGTTTAAGGAAAATGTGCAACGACATTACCTGGGGAACAGGGATGAGACGGGTCAAATGCACCCCGTCTTTCCGCAAGGAAGATGAACTGGTCCGGAAAATCCGGAAGGTGAAATCCCGGCTTTTGGAATTGGGATGAATTATTCGACAGCCAGGGCAAGTATTCCCCCTTCTTACTTGCAAAGATAGTCTTTGGGCTTCGGTCGCGCAAGGCAAAAGACAGACAGGCAAGTAAGTTAAGAAATAAAGATACCGGCTCCAAAGCCGGTCATGTTTAATTAAAACAACAAGTATATGACTGAATCAAGATCAAACAAGGTCGGTGAAGAACAAGTAACCGACCTGACAGGAAGAGACGTACAACCAGTGGACACCCAGCCACTGACTGTAAAAAACGCGCACCGTGCCGCCATGATACGCAAAAAAGGGAGTATAGACACACCCGTTCCCTTCCACTTCAGGGAAAAACACCATGGCATGGCAAGCTTCGTGCATCTTTTTGGCTCCCCCGAAGAAGGGAAAGAGCTGCGACCTACGGAGTTCAAGGACTGGGAAGTGACGGAATTCAAGCATCCCGGTTATCTGGAAGACCTCTGGGAACAGGCCCGTGACGCTTACCAGTGGGGTTCCTTTGATCCGGACATCCGGGGAGAATCGGACATCATGATTTACGAGAATGAACTGCATGACGACTTGAAGAAAATACCGGAAGAAAAACACGAGTGGTACATAGCAGCCTATAAACAAAAGTTCTCCGCACAGATTGCCGCCCTTTCCCGATGTGCCAATCCGATGGTCACAGGACGGGGCGGGTTCAACGTATACAGACAGGAAAAGGCTGACAGGGCTTACCAGAACAGATATGAAGAATTACGGAACTGGCGGGAAAAAGTATTGAAAGCGGCGGAACGAATGAAGGAGGAAAAACGTCCCGGAGAAGAAAAGCAGGAAAGGACCTGGCTTTCCCTGAAACGGGACATTGAGAGCAGTGCGAATACCATACATGAACTTGACACGGGCAAGTGCAGAGGATATAACCGCGCCCTGTTTGTCAGCAGCATCCTCAACAAGGTCAGTGCCTATGCCGGCCGTGGCGAGGTGGAAATCGTACAGAGAGCCGTGGACTTCATTTCCGAATACAACGCCAGGGCGGGGAAACCCATCATCACCGCACGTAACAGGTTCTTCAGCCTACCGGAAACGGCACGGAAGGCAAGGGAAAAGCTGAACGCCATGCAAGGACAAAAAAACAGGGAGTTTCCTTTCGAGGGTGGAACGCTGGTATGGAACTACGGGGAAAACCGCCTGCAAATCCTCTTCGACAGGATTCCCGAGGACGACAGAAGGAAGGAACTGAAATCCTCCGGTTTCCGTTGGTCGCCTAAAAACAAGGCATGGCAGCGCCAACTGACCCCGAATGCCTTATCCGCCGCCAAAAGAGTATTGAAACTACAAAACATTTGAGTCATGGAAAGAAACGGTTTGAAATTTGTCGTGGATTCCCGTTATTTCGACGGATGTTGCATCACATCCATGTCCGACGGGATACACAACGATTACGGAGGACACGAAACACTGGAAGAACTGAAAAAGCGGGAAAACAACCCGCACCTGATAGCCGTATCGGAAAACACCATCCGCAAGATGGCACATATCCATGACCGAGGCCTTTGTGCACCTTTCAGGGAAATCACGGAAGAAGAGTATTACGACAAGCTGGACGCACTGCCCCCTGTCCGATACACGAAACATTTCTTTTTCATCGGCGAACCTTACAGCGGGAACATCTATCCGTTCTGTTTCAACATGGGTGGGAGGTATTTTACCGGCCTGCGTTCTGTCAGGACACCCAGAAAAGAACTGGAACGGCAAATGGCCGCCCATTATGACAACATAACTTTCCGGGCTGCCATCCAAAAGGAAAAGAGCTCTATCATGAGAGCCGAGGAAATAGGTATGGGCGTACTTGTCATCCCCTACCTGTTCATTGACCGAAACGGTGAAAAAAAGTTCATTGGCAACATCTGTTTCAGGCCGGAGGATAAACAGGGCATGGAAAATGTTAAAAAAGACATGGCCAGAATCCTGCTCAGCCTGAGAAGACACCATTTCCTTTATTTTTCCGATGGTGACAAGCATGATGATTTGGACAGTTTCCTGGACAGGGTGCACGGGAAAAACATACCTTGTCAGCAAAAGGAACATTTTTCCAGTATCCCACGAACCGTGAATCGGTTTCCTTCAACGGAAGCGTCAAGGAAACGGGAGAGAACTTCTTTTACCGGATTTATGACAGGGAATTATTCCTCCATCTGATGTGCAGGTTACGAGGAATCAAAAGAAAAACGGGAAAAACAGAATCCTAAAACAATATGGTGGCGGTCGGAATGGTCGCCGCCATGTTTTACAAATAAAGACAAAAAAGTGCAGGAGATTGCGAATAAGAATCAAAAGGGATGTTCTCCTAAAAACGGATAAATAATTATAAAACACACCGATTTCTTCGCCCTGACACGGGCTATCAAAGCGGAAGAATACAAAGAACTGTAACCGCTATAAAACTGCATGGAGGTATTTATGAGTGGGATTTATCCGATACGGGACATCCTGTCATTGCCGTCAACCTGGGCGGGATCATACCGGCTCCCACCGATGTGGAAATATACAAGGTATATATTCAGGATGGCATCCTGAAACTTTGCGGCATCGAAAACCAATATGAAGAAGAGGTAAAGTTCCAACTGGAAGAGGTTTTTACCGGACATCTCTCCTTCATCATCGACTATCTGCCACCGGTAAACAGAGTTGAAGACGTGACAACCGAGCAAACAAACACTTATTAATAATCGGATAAACACAAATATGAAAATTTCATATCCGATAATAATCGCCGTACGGATTAATGCCCTAACAAGAGGATTTATAGATGATGCCTTTTACAGAATATACGGGGAAAAGACAAACTGGGAAACAGTTCTCCCCCCTCCTGGCAATATATTTTTGGGTATAAGGCATATCCTGTTATGGGATAATTGTCTGACCCAGGTCAATGAGAAACTTCCTATCATATGGTGTTACCTTTCCCTTCATCTGTTTTTCAAAAAAATATAAGGCAAAGCCTTGCCATACGACCGGCGGACTTCAAAAAAAGAAAGAAGTCCGCCTTTTCATTTCTTGCTGCAAAGATAGCCGTTTGCCGGAGTGATTGCGCAAGGCGGCCCTGCGGGCTGGTTGGTCAGGAAAAAATCATCCTCGCTACGCTCCGGTATTTTTTCCAACCAAGCCTTGCTACAATCCCCGGCAAACAGGCTGAAAAGACAACAAGAAATAAAAACGCCTACCCACGGTAGGCCCAATGTCTTACTAAAAAAGATTGCCATGATTGTAAACAAAAAAACTGAAGAAAAGCTGTATGCCGATGTAAACAGAACCATGTTCACATTGGAGGACAAAGCCGAAGCAATTTCCCGAATACTGGACATCATACGGGAAACACCCGAATACCCGCAATTACTCCCCTTGTTACCCTCCCATGCGCAGGGAAACCCGAAAGATGAATGGTGGCGGCATAAGGATGCCGATTCACTGCTACTGAAACTCTTACAAGTACTTGATAACCATACACCGGAAGGATACCGTTTTTGTCCGATCTCAGGCAGGACTTATGGATTCGCCTATGCGGAAACCGACTTCGGATATGAAAAGGCCATGCTTTACAAAGTGGAAATCCGGATGGACCAATCCCCGGCACACGGAAAGCAGAAGCGGCTCTGCGAAGAAATTGCGGAGCTTTCCGCTATGGACGGTTACAATTCCCGTCTGGAAAGAAAAGCGATATGCCGGATAACCAGAGGGAAAACCCGGCTCGCCCTATATGACGGGGGGATGGGAGGCTATTGCGAGTCCGCTCATTTGCTGCCTCTTGTTTCCCTCCTGCTAAAAGGAGGAAAGAACTTTCGCTTTGTTAGCTGTAAAATAACCGATGCCGTGTACGGTTTCTCACCGGAAGAAGAAACCGGATATTATCAACGGCAATACCGATACGGTATCCATTACCTTGTCTTCGACATTTTCAGAAGGAAACAAGCGGGGAGCGTTACAGATAACCTGATGGAAATAGCGAAAAACATCAACATATTCACCCTACATCACTCAAATGATATTGATGAAAACTCACCGGCATACCTGTACGTACGGGAAGCCTACCGGAAACAGGTAAAAAAAGGTTATCTGCAAGAATATACACGCACATGGATAAAAGAAGAAATCCGGTGTGCCCGGCCTACGGAAAAAGGAATCTCAAAAAAAATATTCTATGGAACTGAACTATAACCGGCTATTGCTTCTCTCCCTGTGGCAGTACAACCACCATACGGATGAAGGACTTACCCTCGAACTGTTCCAACAGACATTCGGGCAACTCTATGGAAAGCACTATTACGAGAAATGGACTGGTTATTTCAACCGGAATCTTTGGGATATGATCGCCTATTTCAAAGGTGAAGGAGAAAACGGCCAGAAGTTCTGTGATATGATAGGAAAACAAGTGGAATTATATGCTCAAAACAGGAAACAATATGAAACACGCTGATTTTTATACCGAGGACAGTTTGAAATGCCTGAACGCTTCCTACGACAGCAGATACGGGATAACCCGGCAGGAAACGGGTAAGGTGAATGAAATAATCCGACTTGCCAAAGAAGGGAGGGGACTTTCCCTTGTACCCCGTGAAGGAGATATGGTGGAATACTTCCCGCAAAACGGGGATTATTTTCCGCAGGCACATATCGAAACGATAAAGAACGGAAAGGCTACACTTTGCCTGTCCTCATACGCTCCGTTCTGTTATGTGGAAAGAAGGAAACTCTGTTACAATACCGATGGAGGGCCTTGGGTACAGGTCCCCGTATCCGGACTCACTCCCGCGGAAACCATGATAAAACGGTTTCAGACATGGGGGCGGAAAGGCAGATGCAAGAACGGACAGGTGTATTTTCAGATTCCTGTCCGTTCTTGGACTTTTTACGAACCCAATCCCCTCTATGGTGAGTACACAATGAAATACTGGGGGAAATACCTCATTGAGAAACTACCCGACCCGGAGAAGAAGGGGGAATACGTTTACCGGGGCGACGGTTTCACGCTCTATTCTGAAAGGGAACTCAAGGAGCTGGCAGATTTACTGCATGGAAAAGTATTCAACGGCCTGCACAGGCGTTCGCTGGTACTTTGGGGATACCGCATGGACTGGCAATCCCTCACGGCAGAAGAATGGAACACAGCTGAAGGGCAAATCCGCTTGTCTTTTCTCGAAAGCACACCGGTCAAGATACAAGCCGACCATGAAAGGCACACGCTCGTCATTTATAAAAAGTCAAACTCCTAAAATCCGGATAAGATGGCAAATTACGAAGTACCCAAAGAAATACGTCCGCTGGCAAAACGGATACTGGATTTCTCATATGCGCACGGATATGACTGCATGAACGTGTTCAGCGATTTCCTGACGTATATCATACATGGCTTTTCACCCGGGGCGCCACCCTTGAAAAGTTGGAGATACAAGCGCCAGCAGAACGTTGCGTTCATGGAAATGACCGCCGAGTGGATACGGCTCATGCACGACCGGTTAAAGGATGACGAAAGCTGGTACGATGCCTTCGGTGATCTGTATATGGCATTCTCATCCAAAAAGGGGAAGCAGGCACAGGGGCAGTTCTTCACACCGGTGCATATCTGCGACCTGATGGTCCTGTGTACCGGAACAGAAGAAAAAAACTCCGGTAAACGGATAAATGACCCGACCTGCGGAAGCGGAAGGCTGCTGCTGGCATATCATGTACGGAACCTGGGGAATTATCTGGTAGGAGAAGACATCAACCATACCTGCTGCCTGATGACCGTATGCAACATGCTCGTACACGGATGTGTGGGGGAGGTCATCCACCATGACAGCCTTTGCCCTGACAGGTTTATAAATGGCTGGTATGTGAATCCCAGCCTTATACGGACGGGCATTCCGAGCATACGGAGGATGAGCGAAACCGAGTACCGGATGAACCGGGGATTACCCATGAGCCGGGCTTTGGAAAAAGGGGAAATGCTGAAAGGAAACCGGTTACGAAAGGTTCCCGACAATAAAACAGGCCGAACAATGCAGGCAATCATACAAACCGATTAACAAGTATTCATTAATCCATTAAAAATCAAAAACATGAAACTGAATGTAAGTAACGAACTGAAATCCCGCCTGACCCATGCGGCAGCAAACGGGAGTGTCATCGCAGCGGATATCCTGGCTGAAATGAAACGGAACGTGGACTCGACGGAAATCATCCGTGGTTCATACAATTATTTTTCTACCAAACGCAAACGGACAAGCTGTGACAATTACCACAAGATCCGTATCATGTTCACTGCCTGTAACAAGGATCTGGACAACCGGAACTTTCCGGACCGGAACAATCCACAGGCTCCCTGGTTCCCCGAAAACAGGACGGACATCGAACCCTCCACATTTGTCGGGTTGTTCAAGAACCTGCCGGACTATCCGGAAACGGAACTCTCTTATTTCAGCAGTGCCATCTGTGTGGACAACAAGGTGACGGTAAGGCTATATGAGGGCATGCAGGACTTTTTCTGGGCTTACAACGAGGAGAACTACTCCCAAACGGCGGATTCCACGGAATCGAACCTGCACAGTTCCTGTATGCGTTATGAAAACCAGGCACGTAACGCCGCTGATTTTTATGCCAATTTCGCGGGAGCCAGGATAATGATTGCCATGGATGGAAGCGGTAACGTGCTCGGACGGGCCATTGTATGGAAAAACGTCCATTGCCTGTCGGAAAACAAGCCTGCCCTCTCATTGATGGACCGTGTCTATTTTTCCCACGCATTCGTATTGGAAATGATACGGGAGGAGGCACGTTCGCTCGGCATCCTGCTCAGGAAGCAGTACAATGATTTCAGCCATACAAAAGAGCTGGTCGCATTGAACGACCTGCCGGATGCAGGCATTGAAACAGGCAAGACCTATTCCATGAAACTTGCAGTCGAAGTACCGGCCCATAAATGGTACAAAAAAGGAGCGCCGTATATGGACACATTCTATTGCATTTGTCTGCAAGACGGAAAAATGAAACTGATGAACGTTGAAATGGACGGAAGGATTGCCACATGCCGGAATACGGAGGGAATGGCCACTAGGGTAAAAACGATATGCCCGAATTGCGGGAATGCGCACCATGCCAATGACAGTGATGTATTTTGCATTTCATGCCAACAGAAAATCTACAGCGATACTTTTTTCGGAAAAGTGCTGAAAGGAAAGACGGTGGAATACCAGGGAAAAACTTACCCTTCCCTGCTTTTCAAAAAGAAAAGGCCGCTTCCCGCAATGAGAACTTTCTTAAGCATAAACAAGCTCTATGGGGCATGACAATGAAACGTCTGATTGCACTTTACAACACGGCTTCTCCTTCAGGCAGGGAGAAGTCCATGATATGCCTTATCAAGGCGGAACTGACAAAGATGGGAATCAAACATACCCAGGACAGGATGGGAAACGTCTACGCCGTAAAAGGAAAGGCTAAAAGTTATCCCTGCATAGTGGCCCATACGGATGAAGTACACCGGAGAAAGAGCGGTACGTATTCCGCGCATGTAGTGGATGAAACAATTGTCATCGGTTACGACCGACGGCAGAAACGGATAACAGGTATCGGAGCCGATGACAAGAACGGAATCTGGATCTGCCTGAAATGCCTGGAAAAGTTCAAGGTCATGAAGTGTGCATTTTTCGTCCAGGAAGAAACCGGCTGTGTCGGAAGCAGGGCGGCGGATATGGACTTCTTCACAGACTGCCGGTTCGTCCTCCAGTGCGACCGCAAAGGCGACAGCGACCTTATTGCCCGGATTGCCGGTCTGGAGCTTTGTTCCGAAAAGTTCCTCACCGCCATCAATCCGGAGAAATATGGTTACAGGGTAACAACGGGTATGGCTACGGATATATATGCACTGAAAAAGAAAGGGCTGGAGCTCTCTTGCATCAATATCTCCTGCGGATACTATGAACCACATACCGACCACGAATATACCGTTGTGAAAGATTTGTACAAATGCTACCGTTTTGTGCGTCACATCGTTTGTTGCCACAAAGAAATCAGCAGACATAAGCCTTCCCCTCAAAAAAAGCTCATGCCGGGATATTACGACCTGTTCGGGACGACCGGGTATCGTGAAAGGGAGTATATCCGCTTTCTGAAAAAATACAGCCCGCAATCTTCCGGCCCAGACAAGACAGGCTATGGGAACAAATTGTGATTTTATTGAACTGTACAGCATGAGAGGCGGCAGTTTCTACGGTGATTTTTCTTGTCCGGAAGCGGCGAAGAAAACCTGGACAGGCCAAGGAAGAAAGGTGAACTGCCGGCCACAGACCATGCACTGCCCATGTATGAATACAGATGTGACGGTAATCATGGATATGTACGGACCGGAACCAAGGTCATTCATTACAAAAACGGATGGAGAATCAAGAAATAAACTCATTAACAACACTAAAAGAATAAGAATATGGAAGTAACGGTAATGCCGAACCCTGCATCGGTGGAAAAACAGCAGGGATTGAACCGGGTGGTCGTAAACAAGGTACAACGGATGGTAGAGGGCAAACGGCAGGGAGTCATGGAAACCATGGCGCGACTGCTTGACGAAGGAAAAATAGCGCAGGACTTCATAGCTCCCATCGGGGTGAACCTGCACGGCAAGGAGAAACGGCCCGTCATTTCGTTCCAGGCAACGGACCGGGTACAAATGACCATGCCGGAAGGCGTTTTCAGCCTGCACGGCAACGCCATCAGCCAGATTTCGGAAAAGATGGGTGTACCGGCCAAGTACCTGCGTGAACTGTCCGGCGGTGACATGTGGCAGAAACAGCTTTGTGCCACCATCCTTAACGAACATTCGGGATGGACCGGACGTACACGGGTACTCATCCGGGCTGTGGGTACGGAAGTGAGGGGCGTGCTCTCCGACTCGTACCGGCGGCTCAATTCGGTGGATATCCTGACCGCATTCATCCGGGAAGCAGCCAACCAGGGAGCAGTCGTATCGGATGCTTACATGAATGATACCAAGGTCTGGTGCGAAACCATACTGCCCACGCCCATTGAAATCCCCACCAGGAAAAACGGAACGGTCATCATCTTTGCCGGCGCACGATTTTCAACTTCCGACTATGGCAACGGTTCCGTAGACATGCGGTCATTCCTGCTCAACGGGGCATGCCTGAACGGAATGGTACGTGAATCCGTCATGCGCCAGGTACATCTGGGGGCAAAGCTGCCTGATTCGCTGGCACTCTCACAAAGGACTTATGAACTGGATACAAAGACAACCGTATCGGCTGTCTCCGACCTGACAAAAGGACTGTATAACCGGGATACTCTCATGCAGAAGGCTATCGAGATACAGGGAGCCTCGGAAATAGACGTGGATTTTGACAAGGAAATCAAGGGTCTTGTACAAAGAGGAGCCCTGTTGAAAAACGAGGGACGGGAAGTGGAGAAACTGCTGATGAACAACAATCCCGAAGACGGGGTGACAGGTGGAGCCACGCTATGGAAACTGGCACAGGGAATTACGGCTTTCGCACGGGAACAGCAGCCGGAACGATGTCGGGAACTGCATGAAATATCCGGGCAACTATTGAACCGGGTGAAAGTGAATTAATCGGATAAGGCGGAGGGAAGGACCGATATGCCGGCTTCCCTCCTGCCTCCTGTATCATATTATAGTTTTATTTTGATTATAATATTCTTCAATCTCTTTTATTGCCGTTTCTAATTTTTTTTGTCTTGCACAGCAAGCATATTTATATTGGTCTAAATAAAAGTCATAATTACAGCCGATAGATGATTTAATCCAATCGTCAGAAGAAAAGCTCAAATGCTTTTTTATTTGCTTTTTGGTATTAAGCAATTCTTGTAGGGATATATTATATTTCCTACTGAAAATCAGTTCATGGAATCCACCGACATAACCCAATGCCCATTTAAAATAATCCTCATCCTTAGATTTTACTTCATCTACATTCATTCCCTTATATTTACCAAAGGTTAGATTATTACTTTCATCAAGGCAACACCATTTTAAATTATCAACATCTTCTATGAGATTTTCAATAAGTTCCCAATTACCACAACCGCAACAATCTATCATTTGTTCTTCTGTAATACCATTTTCTGGTTTCCCATCAGTTAGTCTATATCCATAGGCTTCACCGTAGTGTCCTTTGGGTTTTACCCTTGTTACCATATAAGAAAGATGATACCATCCATTTCTTCTTACAACAAAAGGAGTTCCCTTTCCTAAAAACCGCCAAATATCAAAAATATTCTCACTATTCATTTCTACAGACTTTGATAATTCTTAAAATTATATCATTAACGGGGACCGAGAAACTTATCTCCATTAAGATGAATCATGTGATCTGGCATATCAGCAATCCACACCTCAGTTTCCCACGCAAGCTGTTCTGAGAATTTTTTGAATGTCACAAAATCAAGGAATGCTGTTACATAAATCTTCCCCGCAGTAACATTTTCCGTCATGGAGTCAATCTCCAAAATTCGTTTGGGATTCATTGGACCAACCGATGTTACAGATTCCACAAAGTATATCCAATTCTTATCTTCTCGGTAGAGAACCACATCAGGCATTTTGTCGTGCAATGTAATTTCAAAGCCAAGTGCAGAAAGTTTATCTATGTTTTTAACCATATCTTTCTGAATCGTATCGCCGACATACAAGCATTCCGAATGAGGTGCAAATCTTGGAGCAAACTCTTCTATGATTGCCTTTTGTAGTTGATTATGTTTACCGGGGCTAAAAGTAAAATCCTTGTCGTTTATCTTAACTGGCATCTTTTGCATTCGTTTTTTAGAAGCGTAAAGATTGGAAAGCGTATCATGTTTGTAAAGGAACTGTGCTAACGATGCACTTTCCTCACAAACACAATTCTCTTTATCGCTTATTGATTGTATGACAGTCAAAAATTCAGGAGTGATTCGATAACGATAATTTGGACTATTCGTTGCCTTGCCGTTATCCTCTATTAAAGCTGCCGTCCTAAAAGGGTGCATAGCTTGCTTACGGAAAGTTTCTCTTGAATTTTCTGCATATATCACTCCATAGTTGTCAGCAATGAAAGCTATAATGTCATGGATTCTTATCCAGTCATTTGTTGCATCACTCCAAGGCATTTCGTTCTTTAATTTTGCCATGGCAAGCAATGTCAGACAACAAAGTGCCCCTTGCTGTCTGGCTGGCATATTAAGTTTTGCCAATAGGCCTTTTGCTATATCTAATTTATCCATTTATTAAGTATTATATTACAATTTGTAACCGACAATTCCTTGTGCATCAATTCTCTACCCATTTCCTCAATGATATTTCGTTCAGGAATTGGCATCTGATTTATTTCCGTAGAATTAACCTGAGTTGAGCCATTGAGAATTCTATAATAGTTGTCGTACAGACTGGAGTTCAATAAGACATACAATCCATACGTTACACATGGTGAATCACATTTGATAAAATTAATCTTATTCTGTGTGCTGATATATGCGAATTGCGGATATTTTTGCTTCAAATATATACCACACTGCAATCTACGTTCTTCCTCTTTTGAAGTAAAACGCTTTACCATGAGAAAATCACTATTCTCCTGCAGGAATCCTTTTCTATCGGTTTTAATTACTTCACTCTCTTTTCCTAATGGCCATGTTACACGACCATTTTGAATGTGTTGGGAGTAAATAAGAGGATATGCACCTTCTTCCAACTGGTCACGTAAAACTTCCTTTGTCCTAAAATCAACGATGATTCCAGTTTGCATTTTCAAATTTAGTTCAGGCAGGGTTTTAGGGAAACGATTAATTTGATTGAGAACCATTGCATCTTTATCATTCGTAATGAGATAGACAAACTGATTTTGAGCTACAACTGTTTCATATGGAGCACAAAATTGTACAATGTCTTCAAAACTGGACGTTGAAGAAGACGTAATTGACACATGGTCAGGAATACGTTTCGTCTTTTTTACCTTTATAATAATCGCCTCTTGTAATACAGATTCTCCGTCAAAGACTTTATCCCTACTTTCAAACAAGTGCATATCTGTGATTACACAATGCTCAAACAGATATTGCCTAAAACGCTTGAAATATGCCCCTGAAGTCCAAGAACGAGGAACAATATACACCAATTCAGAATCTTGCTTCAAATTATGAATACCCATAGCCCAAAACAGGAAATACAAGTTTGGTGCTCCATAGCATACACTCGGCATCGCTTTCGCTTCCTTTGCTTCTTTTGGGATTTTCAAATATGGCGGATTTCCTATAATATAATCATAGAGCTTCACATTATCTGAAAATAGAGAATTATCTTCAAATAATTGGCTCGTCAAATAATTGTCTTGTAGAATCTCATAATTTATACCGCATTCTTCCTTAGCCAAATCCAAGTTGGATTTCAGTAAAGGTAAGACCAGTTCATCGGTTTCATAACAAGTAAGATATATTCTACCTTTATAACCACACTGAATCAATTTGTCAATTACCGCAGCAGACAGTATTCCAGTACCAGCACCTGCATCTAACAGATGAATTTCAGGTTTTGTCAAATCAAAGCAGAAAAGAGAAGCCATAAAATTAGCAGTAGCCATATTCGTAAAGAACTGACCATACTTCTTTCGTTTCAACTTTGGCACAGAGGCAATAAAACTATCCGTGTTATGTATTATTGAACTTAGCATTTTATTTCTTCTCTACTGTTCCGTCTACAATCAACTCTTTCAGTTCAACCGAAAGTAGTTGAGATATTTTATACAATGTCTCTAAATTAGGTTGTTGGCGATTGCAACAATAAGCATTTGTCGTACTGAAACTTTTCCCTATCTGTTCAGAAAGCCATTTTTGAGATAAATCTTTCTCTACCAGTAATGTTTTTATTCGGTTTAATTTCATCATTACACATTGAAGTTTTATGCAAAATTACAAAATAATTAGCTGAATATAGCATTATATACGATAATCATATTCCGAGGTACATTATCATTCCACGAAAGGTATATTTTCCTTTCTAAGTATTTCTTTTAAATTATTGTGAAATATAGGAGAGTTTATTAATGCTTGTTTTATCACACATTCACAATCATTCGCTTCAAACCCATCTTTTATTATATTGCTCACCTCCTTAAGGCAATCGTCAAATGTTTTCTTTGAAGAATTTTTCTCAACATATTTTACAACATTTCTTATGAATTTCATTATGATTTTTCCACTGGCTGCTTTATATACAGAAAGAACCTTTTGTCCGTCATTTCCCATTGTATGCTCCAAAAGACGAAATTGTTTATCTGGTATTTTCCCTTGCTCTAATCGAAAATCTACGTCTACAATTCCGTTCAATCCAGCTTTAACATCACATTTCAAGTATTGATCTTCTGGAGGGATGTCCAAATAAGCATTCCAGAATTTTCGTGTTCCATTTTCCAGTATCGTATCACTCTTTCTTTCATTACACTGAGAACAACTGGGTATCAAATTAAGCGGATGTACAACGAAAAGGGGATAGTTTTCCTGTGGAATATAATGATCCATGGTATTAACAAGATTTACACCACATAATGGACAGAACTCATTTAAATAACCCCTTTCTGTTAGAACTTGATTCCTTAGTTTTTTTATTGGATTCCTATTATACGAATAGAGGCTTTTCAACTCTTTCTTTTCTGTACTAGTAAGATTAGGATGCCCTCCTACAAGGTTTTCTAGAGTATCCTTATCAAACTCTGTTTTGTATTTTTCTATATAATTCTTATGTGCAATAACTTGAGCATTGCATCGATCTTTGAACTTATGTCCTTCATCACAATTATCATCATCCTTGCGTTTTTTGGTCCCATTTATCACAGAACTCATAAACGAAATTGGGTCATCTGTTACGGGTGTCAATTTTCTCATGGCTTTGTATTACTATTTATAATTGTACGTACCAACATTTTTAGATCAAGACTTAGTTCATTATGCTCACCTCTAATCTCATTCAATGCTTTTTCATAGTCATAATTACAGCTTTTGACAATCTCTTTTACTATATGCCCATACGTCTTGTATTCATTTAGATTTCCGAATACAACATCTGTCAGTACAGATATATCTTCGCCAAAACATTCAATTCCTATTTTAGCAACATATAGCGAATCTTCTGTTCTCTTGAATACCAATACATTATCAGACATCAATTCGCGAACAACAAGAGGAGAATGAGTAGCGATGATAGCATAAGATTGGAATTCTGTCAATACATTGGTTATGGCTCGTAAAAGAACCATTATGGCATGTGGATGCAGATGTTGCTCCGGTTCGTCAAATATGATAAGTGAATCAAATCGTATGTTGGCGATAATCTCCGTTAATGCATATACAAATATGGATTCGCCTGAACTCATATACGTACAGAAGCTGTCTATTGTTTCATTACATAATTCATATTCTCCATTATTCTTATGATAGAAACTTGTTATTACTTCCTCTTTTATTACTTCGCTCATGATATTCCTCCATATTTCTAACAAGGAATCCACATGTTCCCTTCTTAGTATTTCTTTTAGGTTTGATTTGAAAACTGCTATTTGATTTTCATGCTTTATCAATTCATTTTCTGAAGAGAAAAGTCCATTATATCTGTATTCTATGGCACAATTGTCAAGATGTGTTGGAAATATATCAAACGGAGAATAACTGACCATCATTACTTTACTGAAAATAGGGGCATTACCTTCAAACTCATCTGATTTATGATAAGCAATCCCACTGCATATTTTCTTTAACAAAGAAGACTTTCCTACCCCGTTTTCACCTATCAACCCAATGATTCGTTTTTGGGAAGGACATTGGTAGTTAAAGTCAAATCTATATACCTGTTTTCCATTATCAGAGTTATCATAAGGAGGTTTGAATTTTATACCAAAAGAATAGGCATCACCTATTTTCATTCCACGAGCATAAAATTTACCCTCTCTTAATGCACGTTCCGAAGTGTTGGCTCTTAGAAGTGAAGTATAGAAGGCTCTATTTTCCGGTATATCAATAGAAAATATGTCATGCAATTTCTGGTTAATAGCTACATCTTTCAGTGCATTTAAATATAGTGGTGCTTTTTCTTTAAATAGTTTATACATATTAGAATAATACTCTAGTTCATAGCCTAATGAACAATAGTCATTTCCCAAAGAAGTGAACTGCTGTGGGAGAGTTTCCTTTGTATCTAACTCTCCACGTTTCATTATCTTTACCCTACCTATTTCGTTGATTGATTCTGCATTTTTATAATATATACGGAACCATGTCTTATAACTATAATCATTCCATTCATCATTAAAAGTGACAACAAAACATTTATCAATATTCGGAATATGCTGCACATTCTCTTCTCCAAAAGTACTATAAAATGTTATCTTTGAATTACAAAGGATAAAAGGTATATCACTTTGTTCTTTTTGTGTTCCTTGGTCATTACTCTCTTGTATTTGCAATGTTCCATTCTTATCCACAATATTCATATTATTTAGGTAAAGAATAGAATCCAATTCTACCATGAGTTGTTTATTCGACCTTATTTCATGCAGATTTATTAAGCCAGTAATAAAAGTCATTAATCTAACCTCATCATCCAGTATTTTTAGGATATTAATGTACAGTTTATCTGTTGGCCAATCATCGTTTTGGAAATAATGCTTATTGATTTCATCTCCCAAATACTTATATCTTTTGTCTTCGCCTGTTGATGGTTTTTGATAAACATCCCATATACTACTAATCAAATTCAAAAGGTCATTGTTACCAGATAGAATTTTATCTGCTTTTTTTATAAAGTTATACAGTTCTTTTATTAACTTGGAGTCCATATTAAATTATTAGGATTTTATACAAAAAAACAAAATTTAAATCAGAAGGAAAGAAGATGTTTCCTCTTCCTTTGGCTTTAATTACTGTTAAAATATTGTCTTCTATACTTGCGATTACATTATGTTTGTCGTAAAATTATAAATTTTTTGCGACAACTTCAAGATTTGGATAAAATACGGACTTTATTTAGCTTAGCTTGCGGTGATGTTATTTGTCCAACAAGTTTAATTGCAACATCTATCTCCCAAATTCTGCGTAAACAATGCGTAAACAAACGGTTTCAGTTAGGGGTATTTAGCGAGTCTCATAAGAAATAGCTAAGCAAGCAACAATCTGATATTCAGTAAATATTGATAAGACAGACTATCGCGGAATATCATTTTATCGTTCTCTCGAATCCGATAAACGGAAAAACGGGTAGATAACCGTTGATAAAAACAAGATATAAACAGTAGGATAAAAACATGCGAATAAAAATATCGTGCTCTTGTATGAATTCGGCTGACCGATACCCACACGTAGCGGCCAGCCGGTTCTTCTCTTTAATACCTATCGGCATATCTGCACCAATACTCGTTCAAATCCTTATAACTGCCGTACATACCGGACTCATCACACACCCGGTTCCCATATTTTCCAAGAAGCTCTCTAACGGCTTTCTTTCCGGCAGTATCATTGTCAAAGAAACAACGTATATGACCGTAACCGTCCAATATCTCCGACGCTTTGGAAAGATTGGTCACGGAATTCAATACGATACAGTCATGCAAACTATTGACAGTTCCGGTTTCGTATCCCTTTTGCATGGCAAGCAAGGAAAGATAATCCATAAACCCTTCAAATATGCAACCGGTTTCACTCTTCATATCTCCAAAGCGGATAAAAGAAAAGGATTTGGGGGATGTACAACCTTTAAAATAGCGGTTGCGCAGTTCGAATCCGCCGGCAACATTCGGAAAACCGATGGCGAAATACCGTTTGCCGTTACACTCGTAATGTACTTCCCTGCATTCCCTCATGGCAATTCTCGCTTCAATACCTCTTTTCCGCAAATAAGCGAGCAATGCAGGAGAAGCAAGAGGAAGGGCCTTTAATTGCCGGAACACAGGTTCCGACACCGGTTGTTCCCGGACGGAAACGGAAAACGGGCGTACACAAGGAACCTCTTTCTCTATCTGCCGTAACAGGAAAGATACATTGTCCGATGCGTAAAGTTCCTTTGCCAGTGCGATGATGTTGCCGCCCTTGCCTGCGCGTAGGCTCGGTACAGGACGCCTTGCTGCCTTTCGGCAGTAGATTTTCCCGTACCTGCCCCCAAACCGTACTTGCATGTCTCCACGCATACGGCTCTCCGTTGATAACATGACTTTATTTAGCATGATTGTGTATTTTGGCATAGCACTTTTCACAGACAACCAATGTCTTCCTATGCTTTTCAAGCATCAGCCTGTCACATTCAGTTTTTCCTTTAAGCTGGTTTAGCTTTCTGACATGACGCATGACTACAGACCCGACTTTTCCACATAATTCACATGTTCTCGCCTCCAATCGCTCAGTAAGCGTCGGCTGTGGAATTGCGATTGTATAGGATAAATCGTTTACTTCCGTATAGTACATTGGCGGTTTACGTTTGAATCCATCATTGTAGAATTTTCTGTACCGTAAATTACCTTTTGCATCATGATATGGCACTATAATGTCATTCCCAACCTTATATTTGTCAATGACTTTGCTTACAGTGCTGTTGGTCTTTGCTGCAATTGTATGGTACATACTGTACTCCATGATGTATCCAAACTTTGAGAGTGCATATGCCACGTTATTGGCAATGCAGTAATAGTTGTAGAACCCTCTGATTTCAGAGTTATATGCCGCCACTATATCCTCGATTTTCTTCTTCATAAGATTGCCTCTGAACTTTGCTAACCAAACTTGTCGGCCATTTTGTACCTTGTATCTGATGGCACTGTATTCTTCCAGTTTGTTCCGCACCGTTTCGATGGCGACCTTTAAGATAATCTTACCGTTGTAATAGCGGGCTGGCACATTGTTCTTGTTCCGCTTGACAGCATCAGACTTACGGACTGAAACATCGAAGCCAAGAAATTTTGCGGGCTTTTGTGCGTTTGTTATCAATGTCTTTTCCTGCGACAGTTCCAACTTGAGGCTTTCTTCCATATACTTGGTAATGTCCGACTTGATTTTAACGCAGTCAGCCTTGCTTCCGATAACACCTATGAGGAAATCATCTGCGTATCTTATGTATCTAAGCCTTCTGTATGTTTCATCCATACTGTCTCTGCTCTCAATCTTTTGCCTTTCACGTCTCAGTTTCTCATACTCATCCCTAAGCTGTAATCTGACATCTACATCCTGTATGTTCTTGATGCTTTTAAGGATGCCTTGCATTTTACCGCTAAGTTGCTTGTATTCTTTGGTGATGTGTCTTTCTTTTCCCTTATTGAAGCGTAGGGCATATTCTTCCATATACTTGTCAAAATTGTCAAGATAAATATTTGCCAGTAAAGGACTGATATTACCACCTTGCGGAGTTCCCTTGTTTGTATTATGGAATCTCCAATCTTCAATATATCCTGCATTCAACAACTTGCGGATGAGCCTTAGAAATCTATCATCGGCAATCCGTTTCCGCAAGGTTGTAATCAATACATTGTGGTCTATATTGTCGAAGAATCCTTTGATGTCTCCTTCCACAAACCATTTTGTACCTGTGAATGTCTTTTGGATATGGGTCAGTGCGGTATGGCAGCTTCTGTTTGGCCTGAATCCATGTGAGGTGTTTGTAAACACCTCTTCATAGATGGCTTCAAGAATCATGCGCACCACCTCTTGTACAAGTTTGTCCTCAAAGGAAGGAATTCCAAGCGGTCTTTCCTTGCCGTTCTTCTTGGGTATGTATATCCTCTTTGCCGGATTTGGCTTGTAAGACTCATCTCTCAGAGATGCAATGACTTTGTTTATTCTTTGAAGGCTCATCCGGTTGATGGTTTTCCCATCCGTACCGGGTGTCATGTTGCCAGGTTTGGCGTAAATACGCTGGTAAGCAACATGAAACATCTCCTCATTGAATAAGATACGGTACAGTCTTTCGAACTTGTAATCCGAAACTTTACCATGCTTGTTTAAAGCTTTTAATACTTGCTCAGGACTTCTCATAATGTCTCGCACATTTTCCATTGTTTGTATTAAGTTATCTAACTGCTTCCCTTCGCCATGTACAAGGCTTTCCCTTGCTCGGACTACTACGGAAGCTCCGTTCCCATGTCAGATATTCAGAACCTTATGCCCATAGCCTTGCGGCGTTCTGATTTAGGGAATCCCCATTTGCTATCACAATAACTGTTTGGCTCGGCAGACTGTCGGATGCGACTTACGCTCCTATTCCGCTTATTGCGGTTGCTCTGAAGCCAGTTCTTGCCCCATTGCAACTTCGGTTTGCATGGGGTGCTTCAGCCCGGCGTGAATCAAATACGCTGGTACGTGTGCCGCAGAACTATCGTTCAACCAATCAGGCTTCATCCTTGTGTCTGCCTTTTCCTCTTGCCATGCAGTCGCAGCTTGGTATTTAGCTGACTAATGGCTTTACCGACATGCTTCTGTCACCTTTGGATTTCTCCTCCAGCTAAGTCGTTAAGGATAGGTCTGTTGAACTCTAACCTAATCTCTTGCCATAGAGATATTTATTGTGTAGCCTATATGGGCGCATCGAAGTCATACCAGCAGTTCAATCCGGTGTTCACTTTGAACGAGGCGTCCTTTTCTTCTCTTAACGGCGACCTGTACCAAAGATTTATTCCTTGCCGTTTTACCGGTCCGTATCCAAAGTTATGTAAAAAATCTTCTATCCTGATTTGTTTGGCCGTGTGAATGTCCATGATGTATGAATACTTTAATACATTGTAAGATGGATTATACGAATAAGACCTCCGGGATTTCCGGAGGTCTTCAAAGGATTTTGTGAGTTAAGGGATAAACAGCAGTTCAAATTCCTTTTTCCTTCTCCGCTCGATGGAGGCCACCGGTTTTCCCTTATAGCACCGATAAGCCACGAAGTCCTTATAAATATCCCTATTACCGGCTTCCAGCTTCCTGACCAGTGTGCTTTTGGGCATTTTCCCGTAGCCGAGAAGCCTGTACGGACCCACCTGATAAGACAGACAACCCACAAGGAGCGAATCTTTCCCCAAATGCCGGAACAAGGCGCACATTTTGGAAAGGTCACGTCTCAGCAACGAATCGGCCTGCGTTTCTGTAATGGCAGCGGTCAGCTTCTCTCCGGCTGAAATCCAATGTTTATCCTAATTTTCGGATAAACATTGTTATCCTAACCTTAATATTATCCTAACTTTATATTGCAAATAATTGAAA
>OFMG01000611.1_pt1 | contig 42944 bp, 44 predicted proteins | sample 1541751 | NCBI WGS metagenome assembly OFMG01 (sample SAMN04209232, study PRJEB22552) | human gut metagenome | biome: gut; material: feces | host: Homo sapiens | place: USA: Oklahoma
ATTTTGTGGCGAAAAATTGCAGTAAGGTCAGCAGCACACGATATCCCTCCCGGTATATAGTTGTTAGATTGTATGAGCCGGGGCGCGGATAGTTGCCGGAGAGCCTTTTGTGCGCGGTATCTTTTCCGCAGGGGGAAAGCGTGGTATACTGAGGGGGATAACTCGGAAGTTGTGGAGGAAAATCAAATGGATATTTGGGAAAGAATGTATGAAAAGGCGAAAGAGCAATATCATCCAGAGGAAGTATCTCCCTTTATATATGCGCACAATGTAGTTTGTGCAATAGAAGCTGAAAACGGAGATATCTATACGGGATTCTGCATTGAAAGCTGCAGCGGAGTGATGAATATTTGTGCCGATAGACTTGCCGCACTGAATATGTATGCTAACAGTGGTCAGACAAAAATAAAAAGATTTATAGCATTCCGCGACAGCGCGCCAAACGGAGGTGGGAGCGGTATGCCATGTGGTGCTTGTCAGGAATTCTTTTATCAATTAAATGAAGCAAACGAAGATATGGAAATCATGGTTGATTATGAAAAACGAGAAACTGTAACATTAAAAGAACTTATGCCGAATTGGTGGGGAAAGGAACGTTACGCTGAGGCAAAGAGTAATTGACAACTTCCCATTTATCGAGTGACGAAAACAATACATCCTTCTGCGGACAACCCCAAAACGGTCGGCCGCTTTTTTATACCCACGCAGCAGGGGCGAACCGCCCGAAAAACTGCCCATGGCGGCGTATGGAGGAATCAATGGGTCAATAACTCAAAATGATTCCGCTTAGTGACCAGCAGCCCTTCCTTTTGCAGCTTGGAAAGCTCCACCGACATGGCAGCGCGCTCCACGCAGAGAAAATCCGCCAGCTGCTGACGGTCAAAGGGAATGTCAAAGGAGAGGGAGGATTGCCGGATGGACTCGGCAGACAGGTAGGACAGCAGCTTTTCCCGTGTGGTCCGCTTGCTGACATGGGTGATCTTATCGTTGAAAAGCAGTATTTTGTTTGCCAGAACACTGACCAGATTGCGGATGAGCTTCTGGTGATGGTCGCAGGCGGTGGGGCAGGCGGTGAGCAGCCGCTTGACGTTGAGCAGCAGGATCTCGCAATCCTCCTCTGCCACCACGCTGATGTTCAGGATGGCACCGGGAGTGGCGGCGTAAGGCTCGCCGAAAAAATCTCCGGTGTTGCACTTGGACAGGATGTTGCGGTGTCCCCAAAGGTCCTCCTGTATCACAAGGGTGGAGCCGGACAGCATAAGTCCCATGACCTCTGTGGAATCTCCGGCACGGAAGATATAGGAGCCCCGGGGCCGGGTGATTTTTGTTGCACTGACGCAGTGCAGAATGGACAAGATCTCATCGTCGGTAAGCCCGGTAAAGAAGGGGCAGTTCCGCAGAACAGGAAGATATTTTTGCATAAAAGTTCTCCTTGTTGGAATTCAAACATACAAGATGGCTTTAGTATACTATAATAAGGCTGCAAATGCAAAAACACCCACAACAGGAGAGTATAGATATGATTCGGAAGATCATCCATATTGACGAAGAAAAATGCAACGGCTGCGGGCTGTGCGCGACCGCCTGCCATGAAGGTGCCATTGATATCATCAACGGCAAAGCAAAGCTGGTGCGGGAAAATTTCTGCGATGGCTTTGGCGACTGCCTGCCGGGCTGCCCCACCGGAGCCATCACCTTTGAAGAGCGGGAAGCCCCTGCCTACGACGAGGCGGCGGTGCAGGAGAACAAAAAGAAGAAGGAATTGCAGGAGAAGATGAAGCACCTCCACGAGGGCGGCTGCCCCGGCTCCCGGATGCGGATGCTGGAACAGCAGGAGACTGCCGAAAGTGTGGCTTCTGCCCCTGTGCAGTCCGTTTCCCGTCTGCGCAACTGGCCGGTGCAGATCAAGCTGGCACCCATCCACGCGCCCTACTTTGCGGGCGCAAAGCTCCTGATCGCGGCGGACTGCACGGCCTATGCCTACGCCAATTTCCATCAGGAGTTCATGCGTGGCAAGGTGACCCTTATCGGCTGCCCGAAGTTGGACGCTGTGGATTACAGCGAAAAGCTTACCGAGATCCTGCGCAATAACGATATCCAGAGCGTGACCATCCTCCGCATGGAGGTGCCCTGCTGCGGCGGCTTGGAGATGGCGGCAAAAAAGGCACTGCAGACCAGCGGAAAGTTCATTCCGTGGCAGGTGGTAACCATCTCCATTGATGGTAAAATTCTGGATTAAGCAAATAGAGAGGAACTCAAGATGGAACATAAAATGTTTTGTTTTCAGTGCGAGCAGACAGCGTCCTGCACCGGCTGCACCGGAAAAGCGGGAGTATGCGGCAAGACTGCCGATGTTGCACAGCTTCAGGATGAACTGACCGGCGCTCTGGTTGGACTGTCCAGAGCCACGGACGGCGGTATGCAGGCAACGCCGGAGGTCTGGCATCTGATGATCGAGGGACTTTTCACCACGGTCACCAATGTGAACTTCAACGAAAAAACGATTCGGGAACTGATCGGCCGGGTACACGCCGAAAAAGCACAGCTGGTGCCCGACTGCGCAGGCTGCGCTGCCCCTTGCGGACGCACCAGCGACTACGACATGAACCTGCTCTGGAGCGCCGATGAGGATATCCGAAGCCTGAAATCTCTTATTCTCTTTGGCGTGCGCGGCATGGCAGCTTATGCACATCACGCCTTGGTCTTGGGGTATACCGATGATGAGGTGAACCGCTTCTTTGCCAAGGCGCTCTTCGCCATTGGCGAGGACTGGGGCATGGAGGAACTGCTGCCTATCGTGATGGAGGTTGGCGAGAAAAACCTCAAGTGCATGGCGCTTCTGGATAAGGCCAACACCGAAAGCTACGGAACGCCCGTACCGGTTACCGTTCCGCTGACCGTAGAAAAGGGACCGTTCATCGTCGTCTCCGGCCATGACCTCCACGACCTGAAGCTGCTGCTGGAGCAGACTGAGGGGAAAGGCATCAACATCTATACCCATGGTGAAATGCTGCCCGCTCACGGCTATCCTGAACTGAAAAAGTATTCCCATCTCAAGGGCAATTTCGGCACGGCATGGCAAAACCAGCAGAAAGAGTTTGCAGAACTTCCTGCGCCGGTGCTGTTCACCACCAACTGTCTGATGCCGCCCAAAGCAAGCTATGCCGACCGGGTGTTCACCACGTCGGTGGTATCTTACCCCGAAATAATGCACATCGGAGCAGACAAGGACTTCGCCCCGGTGATCGAAAAGGCTTTGGAGTTGGGCGGTTATTCCGAGGATAAATCCTTCACCGGCATCAACGGCGGCAGCACGGTCATGACTGGCTTTGCCCGCGGTACGGTGCTTGGAGTGGCAGATCAGGTCATTGAGGCGGTCAAGTCTGGCGCGATCCGGCACTTCTTTCTGGTTGCCGGCTGCGACGGCGCACGCCCCGGCCGCAACTACTACACGGAGTTTGTAAAGCAGACGCCCGCCGATACCGTAGTGCTGACCCTTGCCTGCGGCAAATACCGCTTCAACGACCTTGACCTTGGTACCATCGGCGGCCTGCCCCGCCTGATGGATGTCGGACAGTGCAACGATGCTTACAGCGCCATCCAGATCGCTGTTGCCCTTGCGGATGCTTTCGGCTGCGGTGTGAATGACCTGCCACTGTCCATGGTGCTCTCATGGTACGAGCAGAAGGCAGTGTGCATCCTGCTGACGCTGCTGTATCTGGGCATTAAGAATATCCGTCTTGGTCCTACGCTGCCAGCATTCATTTCACCGAACATCCTTAACTTCCTGGTAGAAAACTATGGCATCGCGCCGATCACAACGCCGGAAGAAGATTTGAAAGCATTGTTGAAATGATAATGATGACCATTGCACAGATCATGGAAAAGATGATCGCCTTTTCCGAGGGGAACATTCACGATATCACGCACCTGAGCTGCGTGTGGACTTATGCCAAGACCATCGGTGAACTGGAAGGGCTGGACGCAGAGATCCAGTTTATTCTGGAAGTGGCGGCGATCACCCACGACATTGCCTGTCCGCTCTGCCGCAAGAAATACGGCAACACCAACGGCAGCTATCAGGAGCAGGAGGGTGACCCGCTGGTGCGGGAGTTTCTGGCAGATACCGGCATGACGACTGCACAAATTGATAGGGTGGCTTATCTGGTGGGGCATCACCACAGCCCGGCGCAGATCGACGGCATCGACTACCAGATTCTGATCGAAGCGGATTATATCGTCAATGCATCCGAAAGCGGGTACAGCCGGCAGGCGATTCAATCTTTTATGGAGCATACCATGAAAACCGCGGCAGGCATCCGGCTGACAAAAACGGTGTTTGGAGTATAACGGAAGAGCTTGCCGCAAAATACGAAAAAAAGATTCCATAGCGAGTGACCTGAAAAGGCCGCTCGCTTTTTCTTTACCATGAACTTGAAGGGAGGAACGCTATGCCAAGCAAAACCGAAGAATATCTTGCCCTTGCCCAGCGCACGGCGAATGGCTTGACCCGGTACTGGGAAAGCTGGACGGACTATCTGACCACCGCATCCCGGCTATACAAGTATCCCTTTGCAGACCAGCTGATGATCTATGCCAGTGCAACGAAATGCGCGGAACAGGTCGTTGAGGAAGAAGAAAACGCAGTTAAACGAAAACAGGGTGTGCCAAGTAGGCGGTTGCAACGAGAAACAATGAAAAGAATTTTTGTGAAGGTGATGGGTTACAAGATGAAGCACAGCTTTCTCCGCAATGATCTTGATTGAAAACTACTGCACATATAAAGCAAAAAGGAATACTCTTACTTGTCAATCTGCTGTAAAAAATCACCTGAGTTTGGGTAAAATTGACAAAGTGAAAAAGAAAGCCGCTTCTATCTTGACACTCCACAAAGAATATGGTATTGTAGTCAAGCATAAAATAAGTTATTCTTCAAGTGCTTAATTTGTTTGTGCCTTACAAAAAAGAAAATTGTACGTGAGCAGCGTCGTTGGATTGTTACCGTTTGGCGGGCTAGACCAACTCTGCATAGCACAAGCCGAAAGCGTGTTTCAGCCTTCGGTATGTTTGCTGTGTCGAGAGTGGTCTTTTTTTATTGCCTTTTTCAACCTGAGGAGGAGAAACAATGCAATATACCGTCAAAAAACCGATCAACAACAACATTTTGCGCGTGGTGGACCCCACGGGCTGTGAGCTGATCGTCACCGGGCGCGGTCTGGGCTTTGGTGTTAAGCCTGGCTATAAAATCGAGGCTGAAACCGTGGAGCGCAGCTACCGCATGACCAGCCCTGCCGTGCAGCAGAAGTTGGTGGAACTTCTGGAACAGATCCCGTATGAGCATCTGCTGCTCACCGACGAGCTGGTGGCAATGATCCGCAGCCGGGTGAACTACCCGCTGAACGAAAGCCTGCTCATCACGCTGGCAGACCACATCAGCTTTGCCATCCAGCGCAGCGAGCAGGGAATTCGCTTTTCCAACCCGCTGATGGCTCCCATTCGGGAATTTTACCCGGAAGAGTATCGCCTTGGCATGGAGTGCCTTGCTGCCATCCGCCAGCACTGCCATGCAGCCCTTTCGGACGACGAGGGCGGCTTCATTGCGCTGCACATCGTCAACGCAGAGCTCAACACCACCATGAGCGTGGTAAACGATGTCACCCGCTTTGTGGATGGCTGCGTGCAGGTGGTGGAATACTTCTACAACTGCCATTTTGACCGGGATGCACTGGATTTCAGCCGCTTTACAGTGCATTTGCGCTTTTTTGCGCAGCGCGTATTTCAAGGAAAACAGGAGCAGGAAAACGATACCCACGACGAAGTGTTCCGCGCCCTGATCGCCCGCAATTGCAGCGAACACTACAAATGCGCCTGCTGCATTGTGGAGTATGTCCGCAACACCTGGCACAAGGAGCTTTCGGACGAGGAACTGGTGTTCCTTACGATCCATCTGAAACGGATCCGGATGGGGAAATAAGCTTTCTTGCTTCACCTTTGATTCTCCACAGGTTTTTCCTGTGTGGATATATATGCTGGATACGAACTTGAGAAAAGGAGAACTGAAGATGAAAGACAAGATCTTTGGCGTGCTGCAGCGCGTGGGACGCAGCTTTATGCTGCCCATTGCACTGCTGCCTGTAGCGGGCCTGCTGCTGGGTATCGGCAGCTCGTTCACCAACGAAACCATGCTGGCGGCCTATGGCCTGAACAGCGTCATCCACCCCGGTACCCTGATCTACACCATTCTGGACGTGATGAGCCAGACCGGCAGCGCAGTGTTCAACAATCTGGCGCTGCTGTTCGCCATGGGCGTAGCCATCGGCATGGCCCGCAAGGAAAAAGAGGTGGCTGCCCTGTCCGGCGCAGTGGCCTATATCATTATGAATACAGCCATTCAGGCCATGATCAACGCGGCAGGCGGCGTGGACGCAATGCCCGCCAACTCCACCACCACCATGCTGGGCATCACCACCCTGCAGATGGGTGTGTTCGGCGGCATCGTGGTCGGTCTGGGCGTGGCGGCGCTGCACAACAAGTTCTATAAGATCGAGCTGCCGCAGGTGCTGGCCTTCTTCGGCGGCACCCGCTTTGTGCCCATCGTCAGTTCTATTGTGTATCTGGTGGTCGGCATTGCCATGTTCTATATCTGGCCGGTGGTGCAGAGCGGTATTGCCGCGCTGGGTGCACTGGTGCTGGCTTCCGGCTACGCAGGCACCTTTATTTACGGCCTGCTGGAGCGTGCGCTGATTCCCTTTGGACTGCATCATGTGTTCTATATGCCGTTCTGGCAGACCGCTGTGGGCGGCACCGCCATCATCGATGGCGTCACTGTGACCGGCGCGCAGAACATCTTCTTTGCCGAGCTGGCTTCCAAGTCCACTACGGTGTTCTCGGTCAGCGCTACTCGTTTCATGGCCGGTAAATTCCCCTTTATGATGTTCGGTCTGCCCGGCGCGGCGCTGGCGATGTACCAGTGCGCCAAGCCGGAAAAGAAAAAGGTTGCAGGTGGCCTGCTGCTGTCTGCTGCGTTGACGGCTTTCCTCACCGGCATCACCGAGCCGCTGGAATTTACCTTTATCTTTGTGGCTCTGCCCATGTACGCGGTGCACTGCGTGCTGGCCGGTCTGTCCTTCATGCTGATGCACATCCTGAATGTGGGCGTGGGCATGACCTTCTCCGGCGGTCTCATCGACCTGGTGCTGTTCGGTGTGATGCAGGGCAACGCCAAGACCAACTGGGTGTGGGTGGCCGTGGTCGGTGCGGTGTACTTTGTACTGTACTACATCATTTTCCGCTTTATGATCTCAAAGTTTGACTACAAGACCCCGGGCCGTGATGATGCCGAGGAAGTCAAGCTGTACACCCGTGCGGACGTGAATGCCCGCAGCGCCGCTTCCGGCAGCACCGCCCCCGCAGGGGATGATCCGGTCAGCGCCCTGATCGTAGAAGGTCTGGGCGGTGCCACTAATTTGTCCGACGTGGACTGCTGTGCCACTCGCCTGCGCTGCACCGTCAAGGATGCGGCATTGGTCAAACAGGATGTGCTCAAGGCCACCGGTGCCTCTGGCGTGATCTGCAAGGGCAACGGTGTGCAGGTGGTGTACGGCCCCAAGGTGGCCGTCATCAAGGCAAAGCTGGAGGATTATCTGGAAAATGCATCTAAGACCCCGGCGGCGACCGCAACACCCGCCCCGGCGGCTCCCGCAGCAAAGGATACCGTGCTGTCTGCCTGCCTGAACGGCACTGTAGTGCCGCTGGCCGATGTAAAGGATGAAGCCTTTGCCAGCGGTGCACTGGGGGAGGGCATTGCCGTTGAGCCCACCGACGGTGAACTGGTGGCACCTGCTGACGGTGAGATCTCCTCCACTTTTGAGACCCACCATGCCGTGGGCATGACCACGGCTGACGGTGCCGAACTGCTGATGCACATCGGCATCGATACGGTCAAGCTGGGCGGCAAGCATTTTACCTACCTCGTCAACGAGGGTGACAAGGTGAAGAAAGGCCAGCCGTTGATCCGCTTTGAACTGGAAGCCATTAAGGCCGAAGGATATCCCGTGACTACGCCGCTCATTGTCTGCAATACCGATGACTATGCCGCTGTCGCGGCTAAAGCCAGTGGCACCGTAAAGCAGGGCGATGCGCTGATGGAACTGAAGCACTAAGCGTTTCTCCCAAACTGTAAGGCAGGGGTGTTATAAAAGGGGGGCTGTTGCAAAATAGCCCCAACAAAAAAATGAGATAGACAACCCCAAAAAGGGGTTGTCTATCTCATTTTTTTGTTGTAAACTGAAACTGCAATGAACCGACTACAGAATGAACAGTATACTCGACGTCTTTTAGTTTATATAGTAGCGGTCCTGTTTTTCGAGCCAATCCTCACACAGCCGCTGGGCTTCGTCCTTTGTGCAGCAGGTGCAGTTGAAAAGTTTGCCACGGATGGAACAGTAAGTGTAGTGTACCTTCGGGACTCCATTGGCATCTCGAAAATTAACGCAACGTTCCTCACCGGGCAGCAGATAGATCGTATCCACGTTCAGCAGCTCCTTTTACCTTCGTTCATGTGCTAAGGGCACAACGTTTGCTACCCAGCGCAGGCGGGAAAAAGCCCAGTATCAGGGCGCACCCTTTGCGGATGTGTTTCAGGTGGAACTGATTTTATCGGAGGAGGACAGCGACCGGGCCTGCATCGTGGATGTAGGGGACACTGGCATGAGCTATGTGATCCCGTGGAGCAGCATCCTGTAGGAGCTTCAGCAGCCGCTGCGCCGCTATGTGGCACAGGCAGACGGAAAGCTCTGCGGCTATTGCAAAGAGGACCTCTGCAATACCGAAAACGGACGGATGATCGTGGAGCTGTATCTGGGCAAGCAGGAACATCATGTTTCGAGGATCTTGTATTGAAATAGCTGCACAACTGCAGCTATTGGGTTGAAAATAAGGCTGAAGCCCCAATTGCTCCAGCCAATGTCAGAGTTTCTTATCGCAAGTCAAGAAATTAGCGCAACATTCAACAGCATATTTGCGATATGCAATTCAACGTTGTTGCTGTTGCATTAAAAAGTTGAATTGCTATAATTGTCCATCAAAAATACGTTGGTATGTTTTACACTGTGACGATTTAAAAAACAAAGGAGAGATATTTTACTATGATCTACAAAAAGCGATACGGTCAACCGTTTGATACCGAAAGTGTAGTGGGGTCTTTTTTGCCCATGATGGAAACGATACCCTATCTGACCAAGGAGCCGGATGGTTTCTCCTATGCCATGGAGCCGCAGGATGTTCTGTATGGTCTTGGCGAAAACGTCCGTGGTATCAACAAGCGCGGGTGGGTGTACGAAAGCAAATGCTCCGATGACGGCAACCATACCGAGGGCAAATCCTCGCTGTACGGTGCTTATAATTTTATGATCGTGTCCGGCAAGGATACATTTGGCTTTTTTATCGACTACCCGGGCAAGGTCACCTTTGACTGCGGCTACACCGACATGGATACCTTACGCATCACGGTGGCCGAGGAAAATTACGATTTCTACATCATTGAGGGCGAAAGCCTGACCGATATTGTGCACCAGTTCCGCCAGTTGGTGGGGCGCAGTTATATTCCGCCCAAATGGGCTTTTGGCAACGCCCAGAGCCGCTGGAGCTACATGAACGAGGACGAGGTCCGCGAGGTGGTGGCAAATTACCGTGCCAATAATATGCCGCTGGACGCCGTGGTTCTGGACATTGATTACATGGAGCGTTACAAGGACTTTACGGTAGATGCGCAGCGCTTCCCGCATTTTGCAGACTTTGCCGCCGAGATGAAAGCGCAGGGCATCCGTCTTGTCCCCATCATCGATGCAGCAGTCAAGGTCGAAGAGGGATATGATGTGTACGAGGAAGGCGTGAAAAACGGCTACTTCTGCACGAATCAGGATGGCACTCCCTTTGTAGCCGGTGTGTGGCCGGGACGGGTACACTTCCCCGATATGCTCAACCCGGAAGCCCGTGCTTGGTTTGGCAGTCAATATAAAGTTCTGCTGGATCAGGGAATCGAGGGCTTCTGGAATGATATGAACGAGCCTGCTATCTTCTACGCAGAGGAAAGACTGAAAAAGACCTTTGCTAAAATTGGGGAATACAGCAAGCAAAACCTGGATATTTCCAGCTTTGCTGCTTTTACCGGCATGGTGGCAGAGCTTTCCAACAACGAAAACGATTATAAGACGTTCTACCACAACACCAAGCAGGGGCGTATGCGGCACGACAAGGTACATAATCTTTTTGGTTATAACATGACCCGTGCTGCAGGCGAGGCTTTTGAGCGGCTGGAGCCGGACAAGCGCATTTTGATATACTCCCGTTCTGCCTGCATCGGGATGCACCGGTATGGCGGCATCTGGACCGGCGACAACCATTCTTGGTGGAGCCACATTCTGCTTGCGCTGCGCATGATGCCCTCCCTGAATATGTGCGGCTTCCTGTACGAAGGCCCCGACATTGGCGGCTTTGGCAGCAATACCACGGAAGATTTGGTATTGCGCTGGTACGGCATGGGCATCTTCTCTCCGCTGCTGCGGAACCACTCTGCCAAGGACACCCGCCGGCAGGAGCCCTACCGCTTTAAGAATAAGGCCGCCTTTGCCGGTATTTTACAGCTGCGCTACCTGCTGCTGCCCTACATTTACAGCGAGTACATGAAAGCTGCCCTGCACGACGAGATGTACTGTATGCCGTTGGCGTTCGCCTTCCCGGAGGATGACTTTGCCCGCCGGGTGGAGGATGAGGTGATGATCGGTGAAAGCCTGTTGATCGCCCCGGTATATGAGCAAAATGCCCGAGGTCGGTATGTTTATCTGCCGGAGGAGATGCTGCAGGTGCGGGTAAAGTGCAGCGAAAGCAACCGCATCGAAACCAGCGTGCTGCCAGCAGGCCATCATTACATTCCGGTGGAGCTGGATGAAGTGGTGTTCTTTATGCGCAAGGGACACCTTCTGCCCCTCGCCAAGGGTGGCAAGAAGATCCAGAATGTTGCCGACGTGGACTTCACAGACCTGCGTCTGCTTGCCTATGCTCCCGATGGTGCATCCTATGAATACTATACCGATGACGGCGAGACGAAGGATTACGACAAGCCGGAACATTTTGTGCATATCACGCTGGATGCGGATGGAAACGCAAAGAGTGATCGTGCTACGGTCAAAGTAGAAGGATAATCGTCAGTCAATACGCAGTTCCTACAGAGTGACAGCGTTTCAGCGTGAAATGCTGCCACTCTTTTTTGTTGTCTATATCACAGATGAAATAGCCACTCTATCTGGAAATCCAGGAAGAATGAGATGACGAGAAATGCTGAAAGAGATGTTTATAGGACAGCTCTTTCAGTAAAATGACCTCAGAAGAAGCAAAACACACTTCAGACGGGGGAAAACACAATGGCAAACGGTGATTACGGCTATTTCGGCAAGGGCGACACGGGCTATGCCCAGTACATGACGGCCTTCAACCGCAACTTTGGCGGCTCGTCCGGCGGTGGAAACCACAACAATGGCGGCGGCGGGGGAGACGACGGCGGCTGCGGCTGCCTTATTGCCATTGCGGTGGTGGTCGTGCTGGTGCTCCTCGCCATGGGAAGCTGAGGGCATCCCCACGGCACAAGGCTGTCTTGCGTGACCCGGTCACAGAAAATCCAACTAGGAAATGTTATCATATAGCCACAGGAAATACCAACAACATTCCGATGGAGGATTTTAATATGAAGGCAAAGTTTTATATCTGTGAGCACTGTGGCAACCTGGTCACCACCATCCACAACGCAGGCGTTCCGCTGGTCTGCTGCGGCGAAAAGATGAAGGAGCTGCTCCCCAACACGGTGGAAGCCAGCGGCGAAAAGCACCTGCCGGTGGCAGAGCTTTCCGGCAGCACCCTCACGGTTACGGTGGGTGCAGTGGAGCACCCCATGGTGGATGTGCACCACATCCAGTGGCTCTTTGTGGAGACCGAAAACGGCGGACAGCTCCGCTACCTCGCCCCCGGGAAGGCGCCCAAGGCGGTGTTTGAGCTGGGCAGCGAAAAGCCGGTGGCGGTCTACGCCTACTGTAATCTGCATGGTCTGTGGATGACGAAGCTGTAAGAAATAAACGGGCTCCTGCCAGTGGTTGAACGCTTGCAGGAGCTTTTTTGCGTGCAGACGCTTTTCTGTGGAAAGAAAGCATGACACCGTTATTATGAAGAAAAATCTTACCGAGCTTGTTTTCATCCTTGACCGCAGCGGCAAGTCCTCGTCAAAACTCCGGGTGCCATTCATCCCGGATGCCAATGTCGGCACAGACGATTTTTCCGCACAGCGGCGCAGAAGCTTCTGCGATATGCAAAGGCTTATAACTGTCGAAGGTTACGGTCAAATCTGCATGGGCAGCACCTTCGGCAACCTCCCCGGTATCCGTGTTGATGCCGCTGGGCAGGTCCACGGCAAGCACAAAGGCACCGCCCTTGTGCAGACGGCGCATCAGCCCGCAGGCAGCAAGGCCGGAAGGCCGCAGTTCACCATGGAACCCGGTGCCGTAGAGGGCATCCACAACGGCAGCAAAGCTCTGGGTTTCCAGTACAGAACCGTCAGCGCAGATGTGCACCGGCAGGGAGTGCAGACGTTCAAAATTGCGGATGGCGTCAGAAGTTTTCGGCTCGCCCTCGGCCAGAAGAACGGTTACGTTCCAGACATCTTTTGCCGCAGCGCGGGCAATCACGAACCCATCGCCGCCGTTGTTGCCCTTTCCGCAGACCACCAGCAGCCTGCCGGGATGCGGGAACTGCTTTTGCAGTTCGGCGTAAGCAGCCAGCCCGGCGTTTTCCATCATTTGCAGGTAGGACAGACCGTGGGCATCCCCGGCTCGTTCGATCTCCTTCATCTGCGCAGCCGTCACAATGCGGTGTTTCATGTTGGCACCTTCTTTCTGTCTTTATTATAATGGATGGGACTGCTGGGAACAAGATGAAAGATGCCGGTGCATAGAATCTGTCCCCGGAGAGTGGCAATAAGCCCTCCGGGGATATTTTTGTTTTTGGGAATCTTTTCCGCAAGGGAAAATCATGGTATACTGAACGCAACGAATCCAAAGTAATAAACCGGGAGGTATCGTTATGAAGTGGGGAATTTTAGCGACCGGCACCATTGCCAAAAAGTTTGCGTCTACGGTGGAACAGATGGGCGCAGAAGGAGAGCAGCTTGTTGCCGTGGGCTCACGGCATCTGGAAAGCGCACAGGCGTTTGCACAGCAGTACGGCATTCCCCGCTGCTATGACTCCTACGAAGCCCTTGCCGCCGACCCGGAGGTGGAGGCTATCTATGTTGCCACCCCTAACACCCTGCATTACGAAAACTGCAAGCTCTGCTTGGAGCAGGGCAAGCACGTTTTGTGCGAAAAGCCCTTTACCATCAGCCCGGAGCAGGCGCAGCAGCTGTATCGTCTGGCGGAGGAAAAGCACCTCTTTCTCATGGAGGCGTTCTGGATCTGGCTGCTGCCGCTGTACGATCGCCTGCGCGAGATCCTTGCGGCGGGCACTATCGGGGAACTGAAGCAGATCACCTGTCAGTACGGCTTTGTGGCCTCCGGTGCCCGGAAGGACCGCAAGTTTGATTCCGGTCTGGGCGGCGGTGCGCTGCTGGATATCGGCATCTACAATCTGGGCTTTCTGCGCATTCTCACCGGACAGGATCCGGAGAAGGTGGAGACCAAAGAGGTGCACATCAACGAGTACGGCACCGACGATTACAGTCGCCTTGTGCTGACCTACCCCGGCGGCTGCAAGGCAGAGTCTGTCCAGACCATCGGGCAGGAGCTGGAGCGTAATGCCCGCATTGTTGGCACCAAGGGCAGTATTTTCCTGCCGGATTTCCAGCACGCTGAGACCATGACGCTGGAAGTGGAGGGCAAAGAGCCGGAGGTCATCCACTGCCCGGTGGACATCAACGGCTTTGAGTATGAGATCCGGGAAGCAAGCCGCTGCGTCAAGCAGGGGCGTACCGGCAGCGACCGCTACACCCCGCAGGACAGCCTTGCTCTGACCCGCCTGATGTACGACACCCGCATGAGCTGGGGCATGAAGTTTGCGGGCGAGGTGTAAGCACACACCTTGCCGCAAAGGGCTTTTTTGCGTGCGGAAACCATGGGACACTAAGAACGACAACTTGGAATTTAATGGAGGGATGTTTCTATGAAATCTTTTGTTTGCAGTTTGTGTCACAATGGCATAGTTGGAGGAGGTCTGTACCTCGACAGTCAGTCGCTTACTTACAAGACAAACAAGCTTACAGTTGGCAAAAAATACAGAAATTTAGTTTTGCCGATGCAGGAAATAAAAGAAATCTCTTGGAAGTGGATAGTCTTTCCAATTGCAACAGTTAATATGAAAAATGGAGAACTATATAAATTCATTATTTTCAATAAATCACGCTTTGCAAAATGGTTTCAAGAGTATTCTCAATAAATACAAAGTGTCAAGTTCCAGTTTGCCGGGCAGACAGGCAACTGAAAACCACACAAAAAACGAAGGAGCAGCCATGGTACTTTATTTTACGGGAACCGGCAACAGCCGGTATCTGGCGCGGCGCATTGCCGAAGGGTTGGAAATGCCGCTTTACGACCTGAACGCTTGTATCAAGGGGGATACTGCCCCGGTGCAGACCGGGTGTGACGTGGTGCTGGTGACGCCTACCTACGCATGGCGCATCCCCCGGGTGGTGTCGGAGTGGCTGGACAAGACCGCGCTGACCGGGGCAGAGCGTATCTGGTTTGTGATGGACTGCGGCAGCGAGATCGGCAATGCGGCAAAATACAACCGGCAGCTTGCGGCGCAAAAGCAGCTGCAGTATATGGGCACAGCCCAGATCATCATGCCGGAAAACTACATTGCCATGTTCAATGCGCCCCGGAAGGAGCAGGCACGGAGTATCGTGGAGCAGGCAGAGCCTGCACTTCAGGAGGTGCTGACCCAGCTCAAAGCCGGACAGGAATTTCCCCCGCCGAGAGAGAACCTCTACGACCGCTTTATGAGCGGCCCGGTGAACCCGGTGTTCTATCGCTTTTTTGTAAAAGCCGATGCCTTCCGGGCAACGGATGCCTGCATCGGCTGCGGTAAGTGCGTGGAGCTATGCCCTCTGAACAACATCCATCTGGAAAACAGCAAACCGGTCTGGGGCAAAAACTGCACCCACTGCATGGCGTGCATCTGCTATTGCCCGAAAGAAGCTATCGAGTACGGCAAAAAGAGCAAAGGCAAGCCCCGGTATCACTTTGAAGCACTGGAAAAAAAGCAGGACGTATGAAATTAAGGGGGCTCCGGCAGTGGGCATCCGGCTGACGAGAAGGCAGATTTGTCTTTGAAAGAATAAACCTATTGACATGGTACGAAAATGGGTTTATACTATCCCCAACACAAGGAAGGGAGCGCAGACAGATGAAACATACAGCAGATGCCCGGCACAGGCTGCCCGGGCGAATGCGCTGCTCCCAGACAAATTCCCGGCAGACAGACTGAGAAAAAAACAGGAAGATGCCGTTGTCTGGGAGAAGTGCCCGAACATACATCGTCACAATAAAAGGAGAACCGACAATGGCTGATTATAAACTGTGGAACGCACTGAAGAATGCTAAAAAATATCGCTGGGTGGAACTTTCTCACTCGCTGAACAACGAAAGTCCCTACTGGTCCGGCATCCCGGAAGGCTCTGTGGAGCTGGCAAAGACCGTGTGGGACTGGGGCAAGCCGGAACTGGAATGCCTGATCCAGACCTTCAAATTCCCCGGACAGTTTGGTACCCATATCGACTTCCCGGGTCACTTCATCAAGGGCAAAGCACTGTCCGAAAAGTACGATGTGAATGACCTGATTTTCCCGCTGGTGGTCATTGATATCTCTGAGCAGGCCAAGAAAGACCCCCGCTACGCTGTGACGGTGGAGGACATCAAGGCCTATGAAGCAAAGTACGGCCCCATCCCGGATGGTGCGCTGGTGGCTCTGCGCAGCGACTGGTACAAGAAGTGGCCGGATATGGATGCGCTGTCCGGCATCGATGCAGAGGGCAAAGAAAATGCTCCCGGCTGGTCGCTGGAAGCATTGGAGTATATCTACAAGGTGCGCAACGCCGCCGCCAACGGCCACGAAACGCTGGATACCGATTCCTCTGCGGTGGCGGAGGAAAAGGGCGACCTTGCCTGCGAGCGCTATGTTCTGGACAACGACAAGCTGCAGGTGGAGGTGCTTGCAAATCTGGATAAAGTTCAGCCTGCCGGTGCGGTGGTCATCGTTTCTTATCCCCGCATTGAAGGTGCAACCGGCCTGCCCGCACGAGTCTGGGCCATTACCGAATAAGAGCGGAGAAGTGGGAAAATGTCCTTTGAAAAAGCAAAAGCAGATCTGGAAGAAAAAGGCTTGGGAGACCATGTCATTGTGCTGAGCGAGTCCTCAGCAACCGTGGCCGAAGCAGCCCACGCACTGGGCGTAGAGCCTGCCAGCATCGCAAAAACGTTGTCGGTTTTGCAGGGCGAAAAGCCGGTGCTCATCGTCACCGAGGGCACGGCAAAGCTGGACAACCACAAGTACAAGAGCCTGTTCCACATGAAGGCTAAAATGATTCCCTACGATGAGGTGGAGACCTATGTGGGTCATGCGCCCGGCGGCGTGTGCCCCTTTGGGGTGAACGAGGGCGTGGCGGTCTATCTGGACGAGAGCCTGCGCAAGTTCGATACCGTCTACCCGGCGGCGGGCAACGGACACACCGCCGTCAAGCTGACCTTGCAGGAGCTGGAAGCCGCCGCCGGAGCCGAGGGCTGGGTGGATGTCTGCAAGGAGCCGGAAGGCGAGTAAGGTATCACAAGATAAACGCAAAGGGAGTTCTGCCCGGACCTTCGTCCGTGACAGAACTCCCTTTTTTACTTCATAAATCTCAGTGCGAAGGTCTGCCGGGCAGCAGGAAAAAGACGTTCATAGCGCTGCCTGCTGCCACGCTCAGCGGAGCAAAAACCACACGCCCAGCAGAATCGCAAGGAAAATCAGATTGGACAGGGTGAACAGCCCGAAATACTGTTTCTTCCCCTGTGGCAGCTCCCGTGCAATCTGCCGGTAGGAAATAAGACTGGCCATGGATGCAATCAGAGTGCCAAGACCTCCCAGATTGGTGCCGATAATGAGGGCTTGTGTCTCTGCCGTGAACCCGGACAGCAGCAGGGCAGCGGGAACATTGCTGGTGACCTGCGAAGCAAGAACCGCTACCAGAACTTCCCGACCGGTCAAAAACTCCTGCAGCCAGCCGGAGAAAGCGGGAATGCGGCCAAGATTGCCAATGAAGATGAAAAAAGCTACAAAGGTCAGAAGCAGGGAATAGTCCACCGTCCGCAAGGTGCGTGGGTCTGCAAAAAGGGCGCAGACGAGCACAGCGGCAAAGGCAATGCCATAGGGCAGCACCCGGATCACGGACAGCAGACAAACGGCAAACAACACCAGATACAGCAAGATGATTTTCTGATCTCCCTGAGATGCAGAGGAAGAAACAAGCTCGTCCACGGAGAGGGCGGCAGAGGTTTTCCGGCAGACCATTGCTGCCCAAGCCAGCAGCAGGAGCAGAGAGACCAGGGTGTAGGGCAGCATAAGAAGCACAAAGTCTCCGATGCTCATGCCGCTTTTTCCGTAAAGATAGAGGTTCTGCGGGTTGCCGATGGGAGTCAGCATACTGCCAAGGTTTGCCGCAACGGTCTGCATACAGACCACCGGGATCAGAAGAGCGCGGCGGACATCTGCTCCCAGACGGTTCAAGACCACGAATGTAAAGGGAACGAAGGTCAGCAGGGAAACATCGTTGGTGATGAACATACTTCCGAAAAAGCACAGCCCGACCAGTACCATCGTCAGCTGAAAGGTGCTGTGAGTGCGGGACAGCAATGTGCGTCCTAGCCCATCAAAAAAGCCTTGCCGCCGCAGCCCGGCCATGACCGTCATCAGGGAAAACAAAATCGCCAGTGTGCGCAGGTCGATGTAGCCGATATACTGCACATCCGGCGGAACAAAGAAGGCGGAGACAACGGCCAGAACAGCGGCTGCGGTGAGGACCGTTTCCTGCTGGAGAAATTGTTTGAGTTTCATAGAGACACATCCTTATAGTTGCAAAGGCAGTCCTGATGCGGTGCCGGACGGCCTTTTTGGTATTTCAGAACAGCAGCTTTTGCAATTCATTTTTGCAGCACCATCCTACTCCATTAGAGCGGCATCGTCAAGAGAAAACAGAAAAAACGCGATTCGAGCAAGAAAAAACGGATGGCTCCGCAGAACCATCCGCTAAAACCGGTATACTTAGTCTTTCCGATACTTATACGCACCCTCAATGGCGTCAATTTCCGTGGGAATACAGAAGTTTACGTCCTGATACATGGAAGAGTAGCCTTTTAAGCAAGAATCCCGGTGGACTGCAAAAACAGCACCAGCATCATCACCGGGGCAACATAGCGGATCATCACCCGGTAGAGCTTCTTACGGCGGAAGGTCTCGCCGTTGCGCTGCATCTCGTCAATGACGTAATCCGGCGTCATGACCCAGCCGATCAGGATGGTGGACAGCAGGGCAATGAAAGGCATCATGACACTGTTGCTGACGTAGTCCATGATATCCAGCAGCTGAGCCGCAGAGCCGTTGGGCAGCTGTACCTCAAAATAGAAGATGCTGTAACCCAGCGCAATGATGGCGGAAGCGGCCAGATAAATGACCGCCAGCACAAGCACCGTCTTTTTGCGGCCCGAGTGGAAGATCTCCATGCAGTTGGCGGTGATGGATTCTAGCACCGAGATGCAGGAGGTCAGGGTGGCAAAAATAGCGGTGACGAAGAACAGGATGCCCACGAAAGTACCGGCCTTGCCCATGGCGGCAAACACCTTGGGCAGAGAGACGAACATCAGGCTGGGGCCTGCGCTCATGCCCTCGGTGCCGGAGAACACATACACGGCGGGGATGATCATAGCACCGGCCAGCAGAGCCACGCCGGTATCAAAAATCTCGATCTGATTCACCGCCTTGTTCAGGTCTACGTCCGGTTTGACGTAGGAACCGTAGGTGATCATAATACCCATGGACACGCTGAGAGAAAAGAACAGCTGGCTCATGGCGTCCAGCAAAATCTGCAAAAAGCGGCTGACGGTCAGCCCTTCCATATGCGGGGTCAGGTAGTAGCGCAGACCTTCCAGACCGGTGCGCATCTGCCCGGAGGCGTCCTCGTGGCGCAGGGTGAGGGCGTAGCCCGCGATCACGACCACCAGCACCAGCAAAATGGGCATCATGTAGCGTGACACCCGCTCAATGCCGCCCTCCACGCCATTGTACACGATGAAAGCTGTTACGCCCATGAACAGCAGAGCGAACACCACGGGCGACACCGGCGAGGTGATAAAGCTGGTGAAATAGCCGTCCTCGGCAGCGGCGGCAGACTGCCCGGTGAGGTAGACCACCGCATATTTCGTGATCCACCCGCCGATGACGGCGTAGTAGGTCATGATCAGAACCGGCACCAGAAAGGTGAGGATGCCGAGAAATTTCCACTTGGGGCGCATGGTCTCGTAGGCGCGGATGGCACTCTGCTTGGTGCGGCGTCCGATGGCGATATCCGAGGTGAGCAGGGTGAAGCCAAAGGTCAGCACCAGCACCAGATACACCAGCAAAAACAAACCGCCGCCATCCTTTGCGGCAAGGTACGGAAACCGCCACAGGTTGCCGACACCCACCGCACTTCCGGCGGCAGCAAGGACAAATCCGATTTGTCCGGAGAAACTGCTTGCTTTCTTTTCCATGATTCTCAAACTCCTATCCTAACTGCAATCCAGCATATTGATTCGTTGGCAACAACGGCTGGATTGCGTGTCGCAAAGATGCTGCTTGGAGCAGGCATCTTGTTTATCTTGCGACGAACTATTGTAATATAGGATAACATGAAGTATCATATCAGTAAACCCAATAAAATTACTACGACCTATAAATTTTACTTATGGAGCGTTTGCGATGCGGGAACAGAAAGACCGATACGAGATATTTTTGAAGGTATGCGAAACGGGCAGTTTTTCCAAAGCAGCGGAGGCACTGAACTATACCCAATCCGGCATCAGCCAGATGATGGCGGGGCTGGAAGAAGAACTGGGCGTGCAGCTGTTCGCCCGCATCAACCGGGGCGTGACCCTGACCGATAACGGAACACGTCTTTTGCCCTACATCCGGGAACTGGCAAACCAGAAGACCCGGCTGCGGCAGGCGGCGTTCAACATCAACCACAAGGTGGAGGGCAAACTGCGGGTGGGCAGCATTTCCAGCATCACCACCCTTTGGATGCCGGAAGTCGTGCATTATTTCAAGGAGCATTACCCGAAGGTAAAGATTGAAATTCTGGACGGCAACTATGATGAGATCCGGGAATGGATCATCCGTGGACAGGTGGACTGCGGTTTTCTCTCGTCCATTGTGGCAGACGACCTGAAATTCTACCCGCTCTGGGACGACCCGCTGTGTGCTGTGTTCCCGGAGGGGCATCCGCTGGCTGCACAGCCCAGTGTGACCCTGCCGCAGCTGTTTCAGGCTCCGCTCATCATCGAAACCCCCGGCTGCGACAACGATATCCAGCACCTGATGCTCAAGTGCCCGGTGAAGCCGAATATTGCATACAGCTTCCGGGACGATACTCTCATCATGGCCTTTGTGCGCAGCGGGCTGGGCGTGACCATCTCGCAGGAGCTGGTGATGCAGGCATTCGGCTGCCCCGGTGTGGTGTCCCGCCCGCTGGAGCCTGCCTGCTGCCGGACGCTGGGGCTGGCGTTTTCCAAGACGGCAAGCTCGGTGGTGAGCCAGACGCTGCTAGAATATCTGAGATCCACCCGGCAGCGAAAGGATACACCGCAGATAAAATAAGAACGAAAAGCGTGATATACTGAGTGGGAAAACTAGGAATTGCGGGAGAGAACACGATATGAATTTAAAATATAAGAGAGCAACGCTTGAAGATATCGATATATTGACAAAAACGAGAATAGAGGTGTTAAGAGCGGCTAATAAACTTTCTGCTGATACGGATATGAGCGAAGTTGAAAGACGATCCTATAATTATTATCAAAAAGCGCTTTGTGACGGCTCTCATATTGCATATTTGGTTTTTGACGGAAATCGTTTTGTAGGGGCTGGTGGTGTTAGTTTTTTTCAAGTAATGCCGACTTACCACAATCCAAATGGAAACAAGGCCTATATCATGAATATGTATACTGATCCTGAATATCGAAGACTGGGAATTGCTTATAAAACATTAGATATGCTGATTAGAGATACTAAAAGCAAAGGTATTACAGCTATTTCATTAGAAGCAACTGAGATGGGACGACCATTGTATGAAAAGTATGGATTTGTAAAAATGAATGATGAAATGGAATTGCCAGAGTGATAACTTCGCGTTTGTAGAGCGAAGCGGAACATGAATGCCCCAGTGGAAGGCAATTACTCTGCGTTCTCCGGTTTCTGTTCCGCAGGCTTTATGGTCTTGACCCGCAGGGTGAAGTACAGCAAATGGCAGACCCACACCACGGCAATGCAGACCCTGCCGATGGGCGCATTTTTCATGCATAGAAAGCCGATGGCCATAACAGCGGTGACCATTGCGATGATCTTGCATTTTGTTCCGGCGGTCATGGCTTTTTTCTGAACGAAGCTGTCCAGATGTTTTTTGTATAAGTTCGTACCTACGAACCAATCGTGCAGTTTTTGGGAGCTTTTCGCAAAGCAGAGCAGGGTTGCCATGTAGAAGGGGACGGTGGGCAGAATGGGAAGCACGATCCCTACGGTGCCCAGAACCATGCAAAGAAAGCCCAGTACGATCCAGAATGCTTTTAAGAGTTTTTTCATCATCTTCTCCTGTTGATTTTTTGTGTTGCTGCACGGCAGTGCAGAGCGAGCGTCTCCGTCACAGTTTCAAAACGGAGATCTTAAATGTTAGTGATAACTAACTTCCTGCCTTATAAAAAGCCGCCCGTTGGCGACTTTTCTGGAGAAATAATACGATATTCTGGAAACTTTGTCAAGATGTACTTTGCGGAGCGCTGCGCCTGTTACCCGTATATTTTCCCTACGATCTTTCCGCGCGCAGCAGCGGGCAGAAGCTTGCACAGCAGGCTCAGGAATTTATACTGTGCACCGGCAACATAAACGACGGCGGGTTTCTTTTTCTCCACAATGCCGGCAATGTACCGTCCGATGTCTGCCGGGTCCATGCCGTTTTGCTCATCGTGCTCCATCTGACTGACGCTCCGGGAGATGCGTCCGCCATATTCATCATCGCCGAGAATACTTTTCTGGCGTGCTTTTGTAAATCCGGTGCAGATGTCTCCCAACTCTACAACGGTAACAATGTTGATCTGGTTAGAGTATACCGCATTGCAAGACAGCTGTCTATATTGCAGCCGAATTATCACAGAGCACGGGATGTGATGCAACAGCTGATGGAAGTACAGCACACCGAAGAATGTGATCATCGGCTTGACCGCCGTTGCGGTGAATGGCTCCTGAAATCGGGGGCGGAAGGCGTTGCACGTCTGATTATGGTAATAGTCTTATGCGTGAAATGCTGCTGGCTTATGACGGCAACCAGAAACGCTATGCGCAAATTGGCAGAAAAGCTTGCCGCAAATCATGAATAACAGATAGCTTTTCATAAGCGGGCAACCTGAAAAGGCTGCTCGCTTTTTTGTTGTCATTGCTGTATTTTGGCGGTAACGGTATTTTGTCAGTAAGGGATAAACGCGTGTCGTAAAAATAAGTGCTCTTTACGAGAAAGAGTCTTGAAACGCTTTTGTTATAATGTTACAATTGTGTTATATAATGGTATAGATATTCAAAAAAGCTGCTGACAGCAGAACGAGAATGATATTGCAAGCACCTTCCTGAAATCGGTGAAGTGAAAATAAAGCCGGAATGAGACCGTCTGGGGCGGAGAAAGATTGGATAAAATGAAAAACTCTGGAATGAGCGAAACCATGCAGACCTTGATGCGGAAAAGCGCCTGTGTGATGCTGAGCCTGCTGCTGTTGCTGTCAGCCGTGCTCCCTGTGAAAGCTGCCGCAGAGACCGCCCCTGCAAAGGTCGTCCGTGTCGGCTCGTTTGAGGATACTTTCAACTATGTCAACGAGAAAGGCGCAAGAAAAGGCTACGGCTACGAATTGCTGGAGACCTTATCCGGCTATACGGGCTGGCAGTTCGAGTATGTGACCTGCGACTGGTCAGACTGCTTTGAAAAGCTCGAAAACGGCGAGATCGACATCATGGGCGATATTTCCTATACGGAGGACCGCGCCGGGGAGATGCTGTTTTCGGACGAGCCGATGGGAGTGGAAAAATATTACCTCTACGCCGATCTCTCACGCGCAGACATCTCCGCCTCCGATTTCAAAACGCTGAACGGCAAAAAGATCGGCGTTCTGATGGGAACGGAGCCGGAAGTGATGCTGACCGAGTGGGAAGAAAAATACGGCCTGAAAACGGAACACGTCAACGTCTCCAACAACGAGGATGTAAAGCAAAAACTGGCAAACCACGAGATCGACTGCTTTGTCTCTCTGGAAGAATCCTTCTGGGCAGAGCGTGGCATCTCGACCATAACCCGTGTGGGAGAATCCGGCATCTACTATGCGATCAACAAAAACCGGCCTGATCTCAAGGAAGAACTGGACAGTGCGATGCGCGCGGTGGAGGACGAGGCTCCTTTTTATACGGCAGATCTGTACAAAAGATATTTCTCAATGGATTATACGCCCATCCTTACGGGGGAGGAAAAGGCGTGGCTCACAGAGCATGGCGTGATCAGGATGGGCTTTCTGACGAGCGACAGCGGCGTCAGCACCTTTGACCCTGCCACCGGGAAGCTTACCGGGGCAATCACGGACTATATTCAGTTTGCAGCAGATTGTCTGGGCAATCAGGAACTGGAATTCCAGCTGGTCGGCTATGACAGCAAGGAAGCGGAACTGGATGCGCTGAAATCGGGCGAGATCGACATGATCTTCCATTTCGACCAGAACCCCAATCTGGCGGAAGAGTATCACTTTGCCCGTACCAACACAACATGGATCACCAACCTGATGGCGGTCACGAACAAACAGTACTTTAACGAAAACAATATAAACCGCATTGCTGTTCCCCAAAACAAGCTCTCCCTGAAAAAGTACCTTGCGTTTTATTATCCGCAGTGGGAGATCGTGGACTGCGATACACAGGAGGATGCCGCAAAGCTGGTCAAAGACGGACAGGCGGATTGCTTTGTTACCGGGATCAGCAGTGAGAATAAATACAGCAAGAAATACAGCTTTTACAGCGTTCCGCTGGTAAACCCTGTAAGATCCTGCTTTGCGGTCAATAGCGGAAACCGCAGCCTGTTGTCCATCCTGAACAAAACGATCAAGGCAATGCCTGTTAATATGCTTGCCGGCGCGCTTGCGATGTATAAGAGCTCCGCGCGGAAGGTTACCCTGAGCGATTTTATAAAGGATAACTTCTTTATGGTTATGCTGATCAGCAGCATTGCTGTTGCAGTTGTTCTGCTCACGATTTTGATGCTGCTCCAGAAGGCGCGTAAAGCCGAAGCTGCTGCAAGGAAAGCCGCAAACGATACGCAGGAACTGAATGCAAAATTGCAGGTCGCCGTGGAAAAAGCGGAAAGCGCGAACCGCGCCAAGTCCACCTTCCTGTTCAATATGTCCCATGATATCCGCACCCCCATGAACGCCATTATCGGCTATGCAGACCTTGCCTCCCGGCATCTGGACGACCCTGCAAAACTGGAAAAATACATGGAGAATATTCAGGTATGCGGACAGAACCTGCTGATGCTGCTGAACAATGTGCTGGATCTTGCCCGCATTGAAAACGACAAAACGGAGATCGAGTATTCTGTTGCGGATATCGAAAAAGATTTCCGCAACTGCATTGCGATATTCCAGAATCAGGCAGACGGCAAGGGGCAGACGCTTATGGTGACGACACAGCTGCTGTATCCGTATGTCTATGCGGATATCCCGCACCTGACCGAGGTGTGCACGAACCTTGTCAGCAACGCGGTCAAATACACCGGTGCCTGCGGCACGATCTGCTGTGATATCACGCAGAAGCCCGGCGAAAAAGAGGGCTGGTGCAATACGGTGATCACGGTTGCCGATAACGGCATCGGAATGTCGCAGGAGTTCCAGAAGCATATCTTTGAGCCCTTTGAACGAGAGCGCACCTCCACCGTCAGCAAGGTGGAGGGCAGCGGCATCGGAATGGGCATTGTGAAAAAGCTGGTCGGGCTGATGAGCGGCACCGTGGAAGTGGAGAGCAAGATCGGTGTGGGCTCCACATTTACTGTCACCATTCCCAGCCGCATTGCATCGCAGGAGGAAACACAGGCGAAACGAGAGACCACTCCTTCGGACGAAAAGAGCCTGTGCGGTGTAAAGATCCTGCTGACCGAGGACAACGACCTGAATGCAGAGATCGCCACCGAACTGCTGCGGGAAGAAGGCTGCACGGTAGACCGCGCAAAAGATGGCGTGGAATGCGTGGATATGCTGGAAAAGGCTGCGAACGGAACTTACCGGCTGATCCTTATGGATATCCAGATGCCGGTGATGAACGGCTACGATGCGGCAAAAAAGATACGGCAGATGGACGACCCCCAAAAGGCAGGCATCCCCATCATCGCTATGACTGCAAATGCCTTCTCCGAAGATAAACAGGCGGCGCTGGATGCCGGGATGAACGACCACGTTGCAAAGCCGATCAATATGAACATCCTTGTGCCGACCATCCAGAAATACCTTTGATGCGGACAGAAAGCTTTGCATAAGGATGCTTGCAGACCGCAATACACTCGCTAAACGAATACCGCCGAGGATGCTTCCCGTTTTGGGAGACATCCTCGGCGGTCTTTTGTATATTTCCGCATTTTCGCTGGTCTATCTCAAAAGGGCCTACGACCACTGTCTGGAGCTGGGCATCACACGCAAGGAACTGAGCAACGTGATCAAATCCAGCCTTATTTTTTCCGTTGTGCCCAGCCTTTCCATCGTGGTGGGCCTGTTCGTGCTCATTGCGGTGCTGGGCAGCGTGTGGGCTTGGTGGCGGCTGTCGGTCATCGGCTCGCTCTCGTATGAAACCATGATCTCCAGCTCCATTGCGCAGGTGCTGGGCTACTCATCCTCTGCAGAAATGCTGGAAAGCGCCACCGGACGGCAGTTTGGCGTGGTGATGATCCTGATGAGCGTGGGTATGCTGAGCGGCTTTCTGATCCTGCTGCCCTTTGGCAAAAAGCTGTGCAAAAGCGTGGACCGCTCTGCAGCCGAAAGCGGCGGCAGCACTTGGAAAAACGTGCTGTCCGGTGTGTTTATGCTGGTGATGTTCTCGGTGTACATCCCCATCCTGCTGTTCACCGATAATGTGCAGGCTGCCGTTATGATCACCGGTCTTGTGATCGCCATTGGTGTGGGTGTGCTGGCAAAGCGCCCGGGTCTTGCATGGCTCAATAACTTTGTGATGGCATTTTCCATGCTTGGCGGCCTTGTCTCGTCGCTGGCATGGGTACGGATCTTCGGTTAAGGAGGGAAACGGACATGAGTAAAGCAAAGACTGAGACCAAAATGGACTCCTTCCAGAGCTGGGCGCACCGCTGGGGACGCGTGGGCACCCTGATCGCCCTTATTTACATGGCGGCGCTGCCCTTTGTGGTGCTGGCTGCCTATGACAGCATCCCGTCTCTGGGCGAGGTGTTCAACGTGAACACCTTTTCCATCCTGCTCATCTACATCCCGGTGGGCTTTTCAGAAGCACTGAGCTACACCCCCATTCTGGGCTGCTCGGCGTATCTGGCGTTCATCACCGGCAACATCATGAACCTGAAGCTTCCGGTGGCGGCAAACGCCATGAACCTGACCCAAAAGCAGCCCAACACCCCGGAGGGTGAGGCCATTGCTTCGGTGGCTGTTGCGGTCTCTTCCCTGATGACCGTTGCCATCCTGACGCTGGCAGCGGTGTGTACCTCCTTCATCAGCCCGGTGTTCGAGCTGCCCGCCGTCAAAACTGCTTCCGGCTACCTGCTGCCGGCTTTGTTCGGCTCCATGGCGCTGGGTCTGTTCGCCAGCTCGTCCAGCGGCAGCAAGGTGGTCAAAGGCGGCATCAAGGGCGTGCTACCGGTGCTGATCATCATGACGGTGCTCTCCCTCGCCGCACGCCTTGCAGGCTACGGCTCCGTGCTGGGCGGGCTTGTGGGCATCTTCTTTATCATCGTGATGCTGCCCATCGGCATCCTGACCTCCTATGTGCTGTGGAAAAAGGGCAAGATCCAAGTGGTGGACAAGGAGCAAAAGGAAAAATAAGCTAAAAAGTCTCCTGACGAAAAAAGTCGGCGGATGACTATACTTTAACAAACGAACGGACTTCTGCGCGTGTTTGGACGCCTGCAGAAGTCCGTTTTGCGTACAGAGACTTTTCTGCGGGGAAAAAGCATGGTATACTGAAGGCAGTGAACCGGAACGGATCAATGAAAGACGAGGACTGTAAAATGAACATCGAAGAACGGGCGGCACAGGCTGCCGCATGGAAAGCAGCCGGACAGTGCAACTGCGCACAGGCAGTGCTGAAAGCATTTGAGGACAAGCTGCCGGTGGACACCGACACCCTGATGAAGCTGGGCGCAGGCTATGCCGCCGGTATGGGCTGCATGGAAAGCACCTGCGGCGCATTGATCGGCGCAGTGATGGTGGCAGGCGTCGTCACCAACGGCAAGGGCACGCCCCGTATCTCCAAGGAATTGCTGCAAAGCTTTCAGGAAAAGTGCGGCGCTACCATTTGTAAAGATCTGAAGGGTGTGGAGACCGGCGCACCGCTCTGCCCCTGCCCGGAGTGCGTCCGTAACGCCGTGCTGGCACTGGGCGAGGTGCTGGGAGAGTAAAATGAAGAAGGTGCTGTTTGTCTGCCACGGCAATATCTGCCGCAGCCCTATGGCAGAATTTGTGATGAAGGATTTAGTGGAAAAGGCCGGGCTTTCCGCGCAGTTTGAAATCGCTTCGGCGGCCACAAGCACCGAGGAGATCGGCAACCCGGTCTATCCACCTGCCCGGCGCAAGCTGGCAGAGCACGGCATCTCCTGTGCAGGCAAGACCGCCCGGCAGATGACCCGGCGGGACTATGAGACCTACGACTATCTCATTGCCATGGATCACAACAACCTGCGGAACATGGAGCGGTTTGTGGACAGCGACCCGGAGCACAAGGTGTCATTGCTGATGGACCACACCCGCCGCCCCGGCGACGTGGCAGACCCGTGGTACACCGGAGACTTTGAAGCCACATGGCAGGATGTGCTGGAAGGCTGCACCGCCTTGCTGGAAGAGCTGCGATAAAAGAAAGCACTTTCAGAAAGATCGCCTTAAAGAAAAAACAGCGCCCCGGAGAGTTTTTTATCGCTCTCCGGGGCGCTGTTTTATTGCGGTGTTTCTTTTGTGCGCAGACGCCGGCAGGCGTCCTCTTTCACAAGCTCAATGACCACCGCCGTCAGGGGGATAAAGAAGATGATGCCGATGATGCCAAAGAGCTCTCCGCCGATCATGGCGGCAACAAGGGTGTAAAGCGGGGAAAGCCCTACGGACTTTCCCACCACACGGGGATAGATGAACTGGTTTTCAATAAACTGTACGGCAAGATACACGATAAGGCAGCGCACGGCCAGCACAGGGTCAACCAGCAGCACAAGGAACACGCTGACTACGCAGGAGATCAGTGCACCCACATAGGGGATGATGGCGCAGATGGCGGTCAGTACCCCCACCAGACTGCCGTAGGGGATCCTGAAAATGGAAAACGCAAGGGCCATCAGAACGCCAAGGATCACCGCTTCGCTGCATTGTCCTGTCAGAAAGCTTGCGAAGGATTGACGGAACAGCCGGCAGAATTTCAGGACTCCGGCGGCGTGGTCGGGCTTCAGGTAGGCACACACCAGTGTGCGGGCGTGATGGCCAAGGCTCTCCGTCCCAAGGGACATATAGATGGAGATGATCAGCGCAAACGAGGCAGTCACCACGATATTCACCGTGGCGGATACTGCCCCTACTGCATTGACCAGCACAGTGTCGATGCCTGCGGTGATCTTGTGCAGCAGCTGTTCCCAGTTGATGCCTTCCAGCCAGCTCATCAGCCAGCCCATGTCGGTATTCTGTGCGCTGAGATAGGCGGTCCAGCGGGGGATGTTGGCTTCGATCTGCACATAAAGGCTGTGGAAGGACTGTACCAGCTCCGGGATCAGCAGGGTCAAAGCCAGCACCAGCACCAGAGCAACACCCAGCAGGGTGATGAAAAAGCTGAGAAGATGGATGGCTTTAGCCGAGGGCTGCTTTTTCGCCTTGCGGAACAGGCTTTTCAGCCGCTTTTCCAGCCCGGTCATGGGCACATTGATGAAAAGCGCCAGAATACCGCCCGCCAGAATGGGCAGCACCAGATCTATGAGCTTTGCGGCAAAGGCCAGAACGGCAGAGAGCCGTAGCAGCGCTACAAAAAGCGTTACCCCTACAACGGTAACAAGCAGATACTGTTTTGTTTTTGGTTCCATGCAAAGATCCTTTCCCGGAGGTTTATGGCAGCAGGCTGCAAAAAGACTGTCTGCGGACTTTTTATCGTATTTTTTAAAAATAGTGCCTGTCAGAACGGCATACTTGCGAGATACAGTTTGCGGATGCTGCTTGTGTATTTATAGTATTGTAATCAGAAGAAACAGGCTTGTCAAGACGATGCAAAATGGCTGCGCAGCTTTATGACAGTACCATTCCGCTCTCTTGGGAGGAAAATATAGCTGCGGTACTGTTTCTGACGATATTGCTGCCGGGGCAGCGCGAATTTTTTTAAAGCTCCGCCTCCAAAACTGCGTATTTTGGATATGCAGCTTTGGGGCGTTTGCGTGAAAAAATGCAAACTGCTGCAAAAAGCCGCGGTACCGTAAAAGGGGAAATAAAAGGACTGAAAAGCAGGCTGCGGAAAGGTACGGGAACTGCTGTGCCTGTGCTGCAGATGCATAAAAATCGGCTTTTTTCGGCAGGGGAACAGCCTGAACGGCGGCGTTCTGCTGGGCGCGATCCCGGGCATGACCGCCACCATGGGTGTGGCGCTGCTTATTCCGTTCTCTTTTGGTATGGATCTGATCCCGTCCATCGGCCTGCTGCTGGGCATCTACTGCGGCGGTATGTACGGCGGCTCTATCTCTGCCATCCTGATCCATGCCCCCGGCACCCCGGCTGCTGCCGCCACCCTGCTGGACGGTTACCCCATGTGCAAGAAGGGACAGGCCGGCAAGGCTCTGTCCGTTGCAATGTTCGCTTCCTTCTGCGGCGGCGTCATCGGTGCTCTGGTCATGACCTTCCTCTCTCCGCTGGTGGCTGATATGGCCATGAACTTTGGCCCCGGCGAAATGTTCATACTGGCTGTCTCTGGGTGTTCCCGGCGACTCCGTCACCGCGATCCTGCTGGGTGCCTTTATCATGAAGGGCATCACCCCGGGCCCCATGATGTATGTCACCGAGCTGCCCACCGTTTACCGCGTGTTTGCGGCTCTGATGCTGGCAAACCTCTGTATGCTGGCTGTAGGCTGTCTGGGCGTCCGCTTCTTTGCCAAGATCGTTTCGGTGGAGAAAAAGATGCTGTACCCCATCATTCTGGTCATCTCTCTGCTGGGTGCCTTCTCCATCAACAAAAATGCCTTTGATGTGGGCGTTTGCGTAGCCTTCGGCATCATTGGCTGGCTGATGAATAAGTACGAGTTCCCGCTTTCGCCCATTCTGCTGGCTCTCATTCTGGGACCCATGTGCGAAAAGAACTTCGTCCGCTACATGAACATCCAGCGCGGCAACTTCTTTGCCATCACCACCTCTCCCATCGCCATGGTCTTTGCCGCTGTGGCCATTCTGGTCATCGTGTTCTCGATGTATAATCAGAGCAAGATCAACAAGAAAGCAGCCGCTACTGCACAGGAGAAAGCATAACCTCCTGACAAGCGCTGCCGGATAAATAACAAAAGCGCAGCTGTCCTGTTTTTGCAGGGCGGCTGCGTTTTTGTTATACGCTGCGGCTGTAAAAAACAGATGCAGTGCGAACTGCGGCGTACCCATTGAAACCCGTTGGCATTTCAAAAAAGCGCTGATGATCGCCGGTAGGCAGTGGCAACGATTTTGTTTCCGTTGTCTTTATAGCAATTCAAATTTTTAACCTATATGGTAGCAATTCAACTGTTTAATGCGTTGGCAGCAATGTGAAATTGCATATCGCCAATATGTTGTTTTAACGTTACAATGTTTTTTACCCTGCGATAAAACCTCTTGACAATGGGAACTTTTTTGATTATAGTGTAGCTAACAAACATTAGTTAGCAAAGGGCGAAGAAAAATGGAAGACACCAAACAGCGCATTCTGGAAAAATCTCTGGAACTGTTTTCGACCAAAGGGTATGATTCCGTCAGTGTTGGCGAAATTGCAAAGGCGGTCGGTATCAAGGCACCCTCGCTGTACAATCATTTCCCCAGCAAGCAGGCGATTTTTGATGCCATCGTGGAATCAACGGCTGCCCACTACGAAAAAGATACGGGCAGGATCGACATTCATGTGCAGAATGTAAAGCAGGACTGCCCTACGTTTTCTCATATCCCGGAGCAGGCTCTTGCGGACAAAGTACGGCAGATCTTTTTGTATTCTTTGCACGATAAGCAGGTCAGTCAGTTCCGCCGGATGATGACGCTGGAGCAGTTCCGCTCCCCGGAGCTTGCAGCACTGTTCTCGGAACGCTATGTGGACCGTATGATCGCTTACCATGCAGGAATTTTCCGCTCCCTGATTGCAGGCGGTGAGATTCGGGACGAGGACCCGGATACATTGGCATGGATGTACGTTTCCCCGGTCATCACCCTGCTCAGTGTCTGCGACCGCCAGCCGGAACGGGAAGCCGAAAGCCTTGCAAAGCTGGACTCCCATGTAAAGCTGTTCTTCCGTACCTTTAACATTGAGGGAGATGAAAAATAAAGGAATTTTTGAATTTTATATTGAAGTAGAAAAACGCCATAAATGCTAAAATCAAAGGAGAGCTTTTTGAAACATACAACATTTGCACTGGGACTTGTGGGCTGACCGGGAGGTCTGGCAAATACCACAAGCCATTCCTCCCGAAGACGAACAGACACAATTCTTCAGGAGGACGATACCATGAATCGTGAAAATAAACGCAAGACCTTTGAAAAAGGCTACTATAAAACCCACGCCTGCAACGATACCTTTACCTGCAAAGTCTGCGGACGGGTCTGCACTCCGCAAAATGCCGGGAGCGACCACCGCAACCATTGCCCCAACTGCCTGTCCAGCCTTCATGTGGACGAAGAACCCGGCGACCGTGCCTCCGACTGCGGCGGCATCATGGAGCCGGTGGCAGTCTGGGTACGCAAGGGCGGCGAGTGGGCCATCATCCACCGCTGCAAACGCTGCGGAAAGCTCAGCTCCAACCGGGTGGCGGCAGACGACAACCCCATGAAGCTCATGAGCATTGCCATGAAGCCGCTGTGCTCTCCGCCGTTCCCGCTGGACTATATTGAAGAAATGACCGCCTTGATGGGCGGCGATGGACGGATGCGATAAGCCGTAGGAGAAACTACAAGATGGACTATATCAGAGTTACCAAGGAAAACATCGACAAGGAACACATCTGCTGTGCCATGTCCGGCCAACAGAGCCTTGCCAAGAAGGAATGGCTCAAGCAGCGCTTTGAGGATGGACTGGTTTTTTACCGCAGTGCGGAGCGGGGCAAATGCTTTATCGAGTACATCCCGGCAGAAAACGCATGGGTGCCCATTGAAGCGGCAGGCTGGCTTTATATCAACTGTCTGTGGGTCTCCGGCTCCCTGAAGGGGCACGGCTATTCCAGCGAACTGCTGGAAGAATGCCTTCGGGATGCCAAGGCGCAGGGCAAAAACGGCGTTTGCATTCTGTGTGCAGAGGGGCGCAAACGGGAGTTTCTCGCGGACCCCAAGTTTTTGACCCATAAGGGCTTCAAGGCTTCGGACATCTCCGATTGCGGCATTAACCTCATGTACCTGCCCCTTGCAGAGAGTGCCCAGCCGCCAAGATTCAAGGCCTGTGCCAAGCATCCCAAGGTGGAGGAAAACGGCTTTGTCCTTTATTATACCGACCAGTGCCCCTACACCTATTATTGGGTGCCAAAGGTGCAGGAGATTGCAAAGGAACATGGGATTCCGTTCAAAGCCATCCACATCACTGAGAAAGAGACGGCCCAGAATGTGCCTGCACCGGTCACAACATACGCATTGTTCCGGGATGGGAAGTTTGTGACCCAGAGCATCCAGTCGGACAAGAAATTTTTGAAATTAGCAGGCGCAGCGGATTGAGAGATTCAGGAGGAAAAATGCAATACGATCAAACGATTATCACTCCAAAAGGACTGGCAGTCCACATCCGAAACGGTGCGGCATCCGATGGAAGTACCGTGCTTGAAAACTTTAATCTGGCACACGCGGAAACCGATTATCTGCTGAGCTATCCCGATGAAAATCACTTTGACGCGGAACAGGAAAGCCAATACTTGGAGAAAAAGTCAACCAGCCCGAATGAAATTGAGCTGATTGCCTTTGTGGATGGTAAAGTGGCAGGAACTGCCGGGATCAATGCAATCGGGGCGCAGTATAAAGTGACGCATCGTGCTGAATTTGGCATCAGTATCCTGAAAGAGTATTGGGGTCTGGGGATCGGGCGAGCCCTGATGGAAGCCTGTATCCATTGCGCCAAAACCGCCGGATATGCGCAGCTGGAGCTGGATGTAGTGGCGGAGAACGCAAGAGCAATCTCCATGTACCAGACGGCAGGATTTGTGGAATATGGCAGAAACCCAAAAGGTTTTCGCTCTCGGAACGCTGGATATCAGGAACTGATCTCCATGCGGCTGGAATTATAAATTTTATCATCGATCAAGACGCCAGACGCAAAGACGCAGAGCAGTCCATAATGTTGGACGGTACTGCGTTTTTATTTTTGAGGATACAAGTAACCAAGTGATGGAGGAACCTATGGATAGTCTAAAGACGATTCAGAAAATATTTCGCATTTTTCTGCGGCTGACCCATGCTGCAAAAATACTCTGCATTGTTGGCACGGTACTGAGCGGAGCGGGTGCATTATGCTTGATGACTTCTTATTACGGCGGTCATGTTTTTGACCTGTTCGGAAAACCAGTTATGATATTCCATCCTGACACAAATTGGAAACAGCAAGGCGTTGAACTTTTGGCAGCATCCATTCGGATGATTGCAAACTCCATCCTTCTGGCTTTTGCGCAGGATTATCTGGAAACAGAACAATCGGACGGAACGCCCTTTACCATGGCAGGAGCCGAAAAACTAAAAAATCTGGGTATTCGCTGCATTTGGGTTCCCATTGTGGCAATTGTAGTCGTCGTTACAGTTGCCGTCTGGCTGGGCGAAGAAAGCATCGGCGAAGTTGGCAATGCCCTCAGCATAACCACTGGAATTTCTCTGATTTTGGCGTCTATGATCTTCCGTTACGGCGCAGAACTGGAGCGGAAACTACACGACAAAATTGAGAACGAAAAAGCGCAATAAAATGTTACGGCAAAGGAGAATAGTATGCTGAAAATTGAACATATAGGATCACAACATCAGTGCTAGACGCAAAGACACAGAGCAGAACTTGTGAAAACTAGCTCTCGGATGCGAACCGAACGCTCTCCCAACAGTCTCGCTTTTGTGCACACCTTATGCACCGTGAGAAAAGAAAAATCAACGTATATTCGTCCATATAAAACGACCTGCCATCCCAACGGCCTTTCTTGGTCGCAAGTATGGTTTCCAATCCGCTGATTTTCAAAAGGAAGCGATTTGGGATGTAATATGGTTGGCGGACAAGTGAGCTACAGGCACTTGAGATGCAACTCACATGGGGTTCAGATGTATCGCATCCCGATTCAAAAGAAAACACGATGTACCGTAAAAGCGCAACTTCTACTCTCAATGAATGGAAGCTGCGCTTTTTACATTTGGCATCAAGTTATAGATTGACAATAGGACTCATACACGATAAACTTTATATAGTATTATGTAGATCAGAAGGAGGCCAAACCATGAGCGTCAAGTACACTACCCCTGCCCAGCACAAGAGCAATCTCCGCAATGTGTACGGCACCTTTGCCATTGAGGGCATGACCATCAGCAAGGACACGCGCAGCAACCTTGACCGCATTGGCAGCGGTCAAGCCAGCTATCAGCAAATCGTGAATGAACTGCGTGCAAAGTACGCGAAGAAGGGCTGATTATGTTCTCAAAGTATGATGTCTACACCACGGTGCAGTCTATGTACTGCTATCCTGATACGGATGTTCTGATCAACAAGCTGGACATCCGTGACAAAGCAGAACTTAAACAGGCCGAAGAGGAATTTACGGCGGTAAAACAGATGGCTCTGCTGCAGGAGCCAATCAAGGGACGTTTTACCAAAACGCACCTGTTTCGGATTCACTGTTTCCTTTTTGAAGATGTGTACCCCTTTGCAGGACATATCCGCAAGGAACAAATCAGCAAGGGCGACACGATGTTCTACCCGCCAGACCTGATTGACCGAGAATTGGAGCGTGTGTTCAAAAACATTCACTCCAAGAAGCTGCTTGCCGAACAAGATGAAGAAAAGCAGATTCAAAATCTGTCGCAGACGATGGCCAAACTGAACATCATCCATCCATTCCGTGAGGGAAATGGCCGCAGCACCCGTGAATTGATTCGCTGCATGGCGTTAGAATATGGACTGCATATCAACTGGGGCAACACCGACCGGGAAACCTTGATTAACGCTGCAATTGCTGCCGTAGACGATGATATGGCATTCTGCGATGTTTTAATGCAGTGTGTTGAAACGAAGAACTAGCAAAAAACGCCCTGCCGGGATACGGCAGGACGTTTTGTTTTTATGGACCTAGAGGGATTCGAACCCTTGACCTCTCGGATGCGAACCGAACGCTCTCCCATGCGGACCTTAAAGAAGCCCCCAAAGGACAAAACATTTCTTTTGAAAAATGGCAAAAAACATAGGCGTAATGCGGGTTTTCGGACGAGCATTGCTTTCGAGAAAAAATTGCCATTCTTGCTTCAATGTAAAAAAGTTACACTTCAGGAGAAATGCGCTTCAGATGCGATTTGAACGGGCGACCATCTGAATACTTCTTGCGGATCATGCACCGTATGGGGATGATTCGGATTATATCCCCTGTGCGATGAAATTGACGATAAACAGTTAGATTTTTTCTGGCTGTTTCTTTTTTATTGCACAAATCCGGCGAAAACAGTGCCGATGGATACGCACCCAACGAAGATGCAAATGCCCAAAAAAGCCATCAAATATTGCCTTACTTTATACAAAATATAGCAAGCGGTATACGCACCATAAAGCATATACGGTATAACGTCAATTTTTTGTACATATCTCAACTGAATGACTGGAGGTGAGTTTTCAAAATGCCTGTTATTTATGTTGCAAAAACATCTTCCTACGCACGAAGAATCACGTTCGTTTTAGGACAGACGGTTGAAAAACAGCATGATCCTTGATTATTTCTACGGGCAAACCGGAGAGCTGTTTTCGTTCTACCGCATTCCAAAGGCTCTTTTTCAGGAGCAGCGGTTCCAGAGCCTGTCAACCGATGCCAAGACCCTGTACGGTATCCTGCTGGACCGCATGAGCCTGTCCGTGAAAAACGGCTGGCTGGACGAGCAGAACCGGGTGTTCATCCTCTTCACGATACTAGACCATGCCCATCGCAGAATAAAAGCTCCACAGCGCATACCTGTTGGTATAAAATACTCGGCCATCCCAATGGCTTTTGATGGAATAAGGATGGCACCCAACCGCTGATCTTAAAAATGCCCAGATAACACAAAGCCGGGCTGCTGCACAGAAACTGTGGAGCAGCCCGGCTTTTCTACAACGCAGTCACACCGCTGCAGTTCTGATCCAGAGGAACAGAGTGGGTGTGCTTAGCCCAGGGTGAGGGTGTTGGTGACGGAGACCACGCAGGCGAGAATGCCCATGATGATGCCGCCGATGTAGGGGTTTTTGGACTTCTTGTAGATCTTGCTGCACACAAAGACGGCAAGGGGCAGGATGAAAACGATGGGGTAGAGCCAGATGCCGGTAATGGAGCCGCCAAGGTGAGTAAGCTCGGACCACAGGAAACCCTTGTTGAAGAAGGTGATGTACTGAACGCCGATCATGATCTCGGGTCCGATAAAGACGAAGAACATCTGCACCAGAGTGCTGAGCCACTTGGACTTACCCAGCTGTACAAAGTTGAAGCCGTTGGTGGCAACAGACAGGGCAATGTAGTACACCAGCCAGAACACCAGATACTTTGCAATGGTGGCAAAGTGCATGGGTGCAAATGCACGGATGGTGATGAAGCACCACAGGCGGAAGTCGGTGAGGAACAGGTAGTCGGAAATGAACACCAGCGCATAGGCGGCGACCACCACGATAAGGGACAGAACGATGGTCTTCCAGAGCTTGCGACCGCTGATCTTCACGCCACGCTCTGCCAGGTCCAGGCCGTTCTTCTTGCTATAGCAGTTATAGGTCACCACCATAACCAGGATGGTAAACACGCCACAGAGGAAGGTCCACATACCGATGTACCAGGTGGCACCCTGATTCCAGAATGCCGGACGGTTCTTACTGCACCATGCATAGATGGTGGGGTAGAGGATCATGCCCATGATGGCACCAAATGCAAGACCGCCCCAGTACCAGCCCTTGCCCTTGCCCTTGGGAGCGGGGAGCGGCTGTGCGTCAGCAGCAGGCTTGAGCTCTGCAAAGTAGCGAGCGTCCAGAAGGGCGATGGCGGCGTAGATGACGAACATAAAGAAGCCAGCGATGCCCACCGTATTGAAGAATGCCTTCCACTGCCATGTCTGGTTGTTGGCATCCAGCTTGATGGGAGCATCCAGTGCCTTGTCAAAGAAGGTGACGCTGTCAGCAACAACATTCTTGGAGAAGTGTGCCCAAGGGTGGGTGATGGCCGGGTTGAAGATGACACGGATGGATTCCTTGCCGTCGATCTGCTCGGTGTAGTAGGTATCGGCACTGCGCTTGTCCAGACCGGTGGGGTCTACGCCAAAGTGCAGGAAGGACTGTGCAGTATTCTGGTCGATGTAATCCCGGGGAGCACTCTTGGTGCCGTCTTCCTGCTTTACCCGGTGGAAGAACTCGTCGTACTGGCAAGCAACGATACCAGCATCACGGCTGCCAAAGATGTTGACCCACTGATCGTCCTTCTTGTAAACGGCATCGTTGGACACCAGCAGTGCGGCGGCGATCAGCCCTTCCTCGTCCTGCATCACAGCCACACGGCTGGCAAGTGCGCCGTTGGAGTGACCGGTAACGCCGATGCGGCTTGCATCAACGTAGGGCAGGCGAGCAATGTACTTTACGGCATCGTAAAGACCGTTGGCATTGTTCTCAGCATCCCACCAGGTTCCGTCCGGGATGACCTCAGAGTCGCCGTGACCGTACATACTGATGGAGATGACCACATAGCCTCTGCGAGCGTACTCAACATAGTTGAGGTCCTGCATCTCACGGTTGTTGTACCAGCCATGGCTGGTGACGATCGCCGGAGCGGGGTTCTCTCTGGTGGCGTTTTTCGGCACCAACAGAAGGGCGTCCAGTTCGTGACCGCTGTCGGTGACCATAGTGATGTCGTGGTACTTGATCGCACCGCCGCCTGTCTGCACCATGGATGCGCCCAAAGAGCTTATAAGGCATAGGATCAGAGCAATCGCGACCCAGAAGCTCGCGCTCTTTTGCTTTTTCATTTTGTTTCCTCCTTGTTGTGATTTTTTTTCTTTTTGTTGAGTGTAACACTTCACACTCAACTGTCTAATGAGAATTTATCAAAGATGCACAAAAAATGCAATAAATAAGTTTGTTGCTCTTTTTATGGATTTTGTTGCTGTTTTTTGTCATTTATTCGTTTTTTGTCTTTTCCGTTTGTATACAAAATAACTTCCACAAATTAAAGCTGCTGTAATTGTAAGAACTGAACAAAGGGGCTGCAGCACGTGATTTTGTGCTGCAGCCCCGATCCGGTGCTTTTTTTGGAAAGCAGTGCCCGCTATTATGAAAATTTTTTTCGTTTTTTCGACGACCGGTAGGCGGAGGGGGTGATCCCCTCTGTGCGTTTGAACACCGCCGTAAAGTGGCTGATGTTGTCATAGCCTACCTCTTCAGCGATCTGGGAGATGCTTTTGCCAGTCTCCAGCAGCAGCTCCTTTGCCAGTTGGATCCGGCGGCTGCTGATGTAGTTCACAAAGCTCTCTCCCGTTTCCTTATTAAAGGTCCGGGAAAAATAGCTGGGGCTGAGGTGGCACAGGTCTGCCATCTCCATCATGGTGATCTCCTGCTGCAGATGATCCCGGATATAGACCACCGCCGGGTAGACCACGCTGCTGGGGTTTACCGGCAGCACCCCGGTCTGCTGCGGTCTGTGCTCCTCCTGCGGCAGGAGCTCCTGGATCTGGATCTCCTCGCTGGGCTGTTCGGCATTGGCACTCATCAGCCACTTATAGGTCTCATCCCGGGTGTGGCTCTTTACGGCACGGTCAACAATATAATGCACCATATCGTTGATATATTCTGCGACCTGAACGATCCGGTCGTAATCCATTTCTGGCAGAAGCTCGTATTTCCGCAGGATCTCCTGTTGTGCAGCGTCCTCTTGCGGAAGGATGGAACTGATCTCGTTTACCAGACGCTCCGCCTTTTCCCGGTCCTTGTGCCGCAGACGCACCTGCCCGAACATCACGGCACCAAGGTAGATATCCCCCACCATGACGGGGACCGCTACGTCCACGATGCCGCAGTGGCACAGGTAGATGTAGGGGCGGCCCCGGCGCACTGCCTCCACTCCTGCCAGCGCATCGCAGCGGAAGCAACGCTTGCGAGAAACGGGATTCTCTCGCACGATGCTGCAGAACGCGGTACGGCCACTGTGTTTCGTGACAGGCTTCCCCTTGATGTCGATGCAGACGATGGCGGTACCGGTCAGCTCCGCCAACCGGTCCTGCATTTTTTCCCAGAGAGGGATATCCAAAACGTTTTCTATGGTGTATTCAAACCTGCTCATACCTTCGATTTCCCTTCTCCTTGCCGGACATTCGAACACTGCCATCATAAATGACCCGGCATAGAAAAGCAAGGTCCTCGGAGCAAAATCATGGTAATGTACAAATTTTCTACATTGAATAGGGTATATTGACGAGGGATTCCGTGGACAGATCTGCCCAAACCGAATGCAGCAGGCCTTCATCAGCCCTGCGTCGAGCGGAACGACCATCCTCAGGCTCACAAAAAAGCAAAACGCCTGTTGGGACACGGCATTAGCGGCAGCATCCCCAGTAGACATTCCTACTGGTTGGGAACCGCGCACTAAGCAACAGCAATGGGTTGCGTTTGCTGATTTTCCGCAGTGTAGTGTAGTGTTTGCAGCGAAATATCGGAGAATGGTGATTTATGGCCAAATCAAAAAAGATATTGGTCAGATACTTCGCAAACTATGCGAGCAAAAGGATATTGAAATAATTGAAGCAGAAGCCTGCCCGGACCATATCCATATGCTGATAAGTTTTTCGCCGAAGTATAGCATTTCTTACGTTATGGGATATCTCAAGGGAAAGAGCAGCCTCATGATTTTCGACAGACACGCGAATTTAAAGTACAAGTATGGAAATCGGCATTTCTGGGCCAGAGGATATTTTGTGGATACTGTTGGAAAAAACAAGCAGAGAATCCAGGAGTATATCAAGAGACAGCTAGAACAAGACCAAATTGCAGACCAGTTAAGCCTTAAGGAATTCACGGACCCGTTTACGGGTAGCAAGGGAACCAAGGCGTAAATAAAAGGCCCCTTAAGGGGCTTTACTAGTATTATGCCCTTCTAGGGCTTACTCAAGCCACCGGCTCAGCCGGTGGTTTTGACTGCACAAATCGGCAAAAACAGTGCCGACGGTTACGCACCCAACGAAGATGAAAATGCCCAAAAAAGCTATCAAATATCGCGTTGCTCTATACAAAATATAGCAATCGGTATACGCACCATAAAACATATACGGTATAACGTCGATTTTTGTACATATCTCAACTGAATGACTGGAGGTGAGTTTTCAAAATGCCTGTTATTTATGTTGCAAAAACATCTTCCTACGCACGAAGAATCACGTTCGTTTTAGGACAGACGGTTGAAAAACAGCATGATCCTTGATTATTTCTACGGGCAAACCGGAGAGCTGTTTTCGTTCTACCGCATTCCAAAGGCTCTTTTTCAGGAGCAGCGGTTCCAGAGCCTGTCAACCGATGCCAAGACCCTGTACGGTATCCTGCTGGACCGCATGAGCCTGTCCGTGAAAAACGGCTGGCTGGACGAGCAGAACCGGGTGTTCATCATCTTCACGATAGAGGATGTCAAGAGGGCATTGTGTTGCGCAGACAACAAAGCAACCAAGCTGCTCCGGGAACTCGAAAAGTTTGGTCTGATTGAACGAAAACGCAGAGGTCTGGGAAAGCCAAGTTTGGTGTATGTGAAGAATTTTTCAGCAGAATCGTCAAAATCAATATTCCAGAATCGTGATTTTCACGATTCTGGAGGCTTCAAAATCGCGTGTCAAGACCCTTCAAAATCACGATGTAATAAGACTAAAGAGAATGATACTGAAATGAGTGAGACTGATCCTTTCTATTCTGAAGAAGCGGAGGGGATGAGCAAACGCACCCAACTGGAAGAATATTTTTCGCAGTCTTTGGAAGTGGAACTCCTGCTCCGGCTTTGCCCGGACGATGAGGACACCATCTATCAGATCGTAGATTTGTTGGTGGACACCTGCGCTACCAACCGCAAGCTGCTGCGCATTGCCGGGGACGATAAGCCCGCCGAGGTGGTACGCAGTCGCTTTATGAAGCTGAACGCTGACCATATCCGCTTTGTGCTGAAGTGCCTAGCAGAGAACAGCAGCCCGATCCGAAACATGAAACAATACCTGCTCGCTTCTCTGTACAACGCACCCACCACGATGCAACTTTCCTACCAGAACCAAACCAACCACGACTTAGCGATGCGGAGGTGATGAAAATTTCAAAGAAAGCAACCACAATAGCCATCGTCAACCAGAAAGGCGGCACCGGCAAGACCACCACCTGTGAAAATCTGGGCATCGGGCTGGCGATGGATGGCAAAAAAGTCTTGCTGGTGGACGCTGACCCACAGGGCAGCTTGACCATCAGCATGGGCTGGCAGCAGCCCGATGAACTGCCAACCACCCTTTCCACCTTGATGCAGAAAGCCATGAACGACCAGAGCATTCCGCCCGGTGAAGGCATCCTGCACCACGCAGAGGGCGTTGACTTGATCCCTGCCAACATCGAACTGGCAGGGCTGGAAGTTTCCCTTGTGAACTGCATGAACCGGGAAAAGATGCTCAAGCAGGTGTTGGACGGTGCAAAGCGAGAATACGACTTTATCCTGTTGGACTGCACCCCCTCCCTTGGGATGTTGACCGTCAACGCATTAGCCGCAGCGGATACTACGCTGATCCCTGTACAGGCGCAGTATCTGTCCGCAAAAGGTCTGGAACAGCTTTTGCAGACTGTGCAGAAAGTCCGGCGGCAGATCAACCCGAAATTGAAAATCGAGGGCATCCTGCTGACTATGACGGACAGCCGCACCAACTATGGGCAGCAGATCGACAACCTGATTCGGGGTGCTTACGGCAGCAAGATCAAAGTGTTCGACCAGACCATTCCCCGGTCTGTCCGTGCTGCGGAGATCAGTGCCGTGG
>OFMG01000645.1_pt1 | contig 41039 bp, 30 predicted proteins | sample 1541751 | NCBI WGS metagenome assembly OFMG01 (sample SAMN04209232, study PRJEB22552) | human gut metagenome | biome: gut; material: feces | host: Homo sapiens | place: USA: Oklahoma
TGTTTATAAATGCCGGAACTATAAATGCCAGTGGGGGCGGTGGGCTAGCCGGGCAGCAGGTGAAAATAAGAAAGCTATACGGGGCAAGTATAGGGGTTAACGGAAATCCTGGCGAACCAGCAATCGGCGGCGGAGCTGGGGGGGCGGCTGGTTCCAGTTCAGATTCAGGATATTATGGAGTAAGCAGCAGCGGGGTTAAACTAGGCGGTTCAAGGATTGGAAGTCTTGATGCTGCAGGCATTTTAGCAGGCTGCTATAGCGAAGAAATTCTCGGAGGCGGTGGTGGATCAAGCCCCGGTGTGTATTCAATCTCCGAAGAAGGCAGCACAGAAACACTGTCAGGTGCAATCGGAGGCCCCGGGGGCGGTATGATTCGAATTGTAACAAAGACACACAAAAATACAGGAACCTATATATCAACAGGGTATTCCGGTAGTTCTGCCACATTAGACAGCGCGATACAAACTGGTGGTGGCGGAGGCGGTGGTGGTGTGGTACTTGTAGTATGCGAAAGGAATTTAATTTCCGGTACTGCCAGCATCGGCGGCGGAGCTGGGGGTGCATATGGCGGTAGTGGCGGTGCCGGCTGGTATCGCGTGATTGAATTGGGGGTGAGCTGATGATAGTAACCAACGGAAAAGACATTGTTTGTTCATATGGTGATACCTTTAATTGCGCATGGGAAGTAGAAGGCGTAACAATAGCTGATAATATTACATTTTCAATCAAAACGACCGAAGGAAGTACCGATGTTCTTCTTTCAAAAACATGTGAAGTATCAGGTCAGCTTATCACTGTAAATATTACTGCAGATGAATTTGCTGAAAAATTACCGGTTGGTGATTATAAATATGATCTTGTTATGGTTGCGGACGAAACAAAAACAACATTGTTATTTCCCGCAAACTTTCACGTAAAGGCGGTAGTACATGATGAATAAGCCAATCAAGGTAAATGTACAAACACCTAAAATCACGCTGCAGGCTAAAGCAGGCCTCGAAATAATCCAGTACGGTACATTGACCGTTGGCGAAACAACTACCCTTGCAGCCGGGGAAAATGCAACGGTATTAAACAGCGGCACTATTGAAAATGCAGTTTTGAATTTTGGTATACCCAAAGGGCATGATGGCATCAATGGCAAAGACGGGTTGAATGGTATTGACGGCACAGACGGTACAGCAGCTACTATTGCTATCGGGACGGTAACAACAGGAGAGCCGGGCAGCAGCGCAACTGTAGTAAACAGCGGCACGACGACGGCAGCAGTGTTTGATATAACTATACCCAGAGGAGCCAAAGGCGCAGATGGTGCAGGTGCAGGTGATGTAATAGCTGCTGCCGATAACACTTTCACAGCTACAAATACCTTTTATGGAGTTTTAAAAACAAAATCTGACATGCAGGCAGTCGGCTCATTACCGGCAGTCTTACAACGAGGGGACTCAAATATTCAGACCTATACCCTTAAAAACGGTTTGAGTCGAAGTGTAGTATTTAGAGACACTGGCGATATGACTGGATATGCCAAAACGTTTATTATTTCTGTTGCTCGGTCAGGCGGAACTGGAACATTCAGCATTGGTTCTAACAATGGCATTGGAGCTAATACTCCTACAGTTTACATGGTGGATGGTGCCTTGCCTGATATTGTTGATGGCGAAGTATTGAAAATCGCTATGGAAGTGAATGAGCCTGCGAATGCTATCTTTATCTATATCCTTGGAAAGGTGGCGTTGTAATGGGCTTGTCAAGCAAATTGATATTAGCGTCAAAGAAAGCAGGAACGCTTATAAACTGGCAGGGAAACGCAAGCCTTGCTTTGACATATGCAGGAATAGACGCATATGTATACAGTTATACCCGTGCTTATCAAGATGAAGGAGAGGGGAGCGTGTCTCCTTTACTGCAAACAGTTAAAAACGATACCCAAATTTATAATTTAACTCTTGCAGTCGATCCTAATAGCATAATGTTATTTGAGGCAGCATTGTACTTTTATAATCTTCCGGAGCCTGCCCCGCCTGCTTCCAAAAGGTTTACTGGGCTGTCAAGGCTTATTGTTCACTCTACGACAGGAGGAAGTCCCTTTGTCATAGATAATATGGACAGTCTTTTTGATCCTAACAGTAATTCTTATAACATTTTCAGTGATGATTTAGCTAATTGGGGCTATACAAATCTAACAGCAGCAGCGACTTTAGATTTTACTTTTGAATTGGAGTGGTACGAATGATACAGAAGGTTATTAAATATAAATACGAAGGTAATACGTATGACAGCTTTTCGCAGCTAAAGCAGGTATACCCATATATCAGCTTTCCTATAGGGGCAGGCGATGATGTTCTGTTGGCTTTAGGTATTGAAAAGGTGGAAGCATACCCACCGTTAGAACGCTGCAAGGAAATAATACAAACGCAGGCCGGCCTGCTCTTTGCACAAAAACGTGATACTATCCGCTGGCTTGATATCAATGGAAACAAATATGGTTTTGACTGTGCCTCTGAAGACATCACTAACTTCATGGCCGCATATACACCTTTGCTTATTGCCGGTACTGGAACAGTATTTTATAAAGTATGGCTGTCTGAAACCAGAAAAGGCATTGTAGAGCTTACTACTGATAATATGACTGCGGTTTATACGGCGGTAAGATCCGGACAGATGGCAGCTTATACCTGGTACGAGACTAAAAAATCAAAAATCCAAAATGCTGAAGATATTAAAGCTTTACTTGAAATTACCTTGGAGGACTAAAAATGCAGCTACAGTTTATACGATCTAAGCAACGTCTCTACACAATGAACGACTACGGTCAGGTTATTAAACCTTATGAGTGCCGCAGCGATTTTGTACCTGGCTATAACGACCAGGACCAGCCGCGGGAATCGCTTCCGAATGGTAATTACTGGTGCAAAGCAGAACTTGGTTATTTTGGCGACCCTTACGGCACTTTTTATATCAGAACAGGAGATTGCCGGGCGCGTGATATACATGGCGGCGGCAGCGGGCTTCCCAATCCTTACGATCCACATCAAGGCTGGGTCCCTACCCTTGGCTGTTTGCGTATGCAAAATGCCGACGGCGAAGAAGTTGCACTGTGGATGATGGCAAATGGTAACAATATGTTACTTGAAGTTGTTGATTAAATGGAGGAATCGAAATGAAATTTTTAAAAAAGCCAGTAACCATCGAAGCGTTTCAATTTGACGGTGATTTTATAGATAGTAATGGTAATTATTACGTGCCTGAATGGGCAGCGAGCGCCCATAAACAGGGCATCTTATATTTTGAAGGTGCAAATCTTTTCGTAAAAACTTTAGAAGGTATTCACGCAGTGAGCTGTAGTGACTACATTATCAAAGGAGTAAAAGACGAATTATATCCATGTAAACCAGATATTTTCAAGATGACATATGAACTTGCTTCCGAAGCGCCATAAGAAGCAATTAAACATAAAAGCAGCCTTTGTGGCTGCTTTTATGTTTAAAATTCGTTCAAAAGTGTTTTAATGTACATTTAAAATAGCTTTTATGAAAAGATCACCACTAAATCAAAAGTCTTATTTTTATGCAGAAAAAATTCTCATTTCAAATTTCGCAAATTCTCAAACAAGATTTCGCGCTATACAAAGCCAAAGCGGCGGCCGGTCCTAAACTTACAATTAATTACACTGGTATCACCGCCGACGATCTTAACAATGTGGCTGATGATTTAGGGGGTTTAGCTAAAAATATTAGTGTTGCGGAAGGTACTAATACTGGTCTTACAGCTACGGCTAATGTAGCAGAAGGTTTGTTAAAGGGTTCGGTAAGCGCTGATCTGGATACTGCTGCCAGCGGCAGTACGGTCAAGGTTGACAGCGTCAAACAAAATAAGGAAAGTTCTACTATGACTTCTATGCGCAATATTGCCAGTGTTGCGATCGTTTCATGGCGGCAGGAGGACAGCACGCTGAGCCAGCGTTTGGGCGAACTGCGCAGCAGCGAATGCGATCAGGGTATCTGGGCACGTATGAGCCGCGGTGAATTTGAATACAGCGGCGCTTATAAAAATCAGTATAATTTCTTCCAATTGGGCTATGATAAAGCTTTTGGCAGCTGGCATTATGGTGCGGCAATAAGCCATAACGACGGAAAAACTACTTACGATAGCGGTAAAGGTGAAAACAAGAGCACCTCTCTGTCACTTTATGGAACCTGGCTGGGTGACAGAGGACATTATACTGATATTGTTTTAAAACAAGGTCGTTTATCCAACGAATACGATAATTATGCGGCAGCAGGGCATACTCATGGCGATTATGATGCTTGGGGAACTTCCTTGAGCGGTGAATATGGTATGAAGGTAGGTCTCGATAACGGCTGGTATGTAACGCCGCAGGCTCAGCTGACATTGATGCGTATCGGCGGTGAGGATTATACTACTAATAACGGTATCAAAGTCAACCAGGATACACTGGAGAGCTGCGTTGGACGAGTGGGCTTTGAAATGGGTAAAACTATCAGCGATAAAGGCAGCATTTATGCCAAAGCTTCATTGCTGCATGAATTTGCAGGTAATGCCGATACTTATCTGAGCCTGAATAGTATCAGCAACAGCTACAGTCAGGATATTGGTGGCACCTGGTATGAAGCAGGCCTGGGCTTCAACTTCAAAACTACGGACAGCAGTTATGTTTATGCTGATGTAGTTAAAACATTTGGCGATGATATTAAAACTCCTTGGCAGTGGAATGTGGGTGCTCGCTGGAGTTTCTAAGCAGTATTGAAATCTGAACAGAAGAGAAATAAAAAAGCACCGCCTGAAAGCGGTGCTTTTTTATTTCTCTGTTTTTCTCATGGGCTTCGCTTTTGGTATTTTGGGCGCGGTCAGTTCAAAGCTGTGGGCGATCATGGCAAATAATTCGCCTTTGGGCACACTGTTTACTTCGACGGTGTTCCAATGTTCTTTGTTCATATGCCAGGCCGGGTAAACGCCTTTGTAAGTACGGCGCAGAAATTCGGATCTGACAGGATCACATTTCAGATTTATGCAGAGCTTGCCTTGAAGATGCATAATACAGGCAAACCATTTACCACCGGATGGATGGCGCATAATAGTGAGATCGTTATCGGCAAAGGGATAATCTTCGACAGCATTAGGATAAGTAAGGCAATGAGCGATCAAGGCTTGTTTTTCCATGGCAGATACCTCGCTTTCGTCAGGCGGCATTAATTTTATCATAATTATATAACAAAAAAGCCGACCTCGCAGTCGGCTTTTTATTTTGTGATATGCTAATTATTTCCCTGTCAGTCTTTTGATGATTTCCTGATAGGCTTCTTCGACGCTGCCCATATCACGGCGGAAACGGTCTTTGTCGAGTTTTTCGTTAGTATCCCAGTCCCATAAGCGGCTGGTATCAGGTGTGATCTCGTCGGCGAGGATCACTTTTCCGTCTGCATCGACGCCAAATTCCATTTTGAAGTCGATCAGGCGTACTTTACGTTCAGTCAGAAAGGCTTTTAAGATTTCGTTGATCTTCAGGGCGCAGGCTTTGATTTCTGCAACCTGTGCATCGGTTGCCAAACCAAAAGCTTCGGCATAATCAGCGTTGATCATCGGATCGCCAAGGTCGTCGTTTTTATAGTAAAATTCTACGATAGGGCGTTTCATAACATAGCCTTCTTCGACGCCCATTTTTTTGGCCAGGCTGCCGGCGGCGATGTTACGGGTAACTACTTCCATGGGGATGATACTGACTTTTTTACACAGCGCTTCACGATCGCTGAGCTTTTTGATCTGATGATGGGGGATGCCGTGCTTGGCAAGCAGGTCAAAGAAAAAGCTGGTGATCGTATTATTCATAATGCCTTTATCTGCGATAGTGCCTTTTTTGAGGCCGTTCATGGCGGTAGCGTCATCTTTATAATAGATGATTACTTCATTGGGGTTCTCGGTTTCAAAAACTTTTTTGGCTTTGCCTTCATACAACATTTTTGCCATTGTCTGTAACCTGCTTTCTTTTAAATAAATTTATTAGTAGAGCCGGCGAATGTAAGGCACTCGTCGCCTGCTAAATCGCAAGTGTTGATATTGTTAGATGGATTTTTTACATTGTTAGTTTAGCTTGTTTGCTTTTCATTGTCAATGATTTTTCGGAACATTTAATATAAAAAATAGTAAAAAAAGGCGTTTTTATGCTAAAAATCCGAACATTTAAATAAAAATATGGAAAAATATTTGCTAAAACTCTTTACAAATCCTGAAAAGTGATTTATAATCACAGCATAAGCAACAGCGAAGTTGCGGGCCAAGGCCTGAGTTCGCCGTTGCTTTTTGTTTTATTCTGTTTAGTTTCAGTGAGGGGGAGAAAATTATGAGCAATGTACCGAAAATGTTTGGCAGCCTGGTATTTAATGAAACGGTTATGAAAGACCGTTTGCCAACGGCTACCTACAAGACTTTCAAAAACGCTGTCTTAAAAGGCGAAGCGCTGGATCTGCCGATTGCCAACATCATCGCCAATGCGATGAAAGACTGGGCGCTGGAACATGGCGCGACCCATTTTACCCATTGGTTCCAGCCGATGACCGGTATTACTGCCGAAAAGCATGAAAGCTTTATCGCTCCGACGGCAGACGGCCGCGTTATTATGGATTTCTCCGGGAAAGAACTGATCCAGGGCGAGCCTGATGCTTCCAGCTTTCCTTCGGGCGGTCTGCGCGCTACTTTTGAAGCCCGCGGCTACACTGCTTGGGACCCTACCTCTTATGCGTTTATCAAGGATGGCTGTTTATGCATCCCGACTGCGTTTTGCTCCTATACCGGCGAAGTATTGGATAAAAAAGCGCCGCTGCTGCGCTCGATGTGCTGTGTCGACCAGGCTGCCAGACGTATACTGGCGCTGTTCGGGCAGGCGACCGAGAAGGTTGTGACTACTGTCGGGCCGGAGCAGGAATATTTCCTCGTCGATAAGGAGATGTGGGAGCAGCGTAAGGATCTGGTATATACGGGGCGTACACTGTTCGGAGCCAAGGTTCCGAAAGGGCAGGAGATGGAAGACCATTATTTTGGCATCATCAAGCCGCGCGTCCTGGCTTTTATGAAGGAGCTGGATGAGGAGCTGTGGAAGCTGGGCGTGCTTGCTAAAACGGAGCATAACGAAGTTGCTCCGGCCCAGCATGAGCTGGCACCTATTTTTACTACTACTAACGTAGCTTCTGATCATAATCAGCTGACAATGGAATTTATGAAGCGCGTTGCCCTGCGTCACGGACTGGTATGCCTGCTGCACGAGAAACCCTTTGCTGGCGTTAATGGCAGCGGTAAGCATAATAACTGGTCTATTGCGACTACTGAAGGCGATAATTTACTGAATCCCGGTAAAGAACCACATAAAAATACCCGTTTCTTACTGTTTCTCGCAGCTATCATCAAAGCTGTTGATGAATATCAGGATCTGCTGCGCGTAAGTGTAGCCAGCGCCGGTAACGATCATCGTCTCGGCGCGAATGAAGCGCCTCCTGCGATAGTATCTGTTTTCCTGGGGACGGAGCTGACCAATATTCTGGAAGCTATCGAAAAAGGGAAGCAGTACAATCCTGACGCGGCGGCGTTATTGAAATTGAGCGGCGATGTTATCCCGGCACTGACCAAGGATAATACGGACAGAAACCGTACGTCTCCGTTCGCTTTCACCGGCAACAAGTTCGAGTTCAGAATGCTGGGCAGCGAGTTTTCTATCGCCGGCCCTAATATCGTTCTCAATACTATCGTTGCCGAAGCTTTGAATCAATTCGCAGACAAATTAGAAAAAGCAGCCGATAAAGATGCTGCCATGAAGAAATTGATCAAAGAAACCATCGTCAAGCATAAACGTATCGTGTTCAACGGTGACGGTTATACGGACGCATGGGTAGAAGAGGCCAAATCGAGGGGGCTTCTTAATCTTAAATCCACACCGGAAGCGCTGCCTTATATGGAAGCGGAAAAAAATATCGAATTGTTTGTTAAACACGGTATTTTTACAGCGGCCGAGGTGCGTTCCCGGGTGGAGATCATGCTGGAAAAATATGCCAAAACGATCAATATCGAAGCCTTGACGATGCTGGATATGCTGTATAAGGATATCCTGCCGGCGGCAGCGGCTTATACTAATGACCTGCTGGGCAATGCTGCGGCTAAAAAGGACTTGGGGATCAAAAACTGCTTTGAAGCTGATCTGGCGGCGAAGATTTCCGAGTTGACCGCTAAAATGTATAACAGCGGTGAAAAGCTGGCCAAAGCGCTGAAAGGTGCTGAAAAATGCGTTGATATGAAAGCTGAGGCCAACTATTATCATGACACGGTTTTAAAAGAAATGGAGCTCCTGCGCAGCTATGCTGATGCTGCCGAAGAGCTGATCGGTGAAGACTATCTGCCGTATCCGACCTACGGCAAGCTGCTTTACGGCGTCAACAATTAAAGGACGCCCTGGGGAAGCTGACAACGCGAAGAAGCGTATCCGCTGAGGATACGCTTCTTTTTTATAAATAGAGCTAAAATGATTGGATGTGGGGGGACTATGATGATGGAAAAATACGCAGCAGCGGATACGATGTGGGTACTGATCGGCGCGTTTATGGTATTTTTTATGCAGCCGGGTTTTGCCATGGTCGAGACCGGTTTTACCAGAGCTAAAAATGCCGGCAATATCGTGATGAAAAATTTTATGGACCTGTGTCTGGGCAGTATCGTTTTTTGGATCATTGGCTTTGGCCTGATGTTTGGCACGGATATCGGCGGTTTGATCGGTGCGCCTGATTTTTTTGTGCAAAACGATTATGGGGCGTCTTATCCGTCCTGGGCCTTTTTTATCTTTCAAACTGTTTTCTGTGCTACGGCGGCGACTATTGTATCAGGTGCTATGGCCGAACGGACGAAGTTTTCTGTTTACTGTATCTACAGTATTTTGATCAGCGCGGTTATTTATCCGGTCTCGGGGCATTGGATCTGGGGCGGCGGCTGGCTCGGCGCCATGGGTTTTCATGATTTTGCCGGTTCTACGGCGGTCCATATGGTTGGTGGTGTAGCCGCGCTTGTCGGTGCCAAGATACTTGGTCCGCGTATTGGAAAATATAATGCTGACGGCAGTGTCAATGCCATACCGGGACACAGCCTGACGCTGGGCGCTTTGGGCGTATTCATTCTCTGGTTCGGCTGGTTTGGCTTTAACGGCGGCTCTACAGTTTGCGCGACCGGTGACGATGTCCTGACATCAATGGGCAGGATCTTTGTTACTACTAATATGGCCGCTGCCTCTGCCGCGACGGCAACGATGTTCCTGACCTGGCTGCGTTACGGTAAGCCTGATGTATCGATGACCTTGAACGGCGCGCTGGCAGGATTGGTCGCTATTACTGCTGGCTGTGACGCAGTCAGTGTTCCGGGAGCTTTTGTGATCGGTATCATTGCCGGGCTTGTGATCGTTTTTGCAGTAGAATTTTTTGACCAGATTGCCAGAATCGACGATCCTGTCGGCGCAATTTCGGTACATGGAGTCTGTGGTGCGCTGGGCACGCTGCTGGTTGGTGTTTTTGCAGTAGACGGCGGTCTGCTGTACGGCGGCGGCAGTGAGCTGCTGATCATTCAGGCGACAGGAGTTGCAGCGGTAGCGGCGTATATCGGTATCGTGATGACGCTGATTTTTCAAATCCTCGATAAAACTATCGGACTGCGGGTCAGCACGCGTGAGGAAATCGCCGGGCTGGATATGGAAGAGCATGGTCTGGCCAGCTCTTATGCCGATTTTATGCCGGCAGCAGAAGATTTCCATGGTGCTGTGACTGCTCAGGAAGCAGCAGAGGCTGGTGCTGCCGTTACTCACGTTACTGCTGCTCTGCCGTCAGCAGGCAGACCGAAAATGACGAAGATCGTGATCATTACTTCGCAGCTGCGTTTTGAGATCTTGAAGGAAGCTTTGGATAAACTTGGTATTACCGGTATGACGGTAACGAAGGTTTTGGGTTACGGGCTGCAGAAAGGCAATACCGAATATTACCGCGGTGCGGAAGTAAGCGTGCATCTGCTGCCCAAGGTCAAAGTAGAACTTGTTGTTTCGGCTATTCCTGTGGCTGCGGTGGTGGCAGCTGCGAAAAAAGTGCTTTATACCGGTAAGTATGGCGACGGTAAAATTTTTATCTATGATGTAGAGAACGTCGTTAAGATACGTACTGGCGAGGAAGGCTATGAAGCCCTGCAGGACGAGCCGATCGAGGCATAATAAATAAAGCTGACTTGCGGTACTGTCCTGATATGGCGGCAGTACCGCTTTTTAGTAATCATATTTTAGAAAATAATGCAACTAATAATTATTATTAAGATTTTTGACTGTCGCTGCTTTCTGTGATATAGTTATAATAACAACAAGCGATGCTGTCATTCATTGGCAGCGCGCCGTTGATCTTGAAAAGACAGGAGTTGAAAGTTATGTTGTATACCGCAGAAGACGCGATCCAGATTTATCATGCTAAATCATCGACTTTGGAATTTTTTGCGGCAAAAGTGCCGAAAGCTGACTGGCAGGGTATCCGCAAAGAAGATATTGAGCCGGCTCAGGAATATTACAGTGACGATATTATTGTAGATTTTGATTTGCTGGACCGGGACGCTTATGAAGAAAAGGTCTGCGGCGGTGCTCATAGCGATCTGCCCGATGCGGCGTTTCCTGTTCTGGTGATCGTCAAGTCTTTGGATTAAAAAATTTTTATACTCAAAAACGACCTTTGCAGGTACTGCGCTTACAAAGGTCGTTTTTTTATTTACTTCTACTGTTTCAGGGGGGTTAAGGGCTTTAAAATGTGCCATTCAGACCTGTAAAAAGGGCGGAAAAAGTATTTTTGTAAGCAAACTGTAATTTTTTTCTAGTTGATATTTAAATATTGAAAACTTCACACAGATGAAAAAGTGTATATAATAAAAATCGTAAACAAAACCTGCTCAGCAGGAAAGGAAAGAGGTCAATGAAAATGAAAAAATCTGTAATCGTAGTGGTCTGCTTATTATTGGTAGGCATTTTTGGCTGGTCTATCGCTAAAGCCAACAGTGCCGATATCAAAGTCCATCTTGGTGCAGGAACCATCGTTATGGATCAACAAGAGCTGGTATTAACTCCTGATGAAGCCATCATGGTTCAAGAAGATACAGTATACCTGCCCCTGCGTCCGCTGATGGAAAAAATGGACTACCAGGTATTCTGGGATGCCGGTATGCAAAATGTTTCGATGGAAAAAGGTGATCAGACCTATTTTATGACTATTGGCAGCAACCAATATGTACGCAATGGCCAAACCATTACTTTGGACAACGCTCCGATTTTAGTAAATGGCAAGACTATGGTGCCGGTTACATTCTTTACCAACGTTATGAACAAAACTGTTGAAGTTTCCAACAGCCATGTTTAAGCCTTAACGGCAATTACATCTCATATATAGCTTCCTACAGGCAAAACACCGCTTTTACAGAAAGCGGTGTTTTGCTTTTTTTCGGCGGCAGTAAAAAACAGCGGCCGGGCTTAAAAAATAAAGATAAAAGTATTTATTTGCTAAAAGTAAAAATGCTATAATATAAAAAATAGGTTATAATTAATAGCGGATAACCTAATTGTTTTATTTTGTAGAATTCAGAGAGCGTTTGTAAAAAATAGAAAGAGGTAGCTTTATGTGGGGAAAACTGCATCGTGAGCTGATCGTCATAACTATAATCTCAGTTTTGATCCTGGCGGTTTCTTTTGCATTCAATTTCAGTGCCAGTCAAAAGGACATTCTGGAACGCCAGACTTACGATTATTTGCTGGACGCAGCCCATCATACCAAGGTTATTCTGCATACCGAGATCCAGCGGCAGAATGAATTACTGGATATCGTGCTGAGAAACGCTCCTCGATATGAAGGGCAGAAGGATAATTTGGTCAATCTTTTGAGTACAGTTTCCAACACAGGGCATTTTTCGACTGTTGGACTTACTTATCGTGGTCAGAAAACCCTGATGAGCAATGGCGAGGAAATCGATATCCTGGATCAGGATTATTATAAAAGGGCCTTAGAGGGAGAAGAAGTTGTTGAAGGGCCGGTCGTTTTGCCGTCCAGCGGCAGAAAAGTAGTTATTCTGGCTAAGCCACTGTATAAGGATGAAGAGGTCATCGGCGTTGTCCATGAAGCCTATGATCTTGACAATGCGACGAAAACGCTGCTGGCGGTGCTGAATATGCAGCAGGACCGTATTACGATGATCGCAGATGAAAAGGGCGATGTGATTATGGGCATCGGCAATGGCAAGCAGGGAAATTTCTTTAAATTCCTGGAGCAGGAAGCCATTGGCTGCTCGATGACGGAGCAAGACCTGGAAAAAGCTATTGCCAATAAAGAAAGCGGCGCTTTCTATTATACTGATATCTTTGGCGAGACACAGTATGTAGTCTTTGCGCCTGTAGAAGTTAACGACTGGTACACTTTCCAGATCGTTTCGGGAACCAATCTGCTGGCAGATCAGCAGATGCTGAATAAGATCGCTCGGGATACGATGGGAAAATATTTCCTGCTCATTTGTCTGTGCTTTCTCGTTATCATCTATATCTGGCGGCAGATCGAAAAAGACCGTTTAAAACAGATCAACGCGGAGATAGAGGGTCTGCGGCTGACGGCGGGCTTGATGGAAGGCTGCATGTTTGAATTTGATCTGAAAGCATGTAAATTTCTGATCGTTAAAAATACCGGTGAAGGTGCGGCCGGGCATAATACCGAAAAACAGATACTGGAAAAATTGGGCGGCTTTATTACTGATACTATTGCGGAAAAGAATAGCAGCAGTTTAAATAAGTATTTTCATGAGGAAGACAGCAGTGCCGTGCAGAAGGCTCTGACAGAATTGCAAAGGGCCGGCAGGACAGTTTTTCAGGGGCGCCTACATACTTCTGATGGCGATTATCACTGGTATCGTTTTTATATGGCGGTGGTATTTGATGATAAGCGGCAGATCAAGCGTGTTTTAGGTAATGTTCTGGATATCAACGATACGCAGAATAAATTTGCACGGATGCAGCATAAGGCTGAGCGCGATCCTTTGACGGGTATTTATAACCGGGCTGTTTTTGAAAAATATGTCAATGAGGTTTTAGCTGACAGCTCGAAACGGCAGCATGCCTTTTTCCTGCTGGATATTGATGATTTTAAAAATGTTAACGACAGCAGGGGCCATGCCTTCGGTGATACGGTGCTGTGTGAGCTTACTGCCAATCTTGAGCGCAGCTTCCGCAGCTCGGATCTGCTGGGCCGTATCGGCGGCGATGAATTTGCGGTGCTGATGTGTGATATCACCAGTATGGAAAATGCCCTGGTGAAAGCCGGGCAGATCTGCAGTCTGTACACTAAAGGCGCGGCAAAAGAAGGACTGAAGATATCCTGCAGTATCGGGATGGTGTTCTGTGAATCTGACGACGGCGCTGCTTTTGACGACCTGTATCAGAAAGCGGACAGCGCTTTGTATAAAGCCAAGGGAAAAGGCAAAAATGTTTTTGTCGTATTTGATGAAAATATGCTGTGATATGAGTAGATTCATTTTAAAACTGTTAAATCTATGATTATAAAACCATCACAATTTTGTGATGGTTTTATTTTTATCCAATAATACTAGGAAGGAAAAGACTTTTATCATGCTGATAATGGTCTTTTTTGTGTTAGGGAAACGTAATCTTTTGCAAGACTTAGCAAGCTTGAGAATTACTCAAGAGTAAAAATGTCTTGCGGGGGGGACAAATAGAGTATAATACCATAAATTAAACTATAAGGAATAATATTATTGTAATAGTTAAATTTGAATGAAGCTAAAAATCTATAAACTAAATGATTTAAAATATTTTCTTCGTTCTGTATACCGGAGGAGAAGGCAAGAAAGTATTTTGATAAGTACAAAAAATTTGAAAGGAGCCGAAAAGAAAAAGTAAATATCGAAGCAAGCCGAAACTTTGTGAAAATCATTGTAGCAACAGGAAATACTCACAAAAGGGAAAGGAATTTTTTATGAAAAAAAATTTAAAGAAGGCGATAATATTAAGTTTGTTATTAACTTGCAGCTATCATCAGCAGAGTTGGGCAGATGAACTGGGGACAATTAAATATTCTGGCGGTGGTATAGAAAATATTGGTGATGGCCATACGATCACCAATATGGACACTAGTTCAACTACTCATGGGCGTGGTATTGACATTAGTTATATAAGCCAGCAGCATGCTGGTGGCGGTACGGTTACCGGGTCTAATCTAACGATCAATACGGCCGGAGCTGCCCTTTCCGCTCAGTCTTACTATAATGCAGCGGCACCGGGTATCGTATTTTCTGCAGACAGTATCATCATACTGGAGGGGACCAATCATATCACTAATGTTGGCAGCGGAAGCTATGGGCAGGCTATACGAGCTATGAGTCACAGTACGGCCTTTGAACAAAAAGCCGAGATCTATCTTTTAGGTGAGGGCAATACTATTACGGCTGGCGGTATAGCGATTGGGGCTGATGGCAATAAATCTTTGGTAGCTATTGGTGACAGAGCTACGATTACAGGCCATTCTTATGGTGGATCGGTAGCTGTTATCAGTAATGCTGATGGCGGCAGAATAGAGATTGGCGACTATGCCACTATTATTCACAGAAATGATGATAAAAGCAGTTCTAATATCAATGGCATGGCCGTTATGAGCCGCACGACTGACGGCTATATAAAAATCGGTAACAACAGTACGATTGCTACTTCGGCTGCCGGAGCTTTAGGCAGCAGCAACCATAACGGTAATCATGCTGTTTCTGCCGGGGTTACTTCTAATGGAAATACTTATGCCGGAAAGATCATTATTGGCGACAGTGCAAATATTTCTACGCAAATGGCCGGTTCACACGCTGTACGCAGTGTCCATGCTGATTCGAGCATAGAAATCGGTGATTATGCTATCATTTCAACCGCCGGCAATAATTCTTCAGCGGTACGTGTAGGTGAGATAGACGCTGCGCGTAACCTGCTGATCAGCGGTGGTGTTATCAATATTGGTACAGGTGCCCTGATTACTACGGAAGGAGATGCTGCCTACGGACTTGAAGCACGCTATGCCAACTCTGTTCTCAACATTTCTGACGTAACGCTAGTAACAGAAGGTACTGAGTCCCATGGGGTGATCGCTCATTTAGGTGGGAGCATCAATCTGGATGGGGCTACGATAACTGTAGATACTGACAAGAATGCTTATGCTGTTCTTGCCAGCGGTATTGATGCTAATACCAATGAAGCCAGCAATGTCACAGGCAATGGTGAATATCATATTACAGGTGATATCAAAGCTGAAAATGGCGGCATTATCAATCTTGATTTTGCAGCCGGGTCGACCTTTGTAGGTGCAACCGCTGTGGATGTGAATAATTCTTCCGCAAATAATCTGACGTTGGGTACAGATTCTTTATGGCTGGTAACAGGAGATTCACTATTGAACTCATTGACCAATAATGGCGGCACTGTTGATTTATCCTATAAAAATAATGTTTTTAATACTTTGACAGTAGAAAACCTAAATGGTAACAATGGTACTATTATTTTGGGAATTGACGGTACTCAACCGCATCAAAGTGACCAGCTTATAGTTACGGATACCTTTACCGGTACTCAGCAGATAGCTTTGCGTGAGATAAACGGACTGCATAACGATCCTGCTTTGGGTAAAGATGCCGAAGGGACGGTGTTAGTCAGTGTTAAAAATAATGAAGGTACTTTTACTGCCGTTGATGGTGAAGGTACTTTGTATTATAAACGCTATGAGCTGGATAAAAAAGACAGTTTATCCAAGAGTACAACTACAGAATGGTATCTGAAAGGTGTGGAGAACGTCGATCCAGGTGAAAAACCAACTACGAGCGTTAATACAATCGCTGCTGCTGGAGCTTTGTCGTATTATACTTGGCGCGATAATGATCAGTTAGTGAAACGTATGGGCGACCTGCGCAAAAATGGTGGAGAAGAACAGGGGGCCTGGGTACGGCTGAGTGGCAGTAATATTAAACGCAGCGGTAATTTTAGTTTCGAAAATAAATTCAATAGATATGAATTCGGGTATGACCAAAAACTGCGTGCAACGGATAAAATCACTGTTTATGGTGGCTTGGCATTAAGCTACAGTGATGGCAACAGCAGCTATGACCGCGGCAGCGGAGATAATAAGGACAAAGCGTTAAGTCTTTATCTGACCCAGATCGGTGCCAAAGGTCATTATCTGGATATTGTGGCAAAAGTAAACCGTATGGATACTGATTTTAAAGTATATGACAACGACCTGAACAGGATCAGCGGCGACTTTGATAATACGGGTATCTCACTTAGCGCTGAATATGGGCGTAAAAACAGTTTACAGAACAACTGGTATATTGAGCCGCAGGTGCAGCTGACAGTGGGGCGCTTTGGCAGTGCCAGTTATACTACCAGCAATGGTATAGCTGCGAATCAAAGCAGTATCAACAGTGCTGTCAGCAGATTTGGTTTCAATATCGGAAAGGATATAACTGAGAAAACCAATGTCTATTTGAAAGCTGACTGGCTGCATGAGTTTGGCGGCAGCTATGCAATGACCATGACAAATATCGGTGGCGAACGGGTCAGAGTCGACCGCAGTTATGGCGATACCTGGTTTGAGTACGGTATCGGCGCGTCAGTACAGACAAGTAGAAACAACTATTTTTATTTGGATCTGGAACGAAGCAGCGGCAGCGATTTCAAAAAAGACTGGTATTGGAATATCGGCAGTCGTTGGACTTTTTAAAAACAGAAGCAGCAATTGTAAGGTTGATAAAAATTAATAATGTCAAGGCGCGGGATTGTTTGTTGAAATTGAAAAATAAATTAAAAAACTATTTTGAAAAAAATGGGAATGTGCTATAATAACATAAATTAAAATATTGCGAATTTAAATATTGCAATATTTAAAATTTGTGAAGTCGATTTTCGGCAAGGTAGATTGCAACCCTCTCCGCCTTGTTTGAAGATATTCCCCAAAAATAGACCTGCCTTAGGGCAGGTCTATTTTTTTATTTGATATTTAAATCTGGTATCTTGTAAGGTGTTGCAAGCTTTGCGGCTTCCTGCAGGCCATGCTGTATAATAAAATCACGGATCGTTTCAAGGATATAGGAAAAACAAATTGCCAGATAAGTGCTGAAACCTTCAATATCCCGTGCTTCCAGGTATAAATAAGCCTGCCATGTATATTTGCAAAGAGTATCCGTCGTTCCTGCAAGATTCTGGCGGTGAAAAGCCAGATAATAACCCCAGTGCAGCAGTTTATTGGTTTCCTGAAGTATCGCCCGCAGCGGCTGCAGCTCCGTAAGTTCGATCAGGGAATTGACTATTAAGGCCAGGGGTACTTTACCTGGCTGACCAAATTCTGACCGCCAGGCTTTCTGTGTCTGGGGATCGATCCTGCCGGCTGCAGCCACAGCGACAGGCTTGATAATAACTGACATTAGCTGCAAGGCGCTGAGATAGATCAGCGTATCTTTTTTGTAACGCTCGTTCTGCATACAATTAGCGGTGATGAAGGTAGGCGGCAGCCTGACAATAGTGCCCTTGGTATTGATGGTTTCTGCGAAGCCGATCTCGTTGAGCAGAGCCAGCGATTTGCGGATCGTGGAAATAGAGACTTTGTAGTTTCTGGCCAGTACAGCTTCATAAGGTAAAAGTGTACCGGGCTCATAGATGCCGGCGGCGATCTTATCGATCAGGTCACGGGCGATCTGGGTATAGTAATGGTCGCGTCCTTTTTCAGCGCTCCAGTTATAATCATAAACAGGTTCGGGAATCTCTGCCTGTTGGTATTTTTTGTATACTTTCCGGATATATTTGTTGACTGAAACAGAAAAGCTGAGATACATATCATTGAAACGCTTATTGACAAGCTGGTAATCATTACTCTGTAAAGCAGCCAGCAGCAGCCGGAAGGTTTCCGGATCATACTTAAACAGTATATTTTTAGGTGCCGCTAAAGTAACCTTAGAATAAGTTTTCAGACTGTTATACAGATCGTTATAGAGCAGATTGTTGGAGCTGCGCAGCAGTTCGTTCAGCAGAGCTGAAAAAGCGGCATCGAGCGCTGCAGTATCCTGACAGTTATTTTTTTTGAGCAGCTTCTGATAGGAGGGCAGCTTTTTGATATCGCAGTGTGCGGCAGAAAAATGAAAAATGGACGGTAAAATGAGCCCCATGGTTTGATAAACTTCTGTCAGCGACTCCTGACGCCGCAGCAGACCAACAGCATAGCTTTGAGAAGCACTGTTTTTTTCAGCCCGGTAAATGACACGTGCCGGTTTGCGTTCTGTCGTTTGGATCAGGCCTTCTGTTTTTAATCTGGCCAAAACATCTTTGACGGTGCGGATACCGACATTATAAATGGCTGCAAGCTGCGGCATGGAAGGCAGAGTATCGCCAGGTTTCAGATGGCCGCAGGTGATCTGGTCGTGTAAATTTTGATAAAGAAATTCAAATAGCGTATTTTTGCTTAACATCGCCAATATCCCTTCGAAAATATTACAAGTAAATTATAACATAAACATTTATAGTAAAACATATAGTAAATTTAGTTATTTGAAAAAACGATTAGATATAATTTAAAAATACTTTATTTTTATTAAAGAATGAAATAACAAATGTAAACGAATAAAAAATATAATTTTATTAATTAATACAAAACTACTTCTGCTAAAAATATGAAAAAGTTTAATATGTGATTAAAAACGGCTTGGAGCAACATTTTTATATAAGATATTGTGCTGGTTTTTAATAAATGCTATAATAAAAACAATAAACTATACTTAATTTAATTGGCAAAATAATTAAACATTAAAAATGTTGGTGTACAGTTTGCAATTATGATGAAATTTGAAATAGAAAAACGTGTAGAAATGCAGGATATATTTTTTTAAAGGAAGCTATATGCATACGTACACAGTAAGGAGTGGAAAATGGAAACTTTAGACAGAAAAAAAATAGGGATGAATATCAAAGTAAGAAGGATGCAGAAACTGATCTCGCAGACAGCGATGGCAGAAAAATTAGGGATCTCGCAGACACATATGAGCAACGTCGAAGTTGGCCGCGCTATGCTTAGCCTGGAGCTGCTGCTGCAGCTGAAAAATATTTTAGGCTGTACGATCGACGAACTGCTTTGTCTGGAAGATGAAAACAAACCCAGGAAAAAGAGAGTCAGGGTCATTCGTTACCTTGATTAAAGCTAAGCAAAAAGATTTTTAAAGAAAGTGGTGGGACGAATATGCAAAGTATCGATTTAAAAAAAATAGGCAATGAAATCAAAGTCAGAAGAGTAAAACAGGGCATTCAGCAAACAGCTTTGGCGGAAATGCTGGATATAACGCAGACCCACCTGAGCAATATTGAAAATGGCAGAGTCCCCGGCAGTTTGAAACTGCTGTTGAAGCTGCGCAGTATTTTCGGGTGCAGGCTGGAGGATCTGGTCGATCCGGAGTGTGATGAAGCGCCGGTCAAAGCTAATGATAAAAGAATGCGGCGCATAAAAGTGATCAGATATTATGAAAATGCCTGATAGCAGGCATGAATAAAAAACAGGTCAGCTTTTAGAAGGCTGGCCTGTTTTTTATTACTGTCTGAAGTAGCTGGGCTGTACTGTGAGCAGTAGTGAAAAGTTCACAAGTCAGCGGAAATTTTTGTGGTATATTAATAAATAGAGTAACAGAAAAATCTTGTTTTGAGAGTGAACGCCATGACTTTAAAACAAAGTAATTATAAATCGATAACAGCTTTACTGCTGATACTGGTTATTGCTGTCGGCGCAGTCTGGGCCCCTCTATATGTAGAGGCCAGTCACGGACATGACTGCAGCGGAACAGCTTGTCCGGTGTGTCTGACGGTCAGCGTTATCGGCAGCTGTCTTAATTATGTTCTGCCGGCGCTGCTGCCATTGCTGCTGAGTCTGTCAGTTCCGGCTGAAAGTGTTGGAAGCAGGGCTTTGCCTGCCAGTCTGGCAAGGCTGACGCTGATCGGGCTGAAAGTGCGTCTTGATAATTGAGAATTGCCAAAATTTATTTTAAATAAATTTTGGAGGTCGTACCTTGAAAAATAAATTTGTTTATCTCGTTACTATCATTCTGGCTGTGCTGTATCTTGCGGCGGGGCATTATTTTGCTGTGCAGGGTTTAAGCTTTTTTAAAGAGAAATCGCCTACTGATGTTGTTGAGGCAAGGGTAGTGAAGCTTTTACCGGCAGCAGCCGGGGCTAAATTTGAGCAGATAAGATTTGAAGCCGAATTATTGTCAGGAAGGCAGGAAGGCGTCAAAGTGACAGCTGCGCAGAATAAAGCCGGCAGTTTTGCGGTTGGGCGCGACGTAGCCGTTGGCGATAAGGTGCTGCTGCTGCCGGGACAGAGCAGTCAGGGGGAATGGAGTTATGCCGAGCATCTGCGCAGTAATGTACTGATGTGGCTGTTTGCTGTTTTTGCTTTAAGTATTATCGCTTTTGGACGGATGCAGGGCGTAAATACTTTGATCTCTCTGATTTTTTGCTGCCTGTCGATCTTTGCAGTTTTTGTACCGGCGATACTGTCAGGCAAGAACGTTTACTGCTGGACGATCCTGACCTGTGCTTTTATTGTCGTGACTAATCTGCTGCTGGTGAATGGCATCAGCAGAAAAACGGTCGCGACTATTTTGGGCTGTATCGGCGGACTTGTCATTGCGGCGCTTATCAGTGCGTCTGCAGACAGTTTTTTGCAGCTTACGGGGCTGGTAGACGAGGATTCCATGTACCTGCTGTTTTTGAATCCTGCTGACCCGGTCGATCTGAAAGCGATCATATTCAGCGCGATTATTATCGGCGCTTTGGGAGCGATCATGGATGTGGCGATGGATATTGCTTCGGCGCTGAACGAGCTGGCGGCTACTACTGCTGAACCTACAAGGAAAATGCTGCTACAGGCCGGCAATAATATCGGCCGCGATATTCTGGGCATGATGTCCAATACGCTGATCCTGGCATATATCGGCGGTTCACTGACGATAGTTTTGCTGTTCTTTGCTTATAACCATTCGCTGCTGTATCTGCTGAACAAGGAAATGGTGGTCGTAGAGATCCTGCAGGCCGTTATCGGCAGCTTTGGCATCCTGTTTACGATCCCGTTTACTTCTTTTATCTGCAGCAGGCTGTATGTAAAAAAGGCCGGAAGACGTTATAAGTCAGGCTTGGAAAATAAAATATAAATTATACGGCAAAAATCTTGCAGGAATTGATTTGATGTATTATAATAAACCGTGCTGAAAAATTATATAAATTTATTAATTATATAATAAAAAGTATAACTGGTAATACAAAAAATAAACGGGATGCAATTAAAAAAATAAGCAGGATGGGAGCAGCTGTTATGAAAAATGAAGATGATGTTATCGGCAATGAAATAACGGGTGGCGGGAGCAGTTCCAGCGGTCCTTTAAAAAGTCTGCTGGAGGTATGTCCGATCTGCGGCAAGGAATTTTCCTGCAATAAAACCTATCATGTCTATACGGCACTGGCCGGACGCCGGCGGCAGTATTACTGCAGTTATCACTGCTTTAAACAGCGGCCGAATCCCAAAAATAAATTATAAAACACTAAAACACTAAAACACCGTACATTTTGTGCGGTGTTTTTTATTATATTGTTGGTCTGCTGGTATATATGACAGGAATAGAACAGTTTGCAGGATTTGTTGAATGATATTTTTGCAGTGCTTACATATATTCACCAATATGGGGAAGCTTAAAAAGAACGAGTAAGTAAATCAGTATGATTGTCCTGTGGGGGGGTAAAACTATACGATATCAAAAAATAATATTGCAAGAATATTGCTTTTTTAAAATCAGTTAACTACAATATTAATTAGATAACGAATAATTTAGAAAATATTAAATAAGATAATTGTAAAACTTAAATTGATGAGAGGATTTGCAGAAATTTAAAATAATGAGAGAAGTGAAAGCATGAACGCTGACAGTTACGGCCTTAAATTGAACGAACAAAGCAGTGAGCAGACGGTCTATGATTACAATATGCTGATGAGTGCAATGAACGTTAGTGTCAGTAAGCACTTGATGGACGAAAATTTTACGGTAGTCTGGGCTAATGATTATTTTTACTCGCAGACTTTATACACAAAGCAAGAGTATGAAGCAATCTATCATAACAGCTGCCGCAAATATTTTGAGCAGTACCCGGAAGAGTATGAAAAAATGGCGATGGTAGTTGAACAGGCATTGCTGAAAGGGAAAAGTGGTTATGAATGTATCTGCAGGATGCCGCGTAAAGATGGAAGCTGCTCCTGGATCAAAGTCAGCGGTATGTTCAGCGACCAAAAGGTTAACGATATCCCGGTCATTTACGCTACCTTTATTGATGTTACTGAAGCCGTTGAACAAAAGGAACTGCAACAGCAGCTGGAAAAACGTTCACAGGAACTGCAGGCGGCACTGCAGGCGGCACTGCAGGCGGCAGAAGTCGCTAACCGTGAAAAATCTGATTTTCTTTCCCGGATGTCGCATGATATCAGGACGCCGATGAACGCTATTATGGGGATGACAGATATTGCCTCCGCGCATATCGACACTCCGGAAAAGGTACAGGATTGTCTGCGGAAAATCTCGCTTTCGAGTCAGCATCTTCTGGGCCTGATCAATGATGTGCTGGATATGTCGAAGATAGAAAGCGGAAAAATGACTCTGGCGGAAGAAGTGATCGAGCTGCCGGAGGTGATGGATACTATCGTTTCGATCATGCAGAGCAGTGTCAAGGCCAGGCAGCAGCAGTTTGACGTGCGCCTGCGGCATATCAGGCACGAGCAGCTGTGCTGCGATTCGCTGCGTCTGCGGCAGGTACTGATCAATGTGCTTTCCAACGCTTCCAAGTTTACGCCGCCGGGCGGTACCGTCAGTTTCGATATCGAAGAAACGGCGTCAGAAAATGCGGCCAAAGCCTGGTTCAAATTTACAGTCAGGGATACCGGAATCGGAATCAAGCCGGAGTTTTTGAGGGATATTTTTAAACCCTTCACCCGCGAAAAAGACAGCCGGATCGATAAAACAGAAGGCAGTGGTCTGGGGATGGCGATCTCGAAGAAAATCGTCGATTTGATGGGCGGGACGATCGAGGTCAGCAGCGAGGTTGGTACTGGTACTGAATTTACGATCAGCCTGCCGCTGCAGATCAGTGAACTGGAATTGGGCAATTTTAAGTTTCCCGATTTGAAGATCATCGTAGTCGACGATGATGTGATCGTCTGTGAGCATACGACGGAGCTTTTACGGCAGATTGGCATTCGTTCGGACTGGGAAACGTGTGGACAGCGGGCGGTGCAGAAGGTCCTGGCGGCGCATCAGGCGGGTGAGCCTTACGACGCGGTGATACTGGACTGCAGGATGCCGGATCAGGACGGAGTGGAAACGGCGGCGATCATTCGCCGCGCTATCAGCGAACCGCTGCCAATCATTTTGATTTCAGCATATGATTCGGCCGATGTTGAAACGAAGGCGCGTCATGCGGGTGTCAACGGTTTTATGACGAAGCCTGTTTTTATGTCGACTTTGTGTCGGGCGTTACAGAGATATGTTTTAGGTCAAGCAGCTGCCGATGAACAAAAGAGTAAAACTGATTTCAGCGGTAAACGCTTTTTATTAGTGGAAGATAACGCCTTGAACCGTGAGATAGCGGTGGAAATGCTGGAATCTGCCGGCGCTGTGGTAGAAAGTGCCTGTGACGGTGCAGAAGGCGCGGCAAAATTTGCGGCGGCGCCGGCCGGCTATTATGATCTGCTGCTGATGGATGTGCAGATGCCGGTAATGAACGGCTATGAAGCCACACAGAAGATCCGCGCTTCTGCTAAGACCGATGCCAGAACCGTGCCGATCGTGGCGATGACAGCCGATGCTTTTGCCGAAGATATCATCGAAGCGAAAAAGGCAGGTATGAACAGCCATTTAGCCAAGCCTTTAAATTTAGCGACGCTGGTGCGTGAAATAAATAAACAGCTGCAGAAGCATTGAAAAAGAGAATAAAAGTTCTGGGACACCGTATGTGTGATTGCATACGGTGTTTTTTTATTTGTTTGAGAAGAAAAGAGGCTGTTGTACAAGGCTGGCAAGTAAATAATTCAAATAACAAAACCGTCTGCCTGGGCAGGCGGTTTTTTGCAGTTCGGGTGCCAGTTGCAAGACTTTCAGACAGGCGTATTCACTTATAACAAAAATGTCTTGCAGGGGGGGACAAATATGGTATTATATCAAAAATAATCTATATAGATACTATTAAGTATAAGGAATAAGAAATTATCAAAACAAGAATTAATTAAAATATTGCGAAAGTAGACAGGATGAGTAAGGTTTTCACCAAGACGTTGCGACCCTCCGTCTTGCTTGAAAATATTTCCCCATAAGTGCCGCTTTGCGAAAAAAGCAGAGCGGCAAACCCAAATACACGTTGCGTTTTAAAGACGCAGCTTTGATGAACGTTTTTAGACAGGGAATACAGTCGCTTCCTTTGTTTAAAATATTATTTCCAAACAACCCTTTATGTATAATCGGGGTCTTGCAATCAGCGTGAAAAATTTACAGAAAGGAGCGGGAAAGGCAAAAGCCAGGGCAATCATTTTCATTAGAAGTCAGGCTGTAACACGCCTGCTGCCCCTGTGCGATAAAAGATAAAAATTTGAAGTAAAAATTGATGATGAAGGAGTGAGACAGTTGTCTAAATCCAAAAGATACCAGTTAGAGAAAAAAATCATAGTTTTTTTGAGCAGCAGTTTGTTTGCGATTTCGGGGTTTTGTGCAGGCGACGTTTATGCCGCGGCTGTTTTTGCGGATGGAACCGGGACCAATTCGACTGTTGCCGGCGTAAATAATGACGCCAGCGGTGAGAATACCAATGCTGTAGGTTATAACAATCATGCTATTTCTGATAACAGCAATGCGATCGGCGCGAATAACCAGGCTTTGGCCGAGGATTCCAATGCCATCGGCAGTAAAAACAACACTTATGCCAATGAATCGAACGCGATCGGCAGCGGCAATATCACTAATGGCATCGGGTCTAATGCTATTGGTAAGGATAATGTGGCCAATGGCTTGGACAGTAACGCTTTTGGTACTGCCAATAAGGCGAATTCGGATAATTCCAATGCTTTCGGTACCGGCAATCTGGCGGATGGTATCGGTACGAGCGCCTTTGGTTATTTGAATAATGTCAGCGGCAATGAATCAGTGGCGTTTGGTTTTACCAATACCATTTCGGCAGCAGAGGCCGTAGCAATGGGACGCAATAATCAGGTGATCGCTACCGGAGGCAGTGCGATCGGTAATAATAATCAGGCAATGGCGATGTATTCTACTGCGATCGGCAATGATAACTATGCGATCGGAGAGAATTCCAGCGCGATCGGGCTCGGCAACAATATTACAGCTAACGATGCTACGGCGCTGGGAAATAAGAATACGGCTTCAGGGATCTCGGCAGGCGCTGTCGGTATCAGCAATACTGCCAGCGGCCATAATGCCCAGGCTTTCGGTTATTTAAACGAAGCTACGGCTCAGGATTCCCAGGCCTTCGGTGCGCAGAACAAAGCGACGGAGCGTTATGCCAGTGCTTTCGGGCATGAAAATGAGGCTAAGGCCTATGCGGGCAGTGCGCTGGGTGTGAAAAACGTGGTTACAGGCGATTTTGGTTCGGCGGTCGGTTATGATAATACGGCTTCCAACTATCTGGCCAACGCCATCGGTACCTCGAATGTGGCTTCCGGCGCCTATGCCAATGCTTACGGTGTGTATAATGAAGCTACTGCCAGCTATGCCAGTGCCTTTGGCTACGGCAATAAGGTCGGCGGCGAGCATGCTATCGCGTCTGGCTACAATAATAATATCGCCGGTAATTTTGCCAGCGCTTTCGGTACGGAGAATACGGTCAGCAATATTCGCAGTGCGGCCGTAGGTTCAAATAATACCGTCAGCGGTGAGGTCAGTAATGCTTTTGGCTATAATAATACCGCCAGCGGCAATTATACTAACGCTATCGGTTATAACAACCAGACGCAGGCTTTTGCTTCTTCGGCGATCGGCTATCAGAACAAGGCTACGGCCAGCGCGGTTTCGGCCAGCGCCGTGGGTCGTTCCAACGAAGTGAGCAACGAATATGCCAATGCTTTCGGTGCTTTGAACAAGGCGTCGGGTTCTTCCTCCAGCGCTTTCGGCGTCAATAATAACGCTTCGGGTTCCTTTGCCAGTGCTCTGGGTTATCAGAACACAACGGCCGGCTATCTCGGCAGTGCTGTGGGCGCCAGCAATAACGCGTCTGCTAATTATGCCAGTGCTTTTGGTTATGGCAATGCGGCTTCGGGCTATGTCGGCAACGCTATCGGCAGTATGAATACGGCTTCCGGCAGTTATGCCAGCGCCGTAGGCTATAAAAATACAGCCAGCGGCGTCAAATCCAACGCTATCGGCAATGAAAATACAGCGTCAGAAGAATACACTAACGCTGTCGGCGCAGGCAACAGAGTCAGCGGTTACGCCTCCAGTGCCTTCGGCAACAATAACGAGGTGACTGCTGAATTTGCCAGCGCTTTTGGCCACAGCAATAATATCAGCGGCTACGTTTCCAATGTTCTGGGTTATGATAACGCTGTCAGCGGCGATTATTCAACGGCGGTAGGCCTTTTTAATAATGTGGGCGGCAATTCGTCTCATGCTTTTGGCTATGGCAATAATATTGCTGCCAATGCCAGTTCCGCTGTCGGCAACGGCAATACGATCAGCACCGGCGCTGATAATTCCTTCGCGCTTGGTAACGATACCAGTATCTCGCTGGCTAACAGCGTAGCTTTGGGCAGTAATTCCGCAGTGACGGCGATCAACAGCGTTACGGGCAACAGCAGCTATACTAAATGGGCCGGTGTCAGCGATGTCGTGGGTGTTGTCAGCGTAGGCAGTTCCGGGGCGACCCGTCAGATCCAAAATGTAGCGGCCGGGCAGGTCAGCGCCACTTCTACCGATGCCGTTAACGGCAGCCAGCTGTATGAAGTAGCGCAGAAAGCAGCGCAGCAGGCTACTGTTTCGGCCGGCGACAGCAACGTCGTCGTTACGCCTACCACGAACAGCAGCGGCGGCACTGATTATGAAGTGAAGCTGGCTGACGAACTGCAGATCGGTACGGGCGTCAATGTCGACGGCACCGGTGATGGCAAGATAGATGTCGGTAACGGCAATGTGGTCATCGACGGCAGTGACGGCTCGATAACTGCCGGCGGCGTGACGATCAATAAAGATGATGAAGGCACGATCAACGGCCTGACCAATACTACCTGGGATCCGGACAATTATGTATCCGGGCAGGCAGCGACCGAAGACCAGCTGAAAGCGATCCATGATAAAGCTGCGGAAGCGGCCGAGCTGGCAGCTAAGCATACAACTATGGAAGCTGTCGACAACAATATCCTGATCGAAAAAAGCACTAACGCTGACGGCGGCGACCATCACGAACTGAAATTGAATGATGTCGTTGAGATCGGCAGCGGCGCCAATAAAGTCACTATCGACGGTACAAATGGCACTGTCAGCACCGGTAATATCAATATGAACGGCACCAACGGCATGATAACTGCCGATAAGATCACTATCGACGGCGGTTCCGGCACGATCGGCGGTCTGACCAATACTACCTGGGACGCAGATAATTACGTTTCCGGGCAGGCTGCGTCGGAAGATCAGCTGAAAACCGTTTATGATACCGCAGTCAAATATGACGTGGACAGCGGCGGTAATATCAACACCGGTAAAATCACGCTGGAAGGCAGCAGCGGCACTACGATCGGCAATGTAGCGGCAGGCGAAGTCAGCGCTACTTCGATGGACGCCGTCAATGGCAGCCAGCTTTATCAGGTCAAGCAGGACATCAATAATATCAATCAGGATATCACCAAGCTGGGTGACGAGATCGATACGGTCGGCGCGCTGTCAGCAGCGATGGCAGGCCTGCATCCGCGCTTCCAGGACGGTAACAAGGGCGAGCTGGCCATGGCCTACGGCGGCTACGGCGGCAAAAGCGCATTAGCAGTCGGCGGCTTCTACGCCCCCAACGAAAAAGTAATGTTCTCACTGGGGCTGGGCATTTCCGAAGGCGGCAGTAAAATGGGCAACTTCGGCGTCAATTTTGCACTGGACCGCTCTAGAGACCGCAAGGCAGAACCGAGAGATATCATCTATACCCGTAAAGAAGTAGATAATTCTTTAGCGGCGCAGGATGAAAAGATTCAGCTGCTGCTGGCCAAGGTCGAAGAACAAAGCAGAGAAATGGAAAAACAAAGCCGTGAAATCGAATACCTGCGAGCACAGGTAGAAAAGTAAATACAGAAAATACTATACTTGCCCCGGCCTGCAAGGCTGGGGCAAACTTTCTGAGCAGAGGAGCAGTAAGTATGAAAAAGATCTGGAGCTTTATCCTATGTCTGGTCATAAGTCTGGCGATGACCAGCGTTTGCCTGGCCAGCGACGGCGCTGACCTGAACAAACAGCAGCAGGCAGTAGTTAAGGTATTTGCCGCCTTAAACGGTCAGAACGGGATGGAATATGCCGGCATACGCCAGCTGATGTCAGCGAAGCTGCAAACAGAGCTGGATGAAAAAACTTTCGGCAGTGTGAAAAATAATCTGCGCCGCAGCTACGGCGAGCAGCGCGAAAACAGGTTCCTGGCCTATCAGCGGTATGCTGACGGCGACCGCCTGGCTTATCTGGCTAAATACAGTAAGGAGAAAGCTCTGCTGTTTATATTCGTTTTCGATAAGCAGAACGATCTAGGGGCGTTTTCCTTTCAGCCCATAGGCGAATAACAGCTTTGCCCGTTTTACAGCATTTAAATAGAAAGCAGCAGCGATATTTTCAGCAGAAAGCTTGCTGCTGCTCATCTGATTTCAAAAAATGATCCCTTTGCCACAGCGGCAGATAAGGGATCATTTTTTGAAATTTTAAATGTAACAGTTATAAAAATTATAAGAATTATAAAAAAGTGCTTAATTGTAATAAAAATATCTTGCAAGGTGCAAAGAAAATATGTTAATATAGCAAAAATAATCCATATAAATAATATTAAGTATTAAGGTTTATAAATTAATTAAACTAAAATTACTTAAATTATTACGAATTAAAAGACGATGGAGAAAGCAGAGGTCAGCCTAAAAAACAGAACAGCTTTATAAAAAATAGATGCGGGGCAGATTTATTGTTTCAGCATACTATACAAAGCAAGTAACTATTTAAGGAAAAGAGGTGGGGAATTGTCTAAATCCCGAAAAGTTCAGTTAGAGAAAAAAATTATGATTTTTTTAAGCAGCGGTGTATTTATTTTTTCAGGCCTGTATGCGAGTAATGTGCAGGCGGCGCCCGTTTTTTCCAGTGGCAGTGCTTCTGATTCCACTGTTGCCGGTGTCAATAATACAGCTTCCGCTAATTCCAGCAGTGCTTTTGGTTATTTCAATACTGCCGGGGGCCTGGCATCCAGTGCTTTTGGCTGGAGCAATACTGCCAGCGCCGAAAATGCCAGCGCTTTTGGTTATGTCAACGAGGCGAGCGGCCTGGCGTCCAGCGCGCTCGGTTTCAGGAATAAAGCGGCCAATGAAAATGCCAGCGCTGTCGGTTATGGCAATAATGCCGGCGGTGTAGCGTCCAGTGCTTTTGGTTTCAGCAATGTTGCTAAAGTGGACTATGCCAGTGCTTTTGGCTATAGCAATGAGGCGAGCGGACTGGCGTCCAGCGCAGTTGGTTTCAGGAATAAAGCGGCCAGTGAGAATGCCAGCGCCGTCGGCTATGGCAATAATGCTAATGCTCTGGCTGCCAGTGCAGTTGGCTACAATAATACAGCCGGCGGCGTAGGTTCCAGTACGATCGGCTATAATAATACGGCTACGAATGAAAATGCCAGTGCTTTTGGTTACGGTAATACTGCAGGCGGCCTGGCGTCCAGCGCTTTTGGTTTCAGCAATACTGCCAGCGGCGATAATGCCAATGCTTTTGGCTATAATAATATTGCCAGCGGTTCCAAGAGCAATGTTTTCGGAACGGGAAATACTGTTTCCGGCAGCAGCAGTACCGCAGTCGGCACTGCTAATGAAGTTGCCGCTGAAAACAGCACTGCTATCGGCAATAACAATACGATCAGCTCCGGTGCAGAAAATTCGGCGGCGCTGGGAAATAATATCAGTATCAGCTTAAAAGACAGTGTAGCTTTGGGAAATAATTCTACAGCGACGGCGATCAACAGCGTTACGGGCAACAGCAGTTATACTAAATGGGCCGGTGTCAGCGATGTTGTGGGAGTTGTCAGCGTAGGCAGCTCCGGGGCGACCCGTCAGATCCAAAACGTAGCGGCAGGGCAGGTCAGCGCCACTTCTACCGATGCCGTCAATGGCAGCCAGCTGTATGAAGTAGCGCAGAAAGCGGCTGAGCAGGCTACTGTTTCGGCAGGCGACAGCAATGTCGTCGTTACGTCAACTACCAACAGCAGCGGCGGCACCGATTATGAAGTGAAGCTGGCTGATGAGCTGGAGATTGGTACGGGCGTCAAAGTAGACGGCACCGGCGACGGTAAGATCGAAGTCGGTAACGGCAATGTTGTCATCGACGGCAGCGACGGTTCGATAACTGCCGGCGGCGTGACGATCAATAAAGATGATGCAGGCACGATCAACGGCCTGACCAATACTACCTGGGACCCGGATAATATCACCAGCGGGCAGGCGGCAACGGAAGACCAGCTGAAAGCGATCTACGATACGGCGGCGGAAGCAGTCGAGCTGGCCGCGCAGCAAAGCTCGGTATCGACAGGCGACAGTAACTTTATCGTCACAAAAACCACTAATGACAGCGGCGGCATCGATCACGAGCTGAAGCTGAATGAAGTAGTCGAGATCGGCAGCGGCGCCAATAAAGTCACTATCGACGGCAATAACGGTACGATCAGTACCGGTAATATCAATATGAACGGTACCAACGGCGTTATTACGGCCGATAAGATCACTATCGACGGCGGTGCAGGCACGATTGGCGGTCTGACCAATACTGCCTGGGACGCAGAGAATATCACCAGCGGCCAGGCGGCGACCGAAGACCAGCTGAAAACTGTTTCTGACAGCGCTATCAAATACGATGTGGACAGCGGCGGCACTATCAATAAAAACAAAATCACGCTGGAAGGCAGCAATGGCACCACGATCGGCAATGTAGCGGCGGGCGAAGTCAGCGCCACCTCGATGGACGCCATCAACGGCAGTCAGCTGTATGCAGTACAGCAGGATATAGGCAATATCCACAGAGATATCAATAAGCTGGGTGACGAGATCGATACGGTCGGCGCGCTGTCAGCAGCGATGGCAGGGCTGCATCCGCGCTTCCAGGACGGTAACAAGGGCGAGCTGGCCATGGCCTACGGCGGCTACGGCGGCAAAAGCGCATTAGCAGTCGGCGGCTTCTACGCCCCCAACGAAAAAGTAATGTTCTCACTGGGACTGGGTGTTTCTGAAGGCGGCAGCAAAATGGGCAACTTCGGCGTCAACTTTGCGCTGGATCGCTCTAGAGACCGTAAGGCAGAAGCACGAGATATAGTTTATACCCGTAAAGAGGTAGACAGCTCTTTGGCAGCGCAGGATGAAAAAATCAAACTGCTGCTGGCTAAGCTGGAAGAACAAAGCCGGGAAATCGAAGAACTGAAAGCAAAAGTAAACTAACAGCAAAACCCCTGTCTGCTAAGCAGACAGGGGTTTTATTCTGAGAATAGGAGCAGCACAGCACGGCTGATGATCTGCATAAAAGCAGTCAACAAAAAACAATGAAACAGCTTTAAAATTTCAAAAAAATTTACTGGAAATCATCTTTTGAACAGAGTGGAGCTGTTTATATGTTTTAGGTTCAAAAGACAGCCGCAGCAGGCCTTGACAGGTAATGAGGCTTTTAATCTGGTTTTAATCTTGGCGTTATAAAATAAAGACAAAGCAAAGGCCGGCGACGTAACGGCCGTTAAGGAGGTAAAGGATATGAAAAGAAAATCTATAGCTATGCTGGCAGCAGCTCTCTGCACCTTGGCGATCACAGTTACAGCTTTAGCTGCCGAACTCATCAATGCGGAACAGGCGCGCAGTATTGCTGCTCAATGGGTACCGGCAGGCAGCACACATCTGGTGACTAAGGACGAAAGCTTTGAATTCGTGCCTCATTATGACGTTAAATTCTATGATAATAAAACTAATACCGCCTATGAAATAGAAGTTTTAAGAAACGGCGGCAAGGTAAGAGAGTTTAAAATGGAAGCGCAGACCGCTTTAGGCAGCCCTAAAATCGTCCTTTCAGTAAATGATGTGCAAAATCTGGTCCGTAAGGAATTTCCGAATGCTGTTTTTACTAAAGTAGAATTAGACCGCGGTGACGGGCTTTATGAATATGAAGCAGATTTTTACACGCCGGAGGTACGGGGCGAAATGAAATTCAACCCTGAAACAGGCACTGTTATTGAAAAAGAAATAAAATATACTGTGTTTTGAGCAAGAAGCGGACAGTAAAATAAGACCGGATTTTCCGGTCTTATTTTTATTTGACAGCTGCATAATATAAAAAATAAACCCCGTACAAATCGTGCGGGGTTTATTTTTTTGTTGTTAGTAATTGCTATTATACTAGAATATCATTTAAAGAGCAAAGAGATAAGTATGATATTGATTTTATTTACCGGATCATTTAGAATGTAGATGTAGCCGTTGGTATGCTAGCTCGTTCGTGCAAAGATTTCATCAACCAACAAGATAATATAATTAACCTTTATAATGCCAGGTTTATTATCTATAAAGATTACGAACGCATAGTGTCAGATAATGAGCTTAGGCAATACAGAAAGGATGATTATATTATGACCCATGTTGAGTATTTCAAAATGCAAGCCAAAAACCTTTTTAAGGACTGGAAAACGAGGACTACGCATACTGATATAGATGATAGTACGCTTTATCAGTATAATGGAAAGTATTTTGATGTTAGCAGTATCTTCTTTGATTTTGAAGATATTTATGATGAGAATAATTTCACGTTGATGAAAGCCCAACATATTATTGCATGTATGGCTGGCTTTTCAAAATGGGGAGAATTATTAAAGGCTTCTGATGCAAAATTAGAGTTAGAAAGATTACTGTTTGATAACAGAGCTAAAATTAGCAGGGAAGACTGGGAAATGTACATTATTGGTATAGAGCGTGATAATGATATCTATATTGATGTAAAATCACAAGTAGAGCTTTTTAAGCGAGCATATATTGAAGGAATAGCTACTGAAAAGTAAATTTTAACTGCATAATGCAACAGGTCAGATATATTAGAATCTGACCTGTTTTATTCTTTGTGATATAATAAACACTAGTAAGATTGATGGATTGTTCTTTATTATTATGTAATGGACTGATAGTAGATAAAATTGAAATAAGTATGTGAGGTTATATTTTTGAAATCAACAGATGTAGGTTGGGATTTAGAGTTTCATATACCGTCTATTCCATATATATTATTTGATGAAGTTTTTGTGAGTAATACTATAGCTATTTTGGTTGCTATTGGTACGATTATCTTTGCTTTAATAGCAATATTAGCTGGAATTATTAATTATAATATGGATAGAGAAGCAGAGGTAATTAAAGATTATTTAGAAGAAAATTCCAATTTGTATATTAATTATAAGAATGATTTTAATACTGTTATTGATAATCAGTATAATATTGAGATTTTTTTTGTAAAGTATAATAAATTATATGAACATTTCATAGACCAAAATGAGAGTTTAATGAACTTAGGCAAGTTGTATTGGACATTAATTTATTGCGCATGTTGGTGTTTCATTTCTGCCATTACTTTAGATATTGTGTACTTATATAAGATATCAGAAGATTGGTCCATTGTTCTCGGGATTAGTACTATTATTCTGTTGGTATTGTTTTGGCATGAACATATTAGAAAGATATTCTCTATATATTTGATTCCAAAGTCGTATACTATTGATTTTCCATCTTGTGAAGATTTATTGACTCCCAATAAAAATATATTTGTAGCAGACAGAAAAGTAGTAGTAAATTTGCCAGCGCGTCTTTTAAGAGCCAGTAGTTATATTAGGATTGAAGAAGATATTTATGGACAAGAAAAACAAATAAAATTATATATATTAAAAGATTTTAGAATGAACGCAACTTTAACAGTAAGGTATGAAGATAACACAAGTGATATTTATGACGTTGATTCTACTAAAAAATCATTTAATGAAATAGATGGTTATCTTTATCTTTTGAAATTATGTGGAGATAAGGAAAACATTTCGGGAATTACGTTAGAAATGCCCAGTGATAGAGAGTGGAAAAAAGGAACCATATCATTTACATTTAAAGCGACGTCTGATGAGGCTAGCTTTATTTGTACAAGCTTTTCAGAATCGAATTCTTATACAGTGCCACTTCCAAACTATTGTGTAATTAAGCCGTGTCCTAAAAATTAATAATAAATATATTTATATATTCTATCAGTATGAGCAACTATATAACGAAAAACTAGAAAACCCGGCATGTTTTGTGCGGGTTTTTGTTTTTAGAATAAAAATGCATATAAAAGTTGATTTTAAGGATGACATACTTTGCAGGTAGCATACCCCTATCGATCGTTTCCTGGCGCCTGGAAAAATAAATACGCTTGCTTTCGTTCATTTTTCTTTACCATTGGTAGCCCTGATAATGGAATTTTCAGCTGTTGCGGTTACCGACATAAGTTGCTGTGTACACTGCCAGTGGAATGGAAAGAGCAATGATAAACGCTAAGGTGATAGTTATTTTTTTATAAGAGATTACTGTATTACAAATACTGTAGCATATGTTAAAATTAAAATAAAAGCTTTTAAGATTTAAATATTAAAATTGTGGTAATGAAAATTAATATAGAAAAATGCTTGCTGAGGAGAATTGAAATGAATGTTAAGGAAATAAACGATGTTTACAATAATTTGAATAAGAAATTTCAAGGGGCAAAAGTTGCTAAAATAGATTTACATATACATACACCTGCATCTAAATGTTTTGAAAAAGCAGGTAATACTGAAGACTTTTGTTATAAAAGTCTTGTTAAAGAAGCAGTCGAAAATGATATTAAAATTATTGCAATAACTGATCATAATACATTTGATGGTTTTAATAAAGTGAAGAATTTATTAAATGATAAAAATGACGTAGAATTCCAAAAGTTGCAAAAAAATATATGCATTCTGTGTGGAATAGAAATAGATTGTTTATCTAAACATTTGCTTGCAATTTTTGATGTAAATTTTAAAGAAGAGTTGCAACAAAAATTTATGATAGAAATAGGTTTAAATGAAAATTGTGATGTTGTTGATACATATGGGCCTAGTAAACTTGTTGAAATAATAGAAAATTATGGCGGAATTGCAATTTTAGCTCATGTGGATGCTAAGAATGGATTTTTTGAAGAATTTAATAAAAAAAGTATTTTTTCTGGAAGAACTATTGCTAAGCTATTAAGAGAAAAAGCTTTATGTGGAATTCAATATTGTAATGATTCAGCAAAAATTAAAATAGAGAAATTAATTCAGCAAAGAGATTACTTAGGAAATGATACAAAAATTTCTTTTTTAAAGTTTTCTGATGCTCATGGTATTGTTGTTAATGGTGAATATACAGGTCGGAGTGGGCATAAAATAGGAGAAGAATATTCTTTAATAAAATTATCTGAAAGTTCTTTTTATGGTTTAAAATTAGCGTTGAAAGACCCTGATAGTAGAGTTATTTGCAGAATAGAAAATACAGAAGATGAGCGTCCTTATATTATTGGAATGGCGTTGGATTGTGATTTGTTTAGTAAAAATTTTGAGAACTATACTCTTATTAGATTTCATAAACAAATGAATTGTTTAATTGGTGGTAGAGGAACAGGTAAATCTACTATTCTTAAAATTTTGGATTATATTTTAAATGTTGATATTAATAAAAATGTAGATAAGTCATATCCGTTTCACAGTGTTATAGTATATGTAAAGTGGAATAAAGAAGTATATGCTATTGGTGGAAGCTATTCTGAAGAGGTAGATAGATATACTAATGAGATAAGTAGAAATTTAAAAAGAAAGACCTATAAACTAGAAGGTGAAAAATTTCGTTATATAGGAAAGAATAGTAATGTATTATTTTTTATATTAGGATACATGCAGGGGCAATTATCTAGTATGCAGGAGAATCCTAATGCGATATTAGAAATAATTGAATATTTTGGGATAATGCGAAACAAGGATAATATTGAGAAAAATACAAAAATAATAAAGGATTCAAATGAAAAACTTTCATTGAAATTAGAAGAATATGAGAGAAATACACACAAAAAGAAATTAATAACATTCTTAAAAGATGAAGACTATATTAATAAATATTGTCACTTTAAAGAAATAATTGCCAATGCAGTTGATAATAAATTTTTGATATATAAAGATATCGTAGATGAAATAAATAAAGTTTTAAATAAATATGTAAAACTCGAAATTAAGAAAGGATTTTCTTACAAAGATAGAAGTTTGCTATTAGAAATTTTTTGCAAAAAGATTCAAGAAAATTATAATTATGAAAAAATGATAAAGATTAAAAAAATCTTGAAACATGTTATGGAATATTCGATTGCTAGAGATAAATTTATTTTTTTTGCATTATTAATTCAAGAAAGATATGATGAATTAATAAAACAATACAATTTACAAAATATAGATTATATAAAAGAGTATTTAACAGTTATTAAGGATAATATGACTACAGATATGTTATTGATTGACACCGATTTAAATGTAAAAATGTCTTATAATATAAATAGTTATATTGATAATGATGTTGAAGAAAAATTTAAGGGATCAGACGAAATTTCTATGGGGCAAAATGCGGTAGCAATTTTGCATATGATTTTAAAATCTTCTGAGCAATTTGGGGACTCGAAAACTTTATTAATGGATCAACCAGAAGATGATTTAGATAATAGTTATATTTTTACGAGATTAGTACCGGAATTTAGAAAGACAAAAAATGCAAGGCAAATTATTATTTCTACACATAATCCGAATATACCAGTTTCAGCAGATGCTGAAAATATAATAGTATTAAAATATGACGGAAATAACTCTAATATTTCTGCTAACGGTTCAATAGATTCTAGAGAGGTGAATAGAAATGTTTTAGAGATTTTAGAAGGTAGCCAAAAAGCATTAGAAATACGTTTAAATAAATATGATTATAAATAAAGAAGAATGAAGTTGTTATATTTTCTAACCGCCTGCTTAGGTAGGCGGTTAGAAAGATGCATAATAAGCAAAGTAATACCGTAAATAGTTTAATAGTATACACACGATGGAGGTGAAAATAACAACCTGGTCTTTGCGCCAAAGTAGATGTAGAGCAAGCGGCAAGAGAAACTTTTTTGACGGCTAGCCTAAGAGACCCTTTACAGGGTCTTTTTTTATTTCCTTTGGTACGTAAATAAACTGGATGCCAGTACTGATTTTGGCGGTTGGTGAAACGCAAAAGTAACAGAATCATAAAAAACGCGCAGACGCTGATAGTTGTAAAGCCGCTGGCGTAATGCGCCGGGCAAGACTCGCAGGCGTTTTACACAAACAAAAAGTGAGTGTCTTGCGGGGGGGTACAGAAGTGCTATAATTATTAAAATATTACTTATAAGAATGAACATTAACTTTGATTTCAAAAATAATAAATCTAAAGTTTAAAACAATAAACAAAAAAGCGGATCTAATAGTAATTAAACTATAAAAACATTAAAAAAATGGAGGCTGATGAAAAATGAAGAACAGGTGGAGCTTGGGCAAGGCAATTGCCCGCACATTATTGGCAGCAACGTTTGTATATCAGGGGGGAATGTCTGTTGCGGGTGCTGCATCGGTCATTGAAGTAACAGGCAATAGCAGCGGCGGTGTTATCATAAAAGAAAATCAAACGCTTACCGATACCAGTCTTTTCGGCTGGAAGTATAATGATACAACAACCGCAACAGGCGGCAGCGTAACGCTGAACAATGTCAGTATTGAATTTGGTGGCAGCACAACGACCGGGCTCAAAGGTGTTTATGGCGGCTATTCGTCCGGCGGCGGTGCAGCTACGGGCAACAGCGTTACTATGACCGGCAGCACCACTATTAACTCAGCCAGCATCACTAACGTGGTCGGTGGCCATACCAACGCCGGTACTGCCAATGGGAATAAGATCGAAATAAAATCTGACTTCACTAGTACAGGCGGCAAAACTGTAATCTATGTCGGTCATGCCGATAGGGGAGAGGCTAGCGGGAATAAGATTACGATTGATGAAGGTGCTACTGTCAAAGCGTATGGTATTGATGGCGGCAATTCTGGGGGCAGCACTGCTGACGTAGTATCGCAGGCCAATCAAAATCAGGTCATTATCGGCGGCACTGTTGAGGTAGGCCTGAATGTTATCGGAGGGAGTGCGGCTGGATCAAGTACTAAAAGCGGTACCACGGCCAACGGCAATAAAGTTGAAGTAACAGCAACAGGCTCGGTTAAGGGTGATATTCGTGGCGGGTACAACGTTTATGGCAGTGCTGACAGCAATATAGTTGATGTTGCAGGTACGATAACGGGTACGTTGTATGGTGGGTATTCTAATAATTTAGGCGGCGGTATTGGCAATGCCAATAACAATAAAGTCACTGTCAGCGGCACTGTCAACAGCCCTGCCAGCAGCGTAAAAGAGATCAGTGGCGGCTACTCACTAATGGGTTCTGCGCTCCGCAACGAACTTGAAATAACAGGTACTGTCAATGTCAATACTTATGGCGGTAAAGCAGGGTATGTTGGCGGCAATTCCGGCAATGCCAGCGAAAATACCATCAGCATAAGCAGCAGCGGCAGTATAGTCGGTAACGTTTTTGGCGGTAGTGCAGCTGAAGGCAGCACCGATAACAATACAGTGCAGATCAAAGACAGCGGTACCGTTAGAGGTTCAGTGTACGGCGGTTGGACACCAAGCACCACCGGCAGCGCCAGCGGTAATACCGTAGAGCTGGATACAGACAAAAATGTGACCGGCGGTGTTTATGGTGGTTATGCGCAGGGAACTGCCAGTGGTTCCGGCGATGCCTGCGGTAATAAAGTTATCGTCAGCAGCGGCAGTATCGGTGGTGCTGTTTATGGCGGTGTTGCAGGTAAAGGTAATGCTGACAGTAACAGCATAGTTATTGCAGGCGGCAGTATCGGCAAGAATATCTACGGCGGCTATACTAGTGGGAGTGGCACCGCCAATAACAACAGCATTACGATCAGCGGAGCCATAGATTTGTCTGACAGGACCATCTACGGCGGTTTTTCCAGTAGCGGCGATATGAAAACTGGTAATACTGTCAGTTTTCAAAAAGTCGGCGGCAGCGTCAAAGCCATCAAAAACATTGACGTTTTAGGAGTATCGGCTCTGGCCGATAACAGCAAAGCCCTAAACATTACTAACGGTGCTGCGGGTGACCTGGCAGATACGACTGTCAAGCTGGTTACCTCCGACAGCGGCTTACAGGTAGGCCAGCAGATAACGCTGATGCAGGCCAACAACGGTGTTATAACCAATACGACTACCTTGGAACAGGCAACGCTGAAGAAAAATAGTAATGCTTTTATCAGCTATGACTTTGAAGAAGTGACCGGTTTAAGCGATACCATAGCAGTCATCGTAGCAGGGAAAGAAGCTGACACAGCCAACGCCCGCGCTTTGGCTGAAAGCCGTGTCGCCTGTGTGTCCCTGCTCAATCAGGGAGCCGATATGCTGGTCAACCAGGGAATAGGCGCAGTAAAAGCCAATGCTGCAGACTTTGGAGCGGTTTACGGCTTTGCCATGATGGGCGGCAGCACCTCACGCTATAATACAGGTTCGTTTGTTAAAGCCAATACCTACAATATTATTGCCGGTGTGGCCCAAAAAACACCCGTGAAGAATGGCGACTGGCATACTGGGATTTATTTTGAAAACGGACATTCCAACTACAACACACATAACGAAAGCACAGACGGTGCAGCAGTACGCGGCGACGGCGATGCTACTTATAACGGGGGCGGCATTGTAGCACGTTTTGATTCGGCCAGCGGCATGTATGGCGAAGCAGGCGTGCGTGCAGGCAGCATCAAAAACAAATTCGGCGGCTTTAGCTATAATGGTGCAGCCGGCGGTTATGAAGACAAAAGCACCTACTACGGCGCCCATGTGGGACTGGGCAAAATGATAGAAGTGAATAAAAAGACCAGCCTTGACGTCTACGGCAGATATTTTTATGCCCATCAGGCCGGTTCGGACTTTGAAGTTTTAGGCGACGAAGTCACTACCGCCAGTGTCAGCAGCGAAAGATTGCAGCTGGGTTGCCGTGTAACCCGGCAAACAGCGCCCCATGTAAGCTATTACGGCGGCGCAGCGTGGGAATATGAGTTTGACGGTGCGGCCGATATGGCGGTAGCCGGAGCAGGACTTGCAGCCCCGACACTGAAAGGCAGCAGCGGCATTATTGAGATGGGTGTACGTTTAGAGCCGGCCAAAGCCAGCCGTATCACCCTTGATTTGGGAGCGCAGGGCTATTTTGGTAAAAGACGGGGCTTCAGCGGCGGTTTGCAGGTAAATTACAGTTTTTAAGCTGTTTTAGGAAGAATGTTTTGAATTCGATATTTTAAACTAAAATACTAATATTCTCGAAAACTGTGAACCTCAATTAGTTGCAATCGACAGTAATAAATTCAGCAATATAAAAAATCAGCGATATGAAGTAAGTTTCATATCGCTGATTTGGTTTGTTATTTTCTGCCTATGATGTAAGCCAAAAGGCGTAACCAGTGCAGGAGCTTTGTGTATTTGCTATTGATGTCGTACCTCGTTTCTCTGTTTGTTTTA